>JABAOC010001644.1_pt4 | contig 23725 bp, 2 predicted proteins | sample 7062161 | NCBI WGS metagenome assembly JABAOC01 (sample SAMN14538625, study PRJNA623070) | marine sediment metagenome | biome: marine biome [ENVO:00000428]; feature: marine pelagic biome [ENVO:01000023]; material: deep marine sediment [ENVO:00002113] | place: India: Gulf of Khambhat ... | reverse complement strand
TTGACGACCGGGCTGGCGCCGGACATGACGATCATGGCCGCGCCCGCAATGGGGTAGCCGTCTCCACCGTTGGGATGTCCGACCGCGCGGTCGCCGTCGACGCCGTTGTCGGCAAAGCCGCCGAAATTCTCCAGCGTGAACCCGTTGAACACGGTGCGTCGGCCGGCCGCGGGGGTAAAGACCACGCCCAGACTGCTGAACTGGTTGCCCTGAACATTGGCCGGGCCACGCAGGATCGTAGCGGCCACCAAGCACGGATCGTCCGGCTTTCTCGACGTGATGACGAGCGACTTGTCTATGATCAGGGCGACGCCCTGGTACCCACTGTAGTAGATCCCGTTGTCAACGACGATGGTATCACCGTCCTCGGCCGCCGTGACCGCGCCTTGCAGGGTCCCGTAATCGCCCGGCACCGAGACGACGCGCGGCTTGCGCCTCGTGAAGGTCACGGTCACATGGCGATCTTCGGTCAGCGTGACGTAATTGATCGGCGTGGTCAGTGCATCGTTGTCGGTGCCCGTCCACTTCGCGACTTTCCAGCCGTCCTCCGGCGTGGCTTCCAGGCGGATAAGATTGTCTGCGGAACCCTCGTAGACGAGGGCGAAGTTCGGCTTGACGGTGCCGTGGATCAACCCGTCCTCCGGATCGGGCAGCACCTCGGCCGTGAGTGTGAAGAGGGTCACGCCTTCGACGTAGTGGTACCCCAGGTCCACGGCGCCGGTGTCGGACACCCCGTCGGTTCGGGTAGTCCGGTCGTCCAGCGCGATCTTCGCCGTACCGGCCCAGCCGCTGCCGGCGTCAACCGCCGGGCTCTGATGCGCCTGACCGGCCGCCGTCTGGCTGAGGTAGTAGCCCGCGATAAAGAGCGGATCGACACCGATGTTGTGCGTGTCCGCCGCCCAGATGCCGGTCTGGGCATCCCAGCCGGGCAGCTTCGAGCCCTGTGACAGGAAGATCGAGGGCGCCACCCGCGTGATCAACGCGACGCTGTCCACCATGACGGCCGCCACGTTGTTGGCATCGGCCGCGCGCACCATGGCGCCGCCCGAGCTGCCGGCCAGGGAGCTGAAGTACAGCGACGTAACCGGATCGACGCCGACCTGGAGCGAGAAGATCCGCTTGATCGGCTCCCGCGCGGCGGCACGAATCACGCTCGCCAGGGTGTAGCCGACCTGCAACTCCGGATCGTGCGGCGGCGCGTCGCCGATCAACATAATGATCCGATTGACGCTGCCGGTGCGCCAGCCGCCGAGATCATTGCCGTCAATGGCCTGCATCAGAGCGTAGTAGATCGACTCGGGAACATCGCCCCCGGAGCCGGCCGGGGCCTGGATCGAGTTGATCCCGTTGACGATCTGCCCCGAATCCTCGCTGAATGGCAACACCACACGGTATGGATAGTCCGTGGCGCCGCCGCCCGCGGAGTTGAAATCCTTGAAGTCCGCGACGGCGATCCGGTAGTCGGGAACCGTGGCCGCAACCTGATCGACGATCTGCGCCGCCACCGCTCGGATGGCGAGCAGGTCATCGTACATGCTGTCCGACGAATCGAACAGAAGCACGAGGTCCAGCGCCCGACCCACGGCGCTCGGGTCCAGGCTGGGCTGAATGTCACTACTGGTGATATGCAGCGTGGACGGTCTGGGTCCGTACTGATACCCGTTGGTGACCGCGATCTGGGAGCCGTTATAGCTGCTCATGTTGCCCCAGACGATCGAGTCGCGCAGGACGGCGTTCGAATCGTAGGCGACGGACAGGCCCCCGCCGAAGGCGTCACCCTCGGCGCCGCTGACCACGTTGTCGGCAATCGTGCAGTTGGAAAGAACGGGTTCGGAATACCATTGTACGGCCACACCGCCGCCGTCCCGGCCGGCGCTGTTGCCCCAGATGAGGCAGTTGTGCAGCGTCGGGGCGACGTTCACGTCCTGGTCGGAGCCGCCGAGATACACGCCGCCGCCCGAGGACAAGGACCGGTTCGCACTGAACACGCTGTCACGAATCGCCACGGGCGAGTTCATGCCGCAGTATCCGCCGCCGTAGCTCCGGATGCCGGTGAACAGGGCATTCGGATCGCCCAGGAAATTCGGGTCGATCGTCGTCTGGAACGCGAGATTGCCCGTCAGACTCGTCTGGCTGATCGTTCCCGTGGTATCGACCAGGTAGATGCCGCCGCCCTGATAGGCGATATTGCCGGCGATGTTGCAGTCGATGATCGTGGCCTGGGAGCCCGATCCCCAAATGGCGCCGCCGATGCAGGCATTGCTGTCCTCGATGGTGCAGCGCCTGAACGTGGGCGCACAATCGCCCTCAAAGGCGATGGAGCCGCCGTAGCTGACGTAGATATCATCCGGGACAGCCACCGTGTTCATATCGGCCGAGTTGAGCCGGAAGACGCACCCGTCGAACTCCGGATTGCTGCCGTAGCCGATATAAACCGCGCCGCCGAAGTTCTCGATGTTCAGGTTCCGGTTCGGAAGCGGATCGGGAGCGCCGACGCCGGTCAGACCGCCGAACGTGTGGTTATCGGTGAAGTTGCAGTCGATGAACCGCGGCGAGCTGTAGTACTCGATGTACACGGCGCCGCCGTAGCCGCTGTATTTCCAGTAATCATCGAAGTAGCCGCGTGCGAAACCTCCGCCGATGTCTATCCCGGTGCTGATGAGGATGGTGCGCAGGTTCCCATCCTGGTCGAAGGGACCCCATTCCCAGCCATCCCACCAGAGGCGGATCGTCTGTTCGATGGCTTCCGACAGCATCAAGTTGCCGCCGCGGCCGCCCTGGGCGTTCTGGACCCCGTTGCCGCCGTTGCCGCCGTTGCCGCCGATGGCACGGCAGTTCTGGAACAGGCAGTTCTCGAACGTCGGACTGCTTCGCAGACCGATGTACACGGCGCCGCCGTAGGCATAGCCCGCCCACCCGCCGTCAAAGCCGACCGGGTGCACGTTCTGTTGGCCATTGGAGCCGTTGCCGCCGTCGCCGCCCGTGATGCTGCAGTTCACGAACCGGCAGTTGCGAATCGTGGGCGAGCCATACTGGATCGTCATGGCGCCGCCCCAGATGGGTGAGCCCGGCTCGCCATCGTGATTTTCACCCTGGATAATGTCATCGCCATCGTCGCCGTCTGAGGCGGTCCAGTTGACGTCGCCGATGGTCAGGCCGTCGATGACGGTTTCCGGTCCGGTGCCCACGATCTCGAAGATGTAGCGGCGCAACACCGTGCTGGCGACCACGGCCGGATTGTCCGGACTTGTGCCGGTCAACGTGATGTTCTTGTCGAAGATACGGATGTAGTTCCACGGGTATTCCACCGTGCCGGCCGGCTCATACAGCCCCGGCGGCACCAGGACGACATCGCCGTCCTTGGCGGCGTCGATCGCGTGCTGGATCGTCGTGTACTCGGGAATATCGCCGACCTTGATGGTTCTCGGCTCCTCGAACATGACCGTCACGGACCGGTCCGGACCGATGATGACGATATTATCGTTCTTCGTCGAGGCATCATCGCTGGTTCCGGACCATTGAGCGACGCGCCATCCCGAGGCCGGCGCCGCGACTAGGGGCACCACCGTGCCGGCGTAGTACGACCCACTGGTGGGACTGATCGCGCCGTGGCCGCCGATAACCCGGGCCGTCAGGGTGTACTTGGGCAAGTTCGTGTGATCGCCGAAGTGATAACCGAGGTCCACGACGCCGGCGTCCTCGACGCCGTCCGTCCGCGTGGTCAGCAGGGACAGACTCACGTCGGTCGCCAGCCGGCTGCCCGCATCCACCGCCGGGCTCGTCGCCGACTGGCCCGCCTGTGCGTGGCTGAGGTAGAACGGTCCCAGCGGCCCTGACACGAACAGCGGATCGGCGTCGATATTCGTCACATCGAGGTCGGCGCCCTCCTGCTCGGTCACCTGCGTCATGGTGATATCGAAGAGGCCCAGGTCGGCAGGCGAGTTCCGGTGGAACAGGGTGTGCTCAATCGTGCACTTGGCGAAGTCCTCTTCCACAGCCGCGACGGCGTACCGGCTGTTGCTCTTGAAGATCGAATCACGGACGGTCGCGCTGGAATCCCAGTCGCAGAAGATCGCGCCGCCGAAGCGGTCGGCCTGGTTATCCGCAAACGTGCTGCTCGCGATGACCGGCGTGGCGAACAGGCTGCAGGAAATCGCGCCACCCTCACGGAACGCCGAGTTGTTCGTGAACAGGCAGTTCTTCACGGCGTGATGAACGTAGCCGCCGTAGAAGCTGATGGCGCCGCCGGCACCCCGGATTCCTTCCGCCGCGTTGTCTGTGAACGCGCAATTCTCGATCGTCGCATCGGTCGCCGCGACCACCATGCCGCCGCCGACGTCGATGCCGATGCCGACCTCCTCGCGCATGAACTTTCCGCGGGGCAGGTAGTAAACATCGTACAGGAGGCCATAAGCCGCGGCGTCGACCAAGGTCAGCGCGGCTTCAATTTCCAGTGCCCCTTGCCCGGCCACTCCACTGCGGCCGAGAGCGGTATTGCCGCTGATGCTGCCGCCCTTGAGCGTCACGGTCCCCGCCGTCAGGAACAGTCCGCCCCCGCTCTTGGCCCGGTTGTTCAGGAAGTAGCAATCCGTCAACGTCGCGACGAAGTCCTCGAAATGCACGGCGCCGCCCTGGCCGAAGAAGCCTTCGATCGCCTGGTTGCTGCCGAAGGTGCAGCTTTCCAGATTCACCGTCAGAACGTTGGAAAGCTCCGGGTCGGTCGAAGGATAATAGGCTTCGATGGCGCCGCCGTTCTCGGTGGCCTTGTTGCCGGCAAAGGAGCAGCTCACGATGTTCGCGTCGCTGAGCAACCGGACCGCCCCGCCGCTGTTGGCCGCGATGTTGCTGTGGAAGTCGCACTTGTCCAGTGTCACTTTCGGACAGTCCGGCCCCACGTACAGGGCGCCGCCCGAATCCTGGACCGGCATGGCGATGGCCTCGACAATCAGCCCTTCGACGGTCGTCACATAGAGCAGCGGGGCCTCCGGGGGCAGGCCGCTCGCCTCGTTCCGACCGAACGAGCACTCCCTGATATCGACGATGGAGCCGCCTGCGACGTACACGGCGCCGCTCTTGCTGTCCGTGAACTTGCAGCGCAGCAGGGAAACCGTGGTGTCCGGGCCGGCCGAGAAAGCGCCGCCCCGCGTGTACACGAGGATTTCGCTCTCCTCGTCCTCGTACAGGCCGATATAGGCGGTGTAGGGGAACGCCGCGTAGGCGCTATTGCTCAAGAAGCGACAATCGGTGAACAGCGGGCTGGCGTTCGCCTGGTAGACAGCGCCGCCGGTGACTGTGCCGTTGCTCAACACGGTTCCGGCCAGCCCGTCACCGGCCGGATTCGGATACGGATCGTTGAGTCCGGACCCGCCGCCGCGCGCGCCGCCCGCGCCTTTCTGGGCGGTGAGCGCCTTGTTGCCGACGAAGATGCACTTCTCAAAGACGGCGTCGCTGCCGTTCTCACAATAGACGGCGCCGCCGTGGCCGTCGCCGATCGCGCTGCCGCCGTTACCGCCCCAGCTCTCGTCGCCGCCGCCCTGGAGGCGCTCGCTGCCGTTGCCGCCCAGGCCGCCGATGGCGCCCAGCGCAGAGCAGTCGCGAATCGTACAGTTGATGAGCCGGGGCTTGCTGCCGCCCAGGCACGCCAGAGCGCCGCCATAGGCCGTACCCGTGGCGTCACCGCCGTGGCCGCCCCAAATACCGTCGGTGTCACCGGTGACCATGAGGCCGCTCAGACCGTCGCCGCCGGCGGCACCGACCACGGTGCAATTCTCGATGACGACGTTCCGGATGGTCGGCGAGCTGGCATTCTCGCACAGGATCGCGCCGCCGTAGCCCACGCCGGTGGCCGGCGCGCCGGAGGCCTCTATGAACGGGGCGCCCTGAGCGGCGTTGGGGTCTATCGTACCGTTCGGATCGATTTGTCCGCCGGGAATGCCGCCGGTAGCGCCGACCGTGCCGACCCAGAATCCGTTGCGGATGGTCAGGCCCGTGATGATGGTGTCCGCGGTCTCGCCGCTGTGGAAGTGGAACGCGCGCTTGGGCATGAGGCGCGAGCCGGCGCAGTCGAGGATCGTGCTGGCCACGGTCTCCGGGTCGTTCGGATCGGTCGACATGATGCGGATGCGCTTGGCGGCCAGATCGATGCCCTGCGGATTGATGATCGGCCAGGTGCCCTCGCTGATGATGATATTCGTGTCGCCGTAGCTGGCCGCCCTCACCGCCTCGTCCAGCGTCGGAAATTCGAGCGGCACGAGCAGGTTCCGGGTGCGGTTCAACTCGAACTCGACGGTGACGACCACGTCGCCCGTGCCGATCGTGACCGTATTCGTGTTGACGTTCCAGGAGGGGTCGTTATCCGTGCCAATCCACCGCTTCACCCGGTAGTTCTGGTCGGGATAGGCGGTAAGGTCCACTTGCTCACCTTGATAGTACCTGCCCCCGTTGGGATCGACCCGGCCGGGACCGATCACCCTCACCGTCAGGTTGTGCTTCGGCAGCGGTGCAAAGCGAACGGTCACGCGGCGGTCCCCCATCATGGTCACCGTGTTGGTCGGCGCGGTGGAGGTGTCGTCATCCGTGCCGGTCCACGCGGCGACGCCGTAGGTCGGGTCCGGACGCGCGGTCAGTTGGATTACGGCCCCGTCGCTGTACACCCCGTGGTTGGGGTCCACGGACCCGTGGATCTGATTCGGATCCGTCAGTACACGACCCTGGTCATCGACCACGACGACCGTCAGCTCGGACAAGGATTCGAGCGGGTAGTGATAGCCGATATCGAGCCTGTTCACGTCGCCGACGGCGTCGGTGCGCGTCGTGTAGAGGTTGGGGTCGAAACCTCGTACGGGGTCGTTCGCGTCCACGCTGCCGGCATCGACCATCGGACTGTCCACCGCCTGTCCGGCCGCGATCTGACTGAGGTAATAACCCAGGACGAAGTTCGGGTCGGCGAAGAAGTTCCCGTATCCGGGCGCCCACGGGCCATCCGGATCGTCCACATCGCCGGGATTGCTCACACTCACCGGTTCCCATCCGTCAATCACGGAACCGGTATCCACGAAGACAGGTATGCCTCCGCCGAACACGTCGATCGAGCCGGCCCTCACGGCGAAGATGTACCGGCCCGGCAACTGGCTCCTACGGCTGCCGTAAATCAGTCCGGTCGCGGGCGAAGAATCCAGGAAAGCACCGGGCACGCCGGAACCCTCGAACTCGTAGAATGTCCCGAGGTTGCCGCTGCCGTTCGAGAAGCCGGCTCGCGCGCTGAAGCCGCCGAGTCCGTTCGTGCCGCCGCTGGCGTCGCCCGTCTCCCACTGAACCCGGGCATAGTTGAGCTCGATGTCAAAATCGCCCGGGGCCCGGTCGGAACGGTCGATCAGAATCAACTGGAAGCTGTTGGTCCTATCCCAGTGGGACGAGAAATAACCGACGCCCACCCAGTTGACGCCGAAGGCGGGTCGTCCGCCGACGAGGCCGGGGCCGTAAGTCACCACCGGATAGGCGTTGGGATCGACGGCGCCGCCCAGCGGCCGGGTATCCACGTCGGCAAAGAACGGCGCGATGATGGACGTGCCGATGTTGCCGGTCAGGCCGAATGGCGTGAAGGTCATCAACGGCATATCGAAGGTCACGTTGCCGTTGTTGTTCACGTAGAGTTGGTTCCTCACCACGCCGAAGTAGTTCAGTTGGAAACCGATGTTCACGAGCCCGGTGGACTGGTCATCGTTGGCCGCCAGGGAGAACTGATTGAACCCGGGCCGGATCACGGGCGGCGTATCCGAATCGATGGTTTGCGCAACCGCCTGCACATTCAGATCGATGTTCGTGTCTATGATCCTGAGCCGCGAGGGCAAAGGCATGTTCGGGTCGCCGCTGCCCACCGCCACCTGCGAGCCACGAAGGCCGATGTTGGCCCAGATGATCGAATCTCTGATCTCGGCAGTGCTCTCATAGGAATTGTAGAAGCCGCCCCCGTACGTGTCCAGGCTGCTGAGCGAGTTGTTGGCGATGGTGCAGTTGGCAACGAGCAGGTTGCTCTGCCAATTGTTCGAGATGCCGCCGCCGTCTCGGCCGGCCGTATTGCCGGCAACCAGGCAGTTCCTCAGCACTCTCCGCTGTCGCTCGCCCGCCGCCAGGTACACGCCGCCGCCGGAGGTGACCGCCGTGTTGTACATGATCTGGCAGTCCTCGATGCACTTGGGTCCGGCGAAGGAGTAGATGCCGCCGCCCTGGGCCGCCGCACTCGCGTCTCTGACCCACTGAACGATCAGATTCGGGTCGTTCGGATTGAAATTCGGGTCGATCGGTGAGATCGGAGCAGGCGGCGCGTTTGGATCGTTCGGATCCGGCTGGAGGTACTGCCGCCGCATTCCCCTGGCCTCGTTGTATTTGACGAAACAACGCAGAACCTTCGAAGCGGGGGATTCGTGCCAGTAGAGACCACCGCCGTGGCGGGCCGTGTTGTAGGCCACGTTGCAGTCCGCGACCTCGACCTCGCACCCGGACGCATAGAAGGCGCCGCCAACATCGTTCCCGTCGTTGTGTGCCAGCACGCTGCGAACGACGGACCCGGCGCACGCATCATCAAGATACAGCGCGCCGCCGCCGGCGTCCGCCAGGTTGGCGGAGAACCGGCAATCGTTCACGTCCACGACGCACCGGCGATTGTAGTAGATGGCGCCGCCCTGCTCGTCGGCGGTGTTGTCCGTGAAACCGCAACCGTCGAATACCGAGGCCGCCTTGGCCGCGTGGTAAACGGCGCCGCCCAGATTGTCAGCGCTGTTGCCGGTGAACGAACAACGCGTGAACTGTGACAGGCCCTCCGGGCCGCAATAGACCGCGCCGCCCAGACCGGCCGCCACGCAGTTCGTGAACGCACAGTTGGTGAACGTCGGCCTGCTCTGCACGTCGATGTAGACGGCGCCGCCGTTGCCACCGCCAACCGGAGTCAGGGCATTGGGGTCGTTCGGATCCATCGAGACCAACATGCTCGTCGCGCGGCAATTGTCAATCCTGACGTTGCGGAACGCGGGGTGGCTGTTGCGGCCTATGTAGATCGCGCCGCCGCTGGACATCTGCACGCTGGAGTTGCTGATCTGGAGGTTCACGAAGGTCGGACTGCACTCAGCACCGATATAGATGGCGCCGCCGGGCTCCATCGCCATGGCGCCGTTCATGATCGAGAGACCATTGATCACGGTATCCGGCCCTTCGCCCCGGTTGAAGATCAGCGCTCGTCCGCGCAGGCCACAATCGATCACTGTCTGCGCCACGATCTCCGGATCGTCGGGATTGGTGCTGACCAGACGGATCTGCTTGCCCGCCAGGTCGATCGAACCATCGTAGACGCCCGGCGCGATGACCAGCGTATCGCCGTTGCCGGCCCGGTTGACGGCCTGCTGGATGGCGTTGCCGCCGCCGGAGACGGCCAGCTTCTCAGGCAGGCGGAACCGGACGCGCAGAACCTGATTCGAGTCCATGACCACCCGGAGCTCGGGCCGCACCGAGAGCAGCGTATCATTCACGTCGTACCAGCCCATGACCGCATAACCCTCGTCGGGCAGGGCCTTCAGCGTAACCGTCGTGCCCTCCAGATACGAGCCCTGGTCGGGCAGCGTCGTGCCGTGTACCCTCCCGTCGTTCGGGTCCGGCACGACCGTTATGTTCAACTGATAGACAGGCACGCCCCCGGCATAGTGGTACCCCATGTCCACCAGGCCGGCGTCGAAGACGCCGTCGATGCGCGTCGTCCGGTCGGCCAGACCGACCGCGTCGGCCGGCGCGCTGCCGGCATCGACCGCCGGGCTGTCCTGCGTCTGGCCGCCTGCCGTCTGGCTGAGATAGTAGCCGTTGACAAACAGCGGATCGACCTCGATCACCTGGCGGTCCCACTGCGGGTCCCAACGGTCATAGGTGTTGGAATCAGGCGATTCCCAGCCGTTGATCATACAGCCTTTGCCCAACCAGATCGGGGGCCCGCTCGGACTCATCACTGCGGCCCCGAGGTTCACGCGCGGCTTGGTGATCGCAACCTTGATGTCAGTCACAGGGTCACCCGTGCGGATCAACAGGGCCTTGACCTCGGCCGGGGTCAGGAACCGGCCGATCTTCTCCTTCGCGGCGCTCTGAATGGACGCGACGCAGCCCGCCACGAACGGCGTGGCCGACGAGGTTCCATTGAAGAACGGATAGTAGTCCCCCAGAGAAGCACCGGCGGGACCGACGATATCCGTCGTATAAACCGGGTCCGCGGGCGCCAGCACGTCGAGATTGTCGGCGGTGTTGGAGTAGACCGTCACGACATCGGTCGTGTCATACACGGCGCCGACCGAGATCACATCGGACATGTTCGAGGGCGCGGCGATGCCCAGGCCGGCGATGTACTCGTTGCCCGAGGCCGCCAGGATCGTGATGCCCACGCTGGTCGCCATCTGCGCCACGGCCGTCAGCGCGGGAGATGCGGCGTCGCCGACATTCGGATCGGTCGTCCAGGGTCCGCCGCCCAGACTGTTGCTCATGACCAGCAGCGGATGCTGCGGATCGTCGTTGCGATGCGTGATGCACCAGTCCCAGGCCGCCAGGATGTCGTCGTTAAAGAAGGCTCCCAGATCGCCGGGCGATGCCTTGAGGGCATAGAGCTTCGCGTCGTAGGCCACGCCGCCGATGTAATCACCGACGGTACCGAGGCTGCCGGCCGCGACGCCTGCGCAGGCGGTTCCGTGATAGTGACCGGCCATGGGGTCCGGGTCGTCATCGCCGGTGTCGTAGCCGCCGATCACTTTCGTGTTGGGGAACGCCCGGCTGCCCGGCCGGCCGGTGCCGCCCAGACGCGGGTGCGTGTAGTCGATACCGGTGTCGACGATGGCGACGGCCACGCCTTTGCCGCTGTAGACGTCGCGCACCTCGCGCGCGTTGCCCAACGCCAGGGCCTGGCGCATCATCGGCCTGAACGTCCGGACCGGCTCGATCGCGCGGACTATCGCGTGCTTCGCCAGGTTTTCGAGGCCTGAGCGCGTGACCTCACCGGAGAAAACGCCCGCGTTCTGCAGCAGGTGCCGCGCGGCGAACTCGCCCGGCCGCAGTGACATCAGGACGGAGGCCCGCCGGGCGGCGATCTGGGCCCGGAACTGGCCGACGGATTCGGCACGGCTCCAATCGAGCGATTCGCGCAACCCCACGGGCTCGTTGAGCGTAACGATCACCTTGACCTTCTCCCGGCCCTGGTCAAAGAGCCGATCGATCTGGTCGCGATTGTGGACGACGTCGCCGGCGGGGGCCGGGACGTGCGGCGCCGGCTGAATGTTCTCGCTGGCGATCGCCACGATGGGGTCCACCATCTGGTTCGGGTCGAGGGGCGGACCGATGTCGCTGTTCTTGATGGTCACGCTCGACGGCCGCAAGACAGGCTCGAACCCGGTGCCGATGGCGACCTGGGCGCCCTCGACGCCGAAGTTGTTCCAGATAATCGAATCGATGACCGTGGCGCTGCTGTTGTAGGAGACGTACAGACCGCCGCCGAAGCCGGCATTGTCTCCGAGAGCGCCGGTGACCTTGTTGTCGGTGATGGTGCAATTGGAGATGGTCGGCTCGGCGTACCAGTTGGCCGAGACGGCGCCGCCGTCGCGTCCGGCCCGGTTGCCGGTCAGCAGCGAGTTGTGCAGGCGCGGCGTAAACGCCTCCTCCAGGCGGGAGCCGCCGTAGTAAATGGCGCCGCCGGAGGCGCTCGCCTCGTTACCGCGGAAGATGCTGTTGGTCACTTCCAGCGGCGACGACATGGCGAACAGGGCGCCGCCCTGGCCGAAGATGGCCCCGAGATCGTACGGCGAAACGATAAAGCCGATATTCGGGTCGTTCGGGTCCGGAATGATCTGCACGCCCGGATGCCCGTAGGCGGCCTTGTTACCGCTGAAGGTCGCCTCGTTGACGGTCCCCGTCGATTCCACCGAGTACACGGCGCCGCCGTGGTAGGCGTTGCAGTCGATGAATCGTGTGGACTCGACTTCGAGCTTCGAATCGTCGAGGTACAGGCCGCCGCCCACGGTGGCGTTGCAGTCGGTAATCGTGCAGTTGATGATCTTCGGGGACGCGTTTTCCTCGAAGGCCAGTGCCCCGCCGTAGCTGAGATACGGATCGTCCGGCGTCGGCGGGAAGCCGTCGGTGGGCGTGCCGGTCGGGAGGGTATTCGGGTCGAATTCCATGTCCGCGGAGCAGTTGGTGAACGTGCAGCCAATCAATTCCGGCTTGCAGCCGTAAGCGGCGTACAGAGCGCCGCCGAAGCACTCGATATTGATGCGCCGATTCGGCGTCCGAGTGAACTGGGGCAGGTTCGAACTGCCGCCGATGCCGCTGAGGCCGCCGTAGACGCGGTTGTTCTCGAACACGCAGTTGCGGAACTTCGGCGAACTCTCGAACTCGCAGTGGACCGCGCCGCCGTAGCCGCTGTACTTCCAGTACTCGCGGTAGACGCTGGTGAACGGCGCGACGAAGTCCACCATAGGCAGGCCGTCGGGACCGTAGAATGCCCACTCCCAGCCGTCCCACCAAATCCAGTCCGGAGCGTCGGCCCACCATCCTTCGTAGGAACCGATGCCGGTTTCCATGGAGTTCGCGTCCTCCCAGCTACCGCCCCTGCCGCCGTGGGCGCCCTGTGCACCGTCGCCACCGTCGCCGCCGTTGCCGCCCTGCGCGTAGCAGTCGATGAAGCGGCAATCCGTGAATTCCGGATTGCTGGCGTAGCCGCAGTAAACGGCGCCGCCGTAGGCGCCTCCGGCCCAGCCGCCGTCATAACCCGGCGTATGGCCCGACTCGCCGTTGGAACCGAGACCGCCGTCGCCGCCCAGGACCCAGCAGCCGGTGAACGTGCAGTTGTTCACCATCGGCGAGCCATTGAGGATCTCAATCGCACCGCCAGAGACACTGATGCCATTTTCGCCGTCATTGCCCGGCGGGGTTGGGAGAATCTGATCGCCGTCCGGCCCGCGGGCGCCCTGGACATAGCACTCATCGAAGATGCAATTGCGGATCGTCGGCGAGCAGTAGGAAACCATCATGTGGCTATGATTGAACGTGAGTCCTTCGATGATCGCCTCGGCGCCGGTCGTACGAACGTCAATCCAGACGTCGCGAATCACCGTAGCGGCGGCGGAATCCAGATCGTCCGGATGCTCGCCGGCGAGCGTGATGCCCTTGCGAATTCTGATAATCCCGGCCGGCGAGGCTCCAGTGCCCGCGTCCACGTGCGCCGAAGAAGAGCCTGGGAAGGCTGGGTTGTAGGTGCCGGTGGGCACGAGAACGACGTCGCCTTCGTTGGCCTCGTCGATCGCCCGCTGGATCGGCCCGTGTCCCGGACCGTCCGCGCGGATCGTCCTGGGCTTATTGAACTCCGCGATGACCACGCGGTCGAACCACAGCACGACCATGTTCTTGGCGTTCTGGGACGAATCGTCGTTCGTGCCCGTCCACCGCAGCAGGCGATAGTCCTTGTCGGCCGTGGCCGTCACATAAGCGATCGTGCCGGCATAATACGTGGCGCTCGCGGGCGCCACCTGTCCGTGGCCGCCCTCGACGCGGGCCGTCAGAGTGTACCGAGGCACCGTCGTCGCATCGGCATAATGGTAGCCAAGGTCCACGACACCGCTGTCCAGACCGTTGTCGGTCCGCGTGGTTCGGACGTCAAGCCCGTAGTCGGCGGCCGTGCCCTGGCCGTGATCGACCGCCGGACTGTCGCTGGACTGTCCCGCCGCCGTCTGGCTCAGGTAGAAGCCGCCCAGCGGTCCGGTCGCGAACAACGGATTGCCAATCAGGTTGGTCGTGTCCACTTCCGGGCCCGTCAACCGGCTGACGGCGCCGGAGACGCTGTCCTGCAGGCCGTAGTCACCGTCCGGGTTGGCGTCGAACAGGCAGAAGGTGACGGAGGTCTTGTCGTCCAAGTCCACGGACGCGATCGCGCGGTGGTTGTTCTTCTGGAAGATCGAGTTCGTGATCGTGATGTCGGCGCTCCAGTCGCAGTACACGGCGCCGCCGAGACTCTCGGCGGTGTTCCGGACGAACGTGCAATTCTCGACCTTCGGCGTGGCGCACGCCGAGCAGGCGATGCCGCCGCCGTACTTGTTGGCGGAGTTGCCGGCAAGCAGGCAGTTGCGGACCACGTGCGAGACGAACCCGCCAAAGAAGCTGATGGCGCCGCCGGAACCGTTGACGCCCTCGCTCTGGTTGTCGGTCAGTTGACTGTTCGCCACGAGGGCATTGGTATCGGCGAAGAACAGGGCGCCACCGGTATCGATGCCGGTGCCCAAATCGGGCAGTCGGGTGACCGCAGGGCGCAACTCTCTATATGCGTAGAGCGCGCCGTAGCCGGGGTCGATGACCGTATTGATGCTGCTGGCGCCGACGGCCCGGTTGCCGTGGATGAGCGTGTGATTCAGGGTCACCGTGCTGGTGACCGCCGTCATGGCACCGCCGTTCTTGGCCGTATTGTTGATGAAGTCGCAATCCGTCAGGACCGCGTTGACGTCATTGAAGTACATGCCGCCGCCCAGACCGTTGAAGCCGACATAGGCCCGGTTATTCGCAAAGCTGCATCGCGTGAAGTCCAGCTTCAGAACCGCCACGCCGGTCGGATAGCCGTTGTCATAGTAGGCGTCGAAAGCGCCGCCGCGATTCTCGGCTTCGTTGCCGCCGAACACGCAATTCGTGAACGCAGCACTTGACTTTGTCCGGACGGCGCCGCCCTGATCCATCGCCAAGTTGCCGTGGAAGGCGGTGTCCGTCACGTTGACAGCGGTGCAGTCCGGACCGATGTTGAGGGCCGCGCCCTCAAAGACCCTCTCCGTGACATCGTAGTTGCGGATGTCGGCAAGGACTAAGAAGAGCGGTCTGCCGCTGGGGTCGAACATTATAATGGGGTAGACGCGTACTTCCTGCGGGTCGCCGACGAAGGTGTACGAGGTCGTGCTGCCGCTGTAGCCCATGTAGTCGGTGCCGACGCGTTCTTCCACCTCGTTACCGACGAATCGGCTGTCGTTGACATCCACGTCACACCGGCCGGCGACATAGATCGCACCGCCGTGGTTGTCTATGAACTCGCAGCGGTCCACGTCGAGGATGACGCCCGCCTGCGCATACACCGCGCCGCCCTTGGCGTCGACGTGAATCTCGGAGTTGCGGTAATACTCATCGGTAGCCGCGAATCCCTCAAAGGACTGGTTGCTCTCGAAGACGGTGTCCTGAATGTCCGCTTTCGTGCCGGTGGCGTAGAAGATGGCGCCGCCGCCGATTTGGCCGAAGTGGGCCATGGGTCCAAGGGCGCCGCGGCCGGCAGGCCCATACGGGGACGGCAACGCGTTGCCGGTGCCTGCCGCGCCGGGAGCGCCGGCAACGCCCGAGCGGGCAATGTTGTTCACGAATTGGCAGCGCCGGATAATGGGCGAGCTCTGCTGGTCGCAGTAGATGGCACCGCCGCGGCCGTCGCCGCGTGCCTCGCCGCCATCGCCGCCCCAGCTTTCCATACCGCTGCCGTTGCCGCCGTTACCGCCGAGACCGGCGATGCCGCCATACGCGGCGTTGTCCTTGAACGTACAGCCGATCAGTTGCGGCCGACTGCCACCGAGAACCGCCATGGCGCCGCCGTAGCCGTTGCCGGACCCCATGCCGCCATGACCGCCCCACTCGCCGTCGCTGGTGCTTCCTTCGTTGTCCACAAAGGGCTGGATATAGGTCCAATTGTCGGGAGGCGGCGGACTGGTGCTTATACCCGGGGCTCCGTTTCCACCGTGGGCGCCGGTCGCTACGCAGTTGGCAATCACGCAATTGCGGAATGTGGGCGAACTGTCGTTCTCACACAGGATACCGCCGGCGTAGGAATCGCCCATCGCATCGTCACCGCGTTCGGCACGGGGTCGCAGCGGAGGTCCCGGCCATAGGATTGGAGCCACGACTTCGTACGGATACGGAGTCGCCACCCCAAATCGTCCGTCCGCGGCCAAAGGCCCTCGAACGTAGCCGCCGCGAATCGTAAAGCCGGTAACCACGCTGTTGGCGTCCTCACCGCTGTGGAAGTGGAAGGCACGGCCCGGACTGGCCACGGTCGCTCCCACATCGATGATCGTGTTGGCCACGACCGCCGGATCGTTGGGATCGGTGGAAGTCAGCACGATCACCTTGCCCTGGAAATCGATGCCGGCCGAGGAGAACACCGGGTACGTCCCCTGGCTGACGACGATTTGCGCGCCGCCCGGGCCCGCCGCCATGATGGCATCTTCAATCGTCGCATAGTCCTGGGGCACCAGGAGGTTGTTGACGATGTCCCGCTCGAACTCGACGGTGACGAACCTGTTGCCCGTGTCCATGGTCACGGTGTTGGTGTTCTTGTTCCAGGCGGGGCTTCGGTCGGTGCCGATCCACTGCCGCACGCGGTAGCCGGAGTCAGGATGGGCGATCAGGGGCACGACCTGGAACTCGTGGTACGTGCCGCCGGCCGGCTCGACCGTGCCGTTGCCGATCACCGTGACGGTGAGCGTGTAGCGGCCCGCGCCGGGGTAGTGGAAGCCCATATCGACCCGGTCCTTGTCGCCGACGCCGTCGGTTCGGGTCGTGTACTTGTTCAGGCCGAGGACCGTGGAGGAGGTGTTTCCCGCATCCACGGCCGGACTGTCCTGGCTCTGGCCGGCCGCCGTCTGGCTGAGGAAGTACGACTGCACGAACAACGGGTCGAGGTCGAGGTTGCCGTTGAGCCAGTTGAGCGTTCGTCCCGGCAGGACGAGGACGCCGGCCTCGCCACCCTCGACGTCGCTGTAGCGCACGTTCAAAGTGGCCGGCCGCTGCATGTAGATGGGATCGCTCTTGTTGCCGATGGCGATCTGGTTGCCCCGCTGGCCGCGGTTGCCCCAGACAATGCTGTTGAGCAGCGTCGTGTTGCTCTCGTAGGAACAGAACAGACCGCCGCCGTAGCCGCGTTCCGGCAGGTTCGCATCGGCGGCCGCGTTCTCCACGATGGTGCAGTTCACGATCGTCGGGGTCGCGAACCAGTGGGAGGCGACGCCGCCGCCGCCGATCTGCGCGGAGTTGTCCTTCACGAGGCAGTTCTTCAGCGTCGGGAAGTGCGGGTCACCGCCGAAGAAGACGCCGCCGCCGGAGCCCTTCACGAGGTTGCCGGCGATAACGCAGTCTTCGATCAACGCGCCCGATGACAAGCAGCTCAGACCGCCGCCCGTGCCGGTATTGGTGTCGTTCGTCTGCGGCACGTCGGGCGGTATATACGGGTTGTTCGGATCGAACAGGGAGTTCGGATCGTTGGGGTCGGGCCACTGGTCCTGGGGCGGGTATGTGCTCGGGTCGCCCTGAACGGGCATGGGACCCGGAACCATCGTGATGTACTGCCCGCCCAGGGCCTGGTTGTCCCGGATGCTGCAGCGGGCGATTCGGGGCGACCCTTCGCTCCAGTACAGGCCGCCGCCTTCCTTGGCGGAGTTGTCGTGGATCAGGCAATCGAAGATATCGACCTCGGTGCCGGGGCCGTGCCAGTACAGGCCGCCGCCGTACGCCGCGGTGTTGCCGTTGAATTCACTGGTGCGTATCCTGATGGTGCTGCCGTTGTGCCATCTCAGGGTTTTGGCGTCAAGGATGCCGCCGCCGTATAGACCGCCGCCGTAAGCGCACGGATCCTGCGCCGCGTTGCCGGAGAACATAACGTTGTTGACATCGAGGTCGCAGTCAAACCAGCAGTGGATTCCGCCGCCGTCGACCGCCGCGGTGTTGTCCAGGTAATTGGACTCCTTGACGGTGAGGGAGCAATACGGATCGAAGGCCTGGCCGCCGCCGTTGAAACCGGTGACGTTGTTCGAGAGGGTGCAGCGCTCAAGCACCGTCGTGCAGCCTTCGGAATAGTACTCGCCGCCGCCGCTGTCGCGGTCGACCGCGTTGGAGTTCAGCGTGACAGCCGTCAGTTTCACCGTGCAGCCCCTGCTGTAGGCGACGGCGCCGCCGAAGTTCGACGTGATGCTCTCCTCAAAGGTACCGCCTATCCCTGCCGCACCATCGGTGCCATTGGCGCCGGCCGCGCCACCGGCACCGCCCGCGCCTTCCGGCTCGCCGTTTCCGCCGTCGCCGCCGTTGCCGCCCGCGCCGCCGTCGCTGCCGCCCGCGCCGCCCGCGCCGCCGGCACCGCCCGCATAGGAATTCTGGGCGGCCGGATTGTATACGGCATGGCTGCGGCCGATCGCTGTATCCGAGATCTCGATCTCGCAGTTCTCACCGAAGAAGATGGCGCCGCCCCAGGACCGCGCGCCGTTCTTGCCCATGTTGCCGCCGTTGCCGCCGACACCGCCGTTGCCGCCCACGCCGTCCGTGCCATCCGCGCCGGCTTCGCCTTCCGGCTCCCCGCTGCCACCGGCGCCGCCAAGACCGGCAGTGCCGCCATTGCCCGCGTTGCCGGCCGCGCCGCCCGCGCCACCATAATTCCCAATGCCCTGAATGGTGCTGGCATNNATGGTGTTGACATCCAGGATGGTACAGTACCTGATGGCGGGTTTGCAGTTGGGTCCGAAGTACATGGCGCCGCCGAGCGCTTCGCCGCCGTCGCCGCCGTCGCCGCCCCGGCCGCCGTTGCCGCCGAGGCCGCCGGCGCCGCCGAGGCCGCCGGCGCCGCCGGCGCCGCCCGGTCCCTGCGGACCGTCATTGAGCCCCGGGCCCCCGTTCTGGCCCTGCTGGCCGTCCTGACCATCACTGCCGTCACCACCGTCGCCGCCGTTCTGGCCCTGGCCGCCGAAACCGCCGTTGCCGCCGACGGCATTGCAGTCCACAATCGTACAATGCAGAATCAGTGGCGCGCTGTCGGCGTCGAAGTACAGAGCGCCGCCGTGGCCGTGGCCGCCGCGACCGCCCTTGTAACCATCTGCACCTGCCGTGCCGTCCGGACCGGGGGCGCCGTCATCACCCGGCAGCCCCGCCTCGCCGGCCACGCCGGCCGCATTGGGATCCGCGGGGTAATTCGGGTCGTTGGGATCGTCGGGATACTCCGGCGGATCCGGCAACTGATCGAGCGCGTCCGGGGGATCCGCCGGGGCCGGCGGGGCCGGGAACGTTGGCTGATTGAAGCTCGCATCCTCGCCGGGCTGGCCACGGGCCTGACAATTCTCGATAACCAGATTGGACAAGGTGGGACTGCTGCCGCTGAGGCAGGCGACGGCGCCGCCAAACGCATCGACGCCATTGGCGCCGGTGCTGCCGCCGGCGGGCACGTCCGGGTTAGCCGCGCTCGAACCGGTGCCGTTGCGGATCGTGAAACCGTCCACCACCGAATCGAGTCCCTCGCCACTCTGGAAGATGAACGCCCGGCTCCGACCCCCGCAGTCGATGATGGTCTGCGCCACGCAGGTGGCGTCGTCCGGATTCTGGCTGGCGAGCGTGATGGCCTTACCGCCGAAGTCGTAACCATCGGGGAATCTGCTCCAGTCGGGCGTGTAGACACCGGTGCCGACGACGATCTTGTCGCCGTGGTCGTTCGCCGCCAGGATGGCGTCGTCGATGGTTTTGTACTGCCCGGGGACCGTGAGGGTCCGGGGCTGCATGAAGCTGACCTTGACCTCCTTGTCGCCGTCAATGGTCACCGTGTTTGTATTCGTCCAGCGCGAGTCGTCGTCCGTCCCGTCCCACTTCTTGACGATGTAGCCGACATCGGGCCGGGCCGTGAGCGTGACCACTGTGCCCTCCCGATACAGTTCTCCCCGGCCGTGGCTCGGCTCGATCTTGCCGCCGTGGCCGTCCTTGACCAGCGTCGTGAGCCGGAACATCTTCAGTTCCTCGATCACGAGCACGATGTTCACCGGGCCCAGGACCGTCAGCGTGATGTTCGGGTCCTTCGTAGTGTCGTCCTGGGTGCCGATCCACTGCTTGATCCGGTACCCGTCTTTTATATGCGCCTCAATCTGCACGACCTCGAACTGGCGGAACGAGCCGCTGTTCGGGTCGCAGTAGCTGCCCTGATTCGGGTCGACCCGCTGGCCCTCGGTATCGACGACCGTGACGGTCAGGGGGAAGTACACGGCCGGTTCCGCCCCGTAGTGCGCGCCCATATCGACGTCGCCGCTGTCCCGGACGCCATCGGTTCGAGTGGTCAACCCGTACAGATGTTGCGCGTCATCCGCGTCGGTGTCGGGGTCGCCCGCATCGACCGCCGGGCTGGTGCTCAGTTGTCCCGCCTTCTTCTGGCTCAGGTAATAGATGCCGCGCGGGCCCCTGGTGAACTGGGGGTCCTCGTCGACATTGCCTTTGCCGCTGTCCCCGTCCTCGATGCAGGAATACGTGGCCATGCAACCGTACAGGTCGTCGCCGTTGCCCCAGATGATGCAGTTCGTGATGGTCGGGTCGGAATCCCCGAAGGCCCAGATGCCGCCGTCCTTGGCCGGGTTGTAATCGTCAACGACAATGGTGCAGTTCGTGATGGTCGGTGAGGAGTCATCGAGGTCGAACTGGCCGCCGCCATAGGCCGCCGAGTTGTTGGTCACAAAACAGTTGAAGAACGTCGGCTCGGCCAGGAAGCAACTGACGCCGCCGCCGATGTTGTGAGATACGTTATTGCCGATGATGCAGTCTTTGACGAGGGCGGAGCTTTCCTCGAAATTCATGGCGCCGCCCTTGGCCGAGGACCCGAAGGCCCGGTTGTCGTGGAACACGCAATTGGTGATCTTCGGGGAGCTCCGATAGCAGTCGATACCGGCCCCATAGCGGCGGGCCTGGTTGTTGCTGACGATGCAGAAGGTGATGGTGGGCGAGGCGTCCTCACAACGGATGCCACCGCCGTCTTCGGCCACGCCCCAACCGATGGTGAAGCCTGTCAGGACGCTGTCGCGGCCTTCGCCGTTGGCGAACGTCACGACGGAGCCCTCCTCCGCCAGGCCGACGATGAAGGTGGTCTCGGGATAGATGTTCGGGTCCGCGGGGTCCGACACGTTGCCGCTGCGCAGCGTGATGGCCTTGCCCTGGAAGTCGATAAGCTCGCGATAGACGGTGTTGCCGTCGGCCTTGCCCTCGGCGATGAGGGTGTCGCCGTCCACGGCGTCGTCGATGGCCGCCTGGATCGTGGGATAGATGTTGGCGGGATCACGCGTGTTGATGACCCGGCCGGCGGCCCCTTGCGGGAAGGCGTTCAGCGCCTTGGCGATGTTGAGCCGCCCGTGGGACAGGCACAGGCCCGGCACGACCTTGTCGGCCGATTGCAGCAGCGCATGCTTGACGTGATAAGGGGATAAGGACGGATACTTCGCCAAAAGCAGCGCGCATGCTCCCGACACGTGCGGGGCCGCCACCGACGAGCCGGTGAGTGTGCCGTAGTCAATCGTCAGGCCGGCCTCCGTCATCGCCGGCGTCTCTTCCGTCGGCATCGTGCTCAGGACTCCCTCGCCCGGCTCGGCGAGGTCCACGGTCTTGGACCCGTAGTTGGAGGTCAGGGCAATCTCGTCGTTGCTGTTCGTGGCCATGACCGAGATGATATTGTCACAATCATAATTGGCCGGGTAGACCGGGAAATCGTCGTTGTTGCTGGACTCGTTGCCGGCGGCGGCAACGAAGAGAACCCCCTTCTTTCCCGCCTCCCGGATGGCGTCCTCAAGGCTCTTGCTGTAATCAGGGCCGCCCCAGGAGGCATTGATGACCTTGGCGCCCGATTTCGTGGCGTACTCGACCGCCGCCACCGCGGCATCCAGTTTCACGCCCTCGGCGTCGGCAACCTTGCAGGTGATCATGGTGGTGTTCCAGCAGACGCCGGCGATGCCCATCATCAAGGGGGTGTTGGTAGAGGCGCCGATGATCCCCGCCACGTAGGTGCCGTGATAGACGTCATCAACCGGGCTGGACGTGCCACCGACAAAATCGTACCCGATGAAGTCGTCAACCGCGCCGTTCTCGTCGTCGTCGACCCCGGACTGGCCGGATATTTCCTTCTGGTTCGACCAGAGATTCGGCACGAGGTCCGGGTGTCCGATGTCCACCCCGGTATCGAGGACGGCGATCAGGATATTCTTGTCGCCCACCGTCACGTCCCACGCTTCGGGGGCATCGATATCGGCGTCCGCGCGGCCGCCCGTCTGGCCGGTGTTGTTCAGGGCCCACTGGTCTTTGAAATTCGGGTCGTTCGGCACCCGGAGAAGCCGGTACCGGTAGTTGGGCTCGGCGTACAGGACGTCCCGGCAGGCGGTGAACTTCATCATCGCCTGCGTGACGGAAGTGCCCTTCGGCAGCTTCACCAGCGTCAGGCCGGGCACGATGTCGTCATAACGGCGATTGACGGACGCGCCCGCCACCATTCGTTTGGATATGGCCTCGCGCAGGGACCGGCGGGTCCGCGGACCGACCAGCTCGGGACAACTTGCGGGCGCACCATCCGTCGGAACGAAGCGAACGAGCAACTCACCCTGCTCGTTGGCCGCGGCACCGTCGAAACCGATGTCGTCCAATAAAGGAAAGGAAAGATCGCTGGCCGTCGCCAGACCCACCTGAGCGCATAACATTAGCACTGAGCTAATCAGCAGGCGCCAGGTGCCGGGTCGCTCCTGAATCTGCTCTCTCATATGCCTATTCCGTTCACTGTGCTTAAGTCCGTACAACGTCTGTATCAATGGTCCCTTCTCGCACGACTTATCGCCATTCGCCGTTCGCCAATGAACGTAAGTCACCGCCCGGGGACAACCTCCTCCATTGCCGCGATCGCCTGCTGCTCGGTCTCTTCCTGCAGAATGATCGTCGGTTTAACCAGAATTAGCAGGATCTTGTCGTCCCGGATCTTGCTGCGATTGGTGAACAGGGCCCCCAGCACCGGGATCTTGCTCAGGATCGGGACGCCCACCTCCTTATCCACTTCCAACGTGAGCTTGTGACCGCCGAGCAGCAATGTCCCGCGGTCCGGGACGCTGACGCGGGTCAAGACACTGGCCTGCTGGATCTCCGGGAGATTGACGGAATACTCAACCACAGGCTCCGCTCCCAAGGTCACGTTCGGGTTGGGGGTCTCGACCACATGAGTCTGGAAGCGCAGCAGGTCATTTTGCGTCGTGATGATGTTCAGCAGGACATATTTCTTATCCTTGGAGATCGTCGGCGTGATGGCCAGCATGCTGCCGACAGGCAACGAGCCGAGTTGNNTATCGGCGGCAAAGCATACGAGATAAAATCCTGGAGGCTGAAGGTAGCAGACTCGCCGCTCAGGACCGTCACTTTCGGTTCGGCCAGGGCCTTCGAGTCGGTACGGCCCTGCGTGGCCCGCAGCAGCAGGCTGACCTGCAGGTCATCCAGGATAGAGCCGTAGCCGCCCGTGACGTTGATGGCGGGACTATCCCTGAGTCCGCCCAGAGTACCTGGAACTTTCGTGACCAAATCGGGTCCAGCCGCCAGGGAGGAATTCTGCTGGACGTCGAAAATACCCCACTTGCCGCCGAAGTCGTAACGGAAGTCCAGATCCAGTCCGATATCCTCCAGGAAGTTCTCCGTGACCACCAGGAAGCGAGCCTCAATGGAGACCTCGTATCCGAGCGACCTGCGCAACTCGTCCAGCAACTGCTCGATCTGCTGATGCACTTCGGGGGTCTGATAAACGGCCAGTTTCTTGGGCTGCTGGTCCGTATAGACCATGATCTGTCCGTCGGCACCCGGCGTGTCCGGATAGAGGTCGTACCAGGTCGTGGGCTCAATGCTTTCCTGAATCAACGTTCTGAGGTTCTGGGCGATGATGATGCTCATA
>JABAOC010036463.1_pt5 | contig 23737 bp, 22 predicted proteins | sample 7062161 | NCBI WGS metagenome assembly JABAOC01 (sample SAMN14538625, study PRJNA623070) | marine sediment metagenome | biome: marine biome [ENVO:00000428]; feature: marine pelagic biome [ENVO:01000023]; material: deep marine sediment [ENVO:00002113] | place: India: Gulf of Khambhat ... | reverse complement strand
GACACGGCCGAGCCTTCCATGCTAATTATTTTTACTTAATAAAAATGGAGAGGGTGCCCCCTTCAACACCTTGGGCATTTCCCATTCTTTTTGGGTTCCGAGGTCGCCGCCCCCCGGCTTGCAAATACCGGATCTGTGGTCGACTAGCGTACACGTTTTGCACTTTTCAGTTATTTTTTTCAAAAGATTGGGGGGAGCCTGAACGCTTTTAAGGTCGATCATAACCTTCAACTTGAGAAAAGATGAGCGAAGAGAACACCGTCTACGTAGGGAACAGGCCACCCATGACCTACATCGCCGCCGTCCTAGCCGCCTTCAACAGCGGCGACGCGAAGAGCGTCACACTGAAGGCGAGGGGGAGGGCCATATCCAGCGCAGTTGACGTGGCGGAGATATGCAGGAACAGGTTCATGACGGACCTCAAGCCCCCGACCATAGAGATATCCACGGAGCAGCTTCCCACCCAAGACGGGGGGACCCGAGGGGTCTCATCGATGTCCATCACCCTGACGAGGGGAGGAGCCGAGGCCCCCAAGGAGGAGGCAAAGCAGCCCCCAAAACAGCCACAAAAAAGGCCCGAGAAGGCCCCAGCCCGCTCAGTTGCCCTCTCCGAGATCAAGGGCGTCGGGAAGGCGACAGAGGAGAAGCTCAGGGAGGCGGGATTCAAGACCGCTAAGTCCGTGGCATCCGCAAAGCCAGAGACCCTGGCCAGGAAGGCAGACATATCGGAGAAGGTCGCGGCGAAGCTTATAGAGGCGGCCAAGGAGCTGCTGAAGTAGAAGGCAAAAAACCCAAAGGCCCCGCATCATTTTCTTCTGAGAAGCCTGCCGGCCATTGCCCCCGTGTGCTCCCCGTCCCTCAGGGTCACCACCCCGTTCACAACTAGGTGCATTATCCCCTCAGGGTAGAGCTTGGTGGCCTCGGGCGGGACGAAGTCCGCCCTGTCGATTACCCTCTCAGGGTCGAAGACGGCTATGTCTGCCCAGTTCCCGGGCATGAGGAGGCCCCTGTCCCTCAGGCCCAGAACCTGCGCCGGGAGGGACGTCATCTTCCTCACAGCCTCCTCGAGCCTGAGGACGCCCCTCTCCCTCACGTACCTCCCAAGGACCCTCGGGAACGTGCCGTAGAACCTTGGGTGGGGGGCAGGGAGGTACTTGGCGAGGGGCCCGTACGGGGCGTGGACCCTCCCGTCCGTGCCGAAGGCGACCCAGGGCCTCCCCATGATCGCGTCCACGTTCTCCTGGGTCTGGTTGAAGTTGACTATGCTGAACCCGCCCTTCACCTCTCCTGAGACCAGCTTCTCGACGTGCTCCTTGAGGAGGGCGAGGGCGCAGTCCTCGGGGTCAACCCCCCTCTCCTCAGCCACCTCGGCTATGGTCTTACCCACAAGCAAGGGGTCGGGGGGGTACGTTGAGATCAGGGCCGCCCCCGGGCCCCCCCTGTCCTCCATGGAGGCCACGAGCCCCTCCTTGATCCTTGGGGCCACGTCTGGGTCATTCAACCTCTTCACGAGGGCCTCGGGTCCTCCCTCGTTGGCCCAAGCCGGTATCCAGGCCCCCAGGCCCGTTCCGCTCGCCCTGTAGGGGTACTGGTCCGCGGTCACCTCCACCCCCCTGGCCCTCGCCTCCTCTACCATCTCTATGAGCCTGGGGCAGACGTCCCAGAACCTCTTGGAGAGGACCTTGAAGTGGCTTATGTTCACCGGGAGCCCAGCCTCCTCGCCGATGCGGATGATCTCCTCCACCGCGCCCACGGGGTCCCCCCTGTCTCCTTCGTCCCTTATGTGGCTCGCGTAGAAGCCCCCGTAACCTGCGGCCACCTTCGAGAGCTCTATGACCTCTTCGGTCCCTGCGTAGCTCTGGGGGTCGTACCTGAGCCCCGTGGTTATCCCCCTGCACCCCGCCTCCATCGCCCTCATCATCTCGGCCTTCATAGCCTCCATCTCTTCCGGGGTGGGCGCCCTCATCTCCATCCCCATCACGTACCTGCGCACAGTTCCGAAGCCCACGAGGGGAGCGACGTTGACAGAGATGCCCCCCTCCTCGAGGAAACTGAGGTACTCATCCACCGTGGACCATCCTACCTCGACCCCCGCATCCCTGAGGAAGGGGGCACCCCTCTCCCCTTCCTCCCTCATCTTGTCGTTTATAGGAGCCGCTCCCGAGCCGCAGCTTGGGAAGACTATCGTTGAGACCCCCATGTGGACCTTGCTCTCAGCCCTCCTGTTAACCAGTATTGTGAGGTCCGAGTGGTCGTGGAGGTCTATGAATCCCGGGCAGACCACCATCCCAGAGGCGTCCAGGGTCTCGGCGGCCCCCCCCTCGACCGCCCCAACCTCGGCTATCCTCCCGTCCTTGACGGCTACGTCGGCCCCGAACCACGGGTTCCCCGCGCCGGTAAGGACCCTCCCGTTCTTTACGACAAGGTCGTACAAATTGATCAATATTCCTAGCTTCGACGCTCCATATATTTTATGGCACCTCCCCGCAGCATTTTCGGTGGTTTTTCTGGTTGAAACCAAAGAGGCGGACCTCTGATTACGTGGAGAAGCCCCTCTTGCCCCCGACCTAGAGCCTCCGATGGACCCCAGGTGGCAGGAGTACGTCACGACCCTCAGAGGTATGGAATGGTGTATCACACCGATGGGGAGCGGATGAGCCCCCTTTTCCGCTGTTCTAGGTTTTTGAACACCCGTTCTAAAGCATGGTAATATTACCGGGTTTGAGGTAGAATATAGCGAACCGAAATGGACAGAAACAAGCAGTACATAGCCGTTGTCGCCGTCTGCCTCTCGATCATACTGGCTGGGGCCATTATGGCCTACAAGCCTGGGGTCGAGACCGAGAAGGAGAACTTGTTCAGCTTCCCTACGGGCATACCGCCATCCCTAGGGACATCCGCCTACACGGGGACCAACGGGGATTCCTTGGCTAGCACCATATCCGTGACTGGCTCAGGCAGCGCATCCGCCCAGGCGAACAAGGCCACCGTCGTATTGGGCGTCCAGACGGAGAAGCCCTACGCCTCGGAGGCAGTCGATGAGAACGCAGTGCTGATGAACGAGGTCATAGCCGCAATAAAGGCCCTGGGATTCACCGAGGACGACATCCAGACCGTCAGCTACAACGTCTACTCTGACTACGACTGGGAACTCAAGAGGGTCGTCGGCTACAGGGTGACCAACATGATAAAGGTGGAGATCACCAACCTTGACCTGGTGGGAGACGTGATCGACGCAGCCGTCGGGGCGGGCGCCAACAGGGTCGAGGGGGTGAGCTTCGAGCTAACTGACGAGCTCGCCGACCAGCTGAAGATGGACGCATACGTCTCCGCCCTGAACGACGCAAGGGGGAAGGCCGACGTCATCGCGGGGACCCTCGGGATCGAGATAACAGGGGTCCACTCCGTGAGCGAGAGCGTATACTACCCCTACACCCCATACCGCAGCTACGCCACGGCTGAGTACGCCGGCGCGGCCCCAACCCCCATCATAGAGGGAACCCTCAGCGTCTCGGTGACGGTGCACATAGTCTACACATTCCAGTAGAGCCGACAACCAGAACCCCACTTTTTCTCCAAATTTTTTCCGCCAGAAAGGTAGCTCTGTCAGACTCGTAGCAAACGCTTTTACCGGGCGGATCCAATCCAGTCCGGTGCTGAGCATAGGCTCCGTGGCTGAGACCATCTGCGGGCTATGGGCTTGCCTCCGCCATCCCTCGCGAGCGCGGACCCCGTAAAACTCATCATGTAGTCCGCGGAGAGGAGGCCCTGCGTCGAGGCCCTCACAAGGGCTCCCTCTGCCCTCTATCGGCCCTGGCCCTGAACTCCGCTATTATCTCTGGCTGGCGCCTCACGTTCTCCATGTTCTCGGCTGCGTTGGTCGAGTAGAGCTCCCCCAGCCTAGGGTCAAGCCCCCTCAGCCCTTCCCGGTACCTCCTGCCGAGAGCGACGGCCTCCTGGCAGTCCGGCCTGCATGGGAAGAAGTGCCTTACGAAGTAGGCGAGGGGGTCCGCGTCTCCCCCAGCCTCATCCAGCTGCCTCGAGGCCCTCTGCTCGACGTTCAACCCATCAGCCCTGTCCCCGGCGTACCTGTCTGAGCAGCACCTGGGGTACCCTAGGACGCCCCCCATCCTCCTGAGCCAGGCCCCGTCGAACTCCTCAGGGTAGGCGAGGTGGAGGTGGCTCAGTCCAGGCCTAGGGCGCCTCATGAACTTCTTTCGGAGCTTCCCCCTGTCCCCCATCAGCCTCCTGACATCCCTGCCCACGGCTCTGTCCCGGTACAGGTAGAGCTCGTGGATGGTCGGCCTCACCTCCGCCTGGTTGCTGCGCAGCCCGAGGGAGTCCGCCCACTCCAAGTGGGCCCTGTACTGGGGCGATGCCTCAACGACCTCCTCGAATGCAAGGCGCATCTCCCCCTTTGCCGCCTGTATGGCAGCCAGCTTTGCCCTGGGCTCCGAGATGGCCTTCACCCTGTCTATCTGGGGGTGCACGATCTCATCGATCCTGGAGCCCAGGGCCTCGGCCCCAGGGAGCTCTGCGGGCAGGGTGATCTGGCAGCATGGGCGCAGGCCCAGGTGGACGAGCAGGAAGTCTTCCATCTTGATCCTAGGGAGTATCCTCCCATCTTCAAGGAAATCGCGTAGCCATGGGGCTTCCATGAGACGGCCGCCTTGATTAAGGGAGGCGGGGCACAACTTAAAGAGATCGAGGGCCCGAGCCGATCAGGGTTACTTAAAATAAAATGGGAGGATTTTTCCCGAGTCTACATGGGTATGATCTTCAACACCTGCAGGAAGAACTAGGCTCTGCCGGCGAGCATCGACATCCTGAAGAGGATGGTGTTGCCGAAGTAGGCCCCCAGCCCTATCATGATCACCCATCGCCCGATCCGCGTCGGGTACTTCAGATGCGTTTTCTAGTTCTTTTCTGTGGTTTTTGAGGGGTTTCTAGCTCCAAGATGGGTTCTCCTCGCCGTATGAGCCGCTCTTCGGTCTCTTTCCAGCCCATTGGTTAGGAATATGGCGCGTCTGATCTATGAGTTTTCCTGATAGTCCACAAAGCATTATTTAACGTTAACTTTGACAGATATGCAAAGTTGTTCCTTGTTCCCAAGGAGAAGAGAATTCGGATCGACTCGTTATTGATTTACATAATTCCTGCCACTAATGCTGTCTAATCAGCCCCTTTTAAGACACGACTTCTCTTAGCCGTCTGAATCCTGGCAAACATTGTTCCGAAAAGCCCACCGACCACGAGGCCCATCAGCGACCAGATGCCCTCAAATTTGCCTCTGAATAGCTGATAATAAATCGATTCGAAAGCGTAGGCGATGACGGCAGTCAATATCGCAGCTTGATTGGATTTCCCTGCCGTTCTCCTTCCGAGTAGGTAGCCGCTTAAAAAGCCGCTAATCGTGTGAAGGCTCGTATACGCAAGTAGAGCTTCATCTGCTAAAAGGTCCATTAAAGCGGAAATGGGATAGCCGTAATAGACGCTCAAAACTTGGTCGACGAGCAATATGAAACCGAACGCGATCGATGCCGCTGCCAAATGTTCCCTCAGCAGGCTCCTAGAGCTTTTAATCATAATTGACCTAATGTTCAAACTCGTATTTATTTTAAAACTAAACGGTCTTAAATTATAATGAATGAGATGAACTTTATATCAATTAAATTATCTATAAATCATCATACGCAATAAAACGAGTTGAAAACCCTCTTTAAAAAAGATATGAGGATTTCGAAAAACTCAGAAAAATACGTGTCACCTCCTCATTTGCTTATATAGTTTTTAAATATCCGTCGCCAGAAAACGAGGTTTTCGAAACCCTCTTAAATATGCTTTCTCCACTCCCATTACTGTTCCGTTCAGATGTCCAGATACGAGATAGACCTCCATCTGCCAGTGGACGTAATGCGTAGGGCGCCCTTCATCCTAGTCGGCCCGGATTCCAGGTTCCTTCCACTTGGCGTCCTAGCCGATTCAGTTGGTCATGGAGGCAAGCAGCTGCAGCGCGTCAGCCCTCTGGTCTTGTCCAGAATGTCAGATAAAGCCGCGGAGGCTCAGATCTTCTGCTTCGCCTTTCTTTACGTCAATGATCAGTATAGGCGCGTCCTCTTTCTCACTCACCCGATCGAAATGAATGAGTCGGTTTCCGAGGAGGCCCTAGAGGCGTTGCTCGCCGAGGCGGAGAGGATAGCTGGTTTGCTGAACTGTAGCATCATCGAGGTCGAGTTGCACCATCAAGTGGAGGGACCCGTGGCATTTCCAACGTCTTTCTCGCTCGTATCCTACGATCTGGCGCGTGCTATGACCGTAAAAGCGGATGCTGACCTCTTCCGTCGAATCGGCTTCGAGGAGTTGACAGAGGTCAACTGTTTCGAGGGCAAAATAAACGACTTAGAGATCGGGCCGGAAGATGTAAATGGAAAACGTCGTGACCAGGAAGTCAGCCCTGTTTCTCCCGGCGAATACTTCAAGTTTATCGACAAGGGAAGCTTTGACATCAGATCCTTCGAGATCTCGCGTTGGGACAGCGCCTTCAAAACCACCAGTCCGCCCAACTTCCCTTGCTTCGAGGACACGACTTTTCTGGCTCAAAGACGTTCACGGTTGGGCTTCTTAAAGGGCTCTGGTGGGGGCTACATTCACTGGGCTCCGAACATCATGGAGCCGTTCAACCTATATTGCACCCCACATATTCTCCTTTTCTATCACGTCTTGGAGCAGTATTTTTACGAATGTGGAAAAGTTATCGAGTGGGGCCTAGGCTCCGAGGATCGATCCCTGCTCAGCTTCCTCCTATTCAGGGCCGTCGAGTCGATGAAGGAGAGGGGGATCCGAAGGGTTCAGTTCGCCAACGTCGAGGGCTCTCAATCCTTCATGAGGAGCTATCTAAACGACAAGGGCTTCAACCTGATCCACAGGATCAAGTTGCTGCAAAAGGAGGTTGACTGAGGGTTGAACGACGTAGACTTCCTCTTCGTTCATCCTTCAACGCACTGTCGAGCAAAGGGCGAGGGGGAGAACGATCTCGTGACCTTCGTTATAATGCCCCTCGGCACCATCGCCCTAGCCAACCTCCTGGACAGAAATGGATACTCGACGAAGATCTTCCACACTGGGGTAGAGCAGATGCGCGACAGGGCTTTTAGGATCGAACAGATCTTCAAGGACTACTCCCCCTCGGTCGTAGGGATCGATCTACACTGGTTCGTGCACTCATACGATGCTATCAGGATCGCCAACATAGCCAAAAAAAAGGCCGAAGCGTTCGTCGTGTTGGGAGGATTCACGGCTTCCTTCTACGCCGAGGAAATCCTGGCCCGGTTCGACTTCGTCGACGCCGTTATCAAAGGCGACGCCGAGAAACCGCTTCTCGAGCTTATGAACAGGAGGATTAAAGGGGGCCTAAGAGAGGTTCCGAACCTAGTTTACAGGGAAGGGGAAGCTATAAAGTCGAGCGGAAGGAGGTTCATAGCCGGCGAGGATGACCTCCGTGAACTCGACTACACCAGTTTCGAGCTGCTTTCTAACCATGATAGTTACATGAGGACTGTCACCCAGACGGGTGACCTCGATCCGCAGCCCTGGAAGATCCAGACAAAGAGGCACAGCTGGGTGCCCATGGGCAGGGGCTGCTCGACGAACTGCTCCTACTGTGGCGGAGGGCTGGACGCGCACTGCTCGCTTACTGGGAGGCCCGAGCCTCTGTTCCACCCCAAGGAGAAGGTGGTGGAGACGCTCGCGAGGTTCAGGGAGATGCGAATAGACTCCACCTACATGGATTTCGACCCCTACCCCGATAGGAAGCGCCACTTGGAGCTGTTCCAGATGATTCGGAAAGAAAAGATAGACATCAGCTCCGAGTTCCTACTATGGTCGCCCTCGAACAGGGATTTCATCAGGGAGTTCGCCAAGACGTTCAACCCACTATACTCAAGCCTCGTTCTATCGCCGGAGTCCGGATCGGAAGATGTCCGGAAAAGGAACAAAGGGTTCTACTATAGTAACGATGAGCTTTTCACCTGGCTGGAAAACGCGAAACATGAATTGGTGCCTGTCAAGGTCTTCTTCGCGTCGGGACTCTCATGGGAAACACGGGAGAACTACTCCGAGACGATCGAGCTTGGAGAAGCCATACTGGAGGGCTACCCTGTTGTTGAGATGGTGAGCAACCCCCTGGTCATCGAGCCGGCGTCCCCCAGATACCTTCATCCCGAAAAGTTCGGGGTCAACCTCAAATGGAGAAGCTTCATGGACTATTACGAAAGGTTCAGGCGACTCGCCGAGGGCCTTCCCGTCGAATCCAGGCTCGGATACGACACCGTTTGGGAGACCGAGTCCCAGATCGTGGAGAACAGCATGCGATTCAATGAGAGGATCGCCTCCTCCCAGCCGACGAGATGGAGGATGCTCTCCGCCGGCGAGGACGTTCTCACATTCAGAAAGCCCAGATTGAATAACCCTTCCCAGTTTTAAATATCATCGACCCTGCGCCTTTTTCATGTAGGTTTCTCGGGCGCGATGGGCCTTCTCCCTGAAAAGGAATAGTTCCCGGACGGTCGGCCCGACATCGAAGAGCAGGCTCCTCAAACCGAGGGCCTCCGCCCATCTCAAATGAGCGGAGTAATAAGGCAATGACTCGACCGTCCCCCTGAAGGCCTTCCGCATCTCGACCTTGATTCTATGACCTTCAGCTTAGCATGGGGATCGCTGATGTTGGCGACCTGATCGATGAGTGGATAGATCCTCTTTGTCTATGGCAGCTCCCAGCTCGGACCCGTTTTCAAGGTCGAAGGGGAGGATCGCCTGTTAGCAGGGGCGCAGGCCAAGCTCGACGAGGAGAAAGTTCTCTATCTTGATCCTTTGCGTTATAAAGGGATCTCTCAGGAAGTCATCCAGCAGAAGGCTCTTTTCTGCGGTCGTGTGCATATGGTTAATTCACGGGCATCCATCCTAAAAGGATGAACAGATCCGCCTTTCCTTAGCTGATTATCAATTTGAAAAAATATGGGAATGGGTTTTCCCTGTCTCTACATGGGAATTATTCCTAGGACTTGAAGGAAGTACTGGGCTCTGCCGGATAGCATGGACATCCTGAAAAGCACTGTGTTGCCGAAGTAGGCTCCGAGGCCAATCATTATGAGATATCGTCCCAGTCTGGTCGGATACTTCATGGCGCCTTTGTGTTCATAGGTCAGGATGAAGTACATGACGGCGAAGAAGGTACCCAATCCTATATAGAAGTAGTCGAACATGCTCATGAAATCGACAGTTCCCGGGAATGTTATGGTCGTTGCGAGCTGGGTAGTTATGTTGGGGATTATCACCCCGCTCATGCCTAGGCCTATGCTGGAGCCGACTAGGACGGCTATCGGGTATCTGCTTATCCAGCGGTAGTCCGCATGAAGTATGAAGTAAATCGAGAAGCCAAGCAACAGCGGGATTATGTAAATGAATTCTCCCCTGGTAAGCGGCGTTATGGCTATTCTGTTGGTTGTCTGTATCGACGTGATCACAGCTATGGCTAGCGCCATGCCGATGTAGGTGTGCTCTGCGAACCTGAACAGCGGGTTCTCCTTATAGAGGGGGTAACTGTAAATGAACAACATCAAGAGTAGACCGGACCAGATGCCCAGGATTCCAACTATATCTGTTGGATATGCCATCTCACTTTTTCCCCCTTGTAGCTATGTAACCTATATTTGCCAGTATTATGGCGACAATTACGAGCAGGTGCGAAGAGTTTATCGCGTCCATCGTAATGGTAGCATCACCTAGTTCGCCCAGCAGCTTCTCGAGCTCTGCTCCTCCTCTGGAGCCGTTGCTCAACCCGAAGAGATTTCCAGCCTGCCAGTGTGGCTGGTAAGCCGAGAAGTTCATGGCGATTCCTATCTCCGCTACGGGGGTTCCATACGGGATTCTCCATTGTCGAATATAGTAATCACAAACATCTCCGGTATCGCTGGACAGCACCATCCTCACGTCTTGGGCCCTGTTGACGTTCTGCATTATCGGCAGCTGGTCGATAGGCGTACCCGTGTAATCAGCGGTGAACACGCTTCTAATGTTGCTACCTAGCTGGGCGACACCAGACTCCCCACCAGCGTAGTAGCCCAAGTAGACGTACTCGGTTCCGTAAGTGCGTTCCCCAAGCGTGGGGACTTTGTTCACTATCGCCTCAAATGTCAGCTGGCCGTCCACGAACGTCGTCCAGAATATTATCTTTGCCTTCTGCTGATTCAGAATCTTGACTGATGCAACAAGAGACGGCAAACACTCGGCCCAAGCGCTGACACCAGAAGATATGTTTATGACGACGACGTCCCCCTCTTCTGCCTGCCTGAGCCCATTGTAGAGATCCGTTGACTGAGGTCCAATCGCTACGGGTAGCCCCAAAGGTCTGATAAACGGTATCATCAGGATGATGAACAGTCCCCAGTAGATTATACGCCTGTCAATCAGCTGCAACTTATGCCATATACTAGACTGGCTCATCCTGCCACCTCCCCGTAGAATCCTCGCTCCTTACCGAGCAGGGTTCTGAATCCGTAAGCCATTAGTCCGAAGGCTGCTGTTATCAGGAACGTTCTCATAGCCGGCACTTGCCCTACATCGTTGAACCATCCGCCTAACAACGGGAACCCCGACCAAATCACCTCACCTATTGGAGCGTTCTTGAGTAGCACCAATATGCCCGCTGTAAGAAGAAGCGCCGCGTCAACGTTTCTAGCCCTGAAGGCCCTGTATGCCGCCGAGGCGATGTAGAATCCCGTGATGGCATACAGGGTTTGGCCTAGACTTGTGTAAGGATAGTTGAACAGCCATTTGTAAAGCGGGTTGTTTGAAGGGTTGTTGATGTTCGTAATCCCGAGCAGCGTCAGCAGGGCGAAGATGAATATCAGCCAGATGCTGTAGATCCATCTGCCTGGCTCCTTCCTTCGGACTATGTTCCCATGCGTTCTCATCAGGTTTACTGCACCTAGAGCAAGGGCCATTGTCGAGATCACAACGGCCCATGTTCTGAACACGTCAGCAGCGGAAGCTAGCGGGGAACCTGCTGTCCCGAAGAAGTAGTTCGCGATCATCACTATTACGACGATCGCTGTTATCAGATAGACGACTTCTCTCCTAAGCATCTCCGACATTTCATCACGTCCTCAATATGTCTCGTAAGAAAGTAACTCCGAGGAAGCTGAGGATGAAGCCGATGCCAAGGATAGCGAGCAACACAATCTTCATTATGTCTTCGCCCTTGATGCAGCCCAGGACATCAGGGTTCTGGGTGATCTCGGCGCTGGCGGCGTAGAGCTCTTCGCCTATCATTGCATAGTCACACGTCGCTATTAAGAAGGGCATCTGGTGAGTGTTTGCTGTCCCGGCGATCTGCATGGCGCCTATTGTGTTTCCGGCCTCCCCCATGACTACCGACTCGTAATAGAAGCCGCCCATGAAGATGTTCGAAGCAGGCCTCTCCCTCTGCATGAAGCCCAGGGTGGCCGTCAGATAGGGAGACTGCCCAGAGAGGAAGCGAATCGAAGAGGGATCGAAGTCCTCGGGCTTCCCCTCCTCTAGATAGGCGTTTCTCATCGTCTCCTCGACCAGAGGCAGCGAGTCCGCGATGGGGGTGAAGTACGAGATTTTCACCCCGCTCTTCGCGCAGAGCTTAGTCACATGTCCGAGTATACTGATTCCAGCTATCGTCTGGGGTCCTTGGTCAGGGTTACTGATCGTCTCCATAGCGTATCCCGTAGTGTAGTATATCGGCCTCCCCATCTCCGCGGCCCTCCCTACGGCTTCAGGCAAAGCCTCGACAGCGGGGAACGTTCTGATGGATAGTTTCCAGCCCCGTCTTCCCACGTACATGAAAATGTAGAATAACAGTACCGAAGCCAGCAGGAAAATTAGACCCATCACTCGTCCTTCAACGATTATTGCCATCGTTTTTCCCTTCTTTTCTTTTCACACCGATCCAGGGAAACCTTATCGGAAGATAAGACTCCCCGAGTCTTCCCAGCGGCGTCGATACGTCGCATGGTCCGACTTAGAGGAGCGATCCCTTTTAATCGGTCTGTATAATATTAGATTGAAATATATATTTAATAATTATCCCAGAAAAGCTCCCATTTATAGAGAAAGCCTACTCACACCCATCATTTAGTTACTATTTATACGTACAACCATAATCATCAGAAAAAACGTTTTTTGTATTAAATGATCTTAGATCCGATTAAAAACCATAATACGAATCATTCTTCTTTTATCATAATTATTCCTGCGTTTGCTCCATCACCTTTAACTTAAAATAATCATAGATTAGATCATTACCTATGTCCGATCGAGATAGGGTAAAGGCGCCGGAGGAGATGCTGGGCTTCAGGGTGGGTACCGACAAGAGGCTCGCGGACTGGCCCGAGATAGTGGATTACTTTGAGGGGGTCGGTCGAGCATCCGACAGGGTCAGGGTGGAGACCCTTGGAGAGACGACCGAGGGAAACCCCTTCATACTGGCCACAGTATCCTCCCCGGAGAACCTCGAGAACCTGGAGAGGCTGAGGCGGGTCCAGATGAGGCTCTGCGACCCCGCCGACCTCAAGGAGGGAGAGGAGGACAGGCTCCTCTCTGAGGGGAAGACCATAGTCCTAATAAGCTGCAGCATCCACTCGACCGAGGTGGGGGGGAGCCAGATGTCCATGGAGCTGCTCCACTGGCTCGCGTCAGGGGACGGCCCTGAGGTGAGGCAGATACTGGACAACGTCGTCCTGCTCCTGGTGCCTTCCCTGAACCCTGACGGCAACCGCATCGTTGTGGAGTGGTATGAGAGGTACCTGGGCACAGAGTACGAGGGCACCCGCCCCCCATACCTCTACCACAAGTATTCGGGGCACGACAACAACAGGGACTGGTTCATGTTCAACCTCGCGGAGACCAGGATGGCCGTGGAGCAGGTACACAACAGGTGGCACCCACAGATAGTTTACGACATCCACCAGATGGGCTCAAAGGGGCCTAGATTCTTTCTTCCCCCATACATAGACCCCATCGACCCCAATGTCGACCCCGTGATCGTCTCGGGGATCAACTTCATGGGCACAAGCATGGCCGACGCCCTGGCGGTCGAGGGGAAGAGGGGTGTGGCCGTAAACTGGGTCTTCGACGGCTGGACCCCCGCACGCGCCTATCAGCACTACCACGGGGGGATACGAATCCTCTCAGAGGCCGCCAGCGTCGACATAGCCTCCCCAATAGAGGTGAGGCCCGAGGAGCTTGAGTCGGAGAGGGGCCTTGACGTCAAAGAGGCGAGGTGGAACCAACCCCTCCCATGGAAGGGAGGCAGGTGGACGCTGAGGGACATAATCGACTACGAACTCACGGCGGCGAAGGCCTGCCTCGGGAACGCAGCCAGGTACAGGGAGAGGTGGCTCAGGGGGAGCCTGGAGATAGGGAGGAGGGCCCTGAACCCGGATGGCGGGCCCTACGCCTTCCTCATACCGCCGGGCCAGAAGGACCCTGGAGCGGTGCGAGAACTCCTGGAGGTCCTCCTGATGGGCGATGTCAGGGTCCAAAGGGCGACTGAGCCCTTCAAAGCGGATGGAGTGGATTACCCAACGGGAACCTACGTAGTCCTCTACGCGCAGCCCTACGGAAGATTCGCTAAGACCATGCTGGAGAAGCAGGAGTACCCCGACCTCAGGGAGAAGCCCACGGATCCGCCGAAGGTCCCGTACGACGTGACGGCCCACACCCTCGGCCTCCAGATGGGGATCGAGGTCGTCCAGGTCCAGGAGCCATTCGAGGCCGAGGTCGAACCCGTCAAAGAGATCGCCACTCCAGCCGGAGAGGTATACGAGGCGGGGAAGAAGTTCTACATCTTCACGCCCGAGCCGAACGTCTCGTCCAGGGCCACCAACGTGCTCCTCGACAAGGGGTTCAGGGTTCACAGGACCAACGCCTGGGCGTGGGTAGAGTTTGAGGAGTTCAAGCCCGGGGCCTTCGTCGTCGAGAGCGGGGCGGGCGTCCTAGAGGCCCTCAAACAGCTCGCCGGGGAGACCGGCCTGAGCTTCTACGGCGTAGACTCTCCGCCCGAAGGAGCCTCCGAGCTCCACCGACCGAGGATCGGCATATACAAGGCTTGGGCACAGAACGCCGACGAGGGGTGGCTCCGCATGGTCCTGGAGCAGTTCGGATTCCACTTCGAGACCCTCACCCCCCAGGACGTCAGGCAGGGAAGCCTCTCTGAGAGGCTCGACGTGCTGATAATACCGGACCTGAGCCGGGACGTGATCTTGAAGGGGATGGAGGCGCAGCGAGGGCTGGAGGCGAGCCGATACGAGCCCAAGTATAGGGAGGGGATCGGCGACAAGGGGACGTCGGAGATACTGAAGTTCCTCGGCGAGGGAGGCACCGTCATCGCCCTGAACCGGGCTGCCGATTACCCCGTGAAGGACCTTTGGGTCCCCGCCGAGAACGCCCTTGAGGGGCTAAAAGAGGAGGAGTTCTACATACCGGGCTCCATACTCAGGGTCCTCGTGGACAACGCCCACCCAATAGGCTACGGCTTCGACAGGGAGGCGGCGGTCATGTTCCTCAACAGCCCCGCCTTCAGTGCAAAGGAGGGCCGCATCGTGGCGAAGTACCCGGAGGCAGACCCCCTCCTTAGCGGCTGGATCCTAGGGGAGGAGCACCTCCACGGGCTGGCGGCGGTGGCTGATGTGCCCGCGGGGAGGGGGAGGGTGATCCTCATGGGTTTCCCGCCCCACTTCAGGAACCAGGCCAGGGGAACCTTCAAGATGCTCTTCAACTCCGTCTTCTACGGCGCCGGTGAATTCTAGGTTCCCCATTTTAAAAGGGTCTTAGAAGGAGAGGGCTCCTTTCCGGGGCTACTCCTCTATTATCTCGACGTTCGCCCTGGGGACAGTTACTATCCTTCCCTCTCCCAGCTCGACCTCTAGGACCCTGACCATGCTCTCGGACTCGAGCTGCTGGAGCTCCACCGGGAGGCTGTGGACCTTCCCTATGGCCCCGAAGTAGGGCTGCCGGATGATCCTCACTGGGGTGCCGGGCACCATCCCAGAGGCCAGCTCCTCCCCCTTCTCCTCCGCGAACATCTCGTGGGGTATTATGATCTCCGGCCTCAGGACCCCCGCCCTGATCTGGGTCGCCCCGTTCACGGAGGCCCTGTATCCCTCGAACTTCTTAAGGAGGTCGAAGGTGGTCTGGGACATCGTCATCCTGCCGAAGCCCTCGGTTATTATCAGGGTTATCCCCACCTCCTCCTGGCCCGTGATGGCTACTCCTATCTCCTCCCCTATGAAGGTGGTGAGGTCGCTGTGCTTTACGCCCCCTGAGACGATGCACGAGACGCCGGCCTCGACGGCCCTCCTGAGTGCCTCCAGGGAGACCATGGAGCCCCCTATGAGCACCATCCCCTTGTCCTCGGGGGATATCATGTCTTGGGTCAGCTCCTCACCCGGGGAGGAGACCTTCACCTTTATGTCTCCGTGGGTCTCCCCTCCGATGCCGAATATCCCCTGGATGAAGGCCGCGTTGGCCTCTATGACGGCACCCTCCCTGGGTAGCACATTGACCACCTTGCCGGGGATGTACGCGTCTATCTCCACGGGGATTGGGGCGCCCCTGACGATGACCTGGCCCGTGATTTCTGAGACGGACTCGACGGTACCCTCGAGGGGGGAAGGCACCCTCTTCTTTATAAGGCCGAAGAGCGCGTTGTATGCGGCTAAGAACTCCCCCTCAGCCACCTTGTCCCCCACCTTCTTGGTCATGTACCTGCTCAGGTCCTCTGGCTCCACGCCCAGCAGCATGGCGACCTTCACGATCTCTGGGTCCCCGCTGATCTCCGTCTTGGCGATGACCGAGTCGTAGCTCACCTCCTCGCCCACGTCGACGAAGACCTCCCCCAGGATGGGGAGGCGCCTCTGCTTGTCGACCCTCATAGCCTGCTTGACTTTGAGCCCTGGGGTATACGCATATGCCTCCTTCGAAGCCTTTTCAGCCATTTCTCAGACCTCACACCAGCTCCTTCAGCTTGTCCTCTGGGTAAAGGTTGACGGACCTGAACCACTTGAGCAGCAACTCCTTCCTGGCGGAGTCCTCCTCCGGCAGGTACAGGGGCCTCCCCCTCGCGTCCAGTATCACGCCCGCGACGCCGCCGGTGACTTTGCCCTCGACGGAGTGCCCCGGCCCACCGCCCACATCGAAGTTCTTGGCAGGCGACACCTTGACCTCCGCCTCCTGGCGCTCGGGGAACTCTATAAGCTTTATTTCTCCTAGGCTGAGGCCCTCCTCCAAGACCTCTCCACCAGGCATTTTCATCTCCACCTTCATGACCGGCTCGCCAACCCTGCCCGTGCCCGCAGCCGCTATGTTGGTCCCCAGCCTCACAAGGCAGTCCTTGTCGAAGATGCTCCAGGCCGCCTCCTTGTAGACCGTCGAGAGGACCCCTAGGTGGGGCATCATGAAGACGCTGTCCTGGAACATCCTCGTTATGCCCTCGGGCTGCCAGGCGTCCGTCAGTATGTACATGCTCTGGATCCTCCTTGGGGCGTGGCTGAGGAGGCCCCCCGTCCCCGCTAGGATGCTTACGTCCATCATCTTGATGTAGGTCTCCTCCACAGCCTGTTCGAACATGTCGGAGATGGTCCTCTGGAGCTGGATCCCCTTGAGCCTTGTGGCGATGGTCTTGTGGTGCTCCAGCCCCAGCCTCAGCGCCTCCCTGGCCACGCTGTGCTCCACGATCAGGTCCTCCAACGTCTGAGGAATCGTTGTGGGCCTTATCATCTTGTTCATCAGCCTGCTGGCCACCTCCTCCTCGTCCAGCTTGAACGGGATCCACCTCATTATGTTGGCGATGCCCGCCTCCTTCATAACGTTCGTGACGCTGTAGCTCATCCCAAGGTTCGCGCTCACGCTGCGGACGAAGCGGCCCCCGAAGACGGAGTAGACGTTGGTGGTTGCGCCTCCGAGGCCGACGCCGAGGACGTTCTCCCTGTAGGTTTCGGCGATGAGCTGCATGGCCATGCCCTCGCCTGCGGGGGTGGGCATTATGTCTACGTCGGTCCACTTCATCAGCTTGGTGTAACCCGGGGCGTGGCTCATCACGTGCTCCATGAAAAGCTCGTGGACTGCCCTCCTCGCGGGCTCGGTGTTCTCCACCTCAAGGACGGGCCTCAAGTTTTCTACCATGTCCAGGGCGAAGCTGCCCCCCATGAGCTCCTTGATCTGGGGCCTGAGGGCCTTGTTTCCGGCGTACACTATAGGCAGCGAGTAGGCCACCCCCAGCCTGGGCTTCGGCTCGGCGGCCTTTATGAGCTCGGCTATCTCCATGACGTGGGCCGAGGCCCCTCCGTCGGTCCCCCCGGCAAGGAGGATCATGTCTGGCCTCAGGCTCCTTATCCTCTGGATCTTCTGGTATGGCTGCCTGCCGTCGTCCCTAGCTATCACGTCCATGACTATTGCCCCAGCTCCAAGGGCAGCCCTGTTCGCGCTCTCGGCGGTCATCGCCTTTATGAGGCCAGCGACCATCATTTGGAGGCCTCCCCCGGCGCTGCTGGTCGTGCAGTACAGGTCGACGCCCAACTCGCCGTCGTAAGGAACTGCGATGCCGCTCCCGTCAAGGGACAGGATGTGGTGCCCTGTGAGTTCCTCCACCTCCCTCACGGCGTTCCTGACACCCAGTGTGACGTCCTCGTAGGGCGCCTCGACCGTGGTGGGGGCCTCTCCGGCCACCAAGAAGCGCCACTCCCCCTCCCTCTTGTGGAAGAACCTTGCCTTCGTCGTTGTGCTCCCTACGTCTGTCGCCAGGATGTATTCCATCTTCTCCTTAGGTTTCGAGAGCGTAGCCATGATGATTCTCTAGTCTTCTCAACCCTAGTCAGCCTTAAAGTTTTCTGAATGCGAAATCGGTCCTATAAACTCGAAATAAGCTCATTAGAAGGGCAGGAAGCGCCTCCAGCCCTTCTTCTCGGGCTTTTCCTCTGCCTCCTGTTCGTCTGAGGGTTCACGGGCTTCGGTGGCTGACTTGGCCTCCTCTGGGGTCTTTTCCTTCTCCTTCTGGGCCATCTCCTCTACGAGCTGGATGAGTTTCTCCACGTTCCCCCTCTTCTCGAATATCATGAAGAACTTCTCCCCCTTGATCCCTATTTCCTCGCTGATTATAGGCAGGAATGGGGACACGAAGAACCTGCCCATCTGGCCCCCTATGTATGCGAGGGGTTTTGTGCTCTCCAGAAAGAGAATGGCTGGGACCTCCATACCGTATTTGTGGATCGCCTCGGCGATCTTCCTGATATACTCCTCCTCATCCTCGGGAGTTACCTCAAGGTCCCAGTACAATCCTATCCCAGCTCCATGAAGCTTCCAATTAGATATTTCCGCTGAGCTATTTTAAGGATTCTTCTGCGCCCTTCGACGCCTCCTTTTCGGCCCTTCCGGCCTTCAGAATGGACCTCAATGCGAGGTAGGATCCCCCGAACCCTCCTATGGCGAAGCAGACCAGAAGGACGATGGCCAGCCCTAGGCTGGGGTTCTGGACGTAGGCTATTATGAAGAGGATGGAGAAGAGCCACGAGACCCCAGCCGTCTTCAACCCCGTGATAAGGTGCCCGTGGGACGCCCTCTTGGATACCAGGTAGGAGGAGGCCATGGCTCCCAGGACGTATATCGCGAACGAGAGGAGCTGGAGGGCGGGGTTGGGGAAGTAGTAGAGTAGCTGGGACCATATCCAGACCGTTCCGTTGGCCAGCATAGCCCCGGCGAAGTAGTCGGTAAGGGTGGGTGATCCTCCAGACAAACCCGTTCACTCTAAAGTCGATCGAGGATGATAATAAGCCTACAGATTGGAAAAGGGGTTTTATGGACAGTTTATGGGGATAACATTTACCTTTAATTAGCCTGCATATCCTCAGAATCAGAGTAAAAAAGAGGAAAAAGATTGGTTAGGACAGCCGACTATTTTGGCCAGGGTCTCTTCTCGGTGGGGATCATCGCGTAGATGAGCGCTATCAGCACTATGGGGAGCGCGATCATCGCCAGTGGGAGGGGTAGCCAAGAGGTCATGAGGAAGTCTAGCCTCCCGAATATCATGTTGTACCTTGAGAGCACGGTGTTTGCGAAGGAGTAGCCGAATGCGGCCATCATCCCGTACCTCGCGACCCTGGATATGATCCCGAGTCCGCCCCCGTGCATCTTCGGGAAGGTGAAGACGAAGAAGTAGACCACCGTCAGGACTATCACGATGAAGAGAAGGTTGCTGAAGCTCGTCCAGGCATCGGGAGCCCCTATCACCTTGAGCCTCGCCGTCGACCTGATCTGGGCGATGAACTCGGCCGTGACAGTGGCCCTCATGGAGAGGCCTATGCCGAGCCCCACCATTATGGCCAGGGGGAACCTGCTCACCCAGAAGTAGCTCCTGTGGTACCTTGTGTATAGGAGTATGCCCAGCAAGAAAACTACGATGTAGACGTAAGCGCCGCCAATGAGAGGGTTCCAGCCATACCTGATTAAGTTGTCCACCCCGTAGACGATGCTGTGCCCCGCCGCGGCCCCGACGAAAGTGTGCTCTGCGAACTTGAAGAACACGTTGTCCCTGAAGGCTATGCTGTATATCCATATAGTGAACAGGGCTGCCAACCATATCCCGGCAACTGCCGCAAATTCCATCTCATCAACCCCTCCTCGAAGCCTTTTTCGCGTAGAAAGCCACGTTACCGATCACTACGAAGGCGAGCACCAGGATGTGGGTCATTGTTATCACGTCTGCAGACTTGATCCCTCGGGCGGGTACCCTTAACAGGGATTCCATCTGGCCCGACTGGGCTCCTGCCGTCAAAGACACTATCTGGCCTGCGCTCTGGTATGGGAGCATCGTCGGCACCATCATCGCTAGGACCGAGCATAGGTAGGGAACCTGGTATGGGGTGTACCACTGCCTCACCCAGCCCTCAGACTGGTCGCCTCCCGTCGTGTAGACGATCAATAGGTCGAAGCTGCTGGCGTCCGTTATGCCCTCCATGATGGAGTACTGGTCGAGGGATACACCCCTGTAGTCGGTGGAGGTCGTGGCCCTGATGTCCTTCCCCACGGCCGCCATCGCCGCTTCAGTCCCGGCTATGTATCCTATGTGGATGTAGTCGACGCCGTATTCAGCCCCGTATTGCTCGGGTCTGATCTCCGCCATGGCCTTGTCCCATAGCAGAGGCCCTTCTATTGATGTGGACATCGTTATCGCTTTGAGGCCCCCCTTCCTGAAGATGTGGTGGTACACAGCAACGGCCATGGGTCCGAGCTCTGGTTCTCCTCCTCCGGAGTACCCGAAGTCGATCATTATCACGGATCCGTCGGGCAGAGCTTCGATGGTGTCGTACCACCTTTCCACTTCGGGGGAGATGGGGACCGGGAAGCCTATGGGCCGAATCATGGGTATGATGAAAGTGATCAGGAGCAGCGCGTAAAGGATCTCCCTGGGTACGCTGTCTAGCCTATCCCAGATCCCTTTTCCTTCTCTGCTCATGATCCACCACCGACCTTCTCGGCCTCGGTAAGCCTACCTAGGAAGCCCGTCTCTCTCCCGATCATAGTCCTCACGCCCAGGGCTATCGCCCCAAGGGACGCTCCGATCATTATTCCACGCTGAGCCGAGGTCGTAGGTATCGAGCTGATCCAGCTCCCCGCATCGGTCAGGATTGGAAAGGCCACCGCTAACGCAGGGGCGTTTTTCGCAAGCACTATGACTCCAACGATCAGGAGGATCGCAGACTCCAGGTTCCTAGCCCTCAAGGCTCTGTACACGCCCGAGGTCATGTAGAAGCCCAGGGAGGAGTAGACGGTGGCGCTGAGCGCGAAGTAGGAAGAGTTGTAGAGCCACGAGTACTGGTCCGATGTAGCTCCGAACGAGACGCCGATGACCGTGAATAGCACGATCATGGCGAGCATCCAGAGGCTGAAAGGCCACTGACCGGGGGAGCGGCGGGAGATGTGCCTGCTGTGGAAGATGAAGAGGTTCACGGCTCCGAATCCGAGAGCGAACGCAGTGAGTATGATACCCCAGTTCTGCAGAGCTTTCACGGTGGCATCGGTCCAGCTTTTACTACTCACTGGATCTATTGGTGGTAAAACCAGGAAATAGTCTAACATCACGACCAGCGCTACGACGAAGACTAACAGTATCGGAATCTGTCTCCTTATCACCAATGACATTCTTTCACACCCCCTAGTACCCCAACAGGTCGACGATGAAATTGCTGCCCAGGACTAACGCTATCACGCCGACGAACATCAGTATCAGAGCCACCATCTTGCCCAGATCCTGCCCCCTTATGCTCCCCACCTGCACGGGGTCCTTCGAGAGGTAGGCTCCGGCGGCGTAGATCTCTTCAGCTATGAGAAGGTAGTCGCTAACGACGGCGAAGAAGGGTATCTGGTATCCCCTGGCCGTACCGGCCAGCTGGATGGAGCCTATCCTGTGGAAGGTCTCTGCGAAAAGCATCGACTCTGCGTAGAATGGCCCGACCATTATGTTCGCGGCTGGCCGCTCCCTCTCGGCTATGCCCTGCACGGCTGAAGCGTAGGCGAACTGCTCACCTGAAAGGTACCTGACCTGATCCTCGACGTTGAACTCCTCGGGCTTCCCCGCCTTAGCGTAGGCGTCCTTCATGAGTTCTGTGGCGATGGGCATCACCTGGGCCTGGTATACCGAGTAGATGACCTTGACACCGTACTTTGCGCCAAGCTCCGCAACGTAGGCGAGGACGGCCAAACCGGCAACGAGCTGAGGCGCGACGGTGCCAGTCAAGCTGCCGAGGCCCGTCGTGAAGTGTACGGGTCTGTTCATCTCAGCCGCCCTTCCCACCATCTCGGGGAGAGCGTCTAGGCCCGCAAGCTTCCTGAAAGAGGGTAGCCTCTTCCTCGCCGTCTCCATTCCGCCTATTATGAAGATCCATAGCACTATCAGCATCCCTAACGCGAAGATTCTTCCTTGCACCAATATTGACATGCAACTCACCGGTATTTTCCGATAACAGTTACAACGAATACAATTATAACGTTTGTTATGACAAACGTGCTTTTAGGAGTTAAAATTCATTTGCCTAGCATACGAGTCGATACACGTTTTATTACCTTTTCTTGAAACACATTCCATCATTCCCTGTATTCATCATCTTCACGAATCGTTACTGGCTTTTTAAATCTGCTTTCCGCAATTAATATTTTTACAGTTCTTAACATTACCCTGCATAGCATTCTTTGAGTTTCCGAAATTTTGTTTGACCGAAAAGAAAGATCGACAGAGAGACCGATGCGCTAAATTCTGGGAGTTTAGTTTTTAATGCAGAGGGCTGATCGATAACATCCCTATGCCGGGTCATAGACTTGTACTGAATTGTGGGTTCCTCAGGCCATTCTCTCCTACAAACGGGGCTCATCTTTTTCGGCTTCGCCCATGATCTTGCTTGCGAAGAGCCCACCGAGAAGCCCCCCCAGCGTGAAGCACGTCAGATAGACGATCACCCCCCAGAGGGCCTCAAACAGATCGAAGATTATCAACCTGAACGCGGCGTTCACCAAGAAAGCCCATATCCCCACCCTCATCCCTATGCGTACACGGTCTTCGCTTATCCTTCGAGCCAGGCCGAAGGCCCCTAGGAACGCAGCCTCTAGATAGACGAGGGCCGAGACGATTGTCAGGTTTACGGCGGCCTGGCCGGGGAAGTAGAGGGAGGAGACGAAGTCCCACAACCAGGCTATGCCGCAGGCGAGGAGCGCGGCCCCGATGTAGCTCTCAAAACTCGGGTTCGATCCCACCCTCATCCACATCCCCTAGGATTGATCCGATGCCTGCTAACAAAACATTTACTGAAGAAGAAACCCCGATCGACGCATTCATCGCACATCTAGCTCTGATCGTTCAAAATCAAAAAACCTGTCTTTCGAGATCAATTCGCGATGTCTCGAAATTTAGTAAGGGTTTTGTCGATTTCGCATCGATAGTTCATTGGAATCCTCGCATCCCGATCTTGCCTCCCCACGTTGAGGCGTTGAAGGTGGTAGTCCACGCTGATGTGAAGGCTGCCAATGTCACGAGCATTCCTTCAGTCAGTATCGGTGCTTCTTTTTCTCCTCCTTTTCCAGAAGTCACCACCATCTACCCTCGTTCCTCATCAAAGGCTTGGTATCATTAAAAACCCAAAGCTGAGGTAAAGCCCTTTTTTCGACGCTTTGGGCTAATAGCAGAAAGATGTGGTTAGGAGAGTAATTCTGCGAGGACCCTGGCGACCAGGGCGCTCGCCTGGATCACAGGCTTCCCCGTTCTCTCCTTGATTATCTTCTTCATCCCGTGGTCGAAGCCCATGCAGTTGAGCAGGATCAGGTCTAGGTCCTTTCCAGCCAGTCGATCCCCCAGTCTCTCTATCTCCTCTATGGGGCCGTATGGTGAGGCGGAGTCATAGTATGTTGTCAGTCCGTCTTCGGACCTCTCGTTGGGGGCCCCCCCTATCTGCTTAATCGAGGGAAGGATCATCCCCAGCCTCCCCTTCCTGAGCGCGGCCCTCCTCGCCCCCCTCACTATGTTGGAAGGGGTGACGATCAGGGACTCCGATTCGAACTCTGGGAACTCCCCCGTGCAAAGGAGGAGTATCATTCCTACACCCCTCTCATCGAGTTCGGCGATCCTCCTCTGGATCAGGGGGACCACGAAGTCGTGGGTGATCTCGATCTC
>JABAOC010000323.1_pt2 | contig 23746 bp, 21 predicted proteins | sample 7062161 | NCBI WGS metagenome assembly JABAOC01 (sample SAMN14538625, study PRJNA623070) | marine sediment metagenome | biome: marine biome [ENVO:00000428]; feature: marine pelagic biome [ENVO:01000023]; material: deep marine sediment [ENVO:00002113] | place: India: Gulf of Khambhat ... | reverse complement strand
TCTGGTCGCCGGACGGCCGCCAGCTCGCCTACCTGTGGCAAGCACACGGCGACGCCAGCTGGCAGCTGGCGATCAGCAATCTGGCCGGAGGGGATACGCGAGTGATGGCGCTCCCCTTTGCTGAAGTCGAGCGGCTCGAGTGGGTGCCCGACTCGCGGACGATCATGGTGTTTGGACGCTACAGGCAACATAGCGGGCTCTTTCGCTTCGATCTGGGAAGCGCGGAAGTCACTCCTATGCTCAGTGGGGCGGAAGCGCCTGACGAGTTGCGGGCTCACGCATCGTTCGCGCCGGACGGAAAGACGCTCTTCTTCGCCCGTGAGATCGACCCTGGCTCGAACCACTGGTGGCTCGTGGTTCGTGAGCTTGCCAGCGGCAGTGAGAGACAGGTCGCGCGACTCGCGAGATCCAGCCGCCAGCTGGCCTCGGGGTGGGACTTGCACGTTTCTGTCGCGCCCGATGGTCGGACCGTCGCAGTATCCGAGCAAGATCCCGAATCGAGGACAGTCAAGATCTCGGTCTTGCCGGCCTCCGGCGGCGAGGCGCGCGAGGTCTATCGAACGCCTCGGCCAATCATGGGTAGTGCTGTGCTCTGCTGGACGCCCGATGGCCAGTACGTCCTGTTCCGTGGTGTCGATGATCAAGGAAACATGGATGTCATCGTCGTCCCGAGCGCGGGCGGCGAGTCTCGACGGATCAGCGGTGTGCCGGGCTTCTGGGGCTTCAACCTGCACCCCGACGGCAGGCGCTTCACCTTCAACTACGGCGGTACCACCAAGGGCGAGATCTGGGTGATCGAGAATCTGCCCTGAAAGAGGAGCGGCGGAATTCTGATGCCTCAGTCGATGTCTGCGTTTGCCCTTGGTGTCAGTGCGTTCAACCGTGCCGGAGGGCTCTGCTGTGGACAAAGTTGAACAGAAGACCTGCGTTCTCCATTTGTTGTTCGCCTCCCTTCTAATCGCCAGCCCCGTGTGTGCGCAGGAGGATCCACTTGAAGGTCTGGATGAGTATATCCTCAAGTCGATGACCGAGTGGCAGGTTCCCGGCCTGGCCGTGGCTATCGTGAAGGATGACTCGGTCGTCCTCCTCAAGGGTTACGGCGTCCGGGAAGTGGGCAAGGAACAGCTCGTGGACGCCCACACGGTGTTCGCTCTCGGATCCACCACAAAAGCCTTTACTGCGGCGGCCGTGGCGATGCTGGTGGACGAGCGGAAGGTCTCGTGGGATGATCCGGTGATCAAGCACCTTCCGTGGTTCAAGCTCCCCGATCCCTGGGTGACCCAGCAGGTGACGATTCGCGATCTACTAGCGCACCGGGTAGCTGGAGACATCGGGCATCCGACTGGCCGTCTGTCCGGCCGGCCCAGCCCGGACTTCCTGACTCGCGAGGAGGTTCTCAGAAGGTTGCAGTTTCTGGAGCTCGGCGCTCCCCGTTTCCGCAACGCCTTTGTCTACTGCAACGAGTGCTACATGGCGGCCGCGGAGATCGTCGCGGCGGTCTCGCAGATGAGCTGGGGTGAGTTCGTGGAGGCGAGGATGCTCGAGCCGCTGCAGATGTCGTCGACCACGACGAGCGCGTATGACTTGTGGGATGCCGAGGATGTCCGCCCGTGTTGGGTGTGCGTCCTCCGTGGGCGCACCATCGGCGCCGAGGACGCGCGCATCGAGAACATCGCCATGCCTCACGTATTGGGCGAGGATGGGCCACGACCGATCGAGTGGTTGGCCGTTGAGGCAGCCGGTCCGGCCGGTGGGATGAACGCGAGCGCCCACGATCTGGTGAGCTGGTTGCGTCTGCTACTAGGGACTGGTGTTTACCAAGGGAATCGGCTGCTCAGCATAGCCGCGGTGAACGAGATGCACTCACCGCAAGTGATAAGGCAACCGCCGATCTGGTATTACCCGATCCAGTATCGGGGCGCTGATTTCACAGGTCACTTCTGGGCTTATGGGTTCGGGTGGGCCATGACGGACTACCGCGGCAAGAAGGTGGTGCTGCATGGCGGTGGCGTCGTTGGCCAGGCATCATCGATTGCCTTGATGCCAGAGCAGCGCCTCGGCGTGGCGGTTTTGAGTAACGGGCAGAGCGCCCTGCCGATGGCCCTCCACTTCCGAATCTTCGATGCCTACCTGGGTGCACTGGAGGAAGATTGGAGCGGTGCCATCCGGGCCGGGTTCACCTACTGGGAGACGCAGCAGCGGGCACAGGAGGAGCGGCTCGCAGCCGAGCGCGCTCGTGTCACCGTACCACCATTCCCGCTGGAGAGGTGCTTGGGCACGTACACGCACCGTGCCTACGGTCAGGTCGAGATCGTGGGAGGGGACCGTGGTCTAGTGCTGCGGCTCTCGGATCAGTTCAACTGGCCAGTGGAGCACGTAAGGGACGACAAGTTTCGGGTTGTGTTCCACGATGGAGCGCAGAGTTATCCCGAAGCTCTCACGTTCGAGTTCGACGATGACGGACGGGTGACCGCGCTGAGACTCGGGGGCCCGAAGTACGAGCGCGTTGCGCCACCGGAGCAGGAACAGCAGGGCCAAGGAAGCTGAGTTTCTAGTCCGACGTTGCTAGCTGGCCATCTCCTCGACCATTTCCGCACGTATCAGTACGTCGAACCCCTGGAAGAAATACCTGCGCAGGCCGTCATCTTCCGAGTACTCGGCGGTGCCCTCAGCAATCGCTTCGAACGCCTCTCCCACGCGGCGGATGACGTCGCTCTCGACCCAGGGATCGTTGTGTCCCGCGAGCACGTAGTCGTACTGGTCGAGTATGCCCACGAGCCGCTCGTTCGACGCGATGTAGTCATCGATGTTCACGTCCCCACCGAACGCGTAGAGAGGCCCGGGGAAGAAGTGGTCGCCCGTCCAGAGCAGTCTGTTCTCCCGGTCCAGCAGACAGATGTGCGCCGGCGAGTGGCCCGGGGTTTCGATAACCTCAAGCGTCCTGCCGCCCAGGTCGATGATGTCACCGTCTTCCAGAAGCTGGGTCGGTACGATGGGCGGGATCGTCCACGTCGGGCCGTCGAACCCCTCGGGCAGCGGCTTCCAGAGGTAGTCGTCGGTGATATATCCCTGTAGCGACTCGCTATCGCGTCCGGCGGCCAGAACCGCGAGGCCAGCCGGATCGCTCGGTGCCGCAATCTCATCGAAGCGGTAAGCGCCGCCTATGTGGTCGTAGTGCTCGTGGGTGAGCACCACCGAGACAGGTAGATCGGTTAACTCCTCCACCACCTGGCGGATGTCTCCGATCCCGGTGCCGGCGTCGATGAGGACGCCGCGCTCCGTTCCTAGCACCAGGTAGCTGATCGCCTCCTCGAACTGGTTCGGCTCGTAAAGTGCGAAGGTGCCCTCGGCCAGGCGGTAGACTTCGAACCACTCCTGATACGTTCCGACATGTTCGAGCGTCGCGTAGACGGGACGCGGGTGGACGCGCCACCACTCAGAGGGTTGGATGAGCTCGGATGTCGCTTCTTCCTGCGAACACCCGGCGATCCCGGCACTCACCAGCAGCGCCGCGAGCACGAGTATCTTGCGGATCATGCTGACACCTCCGGTCTACCGGCAGATGATCGCTCGGTACTGGAGCACGACAGGTTGGGTATGGGTGCCGTGACAGTCTGGGACCGAGGGACGCGATCCTGCAACCCCACCTGATACCGCTCTGGTCTCCAGGGAGTGCGCGCCCGTATTCTTGAGCGAAACTCGGCCCACGCTCGCCCTCTGATGGAGGCGGACTGATGCGGCGTTCACCCGCTGTCACGGAATTTCCCTTGGCGATCGGCACCTCTCTGGCGGTGCCCTGGATGCTGATTCTTTCGGCCTGCTCCGGCCTCGATACAGGTACGGAAGCAGATCTCGTGCTGCTGAACGGCACCGTCATCACGGTGGACTCTCAGGACAATGTCGCCGAAGCGGTGGCCGTGCAGGATGGCAAGATCGTCGCCGTTGGCATCGACCGCGAGGTCGAGCGCTGGGTCGGTCCCGGGACCACTCGAATCGACCTAGAGGGCTCCACGGTCACCCCCGGCCTGCTCGACGCCCACGCGCACTTCGCCTACGGGGGAACTAGAAGACTCTACCTCCTGGATCTGAGCTATCCGAATGTGAAGAGCGTCGCCGATATCGTGGCACTTGTGGCGACGCAGGTCGAGCGACTGGAACCGGGCGACTGGGTTCACGGAGCCGGGTGGGACGAGGGGAAATTCTCAGAGCTGCGTTACATATACGCGTCCGATCTCGATTCGGTCGCGCCAGACAATCCCGTCTGGCTCCACCACACGATGGGCCACTACGGAACGGCGAACAGCCGTGCCCTGCGGTTGGCGGGCATCGACGAGAACACGCCCGATCCGCCGGGCGGTACGATCGATCGCTATTCCGATGGCACGCCCACGGGCGTACTGAAAGAGTCCGCGCAGGACCTCGTGTCGGACCTGATCCCGGACTTCAGTCCGGAGCAGTGGCGTGCCGGCATCCGTGAGCTCGCACGCGAGTTCAACGCGGAGTGCATGACGGGCGTGAAGGACCCGGGCATCGCATGGGACACGTGGGAAGCCTATCAGGATGTTTTGGCCGCCGGCGACCTGACTGTCAGAGTGTTCGTCCTCTGGTGCTGCGGGCCCTGGGTCATCGATCGCGTCGCCTCGTTCACGAAGCCGTACGATTCGACCGGAGACGATCATCTAATCTCCGGCGGCGCCAAACTCTATCTCGACGGCAGTGGTGGGGCCCGCACGGCCTGGTTGCACGACGATTGGAACAAGGACTTCAGCGACGTGGATCAGGGGAATCGGGGGTATCCCGTCGATGATCCCGAGGAGATCAGAGAGTTGATTCGCACCTACCACGACGCGGGCTTGCACGTGAGCGTCCACGCGATCGGTGATCGAGCCATCGATTGGACGGTGGATAGCTACGCGTCCGCTCTGCAGGCGAACCCCATCTCCGGACTGCGGCACGGGATCATCCACGCCAACATCCCCACCGATCACGCCATCAATCTCATGGCGGAGTTGCAGGGAACGTACGACGCCGCCTATCCGGAACCCTCCTCGATCTTCATGTGGTGGATCGGCGATACCTACGCCGGCAACTTCGGGCCCGAACGCTCGCGGCGACTCAATCCGTTCCGAACTTACCTCGAGAAGGGCATTCGCTGGGCACAGGGGTCCGATTACTACGTTGCGCCGTTCCCGGCGCGCTACGGTCTCTGGGCGAGCATGGAACGTGAGACGTTGCTGGGCGTGTATGGGCCGAATCCCTTCGGCAAAGACGAATCGCTAGACATCGTTACCGCGCTGCGCTCTTACACCATATGGAGCGCCAGGCAGATGTTCCTCGAGGAGAAGATCGGATCCATCGAGGTGGGCAAGTACGCCGACCTCGCCGTCTGGGATAAGAACCTCTACGAAATACCGCCAGCCGAGATCAAAGATTTGCGCTGCCTGATGACAACGTTCCAGGGCCAAGTCGTCTACCGGAATCCCGAGGCGGCGCTCGGCACGAGATGATCCCCTGCAGAGCCGGGTCGCCCGGGACCCCGCCCTCGCCGGCCTGACGCGTTTTCTCGCATCGAACCATTCTTGCGTCGGGGCGATCTAAGTATTATAGTGGGATAGTTCGCCACGCGAAGTATCGCGTGGCGAAGTAGCCCCCACGCAGAGACCCGACCGGAGGTCCCACATGTTCAGCGCCGACCTGAAGCGCGGCAGCATCGAGCTGTTGATCCTCTCCGTACTACGCGAGCGTGCCCGGCACGGCTACGAGATCGGGAAGCTGCTGGAGGAGCTTTCCGGGGGCCAGCTCGAGTTCCGGGTCTCGACGCTCTACTCGGTGCTCTACCGGATGGAGAAGCGAGGCTGGATCAAGGGTCGCTGGGTGGAGCGGAAGGGCGAGCGGCGGCGGTGCTACTATACGCTGACGGGCAAGGGCCGCGAGGTCGAGTTGCAGCAGCGGCAGGAGTGGAAGGCGTTTTCCGCCATGGTGAACCATGTGATCGGAGTGAGCCATGCCTGATTGGAAGAGCTACCTGAGAGAGCGGTTGTCGTTACCCGGAATGAAGGGTCACCGGGAAGAACGGATCATCTCGGAGCTGGCGGATCACCTGGAGGACGTATATCAGGAGGCGCTGGCCCGAGGAGCGAGCGAGGCGGAAGCCGAGGCTGAGGTCGAGGCGTGGTTGGGCGACGCCGACCTTGCAACAGACGAGCTGCTGCGCAGCGAGCCGGCCCACGTGCGGGCGAAGTTGGGCCGCTGGATGGATGCGCGTGAGGAAGGTGCCAGGCGTAAAGGGGGTGCGTGGACCTTCGTGGCCGACCTGGGCCGCGACCTGCGCTTCGCGGTCCGTTCACTGGCCAAGCGCCCGCTGTTCAGCGTGGTGGTCGTTCTCGTGCTGGCGCTGGGCATCGGATCGACGACCGCCATCTTCACGCTCCTCGACGCCGTCATACTCTCACCGTTGCCGTACGACGATGCCGATCGGCTGGTATCGGTGAGCCATAGCGCGCCGGCACTGGGGGTGCAGAACGCGGGTCAGTGCGCGGCCTGGCACTTCACCTACGAGGATGAGAACCGGGTCTTCGACGACATCGGGATGTACGGGCAGGGCTTGGCGACCGTCACGGGGAGTGGGGAACCGGAAGCGGTGCGGGTCCTCTGGGTGACGAGCGGCGTCTTCCGGGCGCTGCGCATGCGTCCGGTCGTCGGCCGGATCTTCACGCCGGAGGACGAGGAACTTGGCTCGCCTAACGTCGCATTGCTGGGCTACGGGTACTGGCAGAGCCGCTTCGCCGGGGACCCGGGCGTCGTGGGGCAGACGATCGAGGCGAACGCGCAGACCTTCGAGATCATCGGTGTGATGCCGGCGAACCTGCAGAGCCTCGGAACGAATCCACTATTGATCTTCCCTCTTCGTTATGATCGGTCGACCCTATTCGTGGGGAACATCGGGTTCGGAGGCGTGGCGCGTTTGCGGGAGGGGGTGACCCTGGAGCAGGCGAACGCGGATGCGGCGCGCCTGCTGCCACTGGCCTTCGAGAAGTTCCCGGGCGGCCCGGTGGCGGACTTCTCGGAACGGGCGCGCTACACTCCGAACATCCAGCCTCTCAAGAACAGCCTCGTTGGTTCGGTGGCGAATCTGCTGTGGATCATCATGGCCGGTGTAGGGGTCGTGCTGCTCATCGCCTGCGCCAACGTGGCCAACCTGTTCCTGGTGCGGTCGGACGGCAAGGAAACCGAGATGGCGATCCGCAGCGCGATGGGCGCGAGCCGCGGCCGGATCGGTTGGGAGTACCTGAAGGAGAGCCTGTCGCTGGGTGTGTTGGGCGGCGCCGGCGGTCTGGCGCTGGCCAACTTCGGATTGGACGCGCTGGTCGCCGCGGGATCCGCCAACCTTCCGCGCCTGGACGAGGTCTCGGTGAACTGGGGCGTGCTCACCTTCGCGCTCATCGTCTCGCTGGGCGCCGGCGCCTTCTTCGGCATGTTCCCCGTGCTGAGACAACGCCGGGTGGCGCCGGTTGACGCTCTCAAGGAGGGTGGTCGCAGCGGCACGACCGGGGTGCGGCGGCAGCGGGCGCAGAACGCACTGGCGGTGAGCCAGATGGCCCTAGCGCTGGTGCTGCTCATCGCCTCGGGTCTGATGTTCCGCACCTTCGTGTCGCTGTGGAGGGTGGACCCCGGGTTCCACAATCCGGAGAACGTGCTGGCGCTCCGGCTGTTCATTCCAACGGCCGAGATCGCCGACCCGGCGGAGGTCGCCGCGACCCACGAGCGCATCGCGCTCCGCCTGGCAGAGATCCCCGGCGTGCAGTCGGTCGCACTCGGCACCATGATGCCGATGGACGGGGTCAACAATGTGAATCCGCTCTACGTCGACGGGTTCGACTACTCGGGTGACCAGACGGCGTCGATACGCCGGCACAAGTGGATTGGTGGCGGATACCTCGAGACGCTCGAGATCCCGCTGCTCTTGGGCCGCACGCTCACCTGGCAGGACGTCCGCGAGCGCGCCCCGGCGGTGCTGGTCTCCGAGAGCCTGGCCCGCGAGTACTGGGGCTCGCCGCAGGCGGCGCTGGGCCAACGGGTCTCGGTTCGATCGGAGCCGCCTCGCTGGTATGAGGTCGTCGGCGTGGTGGCCGATGTCAGAGAGGATGGACTGGGCCAGGATCCGCCGCTGATGGTCTACTGGCCGCAGGTCACCCTGGCGTTCTGGGAAGGGGATCCGCCCGACCAGATCTTCACCTGGCGGGGGATGGGCTTCGCGATTCGCAGCGATCGGGTCGGCACGGTCGGGTTCGTAGATGAGGTTCGGGCCGCCGTCTGGGAGATCAACCCGAACCTGCCGGTGCGCGGGCTCCAGTCGCTGGAGGAGCTGATGGGCCAGTCGATCTCGCGCACGTCCTTCACCCTGGCGCTGCTCGGCGTTGCGGCGGGCGTGGCGCTGCTGCTCGGAGTGATCGGCGTCTACGGCGTGATCTCCTACGCGGTGAGTCAGCGGAGCCGCGAGCTGGGACTGCGGATGGCGATGGGCGCACAGGCCGGGCAGGTGAAGGGATTGGTGCTTCGTCAGGGTCTGGTCCTGTCGGCGGCCGGTGTGGCCATCGGCGTCGCCCTGGCCCTCGGTCTCACGCGACTGATGGCGGGGCTCTTGTTCGGCGTGAGCCCGATCGATCCGCTCACCTTCCTGGCGGTCGCCGCGGGCCTCGTCGGTGTGGCTCTCCTCGCCAGCTACTTGCCGGCGCGCCGCGCTGCCGGGGTCGATCCGATGGACGTGCTGCGGGCGAAGTAGCGCGGCGGCAACGCGCCGGCGCCGTCACTCCGCCCGCATCGCCTCGACTGGATTCGCGCGCGCGGCGCGCCACGCCGGCACGAGCGAGGCACCCAGCGCGACCGTTCCCATCAGCACGGCGACGGCGGCCAACGTCGCGGGGTCGGTTGCGGACACCCCGAACAACATGCCCTGTAGCGCGCGTGTGGCGACCAGTGCGCCGCTGATTCCGATCGCCAATCCAACGGCGGTCACGAGCGCGCTCTGCCACAGGATCAGCCGCACGAGTCGCCGCCCATCGGCGCCGAGCGCCGCCCGCACCGCCAACTCGCGGCGGCGCCGTCCCACGGTGTAGAGCATAGCGCCGTAGATGCCGCCGGCGGCGAGCAGCAGGGCTACTGCCGCGAAGCTGATGAGCAGGGCCGAGTAGAACTTGGGTGTCGCGACTGACTGGGCCATCCGCTGTGAGACCGTGAAGACGGCTGGCAGCGCCATGTCGGGATCCAGTTCCCAGATCGCCTCCCGGACCGCCGGGAGGATCGCCGCCGGGTCGCCGGCGGTGCGCACCGCGAGCGCGTTCATAGCCCCGTCCGCACCCCAGCGCTCCCACGAAACGTAGAGCATGGCCTGATCACCCTGGTCGAGGCCCCAGTGGTGAAGCCCGGACACCACTCCCACCACCCGCAGTTGCTGGAGTCCCCCTTGCTGCTGCAATCCCCGAAACACCCGGCCGATCGGGTCCCGATCGCCGAACAGCCGGTGGGCCAACGACTGCGACAACACGACGGGAATCGGAAACTCGTCCGCCGCGCTTGAGTTGAGGTCATCGCCGCGCAGGTCGGCACCGATAGTGGCGAAGAAGCCGGGCGAGACGGGGTGGATCGTCGTTACTTGCTCGATCTCGACTCCCTCGTCGTTCACGTACCGCTCTTGCCACCAGCCCAGCCGGCGCCCGCCGTAGTACTGGAACGGGACGGTGATGGCAACAGCGGCCGCCCGCACACCGGGGATCCGTTCGATGCGGGGGAGCAAGCGACGCACGAATTGCACCCTGGCCTGCTCATCATACCGGTCGCCTCCCATCCGCAACTCCACGCCCGCCACGTGTGCCGCATCGAAGCCGGGCCGCACCGCGGTGAGGCGCAAGAAGCTATGGAAGAGGAGCCCGGCCCCAGTAAGGAGCACGAGTGCCATCGCGATCTCCACCACGACGAGCGCGCGGCGCAGCCGGCCCCGATCGCGGCCTTCGCCGGAGCGTCCGCCCTCCTTCAACATCGCGCTCACGTTCAGACGGGCACCTTGAAGCGCTGGCGCCGTACCGAACAGGACCCCAGTCAGCAGCGACACGGCGAGCGCGAACGCGAGCACACGTCCATCCACCGCGACACGCTCGATCAACGGGATGCTCCCCGGGTTCCACATCTCGAACGCCCGCACGCCCCCGATCGCCACCATGATCCCGAGGATTCCACCGGCCAACGCGAATGTCAGGCTCTCCGTCAGTACCTGCGTCAGGATGCGGATCCGGCCGGCGCCGATCGCGCTCCGCACGGCCAGCTCGTGGTGTCGCTCGGTCCCGCGAGCGAGCAGCAAGTTCGCCACGTTCGCGCAGGCGATGAGCAACAGCAGCCCCACCGCGCCCAGCAGCAGCTGCAACGATCCACGCACACTGCCCGTCAGGGACGTCTGGAGCGGGAGCAGCGTCACGGCCCGCAGGTTGCCGTCTCGACTGCGATGAAGCTGCGGATGCACGTCCGCCAAACTCGCGATCGCCGCGTCCAACTCGCCTTGTGCCGCCCCCACCGTCGCGCCGTCCCGAAGCCGGCCGTACAACTCGACCACGAACCACCACGAGACCTGCAGCTCCTGCCACTCGGGATCCAGGGCGACGAACACGTCCTGCTCTTGTCCCGTAAGGCCGGCGGGGGACGTAAATCCCTCGTCGAGCACGCCCACGATCTGCACGGGATTGCCGTCCAGTGTGAGCGGGCGGCCTACGACTCCGGGATCGCCGCCGAACAACCGCTGCCATGCGCCCCAGGAAAGTACCGCCCGGTGCGGAGCCCCCTGGAAGTCCTCCTCGAGCAGCAGCCGCCCGACTTCCACGCGCGCGTCGAACAGCTCGAGGTACTCCGGTAACACCAGCGCAGCGTTCAGTTGCAGCGGGCGGTCGCCACCCGTCCAATCCATTTGTTCATCCCACACCCCGGTGAGCGTGGCGTAGCTGGTCGTGTGCTCCACGAAGTCTGCGACCCGTGGCATCGGAAAGGACCCGCCGTCGAAATACACCAGCCGGTCGGGCTCGTGGTACGGCAGCGACTTGAGCAGCACGCCGTCCACCACCGAGAAGATCGCGCTCGTGGCGCCGATCCCCAGACCGAGAATCAGCACCGTCACCGCCCAGAACCCCGGCTCGCGCCGCGCGCTACGCAGCGCGTACCGGATGTTGCGCACCAGTTCCGCCGCCACAGCGCCGATCCCGCCCCGCGACTCGAGCGCTTGCGTGCGCTCCTCGACCCACTCGGCGGCTGCTCGCGGTTGGTTCTTCCGTTCCGCGGCCGCGATGCGCCGCGCCAGCTCGTCCCAATCCGTCACGTGCGCGGCCGCCAGCTCCTCCGCCTCGGCGTCCGGGATCCCGCGGGCGAGGTGCGTGTGATAAAGGTCCTCGAGCTGACCGGCCAGCTCTTCCACAATCCGCTCGTCGCGTAGGCCGCGCAGCGCCGGAAGCGCTAGTCGCGACCGCACGTAGGCCTTCCAGTCACGCATGGCTACCACCGATCACCAGGTTCACCGCCGCGGTGTACGCCGCCCACTGGCGCCGCTGCTCGGCCAACACCTCGCGCCCTTTCCGGGTCAGACGGTAGTGACACCGCCGCCTCTCTCCCGGCTTCTCCACCCAGCGTCCGGAGATCCAGCCGTCGTTCTCCATCCGGTACAGCACAGGATAGAGCGACGAGACATTGAACTGGATCTCGCCGCCGGAGCGGACCTCGATCAGCTTGCCCAGCTCGTAGCCGTGGGTCGGCTGGTCGTCGAGCAGCGCGAGGATCATGAGCTCGACGCTTCCCTTCTTCAGTTCGGGGCTGAACACCGGGGGCCTCCTGATATTTGGCGACGCTATATGTTGTCTGGGCAAATATACCGCGGAAGCCGATACCTGCAAAGGGGCAGGGGGAGGTCGGCGGTAGCGAACGCCTAGGCCAGCTCCTCCTCGATGATCCCGGCGATATCATCGGCTTGGCGCCAGCCCGCCTCGAGCTCGGCGGCTTCGCCGGCCAGCCGGCGGCGCTCGACGTTGGCGTTCACCGATATCTCCAGCGCGAGACGGCGTATGCGCCCGAGGCCGTAGAGCGAGCGCCGCTCCGCTGCCAACCCACTCACCAGCTCCTCCGCCGAGCCGGCGTCTTCGATGAGTCGAATGGCGTCGGCCAGCTCGTCCTGCGAGGCGCCCTGAACGTTGTGATAGGCGAGCACGCGGCGCAGCACCTGCTCGGCAGCGGCGCCGTCGAGACGGTGGACCTTGTCGACCGTCCACGGGTCGCAGCGGCTGCAGGGCAGGGCTATGGACGGTCCGCGCTCGGTGGACGGCAGAAGGAGCAGGAACCTCGTCCGGTAGAAGAAGAGTCGGATCAGTACGCTGTGGCATTGGGGGCAAGGTGCGCGGCCGGCCCAGGCCGTTCGGCCGAACCAGCGCCAGCGCATGATGTCGGCGTGCAGATCTTCCGAGGGATAGAAGTCGCCGGTGATCCTGGAGAGGCCGACGTTCGCGCCGACGTAGGAGACGGCGGCGTAGGTCGCGGCGCCTAATAGGGAGAGCCGACTGCGGTAGGCGGCGCGGCGGCGCCGCAGCTGGCGGCCGTAGCGCCACCAGGCTTCCTCGGGTAGCTGGGTCCGCCCGATGCGGATCAGCTCGCGCCCGTTCGCGTCGAGCAGCGCGACGTTCTCGGTCTGGTAGAGTAAGTGGGCGCGGTCAACTGCGGCGCGCTCCAGCCGCGGGATCTCCCTGTAACCGTCATCGTGGGGCCAGAGACTCCAGCCATGGCAGCGGTCGCAGACCGACCAGACGCGCTCGCGTTCCGGATCGAAGGAAACGCGGACGCCCTGCCTCAGCTGCTCGCCCTCATCATCGGCGAGCTCTCGGCCGCAATACAGGCAGTAGCGCAGCATGATCTATCTCTATTGTGCTGGTCCCAAGCGGACTAGACAAGTGTTTCGTCTAGCGCCTTCGTGTCGCCAGGCTGCCTCAATAGCGCCACCAGGGTGCGGTTCGCTCCTCCGGCATGTGGCGCAGGGCATGGGCGGCCATCTCTTTCAACCGCTCCGCGGTGCTGACCGGTCCTGACCAGCAATGCCCTTTCCGATCACCGTACATGAAGAACCCTGGGTAGTGGGGGTCTTCGGTGGTTGCCATCCAGGCCTCCATCTCTTGGACGGCCACGTTCAGGTAGAAGTTGTCCATGTCACCGGTGTAGATGTGGAGTTTGTCCACCAGCTTCGGCCCCAGCATCTCCCAGTTGGTCTGGAGATGGTGGAGCAGGTCGTAGTTGTCCCTCCAATACCCCGCTACCTCGCGGTCGATTACGCCGGTCCGCTTGTCGAACAAGGGCTTGAAGTAACCGTCGTCCCCAAGCGGCCCGTGGACGGCGGACCAAATGTCGAGCTGTTCACCCGAGCGGCCCCTCGTTCCGTTCACCAGCTCCCAGCGGTTCCGTTGCTCCGAGGTCAGCCGAATCCGACCGTCCGTCTCCCGTGTGTTCGGGGTGGGCACGCGCCGCCACTCGTGCTGTTTGTAGAACGCGTTCTCGTCTTCGTAGATGTTGACGCCTTCGACGTTAGTGAACGTCACCGGGTCCGGGCAGTCGGCCCACGTACCGCCGAAGAAGTCGGGATGAAAGATCTGCAACGCCAGCGCCTCCCAACCGCCCGTCGAGCCACCGTTCAGAAAGCGGGCCCACGGCTCGCTGATCACGCGGAAGCGGCGCTCCACCTCCGGGATCAACTCCTGCATGATCGCGTCGCCGTAGGGACCGACGTTCACCGAGTTCACTGCATACGAGTCATCGAAATACGGGTTCGGGTGCTGGAAGGTGACGACGATCATGCGCGGGAAGTCGTCCGCCATCCAGGCATCGTAAAGATCCGTCCCTTCGCGGAAGCGGAGGGGCGGTCGCAGTGAGAAGTGGCCCTGGCGATAGAGTACCGGGTAGGCGATCGTCTGTCGGTCGTAGTCCCGTGGCAAGAGCACCGTCGCGCCCAGGTAGATGGGCCGGCCCCAGAACTCGCTGAGCATCGGGCTCTGGAAGCGGAAACGCTTCACATACCGAGTGTCGGGAGGGATCTCCACCGGCGGGATGACGTGCGCCGCTTCGAGTTGCACGACGTAGCCCGTCTCCGGGTCTAGCCGCACGCGCCGCACCCCGCTGTAGAGGTTGCCGGGCGAACGTTCCCAGCGTTGACCCTCCCAGTGATCTTCCGGCATCCAGACCACGTGGCCGTCGGCTCGCTCGAACCGCTCATATATATTCACGAACCCTTGAACGTAGTACTCGCCCGCTGGAATCTCGTTGAGGCTCTCCACCGGCGAGCCCAGGTCGCTGGCGTCGATGGTGGCCGTCGCACCGGGCGCCAGCGATTCCACGTCGCGGCCGAACAGCGGGACGCCAGTGCGGCCGATCTGAAAGCGCGGCTCGGGCTGGGGCACCCGCGAGATCATCACGTAGACTCGCCCGGTCACCGGTTGCGAACGAACCGAATCCGGAAAGGATATCTCGAAGAGCAGCTGGGGCGCGCTCTGCGCCGGCATGTCGCGCGCTGTGGCGGCGAGGGCGGGCAAGGCGGCGAGTATTGCAGGGATGAGCGAGCCCTTCATGGATCCTCCTGGTGTTCGTGCAGTTGGCGGAAGGCGGCGAGAAAAACCTTCCGCATCTTCACGCCCTGAACTTCACCCGAAACGGCGTCCAGTGCCTTGAAGTCGTAAGACCCGCGTCTCTTGAAGTAGGCGACCCAGAACGGGTAGTGGACCCTCTCTGGCTCCGAGATTTCCTCTACCGACACCGCGCGCTTGCTGCGGAGCCCGTGATCGAGCAACAGCCAGCGGTACTCCTGCATGACGGTCTCCCGTGCCACCGTCGCATCCTGAACGAACTCACAGGCCGCGCCGTCGCATCCTTGTGTTCGGACGAGCGTCTCTCCGATGAAGAACACGCTGGCCCCCAGAACCGCGTCGACGGCGACGCCAACCCGCTGCTCGCTGGCGTCCTGGGACAACCTGATGTCGAAGAAGTAGTAGGGCAGGTAGACGAGCTCGATGCGCGTCGGCTGGCTGGGCTTACTCCAGAGTCTGGCTGGAAACGACGTCGCCGGCGCGGAGAAGCTCGCCGTCGCCTGCTCCTTCGTTACGGTTGGGGAGACGCTGACGCGCTCGTCGCTCAGGGTCCCGTACCTTTCCTGCGGCGGTTGGCGCGTCCCTTGAGGAGGCAGGCGACGCCTACCCCGAGCAACAGTACACCCGCGATGAGGTTGGTGACGACGCCCCGCACCACCGGCACCTGTGGTGTCTCTTCAACGAAGAAGGTGGCCGCCAACACGATGAGTCCGAAGGCGGACCAGAACAGGCCGAGGATCGTGAATGGCTCAAACGTCTTCTTGTCGTGCATCTCGGTCTCCGGCTCGTTCAGAACGCCAGGTAGATCATGATCTGGATGACCATAAGGACGGAAGCCCAGACTCTGAGGTCCCGCCACGCGTGATTGTCCGGTGCATCCCTATATATGTAGCTCCGTGGTCGACGCCACGCCCAGACGGCGACAGCTAGGAAGAAGACCGTCGCGATTACCTTTCCCCACCAGAGTGGCAGGCCTGCCAGCCAGTCACCCATTTCACTCACCTCCCTCGGCGCGTCGTGAGAGGACGTCCTGGATCTCGTCGTCCTTCATGACGAGTCCATAGACCAGCCCCTCGAGTTTGGAGGTCGGTTCCGGTCTGGTCAGCAGGCTGACGATGACGTTCACGATCAGCGCGCCGACGAACGACCACCAGGCGACGTAGAGGAAGCTCCATCCCGCGGCGAAGTAGAGGGTGCTCGAGATCGCTACGCCCACCAGGAGCCCGAATAGCCCTCCCCACTGCGTGGCGCGACTCCAGCCGATGCCCAGCAGCGTGATGGCGAAGGTGGGACCCTGGAAGATCGACAGCAGACTCTGCATGGCGACGTAAATACCGGGAAACTGTTGCGTTACCGGAGCGAAGGCGATCGCCCACAATACGAACAGCAAAGTCAGTATCCGGCCGACTCTCAGGTAGTGCCGGTCCGATGCGTCCTTGACGAATAACCGCTGGTAGATGTCCCGCGTCCACACCGTCGCGGCGGAGTTCAAGGTCGAGTCGACGCTGGAGATCAGAGCCGCCATGAACGCCGCGAACACCAACCCGGCGAGCCCGGCGGGGAGGAGATTGCGGATCAGCCATGGAAAGGCCCGGTCCATATCCGGGCCGACGAGGTCGGGATTCAGCGACAACGCCAGCAGCCCCGGCAGTACGACGAGCACAGGAATGAACATCTTGGGGAATGCGGCGAACATCATTCCGGCCTTGGCATCCCACTCACTGCGTGCTCCGAGGGTGCGCTGGATGATCGCCTGGTGACAGCACCACCAGGCCGGCGACAGCACGAACGCGAGGCCGAGGATCATGCCGAGCCAGGGTATCGTGGGGTCGTCGAGGGGCAGGAACAGGTTGAAGTGGTTCGGGTGCGTCGGAGTGATGCTCCCCACCAGCCCGGACCAGCCACCCACGGTCCACAAGCCCAAGACGGTGAGGGCGATGCCGCCGATGAACATGACGAGGAGCTGTACGACGTCGGTCATGGCGACGGCGGCCAGGCCACCGGTGATCGTGTAGATGCCGACGATCGCCGCCGTCAACAGGAGGCTCACCCATACGGGGATCCCGAGGTACTCGTTGAGCATCAGGCCGGCGGCCCAGAAGAAGACGCCGAGCACGCACGCCAGGAACAGTCCCCAGAGCAGCGCCTGGATGACCCGGACGGCCAGGTTGTAGCGCCGACCGAGGAACTCGGGCACGGTGTAGACGCCGGCCTTCCAGTAGTAGGGGACGAAGAGAAGGGCGGAGAGCACCATCGCCGGCACGGCGCCGATCCACTCATAGTTGGCCTGGGCGATTCCGAAGCGATAGGCGCCGCCGGCGGCGCCCATATAGTCGTAGGCGCCTATGTTGGTCCCGATGATCGACATGCTGATGACCCACCACGGCAGCATGCGTCCGGCGAGGAAGTAGTCCTCTTCGGTCTTCACGTACTTCTTGAAATACACGCCGAAGATGGGGATCGCGACGAGATATGCGACGACGATGAACAGATCGATTCCGCCGATGGTCACCTCCACCTCCCGACGACGCGCTCTTGGCCCGGGACGACTCTAGTCGCAGCCGCAGAAGGGGGCAAGAGTCGGCCCCCCTTCTGGCAGTGATGCATGACGTGCTTGCCGCGGTTCATCCGGTCATCGCTCACGTCCCCAGAGCTGCGGATCGTCCCCCATGTTCTCGCGCCATTCGTGCCGCCAGCGGTGGATATCGACGACACCGATGAAGGGCTTGGGCGCGCGGGCCTCGCGATCGGGCAGCGGCGGGAACGGCTTGTGGGTCCCCGTCTGGTACCAGTAGGCGACCGTGGCCATGTCGAGCGTCAGGTTGTTGTTGTGGCCGTGCTCGATGGTGAAGCGGAGCGATTCGTCGAAGTAGATCGGGTCGCTGATGTGGAACCGGTAGACGTGTGTCCGGCCGAGCCAGCCGATGTCGTCGTTGACGCGGGCGTAGCCGTAATAGGGATGGCTGAACAGAGTGTCGGGACACCAGGACGTGTTGAAGTAGTCCTCGGTGCCGGTGCCGTGCAGTGAGGGCGGCCACGGCTCGCCGTCGATGAAGAACATGTCGTCTCCCTCGCCGTACCACATTGGGCTGGGCGAGTGGACGTAGTAGTTGACTCCGACGAAGTGCCCTTTGCCTTCGATGTCGGCGATCAGGTAATTGCCGGCACCGGTGGTGTTCTTATCCTGCGGCCCCAGCGACGACCATTCGTTCTCGCCCTCCGGCAACGCCTCGGTCAGCTCGTGGTTGTACCAGGCGTGGAAGCGGCCCATGTCCTCGGGCAGCGCGTCTAGCTCCACGTAGTCTATATAGTAGTAGAAGGCGTCTATGGTGCGGCCGCTGTCGTTTTCTACCTCGATGCGTGCGCCGTCGCCGAACGGCATGACGAAGTAGGAGACCAGGCCGCGTCCGTTGACCGGTCCGGCGGCGAGTGGTAGCGAGGCGTAGTTGTAGCTCTCGTCCCAGCCCTGACCGAAGAACGGGCCGATCGGCGCCTCGACGCTGGGCGTTTCGCTGCCGTCCCAGTACATGCGCAGGATGATGTCGTTGCGGCTGAGGGCCGGTGGCGGTGGCGCGATCGTGATCCAGATGTGGTTGATCATCCCGGCGCCTTCGACCTCGAACAGCGTGCGCCGCTCGCCGTCCGGGATACGCTCGAAGCGATCGTTGTTACCGCCGCTGCGATCGAAGCTGCTGACGCGCTTGCTGCGGGCGTCGTCTTTGACGCGCGCCAGGTCGAGCAGCGTGCCGTCCACTCCCTGTGCCTGCGCCGTGACCGTGGTGAAAAAGCAGGCGGCCAGCAGGCCAATGGCGAGGTGCTTAAACATGGCTCGGTCCCTCCCTTGCCGTATGTAATCCGCTGGTGATAGCGTAGCTAATCATGACTGCCACCGGGGGTGAACCGACTGCGGCCGGGCGCAGGAGTGGGACGGCAAGCCCGTCCCGTTCCGATCCGATCGTGGTCATGCGCGGGATCCGCAAGTCGTTTGGGCCGGTGGAGGTCCTGCACGGAGTCGATTTCGACGTCCTGCCTGGTGAGGTGCACGTGCTGGCCGGTGAGAACGGGGCCGGCAAGAGCACGCTGATCAGGATCCTCTCGGGCGTCTATGACGACTTCTCCGGCGAGCTGCACGTAGGCGGCAGACCGCGACGCTTCTCGCATCCAAACGAGGCCGTGCGGGCCGGGATCGCGACCATCCACCAGGAACTCTCGCTCGTGGGCTCGATGAGTATCTCGGACAACTTGTTCCTGGGGCGGGAGGTGAGTCAACGCTTCGGCCGAGTCGACTTCGCGTTCCAGGAATCGGAGACCGCTCGCATCCTCGAGCAGACTGAGCTCGACTTCGCACCGCGTCAGCTGGTGGAAGAACTGCCGATCTCGAGCCAACAGATACTCGAGATCGCCCGGGCGCTGGCCCGTGATGCAGACCTCATCATCCTGGACGAGCCGACCAGCGCGCTGAACGAGCACGAGGTCGATTCGCTGTTCGAGCGGATCCTCGAGCTGCGACGCCGCGGGCGCGGCATCGTCTACATCACGCACAAGATGGAGGAGATCTACCGGCTGGCCGACCGCATCACGGTGCTGCGCGACGGCGGCCTGGTAGGTACGGCGGCGTCGAGCGAGTTGGAGCCCGAAGAGCTTGTTAAACGGATGGTCGGTCGCGACCTGTCGCTGCGGAGCGAGGCGCGGCCGGCGCCTACCGAGGCGCCTGCCCTGGAGGTGGACGACCTGTGCGTGACCCACGCGTCGATCAAGGAGCTTTCTGTGGTCGACAACGTTTCCTTCACCCTGCAGCGCGGAGAGGTCCTAGGGCTCGCCGGACTGCAGGGTTCGGGGACCAGTGAAGTGCTGCAGGCTCTGTTCGGTGCGCTGGGTCGCCGGGTTAGTGGGGAAGTGCGGCTCGACGGAGAGCCGTTAGAGTTGCACGGGCCCCGGGAATCGGTGGAGCGAGGCTTGGTACTGTTGACGAACGATCGCAAATCGTTCGGCCTGGCGCCGGAGTTGTCTGTGACCCACAGCGTCAGCCTGGCCAGCCTTTCGCGTTTCTGCGGGTACGGCGGATGGGTTCGGAGGGAAGCGGAGAGCGATGCGGTCCGGAGCTTGACGGAGGAGTTCCGGCTGAGCGCCCCCTCGTTCGACGCGCCGGTACGTGTGCTATCGGGCGGTAACCAGCAGAAGGTTTACCTGGCGCGCTGTCTGCTGCCGGAGCCGCGAGTCTTGCTGCTCGATGAGCCGACGCGCGGCATCGACGTGGGCGCGAAAGCCGACATCTACGATCTGATGCACGGCTGGGTGAGGCAGGGCATCGCGATTCTGTTGATCACGTCGGAGATGGACGAGCTGCTCGCGCTCAGCGACCGGACCCTGGTGATGCATAGAGGACGAATCGCGGCCGAGTTCACGCGCGAGACGGCCTCGAAGGACGGTGTTCTGGCGGCAGCCATGGGGTTGACCGGAGGTCAGGAGCGTGGAGGTGTCAACTGATCACTGAATGGCGCAAGCGGCTTCGAGTTTGGTGGAGCTCGCCCGTGGCGCGGGCGCTTCTGGCTCTGCTGCTGATGATCGCGATCGGCAGCATCTTCAGCGCCGACGGGGCCTTCTTCAGGTGGAGCGTCCACCGCGACATGCTGCGGCAAGTGTCGGTCCACGGCATGCTGGCCTGCGGGATGACGGTGGTGATCATCACCGCCGGCATCGACCTGTCGGTGAGCAGCCTGCTGGCGTTGGCAGCGGTGTCGTTCGCCTGGCTCACGATGCCGCACGGCTGGCCGGCGGTCTTCGCCATACCGGCGGTACTCGTGTTCGGGACTGCGCTCGGCTCTGCGTCGGGCGCGCTGGTCGCCCGTATGCGCATCCAGCCGTTCATCGTGACGCTGGCGATGATGGTTTTCGCGCGGGGGCTGGCGAAGGTGATCTCGGGCGGCCGGAAGATCACGAACTACGTGACCGATCCCGACGGCAGCACCCGCCTGGTGGACCTGCCACGGATCTTCGGCATCATCGACAGCAAGGTGCTGGGAGGTAACCTGTCGATCGTCACCATCATCTTCTTGGTCTGCGTACTGGTGAGCTGGATCGTGCTGTCGCGGCTCCGTTTGGGGCGGTACATCTACGCGGTGGGCGGAAACGAAGAGGCGGCCCGCCTCTCGGGTGTCCCGGTTCGCCGCACGCTGATCACGGCCTACGCGCTGTCAGGGCTGTTCGCTGCGGTGGCCGGGATTTGCCAAGCGGCACAAGAGACGCACGGCGATCCCGAGACCGGGATGGCGTATGAGCTCGATGCCATCGCCATGGTGGTCATCGGGGGCACCACATTGGCCGGCGGCAAGGGAAGCGTCGTGCTGACCCTGATCGGAGTTCTGACGATCGGCTATCTGCAGAAGATCCTCTCGCTCAACGCGGCGCCCGAGGCCACGCGCCTGATGCTCACGGGTGCGATCATCATCTGCGCTGTGCTGTTCCAGCGTGGTAGGTAGGGGGTAATATGTCGCTTCGCGGATTCACGTGGCTTCTCATACTTGGCCATGTAATCGCTATAACCGGCTGCGGTTCCGACGCGGCTGAGCGACACGCCGGTACGCCCGAGGATCCCTGGGTCATCGGCATGAGCCAGTGCAACCTGGGCGAGCCGTGGCGCGTGCAGATGGATGCCGACGTCAGGGCGGCCGCCGCGGACCACGACAACCTGAGGGTGATCTTCAAGGACGCCCAGAACAGTTCGCTGGTCCAGCGCGCGCAGGTGGAGGAGTTCGTCCAGCAGGGCGTCGACCTGATCATCATCAGCCCCAAGGAAGCGGCGCCGCTCACCCGGCCGGTGGCTGAGGCGTACCGGGGTGGGACACCGGTGATCGTCCTCGACCGCGAGGTTCAGGGCGAGGAGTACACCACCTTCATCGGGGCCGACAACGTGCGGATCGGGCGCGAGGCCGGCAGGTGGATCAGCGAGCAGTTGGGCGGCACGGGCAAGATCATCGAGCTCAAGGGGCTGATGACATCGACGCCGGGCCAGGACCGCAACCAGGGGTTCCTGGAAGGGCTGGAGCTCGACCAGAACCCCGGACTCGAGATCGTCTTCACCGGCGAGATGCAGTGGCTGGAGCCCAACGCGCGCCGCGAGATGGAGTCGGCGCTGGCCACCAACCCGGAGATCGACGTGGTCTACGCCCACAACGATCCCGGCGCCCACGGCGCCTGGCTGGCGGCACGCGCCGCCGGTCGCCAGGGCGAAATGATGTTCGTGGGCATCGATGCCCTGCCGCACGAGGGACAGCAGTACGTCGAGCAGGGTATCCTCGACGCGACGTTCCTTTATCCCACTGGCGGCGCAGAGGCCATCGAGCTCGCCCTTCGCATCCTGCGAGGTGAGGAGGTTCCGAAGAAGATTGTCCTTGGGACGCGAATCTTCACCCAGGAGAACGCCGGCGAGGGCGGCCGACCGATAAACTAGAGAGATCCAGGAGGAACGACCGTGAAGCAGCGAATCGCTCTGTTCTGGCCCGGTGACGGTCGGGAAAAGCCCAATGAGCTTGCTCTCCCGAACATCACCGAGGCGACCCAGCAGATGGAGGCGGCGCTCGAGAAGCTCGGCGCGGAACCTTATCTAGTGGAGGGCTTTCTCACCAAGCCGCACCACGCGATCGAGAAACTCGGACCGCTCCAGGACCCGATGATCGGGATTTGCGTGCACTGGTTCTACGGCCCGCACACCACCGAAGGCGTTGTGGGCAAGGACAACCCGCTGCTCCTCGCCAGCAACTTCTCCGGCCAGTGGCCGGGGCTGGTCGGGCTGCTGAACACCGGCGCCTGCCTCGAGAGCCTCGGCAGAAAGTTCTCCCGCGTCTGGACCGACGCGCCCGACTGGACCGCCGATGAGACGTTCATGGCGCGGCTCGAGGAGTGGTGCAAATCGGGGCAGATCGCTTACGGCGAAGAGGACATCGCCTACAGCGCTCCCGTCTCGAGCGAGGCCCGTGAGTTGGCGACGAAGGTGGCGCAGGGCTTCAAAGACCGCCGCGCGCTCATCCTGATGCTCGGCGATACTTCGATGGGCATGATCAACGGCTACTTCGGTCCCCGCTTGCTCAACCGTCACGGGTTCACCGAGCACAAGGTGGACCAGGCGTGGATCATCGACAGGGGTCGGAGTATCGACGCTGCACGCATCGATGATGCCTTCGCCTTCGTCAAGAAGAACGGCGTGACGTTCCACTGGGGAGAGGCCGGCGCCGAGGACTTCACCGAGGACGCCACCCGCGAGCAGCTGCGCGACTACCTGGCGGTCCTCGACATGGTCGATGAGTACAAGGCCGACTGCCTGGGCTGGCAATATCAGCTGGGGTTGCTTCCCCTGCGACCGCCCTCCGACTTCGCCGAGGGGCTCTTCAACTCGGCCTGCCGGCCGGAGTCGAACGGCGACACGGTGGTCTGTGCCACGGAGGCCGACCAGGGGAACGCCGTACCCATGGAGATGATGAAGCGACTGCTCGAGGCCAAGGGGCTGCACGGGGCGGTGATGTTCCACGACGTGCGCTGGGGCGGCCAGCACGAGGGACGGTTCCTCTGGGTCCTGCTCAACTCGGGCTCGTGCAGCGCCTATCCGTTCAGCCTGAACCCCGACACGCTGGAAGGCGTGCACAGCTACCGGCAGCCGGCGCTCTACTTCCCCGTCCCCGGCGGCACGTTCGCCGGCGAGAGCCTGCCGGGAGAGATCACCTGGTCGCGCTGCTATATAAAGGACGACGTCCTCTGGATGGACATCGGGCGCGGCGAGGTCGTGCAGCTGCCGGCCGAGAAGCGGGATGCCTGGTGGGAGGGGACGACGCGGCAGTGGCCGTTCATGGCCGCCGATCTGGGCATCGGTCGTGACACGCTGATGGCGCACTACCTCTCCAATCACGCGGCGGTAGCCTACGGAGACATCTTCGAGGAGATGGTAGCGCTCTCTCAGGGCCTCGGTTTCAAAGTCAGGATCTTGATGGAACGTTCAGACTAGCTGGCGAGGAGTTCGACGACTATGCGCGAAAGAGCACTCGTGGCCAGCCGCTTTCCTTCGCTCCCACTCGCCTTCTGCACCGCCTGCATCTTGGCAGGCTGCGCAC
>JABAOC010013859.1_pt2 | contig 23753 bp, 23 predicted proteins | sample 7062161 | NCBI WGS metagenome assembly JABAOC01 (sample SAMN14538625, study PRJNA623070) | marine sediment metagenome | biome: marine biome [ENVO:00000428]; feature: marine pelagic biome [ENVO:01000023]; material: deep marine sediment [ENVO:00002113] | place: India: Gulf of Khambhat ... | reverse complement strand
CGATACCGGCAATAACCGCATCCAATACTTTAAATGGGACCCTAACGCGGGCCTCGAGCCGGCGTCGCTGGGCTGCGTGAAGGCATTGTTCCGGTAGGGTTTTATCGTTAACTGCCGCGGGCCGCCTCCGACGAGGCGGCCTCGTTATTTTGCGCCGCGCGCGCCCACCTTTGGTATACTCCTCGCCGGGGTCGAATATGCGCGTTCTTCTCACGGGGGCCACGGGTTACATAGGCCGGCGCCTGGCGGACGAGCTTTTCGCCGCGGGGGACGTCGAGCTTCGCCTCTTCGTCCGCGACGTCTCCAAACTCGGGGAGGCCGTACGCGCGCGCAGAGGTCACAAAGGGCGATACTTTTCATCCGGCCGCTCTCGCCCGGGCGCTCGCCGGCGTCGACGTAGCTTATTACTTCATCCATTCCATGGCTGCGGGGCGGGACTTCGCCTCGCGCGACCGCCTTTCGGCGGAAAACTTCCGCGAGGCCGCCATCGAAGGCGGCCTCGTTATTTTGCGCCGCGCGCGCCCACCCTTTGGTATACTCCTCGCCGGGGTCGACTATGCGCGTTCTCCTCACGGGGGCCACGGGTTACATAGGCCGGCGCCTGACGGACAAGCTTCTCGCCGCGGGAGACGTCGAGCTTCGCCTCTTCGTCCGCGACGCCGCCAAACTTGGGGAGGCCGTGCGCGCGCGCGCGGAGGTCGCGGAGGGCGATACCTTCCATCCGGACGCCCTCGCCCGGGCGCTCGCCGGCGTCGACGTAGCTTACTACTTCATCCATTCCATGGGTGCGGGGCGCGACTTCGCCTCGCGCGACCGCCTATCGGCGGAAAACTTCCGCGAGGCCGCCGTCGAAGCCGGCGTGCGCCGCCTCGTCTACCTCGGCGGCCTGGGCGTTCGCGAAACCGCCAGCGAGCACCTCCGCAGCCGCCTCGAGACGGGCGAGATCCTGAGCGCGCGGCCCGAGGCAGTCCAGACCGTATGGTTCCGCGCCGGCATTATCATCGGCTCCGGCAGCGCCTCCTTCGAGATAATAAGGAACCTCGTCCAGAAAGCGCCGGTTCTCATCACGCCGCGTTGGGTCCGAACGCGAACAGAGGCCGTCGCCGTCGCGGACGTCCTCGCCTACCTCGCCGCCGCGCGCGACGTACAGGTGGAAGGTAACGTCGTAGTCGATATCGGCGCGGGCGTCACGACCTTCGCGGAGCTTTTGCGGGGAGCCGCGAGCGTTATGGGCCTGCGCCGGCTGTTCGTACCGCTGCCGTTCTTCACGCCCCGCATGGGCGCCTACGGCCTCGTGCTCCTAACGCCCGTACCGTTCGCCGTCGCCTCCGCGCTCGTGGAGGGCCTCCGTTCCGAGACCGTGAAGCAGAACGACAACGCCGCTCGCCTCTTCCCGCGCGTTACGCCCCGGCCCTACGAACGGGCTTTCGCCGACGCGTTGGATGAAATAGAGGCGCGCCAGGTCCTAAGCCGCTGGTGCGACGCGGACGCCGAGCCGGTTTGCGGGTTAAGGCCGCCGGCTAGCCTGGAGGCGGCGGTTTATACCTTAAGGCGGTTCGCGCCCACGGGCGACTTACCGCCGGCTCGCGTGTTCGCGGCCGCCTCCGCGGTGGGGGGCGAGGCCGGTTGGTTCCGCCTCGATTTCCTGTGGAAATTGCGCGGCGTGCTCGATAAGCTGTGCGGCGGCCCGGGCGCCGCCCGCGGCCGGCGCGACCCCCGCGCGCTACGGCTCGGCGACGCCGTCGACTTCTGGAAGGTCCGCGAGGTCCGGCCCGGTAAGCGTCTCCTCTTCGCCGCCGAGTTGAAGCTGCCCGGGCGGGGTTGGCTCGATTTCGTCGTGGAGCGGGGCAGGTTCGTCGTCACGGCCTACTTCTACCCGCGCGGCTTGCTGGGCCGACTCTATTGGTACCTCTACTGGCCCGTGCACGCGCTCGCGCTGGCCGACGTGGCGCGCGGCGTCGCGGCGGAGGCCGGTCGCCCGGACCGACGGGCGGGTCCCGCCGTTGCGTGAAGCCGCGCCCGCCTCGCTGGGCGGCGTTAAGGCGTTGTTCCGGTAGGGGCGGCTGGCAGGTAGGGGCGACTGGCGAGTCGCCCGGACGGACAAGGGGCGTTTACAAGGGGCTTAGGCCCCTTGTCCTGCGCCGCCTTTCCGGGCGGCCTTTTTTATTGGCATTATAGAAATTTTTGTGTTAGGAATAATTTAAAGGGTTAGCAATCGGAGGAGGCCCAGAGAAATGAGTAAGCTTGCGATCACGACGGCTGCGGCCTTGACGCTCGCGGCGGCCGCCGCCGGGGCTACGCAATACTACGTCAACGAAAATTTTGATGGAAATTGGCCGCCGGCCGGTTGGCGCCGGGTCACAGGCGGATGGATGCAGGAAAGTGAAGGCCCGTGGGGTAATTACGCTTTGGGCTACCGCACGACGACGGGGCAGGAGCGCGCTTATGCCACGCTCGAGAGTTGCCCGTTTACCGTCCGCGCGAACAGTACGGTATACTGGCACTTTTGCCACGCCGAACGCACGCTGGGCGTTCCTGGCTCAGCGGGCGCCGAGTTCTACCTTCGTTACGACGGCTCGAGCGAAGACATATTCCGGACACCGCTGACGTGGGGCGAGTGGAAGCACGCGTTCGGCTCGGCGAAAGTGGCCGAAGCGCGGCCGCTACGCGCCGGCTTCTCCGGTTGGGTTACGGCTTACCCGGGCCATTCTGCCTACGTAATAATATCGCTCGACAACGTCCAATTCGCCGATGAGTCGTTGGTCGGCGTCTCCCCCGCGTCGTTGGGCCGCGTGAAAGCGTTGTTTAGGTAGGGGCGACCGGTCACTCGCCCACGGCAAAGGGGCCGTTAACCAGGGGCTTTAGCCCCTGGCGCGCCCCTTGTTCCTACCGACCAACCGAATAGCAGCCGGCCTTCGGGGCGGTCCTTTTCTATTAGAATTATAGAAATTTCTGCGTTATCTTTTATTCAAAGGGGCAGTAGCCCGAGGAGGTTTAGGGAAATGAAGAAGCTCGCGATAACGACGGGCGCGGCGTTCGGCGCGTTGGCGGCGGTTTATGCGTGGGGCGCCTGGGTCTACGAGGGCCAGTGGGGTAAATTTGGTTCGCGGAATGGTGAATTTAACTACCCATACGCCGTCGCGATCGCGGCTAACGGTAGTACATACGTTGCCGATTCAAATAACCACCGTATCCAATAATTCACCGCGACCGGCTCGTTCCTCGGCAAGTGGGGTTCGCAGGGCTCGGGGAACGGGCAGTTCAATTCCCCGGACGGTGTCGCGGTCGCCCGGGGCGCTAACGTCTATGTTGCCGATACAGGGAACCACCGCGTCCAATACTTCGTCGCGACTGGTTCCTACCTCGGCCGTTGGGGCTCGCGGGGCTCGGGGAACGGCCAGTTTCTATACCCGTCCGGCGTCGCGGTCGCGCCCGGCGGCAACGTATACGTAGCCGATTCCGAAAACGAACGCATCCAATACTTCACTACGGCAGGTTCGTCCCTAGGAATGCGGGGTTCCAGGGGTACGGGTAATGGGCAGTTCGACTGGCCCAACGGCGTCGCCGTCGCCCCGAACCGCAACGTTTACGTCGCCGATACGCTGAACAACCGCGTTCAATACTTCACGCCAACGGGGACCTACCTTGGGCGGTGGGGGTCGAAAGGTACGGGTGATGGCGAACTTGACCATCCATCTGGATTGTGTTTAGACGTTACCGGCGCGCGTGTCTACGTCGCCGACATGTATAACCATCGCGTCCAGTATTTCCGATGGTCCGGCCCCCTTGTGGCGCCTACCTCCCTCGGCCGCGTGAAGGAGCTGTTCCGGTAGGGGCGAGGGGTTGTGCGCCCGAAAAAGAAAGGGGCCCGCGCGGCCCCTTTTTATACGGCCTTATTCCCGCGGCGGGGGTAGCCCGTTACTCGCGACGACCGCATAATTTGTACTTGACTAATTTTATACTTTATCCGATAATGGTTGGCGCGGGGTTTGATTGCAACCGCCGGTCTCACGTTCTGGACGGGGTGAAGATAAGGCCGGGACGGCGGTAACGAAGGGGACGAATGAGAAAGTGCGGCGATAGTAAGGCGAATCGCTAACACGGGTATTACCCCGGCCGGGCCTGCGGGCTCGCTGGGGCTTTTTTGCTCCTTTTTATTAGCTCGTTTTCCTTAACGCTAGCCCAGCGACATACCTACCCGCGGGAGGTCTCGTGGGGGGACAGTCGCGCCAATTGGGGGACCATTACGGAAAGGGGTGCGGGATGAAAAGACGTGTGGTTTTCATAGTGTTGGCAGCAGCGGCAATTATTGCCGCGGCCTGGGCCTCGCCTCCCCGCTACGAGTACGAGGGCCAGTGGGGCGATATGGGAACGGGCGACGGCCAGTTCGACTTCCCCTTCGCCGTAGGCGTCGCAGCTAATGGCAACGTTTACGTCAGCGACTACTACAATAACCGCGTCCAGTACTTCACGGCTACGGGGACGTACCTCGGCAAGTGGGGTAAGGCCGGCTCGCGGAACGGCGATTTCCGTCGGCCCGCGGGCCTGGAGGTCGCGACCGCCGGCATCGTTTACGTGGCCGACCAGCTAAACCATCGCGTCCAATACTTCACGCTGACGGGCGGGTTCCAAGGTAAATGGGGGAGATTCGGGACCGGTGACGGCGAGTTCGACGCGCCGCGGGGCGTCGCGGTGGCGGCCAGCGGGAACGTATACGTCGCGGACACGGGCAACCACCGGATTCAGTACTTCACCGCGAGCGGGTCTTTTCTCGGCAAGTGGGGCGCTAAGGGTTCGCGCAGCGGCGATTTCGACGGCCCGGCTGCCGTTGGCGTTGCCTCGGGCGGCAACGTCTATGTCGCCGACTATTATAATCACCGCGTCCAATACTTCACCTCGAGCGGTTCCTACCTGGGCCAATGGGGCTGGTACGGCAGCGGCAACGGCCAGTTCAACGGGCCCGCGGACGTGGCGCTCGGCCCGCGGGGCGGCGTCTTCGTCGCCGACAGACACAACCATCGCGTCCAGTGCTTCACCTCGAGCGGGTCTTTTCTCGACAAGTGGGGCTTTTTCGGCCGCGGCAACGGCGAGTTCGACGGGGCTGGCGCCGTGGCCGTCACCGCGAACGGCGGCCGGACGTACGTCGGCGACGTCAACAACTGCCGCGTCCAATACTTCAGCCTTACGAACCCGGCCGTCGCCCCCACCTCGCTGGGCCGCGTGAAGGCGTTATTCTGGTAATAGCGGCAGGCAGGTAGGGGCGACGGGCCAGTCGCCCCTACTGTCATCCGCCGGGGCCGACCTTCGGGTCGGCCTTTTTTGTTAGAATTATAAAAATTTTTCTGCTACGGTTAATGTAAAGGGGTAGTAACCTGAGGAGGTTTAGGTAAATGAGGAAACTCACGATAACGGTGGCCGCGGCACTATACGCGCTGGCGGCGGTGTCCGCTTTCGGCGCTTGGGTCTACGAGGGCCAATGGGGCTCGGAGGGTTCGGGCGACGGCCAGTTCAACGGGGCCTTTGGTCTAGCCACGGGTCGCGGCGACACCGTCTACGTAGTTGACTACGGTAACTTCCGCGTACAGTATTTCACGTCTGCGGGCTCCTTCCTCGGGAAGTGGGGCTCCCCCGGCGAGGGCAACGGCCAGTTCGTCTATCCCGTTGACGCCGCCGTCGCCCGGGCGGGCACCGTCTACGTCGCCGACACTTGGAACCACCGCGTCCAATATTTCACCGCTACCGGCTCTTATCTCGGCAAGTGGGGTTCGGAGGGCTCCGGCAACGGCCAATTCGTAGCGCCCGCGGGGATAGCCGTCGCGTCAAACGGCAACGTTTACGTCGCCGACACTTGGAACCACCGCGTCCAATATTTCACCGCTACCGGCTCTTATCTCGGCAAGTGGGGCTCGTACGGTTCCGGCAACGGCCAGTTCGACGGACCGTTTAACGTAGCGGTTGCCCCCAACGGCAACATCTACGTTACCGATCACGAAAACAACCGCGTCCAATACTTCACCTCGAGCGGCTCTTACCTCGGCAAGTGGGGCTCGAAGGGAACCGGCGACGGCCAATTCAACCTTCCCTGGGGGGTGGCCTTGGCACCGGACGGGAACGCCTACGTCACCGACGGCTGGAACCACCGTATCCAGTACTTTACGCCGACGGGTTCCTTCCTCGGCAAATGGGGCTCGTACGGCAAGGGCAACGGCCAATTCTATCTTCCGCGCGGTATAGCCTTTAACGCCGCCGGCGGTCGGGTATACGTATGCGACGCCGGCAACGCGCGCATCCAGTACTTCCGCCGGTCGGACCCGCGGGTAGAGCCCACCTCGCTGGGCCGCGTGAAGGCGCTGTTCCGGTAGAGGCGCACGGCTGTGCGCCGGCTGGTAAGGGGCTTAAGCCCCTTGTCCTGAGGAGGCAAAGGGAAATGAAGAAATTATTTACGGGTACGGCCGCGGCGCTCGGCGCGTTGGCGGCGGTATCCGCTTTCGGCGGCTGGGTGTACGAGGGCCAGTGGGGCTCGGAGGGTTCTGGCGACGGCCAGTTTAATCAACCGGAAGGCTTGGGCGTCGCGCCGAACAGAGACGTTTATATAGCAGACAGCAATAACCACCGTGTCCAGTACTTCTCAGCTTCGGGTTCTTTCCGCGGAAAATGGGGAACGTACGGTACCCGTAACGGGCAATTCAACGAACCTTCCGGGGTTGGCGTCGCAGACAACGGTACCGTTTACGTGACGGACATGAATAACGACCGCGTCCAGTACTTCCGCTGGTCCGACCCCCGCGTTGCGCCCACGTCTCTCGGCCGCGTGAAGGCGCTGTTCCGGTAGGACCGGCCGGCGAATTGCTTAAAAACGACAAGGGGCTTAAGTGCCTTGCCCAGGCCCGGCCTTCGGGTCGGGCCTTTTTTTTCGAGATTCGCCCGGGCTAAAAGGCCGGCGGTGTGGGTTTAGGTACTGCTTCGCGCCCCCGAGCCGTTTTTATTGACAAAGGGAACGATATGGGTTAAAATAAAAATATAAGCTATAACAAACGCGGCGACGGCTCGCCGCTCCTAAGCGCGGAGGGTAAGGTCGGGCGCTACGTTCTTTCGGGATGGATGCTTCCGGCGGTCGTTAGCGCGGCCGTGGTTCCGCGTTAGTAACTAGAACCGAAGTTGGCTCTGGTCCCGCGCTTGGGTTTTTTATATTAAATTTAATGCCCTAGGTTTAGGGTGAAAGGAGACCGGAATGAAGAGGGTGCTAATATTCGCGGCCGCCGCGGCGCTCGTTGCGGCCGACGGGGCCTTCGGCGCCTGGGTCTACGCGGGTAAGTGGGGCTCGAAGGGTACGGGCAACGGCCAGTTCGCACTTCCTCTCGACGTTGCGATAGGCCTGGGCGGCACCGTTTACGTCGCCGACATGGAAAATAACCGCATCCAGTACTTCACCTCGAGCGGCTACTTCCTCGGCAAGTGGGGCTCGAAGGGTACGGGCAACGGCGAATTCGACGGGCCGGAAGGCGTCGCCGTAGGCGGCGACGGTTACGCGTACGTGGCCGACGCGAAAAACAATCGCATCCAATATTTCACGCCCGTCGGTTCCTTCCTCGGCAAATGGGGCTCGGACGGCAAGGGCAACGGCCAGTTCATGGGTCCTACGGGCGTTGGGATAAGCTCGTTCGAGATCGTCTACGTCGTCGACATAGGCAACTGCCGCATCCAATACTTCGGCGCCGGCGGCTACTTCCTCGGGAAATGGGGCTCGGAGGGTTCCGGCGACGGCCAATTTAAAACGGCCCGGGGCGTCGCTATAGGCTCGGACGGCAACGTTTACGTAGCCGATACCGGCAATAGCCGCGTACAATACTTCACCGCGAGCGGTTCCTTCCTCGGGAAATGGGGCTCGTACGGTTCCGGCAACGGCCAATTTAAAGCGGCCCGGGGCATCGCGATAGGTTCGGGCGGCAACGTTTACGTAGCCGATACCGCCAATCACCGCGTCCAATATTTCACCTCGAGCGGTTCCTTCCTCGGGAAATGGGGCTCAAGGGGCTCCGGCAACGGCCAATTCAGCGTACATGACGGCATCGGCGTCGCGCCGGACGGCAAAGTTTACGTAGCCGATACCGGCAATAACCGCATCCAATACTTCAAATGGGTCCCTTACGCGGGCCTCGAGCCGTCGTCGCTGGGCCGCGTGAAGGCGTTGTTTAAGTAACTCCCCGTATGAACAGAAAAAGACCGGGCCGACCTCGGCGTCGGCCCGCGCTTTAATCGATTGCATTTGGCGCCGTTATAGGCTATAAATAAATGCTAAGGGCGCGACGCCCGCCCCGCGGGAGGTACGTCATGGCCGAAGCGGACGCCGGATACCGGCTCTGCGACGAACTCTTTCGCCGCTACGAGAAAAACCCCGTATTGACCGCGGCCTTGTGGCCGTACCACGCGCACGCCGTCTTCAACCCGGGCGCGGCCCTCGTCAACGGCGAAACGCTTCTGCTGGTGCGCGTGGAGGACCTGCGCGGTTTCTCCCACTTCACCGTCGCCCGCAGCGCCGACGGCACGGGGGAGTGGCGCGTCGACGCCGAGCCCGCCCTCGTCGCGGACAGGGCCCACGACGAGCAACCCTTCGGCGTCGAAGACCCGCGCGTCGTCTGGCTCGAGCCGCTGGGCGAGTACGCCGTCGCGTATACGTCCTTCATCCGCGACGAGACCGTCGTCTCGCTTGCCACCACGGCCGACTTCAAGACGTTCACCCGCTACGGCCGCCTCCTGCCGCCCGAGGACAAGGACGCGTCGCTTTTCCCGCGCAAGATAAGCGGCCGCTTCGCCCTTATCCACCGGCCCATCATCCGTGGCGAGGCCCACATGTGGATATCTTTCTCGCCCGACCTCAAGTATTGGGGCGACCATCGCCTGCTATTGACGACGCGCCCGGCCTCCTGGGACGTCCACCGCGTGGGCTTGGGGCCGCCGCCCGTAGAGACACCCGAGGGTTGGTTCGTCATCTACCACGGCGTGCGGCGCACCGCCTCCGGCAGCCTTTACCGCTGCGGCCTCGCCCTTCTCGACCTCGACGAACCGTGGCGCGTTATCCGCCGGAGCGAGGACTGGGTCTTCGGCCCGCACGCATATTACGAGATGATCGGCGACGTCCCGGGCGTCGTCTTCCCTTGCGGCCTCGCGCTGGACGAGGTGACGCGCGAGCTCCGCGTCTACTACGGCGCCGCGGACACCGTCGTAGCGTTGGCGACCGCCGACTTCGACGAGGTACTGAGTTACCTCTTAACCTGCAAGATTTAGGCTTCACTTGGGGGGTTTATGGCTTCTTCGCCGGGTTTATTTATCGTTTCTACGTACCCGCCCCGTCAATGCGGCCTGGCTACTTTCGCCTACGACCTGGCGTCGGCGTTGGCCGAAGGCCGGGGGGAATTGCTGCGCGAGGGCGGCAGTATATCGCTCGTCGCTATGTGCGAGCGGCAGCGCCGCCGGCTTTACGGCAACGAGGTCCGGGCCGTCGTGCGCGGGTCTCGGCCCGACGATTACGTCGCCGCCGCCGACCTCATTAACGGCTCGTCCGCGGACGTCGTCTCGCTTCAGCACGAGTACGGCATCTTCGGCGGCCGGGCGGGGCGGCACGTCGTCCATTTCCTCGAGCGCCTCGCCAAGCCCGTCGTGACGACGCTGCACACGGTCCTCGCCGAACCCAAACCCAAGCAACGCGACGTTCTTGTCGAGGTGTGCGCCCACTCGGCCGCGGTCGTGGTCCAGGCGGAAAAGGCGGCCGCGTTCCTGGCCGATATCTACGGCGTGCGCGACGAGAAGGTCCACGTCATCCACCACGGCACGCCGGACGTCCCGTTCGCCGACGCGGCGCCGTTTAAAAAGGCCGTCAACGTGGAGGGCCGGAAGGTCGTCCTGACCTTCGGCCTCATCAGCCCCCGTAAGGGCATACAGGTCGCGGTAAGGGCCTTGGCGGACGTCCTCCCGCAATTCCCGGAGTCGTTGTACGTAATCCTGGGCGCCACCCACCCGACGATAAAAAAGCGCTACGGCGAGGCGTACCGGGCGTCGCTGCAGAAGGCCGTCGACCGCCTGGGCATGCACGACCACGTCCGCTTCGTCAACAGCTTCGTCTCGCTGGACGAGCTTTTAACGTACCTTCGCGCGGCGGACGTATACGTCACGCCCTACCTGAACGAGGACCAGATATCCTCCGGGACGCTGGCCTACGCCGTGGCCTGCGGCAAGGCGATAATCTCCACGCCGTACTGGTACGCGCGCGAGCTTTTGGGCGCCGACCGCGGCATCTTGGTGCCCTTCCGCGACTGGCGGACGCTGGCCTTTTGGCTCGCCGAGCTCCTGGCGCACGACGGCGCGCGGCGCTACCTCGGGCGCCGGGCGTACCGCTTCGGCCGGCGGATGACGTGGCCCAGGTCGGCGGCCGCGTACGAAAGGCTTTTCCGCGATGTCGCCCGCGGGGCCTCGGCCGCGTGAAGGTGCTGTCTAGTAGGGGCGACTAGCCTTCGCCCAAAGACGGCAAGGGGCTTACGCCCCTTGTCGAGGGGCGGCGTTCGGGCCGTCCCATTTTATTAAATACCGGCGCAGGGGGCGACGTTTTTTTGTTGACAATGGGGCCAGTACATATTAAGTTGTAATTGGTAGTCGAACAAAAACGGCGGTTCGCTGTTCTCAATCGCGGAGGGTAAGATCGAGCGTTACGTTCTTTCGGCGTCGTTGTTTTGGGCGGCCGTCAACGCGGCCGCAGTTCCGTAATGTTATAAAACACCCAAGTCGGGGCTCGTACCCCGCTTGGGTTTTTTATTATTATTTAATGCCCTGAGTTTAGGGCGGAAGGAGAGAGAAATGAAAAGGCTAATCGGTATAATGGCCGCTTTGTGTGGCGTCGTACTACTCGGGGCGTGTGAAGAATCGCCGACGGAACCCCCCAAGCCCGAGCCGGAATGGGTCTACGAGGGTCAGTGGGGCACCAAGGGTTTCGGTAACGGGGAATTCATATTCCCCCTAGGCGTCGCCGTCGCCCCGGGCGGAAACGTTTACGTCGTAGACGGACACAATGACCGCGTTCAATACTTCACCTCCACCGGCTCGTTCCTGGGCAAGTGGGGGTCAGAGGGGTGGGGCAACGGCCAGTTCGACGAACCGACCGGCGTTGCCGTCGCCGCCAACGGCAACGTCTACGTCGCCGACTCGGATAACGACCGCGTCCAATACTTCAACGCGGGCGGCTCGTTCCTCGGCAAGTGGGGTTCGTTGGGCTCGGGTGAGGGCCAGTTCTGGGAACCCTTGGGCATCGCCGTTGCCGCAAACGGTAACGTGTACGTCAGCGACTGGGGAAACGAACGCGTCCAGTACTTCACCGCGTCCGGCTCGTTCCTAGGCAAGTGGGGGTCGGAGGGGTCGGGCAACGGCCAATTCTACGGCCCCTACGGCTTAGACGTAGCCCCAAACGGCAACGTCTACGTCGTCGATACTTGGAACGACCGCGTGCAATATTTCACGCCCGCCGGCAGCTACCTGGGTAAATGGGGCTCGTACGGGTACGACAACGGCCAATTCAACTTCCCTTCGGACGTCGCCGTCGCGCCGGACGGTACCGTATACGTAACCGGAGGCGGCGACTACCGCGTCCAGTATTTCACGCCCAGCGGTTCGTTCCTCGGCAAGTGGGGCTCGCGGGGTTCCGGCAAGGGCGATTTGGGTAGCCCTTATTACTTAGATATATACCCCGACGGTAAGCGCGTCTACGTAACCGAAGCAGACAACTATCGCGTCCAGTATTTCAAAAAGAGGGACTAGGCGGTCGCGCCCCCGCCTCGCTCGGCCGCGTGAAGGCGTTGTTTAGTAGGGGCGACTAGCTTTCGCCCAAAGACGGCAAGGGGCTTAAGCCCCTTGTCTAGGGGCGGCGTTCGGGCCGTCCCATTTTATTAAATACCGGCGCAGGGGGCGACGTTTTTATTGACAATGGGGCCAGTACATATTAAGTTGTAATTGGTAGTCGAACAAAAACGGCGGTTCGCTGTTCTCAACCGCGGAGGGTAAGATCGAGCGTTACGTTCTTTCGGCGTCGTTGCTTTGGGCGGACGTCGACCCGGCCGCAGTTCCGGGTTAGTAACCAACACCCGAGTCGGGCCTCGTACCCCGCTTGGGTTTTTTATTATTATTTAATGCCCTAAGTTTAGGGCGGAAGGAGAGAGAAATGAAAAGGCTAATCGGTATAATGGCCGCTTTTTGTGGCGTCGTACTACTCGGGGCGTGTGAAGAATCGCCGACAGAGCCCCCCAAGCCCGAGCCGGAATGGGCCTACGAGGGCCAGTGGCACACCCCATGCCCACTCATGGGCGATTGGCTCGCGGTCGCCCCGGACGGAAACGTTTACCTAGCAGACCAAGACAACCACTGCGTTAAATACTTCACCTCCACCGGTTCGTTCCTCGGAAAGTGGGGTTCGTGGGGCTTCGAGAACGGCCAATTCGTGTTTCCAGAAGCCCTCGCAATTGCGGCCAACGGCAACGTCTACGTCACTGATGGGACTGGCCGCGTCCAATACTTCAACGCGGGCGGCTCGTTCCTCGGCAAGTGGGGTTCGTGGGGCACGGGTGAGGGCCAGTTCTATGAACCCACGGGCATCGCCGTTGCCGGAAACGGCAACGTGTACGTCAGCGATGCGGACCTCAACCGCGTCCAATACTTCACCTCGACCGGCAAGTTCCTCGGCAAGTGGGGGTCGTCCGGGTTCGGTGACGGCGAATTCGACGTGCCCCGCGGCCTCGACGTAGCCCCTAACGGGACCGTTTACGTCGCGGAACAGCGGAACTACCGCGTACAGTTTTTTACCCCCAAAGGTTCCTTCCAGGGCAAATGGGGCTCGGCCGGTACGGGCGACGGGCAATTCGCCGAACCTCTTGACGTCGACGTCGCGCCGAACGGTACCGTGTTCGTAGCCGACTGCGACAGCGACCGCATCCAGTACTTCACCGCGGCCGGCTCGTTTCAGGGTAAGTGGGGTAAAAACGGTACAGGTAACGGCGAATTCATTAGCCCTGTTAGTGTAGAAATGTCCCCCGACGGTAAGCGCGCCTACGTAGGCGACGAGTGGAATTTCCGCGTCCAGTATTTCAAAAAGAGGGACTAGGCGGTTGCCCCCGCCTTGCTACGCCGCGTGAAGGGGTCGTCTAAGTAGGGGCGACCGGCCGGTCGCCCGAAGTGGACAAGGAACAGGGGACAAGGGCCTTAAACCCCCTATCTTGCGAGGGGCCGACCTCCAGGTCGGCCCGTTTTATTCAATACCGCCGCAAGGGGCGACCTTTTTTTGTTGACAATGGGGCCAGTACATATTAAGTTGTAATCGGTAGTCGAACAAAAGCGGCGGTTCACCGTTCTCAGCCGCGGAGGGTAAGATCGAGCGGTACATTCTTTCGGCGTCGTTGCTTTCGGCGGCCGTCAACGCGGCCGCAGTTTCATCTTAGCAACCAACACCCGAGTCGGGCCTCGTGCCCCGCTCGCGTATTTCATTATTATATTTAATGCCCTGAGCTTAGGGCGGAAGGAGAGAGAAATGAAAAGGGCAATCGGTATAATAGGCGCGCTTTGTGCCGTTGTATTGCTCGGGGCGTGTGAAGAATCGCCGACGGAGCCCCCCAAGCCCGAGCCGGAATGGGCCTACGAGGGTCAGTGGGGCAAATTCGGCTTGCCGCACGGCGTCGCGGTCACCCCCCCGGACGGAAACGTTTACGTAGCCGATACCCGCAGCTGCTGCATCAAATACTTCACGCCCACCGGCTCGTTCCTCGGCATGTGGGGCTCGGAAGGCACGGGGAACGGCCAATTCGATAATCCGCTAGCCCTCGCAATCGCAGCCAACGGCAACGTCTACGTCGCCGACTCGGGTAACGACCGCGTCCAATACTTCACCTCGGGCGGCTCGTTCCTCGGCAAGTGGGGCTCGCGCGGCTCGGGCAACGGCCAATTCAATTGCCCGTACGGCATCGCAATCGCTCCGAACCGCAACGTATACGTCACCGAAGATGTTGGCTGTCGCGTTCAATATTTCACCCCTACGGGTTCCTTCCTCGGCAGGTGGGGGTCGAAGGGGTCGGGCGACGGCCAATTCATTTTGCCGGCCGGCGCCGACGTAGCCCCAAACGGCAACGTCTACGTCAGCGATTACTACACCGACCGCATCCAATATTTCACGCCCGCCGGCAGCTACCTGGGTAAATGGGGCTCGTCCGGTACGGGCGACGGCCAATTCGACTTTCCTCTTGACGTCGCCGTCGCGCCGAACGGTACCGTATTCGTACCCGATGCCGATAACGACCGCATCCAGTACTTCACCGCGGCCGGCTCGTTTCAGGGTAAGTGGGGTAAAGACGGTGAAGGTAACGGCGAATTCGAAACCCCTGCTAGCGTAGATATGTCCCCCGACGGTAAGCGCGTCTATGTAGCCGACCAGTGGAATTTCCGCATCCAGTATTTCAAAAAGAGGGACTAGGCGGTTGCCCCCGCCTCCCTCGGCCGCGTGAAGGCGTTGTTCCGGTAGGGGCGACCGGCCGGTAGGCAAAAGACGGCAAACGGCTCAAGCCCCTTGTTCAGGGGCAGCCTTCGGGCCGTCCCGTTTTATTCAATACCGGCGCAGGGGGGCGACTTTTTTTATTGACAATGGGGCCAGTACATATTAGGTTGTAATTGGTAGTCGAACAAAAGCGGCGGTTCGCCGTTCTCAACCGCGGAGGTTAAAATCGAGTACTACGTTCTTTCGGCGTCGTTGCTTTCGGCGGCCGTCAACGCGGCCGCAGTTCCGGGATAGTAACGAACACCCGAGTCGGGCCTCGTGCCCCGCTCGGGTATTTCATTATTATATTTAATGCCCTGAGCTTAGGGCGGAAGGAGAGCGAAATGAAGAGGTTAATCGGTATAATAGGCGCGTTATGTGGCGTCGTGTTACTCGGGGCGTGTGAAGAAGAATCGCCGACAGAGCCCCCTAAGCCCGAGCCGGAATGGGCCTACGAGGGCCAGTGGCACGCCATACCCCCACAGACGGGTGCCTGGCTCGCGGTCGCCCCGGACGGAAACGTTTACCTCGCAGACGAAGACAACCACTGCGTTAAATACTTCACCGCCACCGGCTCGTTCCTCGGCAAGTGGGGCTCGGAAGGCACGGGGAACGGCCAATTCGAGTTTCCGAATGCCCTCGCAGTCGCGGCCAACGGCAACGTCTACGTCACCGACGATGGGACTCACCGCGTACAGTACTTCACCTCTACCGGCTCGTTCCTCGGTAAGTGGGGCTCTGGCGGCTCGGGTGAGGGCCAGTTCAGTATGCCCTGGGGCATCGCCGTTGCCGCAAACGGCAACGTGTACGTCAGCGAAGTGGACCTCGACCGCGTCCAGTACTTCACCTCGACCGGCAAGTTCCTCGGCAAGTGGGGTGGTCCCGGCACGGCTAACGGCAAATTTAACCAACCCGCCGGCGTCGCGGTAGCCCCTAACGGGAACGTTTACGTCGCTGACTGGGGCAACGCCCGGGTCCAGTTTTTTAGCCCCAAAGGTTCCTTCCTGGGCAAATGGGGCTCGCCCGGTACCGGCAACGGCGAATTCGACGAACCTCTTGACGTCGCCGTTGCGCCGTACGGTACTGTATTCGTAGCCGACGGCGCTAACGACCGCATCCAGTACTTCAGCGCGGCCGGCTCGTTTCTGGGTAAGTGGGGTAAAAACGGTAAGGGCGACGGCGAATTCGAGGAACCTATTAGCGTACATACGTCGCCCGACGGTAAGCGCGCCTACGTAGGCGACGACGGGAATGTCCGCGTCCAGTATTTCAAAAAGAGGGACTAGGCGGGTGCGCCCGCCTATCTGGGCCGGGTGAAGGCGCTGTTCCGGTAGGGGCGAGGGCTAGGTACGGGCGACGGGCAATTCGCCGAACCTCTTGACGTCGCCGTCGCGCCGAACGGTACCGTGTTCGTAGCCGATGCCGATAACGACCGCATCCAGTACTTCACGGCGAGCGGCTCGTTTCAGGGTAAGTGGGGTAAAAACGGTAAAGGTAACGGCGAATTCGTTAGCCCTGTTAGCGTAGAAATGTCCCCCGACGGTAAGCGCGCCTACGTAGGCGACGAGTGGAATTTCCGCATCCAGTATTTCAAAAAGAGGCACTAGGCGGTTGCCCCCGCCTCGCTCGGCCGCGTGAAGGTGCTGTCTAGTAGGGGCGACTAGCCTTCGCCCAAAGACGGCAAGGGGCTTAAGCCCCTTGTCTAGGGACGGCCTTCGGGCCGTCCCGTTTTATTCAATACCGGCGTAGGGCGAGACCTTTTTTTGTTGACAATGGGGCCAGCACATATTAAGTAGTAATCGGTAGTCGAACAAAAGCGGCGGTTTGTCGTTCTCAGCCCCGGAGGGTAAGATCGAGCGGTACGTTCTTTCGGCGTCGTTGCTTTCGGCGGCCGTCAACGCGGCCGCAGTTCCGGGTTAGTAACAAACACCCAAGCGGGGCTTCGTACCCCACTTGGGTCTTCTATTATTAGGTTTAATGCCCTAAGTTTAGAGCGGAAGGAGAGAGAAATGAAAACGCTAACCGGTATAATAGGCACGTTGTGTAGCGTCGTATTACTCGCGGCGTGTGAAGAATCGCCGACGGAGCCCCCCAAGCCCGAAATGGCATGGGTCTACGAGGGCCAGTGGGGCACCATCGGTTCCGGGAACGGCGAATTCGAGGGCCCATCCGGGGTCGCGGTCAACCCGGAAGGAAACGTCTACGTCACCGATGAAAACAACCACCGCATTCAATACTTCACCTCCGCCGGCTCGTTCCTCGGCAAGTGGGGGTCGCGCGGAACCGGGAACGGCCAATTCTTATTTCCGGCAGCTGTCGAGGCCGCCTCGAGCGGAAACGTCTTCGTGGCCGACACTTTCAACGACCGTATCCAGTACTTCACTTCGAGCGGCTCCTTCCTCGGTAAGTGGGGCTCGTCCGGCACGGGCGAAGGCCAGTTCATGTTTCCCTACGGCGTCGCCGTTGCCGCAAACGGCAACGTGTACGTCAGTGACGCGTATAACAACCGCGTACAGTACTTCACTTCGACGGGGAGCTTCCTCGGTAAATGGGGGTCGGAGGGGTCGGGCAACGGCCAATTCGGCACACCTTACGGCCTCGACGTAGCCCCTAACGGGAACGTTTACGTCACAGATTTCCACAACGCCCGCGTCCAGTTTTTTACCCCCCAAGGCTCCTTCCTGGGTAAATGGGGCTCGTCCGGGTCCGGCGACGGCCAATTCGACGACCCTCAGGATGTCGCCGTAGCACCGGACGGTACCGTATTCGTAACCGACGCCGACAACTGCCGCGTCCAGTATTTCAAGCCGAACGGTTCTTTTCTGGGTAAATGGGGTAAAAACGGTACCGGTAACGGCGAATTCAATAGCCCTTATGGCGTAGATATGTCTCCCGACGGTAAGCGCGTTTACGTAGCCGACGACCTCAATAACCGCGTCCAGTATTTCAAAAAGAGGGACTAGGCCATCGCGGCGGCCTTGCCGGGCCGGGTGAAGGCGCTATTCTCGTAGGGCCGGCTGCCTAGTCGCCCGAAAAGGAAAGGCCCGCCCAGGCTTCTTTTTTTAGCAAATTAGTATTTATCGATACCAATTGGCCCCGGTCCTGCTTTTTCTTACCAGATAATATTTTTGCTTATACCTATACGCGGCGGCGATTAATACGCCGCCGATTTGCATTTGCCCCCGTAATCCGCTATAGTTTAAGGGCGTGCCGGTGGTCCGGCGCCGGTAAGGCGGAGGTCGATATGAAGGGGTCTGCTTTTATAATCTTATCGTTGTTTTCGGCGTTGGTGGGGGCGGCGGCGGCGCAACGTTACTTCTGCGACGGTATGTGGGGCTCGCTCGGCGGCGCGGAAGGCACGTTCCGCGACCCTTCCGGCGTCGCCGTGGCGGCTAACGGCGACGTCTACGTCGCGGATCGCTACAATCATCGCATCCAGCGCTTCGCCGCGGGCGGCGAGTTTTGCGGCAGCTGGGGGTCGCCGGGGGAAGGCGAAGGCCAGTTCAAGAGCCCGCGCGCGGTCGCGGCCTCGCCGGACGGCGACGTCTTCGTCGCGGACGTCTTCAACCACCGCATCCAACGCTTCACGTCGAACGGCTCGTTCGTACGCGCCTGGGGTAAAGAGGGACCCCGCGAGGGCGATTTCGGCTGTCCCCGCGGCGTCGCCGTGGCGCCGTACGGCAACGTTTACGTGGCCGATACCGACAACAACCGCGTACAGTACTTCTCGCCCAAAGGCAAGTTCCTCGGCACTTGGGGCAAGTTCGGCGACGGCCGCGGCGAATTCAAAGCGCCGTGGAGCGTGGCCGTCGCCCCTAACGGCGAAATCTACGTCGCCGACACCGACAATGATCGAATCCAGTACTTCACCGCCGAAGGCAAATTCCGCGGCAGGTGGGGTAAGGAGGGTTCGGGGGACGGCGAGTTACGGCAGCCGATGGGCGTCGCGGTGGCGGCCGACGGCACCGTTTTCGTCGCCGACACCAACAACGACCGCGTCCAGTACTTCACGCCGGACGGCAAATTCCTGGGCGAATGGGGGACGTACGGCTTCGGCGACGGCGAGTTCAACCATCCCGCGGAGGTCGCGGTAGCACCGGACGGTACCGTCTACGTCGTCGAGTGCAACGGCGCGCGCGTCCAGCGCTTCGTCGCCCGGGCGGACTGAGGCGGAGCGCGCGGAGCGGAAATAAAGGCGGCCTCGAAAGCCGCCTTCTTCTTATGCAAACCTTCCTCCCCTACGCCGACTTCGACGCGTGTGCGCGGTGTCTGGACTCCCGCCGCCTTGGCAACCAGCGCCTGGAGGCCCTCATCATACTCAGGACCCTCCGCCGCCAAAGCCGCCAAGGTTGGCGCCATCACCCGGCCGTCAAGATGTGGCGCGGATATGAGAACGCGCTCGCCCAATACCTCAACGCCATATGCGACGAATGGGTCCGGCGCGGCTACCGCAACAACATTCGCCGGCGCCGCGTTCGGCTCCCGCTCGAGCCGCCGCCGTGGCTCGGCGACGAGCGCCTCCACGCGAGCCACCGCTCCAACCTGTTGCGGAAGGACCCGGCGCACTACGGTCGCTTCGGCTGGCGCGAGCCGCCGGACCTTCCGTACTATTGGCCGCCGCCGGACGAGAGATAGCGTATTTATCCTAGCTCGTAAAAAAACCCGGCTTCGCGGCCGGGTTCTTTTTTACAAAACCACGGGCGGCGCGTTTAATATCACTCCTTGTGGGCGTAGACGACTTGGCCGGCGGCCTTGTCGTAGTACGTGACGTGCGGCTTGTCGTTGCTCCCCAGCGCGAGGCCGCACCGGCCGCCCTGGTCGTAGCTCTCCGCGACGACCTCCGTGGCCCACTCGCCGCCGCTCTTATGGGCGTACGTGACGTTCTTCGCCGAGCTGTTGTAAAACGCGACGTGCGGCTCGCCGGACGAGTCCAGCGTCAGCGCGGCGCCCGTGTCGCCGTGGACGGCGAAAGTGAGCGACGTCGCCTGCCACGTCCCGCCGACCCGCGTGGCGTACTTAAGGCGGCCGTTGCCGACGTCGTTGTATAGAATATGAGGGTCGCCGGCGCCGTCGAGAACGAGGGTGGGCCGCTTGCCGACATTAACGGCGCCGTCCGCCGTCTCGAGCGTCCACTTCCCCTTCTCGCGGCGCGCGTACTTCAGCGAGCCGTCGGTACGGTCGTAGTAGGCGACGTGGGAGTTTCCGCGCGTATCCAGCGCGAGGCTCGTGTGCAAGCCCGTATCGCCCGTCGTATCCACGGCGTCGAGGCGCCACTTCGAGCCGTCGAAGCGCGCGTACTTCAAGTCGCCGTTCGTCTCGTCGTAATACGATATGTGGGGGTGGCCCGCGCCGTCGACTTTGACGGAGGGCCAGCGGCCTACATTCCCTTCGGAATCCACCACGACGAAGCCGCCGCCCATAACTTTATATAAAAGGTCGTAGTTCGGGCGGCCGGAGTAAAAGGCGACGTGGGGTTTGTTGCCGCCGTCGAGGGCGAGCGCGGCATCCTGGCCTTCGTCGAAGCCGCTCGAGCGATAATCGTTAATGGACGAGCTGCCGTCGTAATAATGCGCGTAAACCAGCGTTGAGGGGCCGCTGTTGTCCACAAACGCCAGATGTGCGCCGCCGTCGCCGTCCACGGCTATGGAAATGGTCACGGCCTGCGCCGCGGCGTGTACGTTCACCTTTTCCCACCCCGGCGGCGGCGTCGGGCCCGGGCCGTTTTCGTCGTCGCCGCAAGACAGCGCGAAAGCGAACAATATAAAGGCCGCGGCGAGCGCGAGCGATTTCTTCAAGGTCATACCTCCTGGGGTTGTCCGATTAACGTTTCGCCGATAGTAGTACAAATACGCGCTGTGAACAAGAGAAAAAGAAACTCGTTACCTTCCCGCCGGCGCGGGATATGTTATAATTTCTCGAGGCGCCCGTAGCTCAGCCGGATAGAGCAGCGGCCTTCTAAGCCGCCGGCCGCAGGTTCGAGTCCTGCCGGGCGCGCATCGGCGGCGGGTTTACTTCGCCGCGAAAATAGGTTATATTGTGAAGGTCGACGGTGGGCGTAGCTCAGCCGGTGAGAGCGCCAGACTGTGGATCTGGAGGTTGGGGGTTCGAGTCCCCTCGCCCACCCATCGATAAACGCGCCGGTAGCTCAGCCGGATAGAGCGACGGCCTCCGGAGCCGTAGGTCGCAGGTTCGAATCCTGTCCGGCGCAAATCTTTCCGGGGCATTGCTTTTGGGAGGCAGCCGATGCGGAGGTTCGGGACGTTACTCACGGCACTATTGCTCGCGACGGCCGCGGCCGCCGGGGCGGGAGATAAAATTAAATGGTGCAAGTCGAAGAAGATCGCGTACGTATCGCCGGACGAAGACCCGGCGCGTTTCGACGGAACCCTTTCAGACTATTTCGAACGGTACACTATCACTTGGGGTCCGTACACGAGCAACGAAATCGACTTCATGACGGCCGCGTACCAGCCGTGGCCCTACTTCGCCTCGTTCATTAGTCAACGGTTACGAATGGGCGAAGTCTCTTCCGAAGTGTACGAGGAGGCCGTAAGAGAAGGAAGAAAGCTACATAAAAAGTATCTAACCTTTACCGTAACTATGAAAATAAAATACGAGGGGTTTTGGGAAATAGCTACGGCCGAATACTGGCGGTTTTATATCCCCACGGAGAACGGGGAATTAGAACCGATAGCGGTGAAACGGGTCGAGCTAATAGGCGGCGACGCGATAACCGGTATTTCGGAAATCGCGGACTTCTCGCCGGTTCAGCACAAACTTTACGTATACGGGGGCCCGCGCATCACGGAACGCACTTTCAAAATCGTATTCGATAACCCGTACGCGGAAGCGGAACGTTCTCCCTCCTCGTTGAAGCTGGTCGTAGCCGGCGAAAAAGCCACCCGCGGCTTCGAGTGGCGGTTCAAACAGGATTGACCTCTGAGCCAATCCCAGTTATAAAGGGCTTGTTCGCGAGCCCTTTTTATATTAGATTAACGCGTCCGTTACTCCATATACGGCCCTATGCGAGCCTTGGCTATTTGCGGGTGACTCGCGATAGGGCCGCGCCCAATTCGACGTAAAAACGAAAGGAGACCGAAGCGAGATGAACGCGGAACCGGAAGTCGCGAGAAAACACGAGCAACGCCGCCGCCTGCAGGGCCTATACTGGGCCTGCGTGCTCATCTGGGCTGGGCTGGTATTTGCGGCCGATAGCGTGGGGTGGCTGCCGAAAGTCGGTAGCGCGGACCCCTGGAACTGGGTCTTCTTCGGCGCCGGCTTGCTCGCCCTCCTCGGCGCGCTTTGGCGCGAGGTATCGCCGGCCTACGCGCGGCCGCGCGTCGGCAACTACGTATGGGCCGGCGTCCTGATAATCATCGGCCTGAGCGCCGTTATCGCCTTAAAGATAACGTGGCCGTTGGTACTGCTGGTCGTCGGCTTAGTGCTCTTGGCAAACTTCCTATTTCGCCGGTGATAGGCCGCCGCGGCTGGTCGGAATTATGTATAAAAATTCGCCGACGTTCTGCCCGCCTAACGCGCCGCTAGATACGTCGTACGGAAGGGGCTTCCGCGGAGGCCCCTTTTTGTTATAATTTGTACTATGAAGAATCGAAGGAGAAGGTGACCGTGAGAATTCACCGGTTATTTCGCTTTTGGGCGTTTGCGCTCGTCTCGTCGCTGCTGCTGGTTACTCCCGCGGCCCGGCCGTGCACGACGTTCTACTTGTATACGGAGGACGAGGCCGCCCTTGGCAAGAGCTACGACTGGACCGTGGTCGAGGGGCTCGTAATCGCAAACCCCCGGGGGTTGGCGAAGGAGGCGCTGGTCGGCGACGACAACCCGGCGCGCTGGGCCTCGACGTACGGCAGCGTTACGCTTAATCAGTACGGCCGCGAGCTTCCCATGGGCGGCATAAACGAGGCCGGCCTCGTCGTCGAGGTAATGTGGCTGGACGATGCCGAATACCCGCCGCCCGACGAACGGCCCGCCCTCGACTGCCTTCAATGGGTGCAATATATGCTCGATACCTGCGCCACCGTCGAGGAGGTCGTCGCCGCGCAGAATAACGTCCGGATTTACGCCGACAACCCGGCGCGGCTGCACTACCTAGTCGCCGACGCCGCCGGGAACTGCGCCGTCGTCGAGTACCTGGCCGGCGGGGCCGTCATACATACCGGCGACGCGCTTCTCGTCCCCGTGCTGGCCAACGACACGTACGACGACGACATAACTTTCTGGCTCGAGCACGAGGACGCCTCGCCTAAGGCGGAAGAGCTCGCAGGTTTAGCCTCCGAAAAAAGGTTCGCCCGGGCCGCGGCCTGGCTCGCGAGCTACGACGACGACCTCATGGACTCGGCGACCGCCCCCGATTACGCCGCGGCCGTCTTGGACGACGTCGCCTCGCCGGACTTTTCGCAGTGGCGCATCGTCTACGACGTGAAAAACGGCCGCGTCTACTGGCGGACGCGCGAAAATACGAAGACCCGTTGGCTCGAGCTCGCGGCGTTCGACTTCTCGCCGGCGACGCCGGCTAAGATATTCGACATGAACGCCGCCGGCGGCGACGTTACCGATAAATTCGTCGACTACACGTACGAAGCCAACCGCGCGCTCATCGACGCCTCATTCGCCAAGACCGAGTTCCTGAAGGACGTCCCCGAGGAGGTGCGGGAGGAGCTCGCGCGCTACCCGGAGACGCTCGCGCCGGCGTAGCAAAAAGGGAAGTTCATACGAGAATTGCGGCCTCGGAGGTTAAACGATGAGCGAGAAGACGTTCACGGAACGAGTCGTCGAGGTTATAAAGAGCATCCCGCACGGCAACGTGGCGACGTACGGCCAGCTCGCCGCGATGGCCGGGAACCCGCGCGGCGCGCGTCAGGTCGTACGCGTTCTGCATACTTTGTGGGAGAAGGAGAAGCTCCCCTGGCACCGCGTCATCAACGCCAAGGGGACGATCTCGCTCACCGGCGCGGGTTTTGACGAGCAAAAGGTGCTGCTCGAGGCGGAGGGCGTCGCCGTCGACGGCCGCGGCGCGGTGGATTTGAAAAAGTATCAGTGGCGGCCCGCGGAAAACGTTTCCGCTTGATTTCGGCGGAGGGGATTTGCTACTATTTAGGTACCCGGGCCATTAGCTCAATTGGCAGAGCAACTGACTCTTAATCAGTAGGTTACAGGTTCGATTCCTGTATGGCCCTCA
>JABAOC010008565.1_pt1 | contig 23774 bp, 24 predicted proteins | sample 7062161 | NCBI WGS metagenome assembly JABAOC01 (sample SAMN14538625, study PRJNA623070) | marine sediment metagenome | biome: marine biome [ENVO:00000428]; feature: marine pelagic biome [ENVO:01000023]; material: deep marine sediment [ENVO:00002113] | place: India: Gulf of Khambhat ... | reverse complement strand
TTTCTCAATATGAAAACTTACATCATCAACAGCTCTACAACAAACTTTAGTTTTTAGAAGATCACTACCTCTAAAATAATATTTTTTAAGATTTTTAACCTCCACTAATTTTTCCATTTTATTTTATACCTCCAACAAAATGGCACGCAACTAAATGATTCTTCTCTGTTGTTTTCAATTTTGGTTTTTCATTTGGACATCTATTAAAACAATAAAAGCATCTAGGATGAAAAGGACAGCCTGATGGTAAATCTAAAAGGTTAGGTACTAAACCTCTAATAATTTCTAATCTCTCAGTGTCAACATCTAACCTTGGTATTGATTTCATTAATGCTTTTGTATAAGGATGAAGAGGATTGCTAAAAAGTGTTTTTACATTTGTATGCTCTACAATATTTCCAGCATACATTACTGCAACATTTTCACAAGTTTCCGCGATAACACCTAAATCATGGGTAATAATCATTACAGACGTACCAAATTCTTTTTTTAATTTATCAATCAATTTTAAAATCTGAGCTTGTATTGTAACATCTAAAGCTGTGGTAGGTTCATCAGCGATTAAAAGTGTTGGATTACACGACAATGCCATTGCAATCATGGCCCGTTGACGCATACCACCAGATAATTCATGGGGGTATTCATTTATTCGCTTACCTGGATCTGGCATACCAACTTTTTTTAATAATTCTAATGTCTTTTTTCTTGATTCTTCTTTTGATAAACCTTGATGCAATTTAATAACTTCCTTGATTTCATCTCCTATTGTAAACATTGGATCTAATGATGTCATAGGTTCTTGAAAAATCATAGATATTTTTCTACCTCTAATTTTTCTCATTTCCTTTTCTGTCAAATCAACGAGGTTTTTTCCTTCAAAAATAATTTCTCCTCCAACTATTTTTCCTGGAGGACTTGGAATTAATCGAAGTATAGATAAGGCTGTAACACTTTTTCCACATCCAGATTCCCCAACAAGACCAAGAGTTTCACCTTTTTTGATTTTTAAATTAATATTATCTACTGCTTTTACTGTTCCCTCATATGTAAAAAAATAAGTTTTTAAACCTTTGACTTTCAGTAGCTCTTTCATAATAACATCCTATGTTTTTAATCTAGGATCTAAAACATCTCTTAATCCATCACCTAACAGATTAAGTCCTAAAACTGCTAGTATTATTGCAATACCGGGAAAAGTTGCAGCCCACCAAGCTCCACTTACTATATAGAAACGACTTTCTGAAAGCATAGCTCCCCATTCTGGTGTAGGGGGTTGTGCTCCTAATCCTAAAAATCCTAAAGCTGCAGCATCAAGAATTGCTGTGGCCATCATAAGAGTTCCGTAAACAATAACAGGTGCAACACTATTTGGAATTACATGACGAAAAATTACTCTAATATTACTTGAACCTATTGCTTTCTGTGCCTCAATATATTCCATCTCTTTAATGTATAATACTGAGCTTCTTATGATCCTAGCCATCTGGGGGGTATATACAATACCTATTGCTATCATAGCTTTATCTAGACCTTGTCCAATTATTGCCACAATAACTATTGCTAATAGTAAAGCAGGGAAAGCAAAAAGGATGTCGACAATTCTCATTAAAATACTATCAATCCACTTTCCATAGTATCCAGCTACTACTCCGATAGCAATACCTAAACTAAGTGCTATTGCAATAGCAACAAAGCCAACACTTAAACTAACCCTAGCTCCATGAATAATTCTACTTAATATACATCTTCCTAATAAATCAGTACCTAGGGGCATATCTTCAAATCCTTCTTCACTCCAGAAACCTGGTTTAAGACTTTTTTCCAGTTCTGGTGGTGATGGTATTGGATCATTAGGAGCGATGAAGTCTGCAAAAATCGCAACTAAAACAAGTATGAGAACAAGTATTACACCAAAAACTGCAGATTTATTGTATCTTAACCTTCTAAGTAACTCTTGAGTTTGTGTCTCGCGCTTTCTTTCCATTTATCACCTATTCATATTTAATTCTTGGATCAATAAATGTATAAAATATATCAGTTATTAGATTAACAATAACAAAAATTATTGCAAATATTAGTATACATCCTACTACGAGAGGGTAATCTCTTTCATAAACTGCTTCAACAACTAGTCTTCCTACCCCAGGCCATGAAAAAACCGTTTCTGTTAAAATCGCTCCAGCAAGAAGCAATCCAAAATTCAATCCAATTACCGTAACTACTGGTACCATTGCATTTCTTACAGCGTGTTTATAAATAACCATTCTCTCTGAAAGTCCTTTGGCTCTTTCAGTCCTGATGAAATCTTGTCTTAATACTTCTAACATGCTCGATCTCGTCACTCTCGCAATCATTGCCATGGGTATTGTTCCCAAGGCAACAGCAGGTAAAATTAAATGTTGAAGAACACTTGTTAAAGCTGGCAAATTACCCGTTATTATACTATCAAAAACCATGAAACCCGTGACTCGATGAAATGGTATCAGAAGATCTATACGTCCACCGATTGGTAGCCATCCTAAGTATGCTCCAAAAATCATCATGAGCATGATTCCAAGCCAAAAAACAGGCATAGAAATACCAAAGAGAGCTATTCCCATAAAAGTGTAATCAGTAATGGAATATTGTTTTGTTGCAGATACTACTCCAGCAATTCCTCCAATTAATGTGGCAAAAATCATTGCAGCAATAGCGAGTTCAATAGTGTTTGGAAGCCTAGCTACAATTTCTGTTGTAACTTTTTCGCGTGTTGTTATAGAACGACCTAAATCGCCACGTAAAGCACCTTGTAACCAAATTCCATATTGAACATAAAGAGGTTTATCTAATCCATACCTTTCTCTTATTGCATCAATTTGTTCCTGAGATGCACGCTCACCAAGCATTGTTCTGGCGGGATCCCCTGGAGCAAGATGTATTAATGAAAATGCTATGATGGAAACCCCTAGCATAACGGGTCCAAGTTGTATGAGTCTCTTTATAATATACCATTTCATCTGTAATCTCTATTATTTTCTAGTTAATTATATTCCTTATCCTAGAAAAAGGATATTAAAGAGGTTTAATTTGTTTTATTCGATGTCTACAGAATAGAAGAATCTACGATCAGTAGGATTAATAACGTAACCCTTTACAGTTGATCTGAATACAATATTTAGATTCGCATGTGCCAAATAAACAAACGGTGCATCCTCATGAATAAGTTCCTGTGCCTCTTCATAGTAATCCGCCCTTTCTGTAATATCATATGTTTCTAATGCGGCTGTAAGTAATTCTTGTACTTTCGTGTTGTTGTAAAAAGCGACATTTCCAGCTGTACCTATAGATGCCGAATTTGGACCATATAATACATTCAAAAAGTTATCTGGATCGCCGTTATCACCTGTCCATCCGAGCAAACACATAGGATGTTCTCCATTCTCGGTTTCTTCGAGATATGTTGACCAGTCTACTTGATAAATATCTGCTGTTATATTTACCGCAGCTAGGTATGATTGGATTGCCTCTCCAATCTTTGGCGGATCAAACATATAAGGCCTACTCACTGGCATCACCCATAAAGTAGTGTTAAATCCGTTTGGATATCCCGCATTTTCAAGAAGTTCTTTTGCCATATCGGGATCATATGGATAATCAACAATATCATCGTTATATCCCAACATAAATGGTGGCATACCATTCTTGGCAACTATTGCTGTTCCTTTATAGAGATTTTCTACTATTGAGCTTTTGTTGATAGCATAATTAATAGCTTTACGAACTGACGTATTTGCCAAAGGTTCAGTAAATCCAGGTGTTTTTACCCAAGGTTCATCCGGGTCACGAATACCGTTTTCATTATCATCATTATAACCATATCCGGTATTCATTGCTAAATAACCTACGTTCATACCAGGTTGTGTAAGAAGTTGTAGATTTGTATCTGCTTTTATAGCATCAAAACTGACTGGATCTGGGTATTCCATTCCCTGAATTTCATTCGCTTGTATTGCTAATAATCTTGCAGATGGATCTTCAATCACTCTAAATATTAACTTATCTAATTTAGTTTCTTCTCGCCAATAATCATCGTTTCTCTCCAAAGTTATATGATCATCTTTTACCCATTCGACAAACTTAAATGGACCTGTCCCAACTGGATATTTAAAAGCATCTTCTTTCCATTTTTCTGCATTGGTAGGACTAACTATAGCAACCGTAAACATTGCCAAGCTTGTCATTATTGCAGCATTTGGTTTCTTTAAGACAATTTTTACGGTATAATCATCAATTTTTTCAACTCTATCTATATCACTAAACATATATCCCCAATATGCCCACTCGCCATATTGATGGTGTGAATGATTAACATCATATTGCCTGGCAAATGAAAAAACCACTGCATCTGCGTTAAAATCAGTTCCATCATGGAATTTTACGTCTTTCCTTAAATTAAATGTAATATTTAATCCATCTTCTGTTGTTGTCCAAGAAGTAGCTAAACTAGGTTGAATTTCTGTAGTACCTGGTTTATACTCAACTAGACTTTCAAAGATGTTGTCTGTCCTTTGAATAGATTCTCCATCTGTAACATCTGCAGGATCTAATTTATCTGCATCTCCAGAACTTCCAAAAATTAATACCTTTTCTGAAGGTTCTTCTGGTTCTTCTACACATCCACTAAATGATGTGATTGTGAGAAACAAACACATGCCTATTGCTATCAAATAATTTTTTTTATTTTTCATAATTTTTCCGCTCCTCCACCTTTTTAAGGTTATNNTTAATAACACAATGGTTATTAACATCTCTTGTGAGGGGAAGCCTATATGCTCTTATCGCGATAGGCTTAACATTAGTTTTTAAAATACTAAAACTTGCTAATTTTTCACATGGTGAACTATTTACATTTGGCGCATATATAGGTTTAATATTTTTCAATTCATTTTGGATCGAAAGTTTCATTTTAAATGCATTAATATCATTTATTCTTGCTTTTATAGCAACAGGTTTATTTGCGGTATTTTTTGATTTTGTTGCATATAAGCCATTGCGGAAAAAGGATGCAACTCCATTAATGTTAATGATAGCTTCACTTGGAATTAGTATAATAATTAGAGGAATTATCCAATTTATATGGGGAACTAGAGTATATAAATATAATAAACCTCCACAAGAAATTATTAACGTATTCGGAGCATCGATATATGATTCTGAAATCGTCGTTATTATTGCAGTATTAGCTATTTTCATTGGTCTACACTTTTTACTTACAAAGACAAAAATCGGCACTGCTTTACGTGCAATATCAGATAATAAAGATCTTGCAGAAGTCTCAGGTATTAATACAGAACAGGCAATTATCTTCCTCTGGATTCTTGCTGGAGGATTTGCTGGATTAAGCGGAGCAGTATTTGCAGCTCTTTCACCTTCTGGAATAATCCCCTATAGCGGATTTCTTATACTTTTATTTATATTTGCAGCAGTGATAGTTGGTTCAATTGGTCATGTATATGGGGCCATTATTGGAGCTTTTGTTATTACTTTAATAGACACAGTTGGATCTGGTATCTTTGCCCAATGGAATATGAGTACTGAGTATAGTAAAGTAATTGTGTTTGTTGTTTTAATTATCGTTTTAATATTTAGACCGCGGGGCATATTTGGAGAGAAGACATAATATGATATTACATCCACTAGTATTGCTATTAATTAGTATTGCGTTGTTCATGTTAGTTTATGCTATCCTAGCATTAAGTCTTAATATTCAACAAGGATATACTGGTCTTCCGAATTTTGGTCTTATCGGATTTTTTGGTATTGGAGCTTATGCAACCGCAATAATTATTGTAAAAGGTATAAACCCAGTGGTTGGCATTATTTTGGGTATGTTAATTGCCACTATTTTTGGAATTGTAGTTACTCTACCTGCTATTAGAATTCGAGAAATATATTTTGCAATAATTACAATTGCATCAGCTGAAATAGTTCGAATTATAATTCGAAATGAAAAAGCAATTGGTGGCGCATTCCCACAACTTGGAATTTTTGATATTCCTCTCCTGTTTGGACTTGATTATGAAATGCATAAACTTGTTTCTTTTTTGATATTAGCTTTAGTTGTTTTCTGCATTTATATCGTACTTCAATTTATAATTTATTCCACTCCTTTTGGAAGAGTACTAAAAGCCATTCGCGATGATGAAGATGCCGTCAAAGCTCTTGGAAAAGACACGGTAAAATACAAACTTATTGCCTTTTCAATTGGAGCAATGATCGCTGCTTTAGCTGGTTCGATGTATGTTATTACTCAGCGCGCAATCACTCCAGAAAATATCCTGCCTTGGTGGACATTTATGATATGGATTATGGTACTTTTAGGTGGTTTAGGCAATAATAAAGGAGTGATTTTTGGAGCTATTGTAATCACAGGTCTAATACAATTAGTTCATGAACTCAAATTCTATATTCCAACCGAGATTCTTGATCACAATCAAATTATTTCACTTACTTGGACAGTGATAGGTGTTTTAATTGTTTTGGTCTTAATCTATATGCCACAAGGTATTTTTAAAGAACATAAAGTTAATAGTAATGATATTGAAAAAAACATAAAAAATGTTGAAAGAGGTTTGAAAGGATGGATCCGCTTGTTACTAAGAATTTAGGAAAATACTTTGGTGGTATTAAAGCAGTCGATGATGTTTCTCTCTGTGTAAAACAAAAAACAATTACAGCACTTATTGGACCCAATGGATCTGGAAAAACAACATTTTTCAATGTAGTATCTGGATTTTATAGTCCTGATAGGGGTGAAGTGTTTTTTATGGGAAAAAATATCACAAATCTAAAACCTCATCAAATTGCAAATCGAGGACTCGTCCGTACTTTCCAAATTGTCCGAATCTTCAGAAATCTTTCAGTAATTGAAAACATGCTCGTTGCTCCAAAACGTCAATATGGTGATTCTATTCTAAAAACATTTACTAAATATTTAAAGAGTGTTAAAGAGGAAAAAGAAGCCTTTAAGTATGCAAATGAACTCTTGGACTTACTACAAATAGATCATTTAAAAAATGAATTTGCTGGAAATCTTTCAGGTGGTCAATTAAAACTCCTCTCGCTAGGTATGGCACTAATGCGTGATCCTGAAATACTTCTTTTGGATGAACCTGTTGCTGGAGTCAATCCAACGCTAGCAAATAAAATATTTGATATTCTAATCAATCTTCGAGATAATCTTAATAAAACATTTCTTATAATTGAGCATAATATGGATGTTGTTCTTGATTTCTCAGATTTAATATATGTTATGAATAAAGGACAATTGCTGGCACAAGGAACTCCTGATGAAATAACATGTCATAGAGCTGTTATTGATGCATATCTGGGAGTAGATTAATGAATGATTTAAAAAAAATAACTAAAAAAGGTACAAAATCAAAGAAAAATATCCTAGCGAATTCTGGGTCAAAAACTAAGATAAAACGAGAAATTACAATAAATATTAGAAGTAAAAAATTTAATTGCTGGTTATGGAAAATCAATGATTCTACATGGCATTAATTTAAAACTTAATAGTCGAGAACTTATCACAGTTATCGGACCAAACGGTGCTGGTAAAAGTACTTTACTCAAAGCGATTTTTGGTATTGCACGTATATTTGATGGAGAAATTATTCACAATTCCCAAAAAATCAATAATTTAAAACCGCATAATCTTGTAAAATCAGGTATTGCATACGTTCCTCAATTAGAAAATATATTTCCATCACTCACAATAGAAGAGAATTTAAAAATGGGTGCTTTCATTAGAAACGATGAGAAAATTAAAGGTGATATAAAAAATATTTATACGATGTTCCCGGACTTAAAAGAAAGAGCGAGAGATAAAGCTGGAAACTTAAGTGGGGGACAACGACAAGTTTTAGCGTTAGGAAGAGCACTTATGACAAATCCCTCAGTTTTATTATTAGATGAACCATCAGCAGGATTAGCCCCAAAAGCTCGTGATGAAGTATTGAAGAAAATAAAAGCTATAAAAGAAAAAGGATACTCAATTATTCTTGTTGAACAAAATGCTAAAAAATCTCTTGAGATTGCAAATCGAGGTTATATCCTTGCAATGGGTCGGAACGTTTATGAAGGAACTGCAAAAGATATATCTGAGAATGAGGAAATCGGTAAAATGTTTCTTGGGAAACGTGAATGTCTCTGATAAATGTATTAACGAGTAAGTGATTTGAAAAATAATAATAAAGGTCATGATTTAAACTCATGACCCTAACTTTTCGTTATAATTTTTTTTTTACGGTATGAAATTTTCGACGCCCTTAGTTGGATCCTGCCAGAAACCATGACCTCTGTCGTAAGAAGTTCCTGTAAATTTCCAGATGTCATAGTATTGAGTCTCAATATCCCCATTTGAATCAAAGCTTTTATCTCCAGAGACACCTTCATATGGATTTGTTCCTGTAAATTTAAAGAGTTCAGCTCTTATTTTGACTCCATCATTGCTTCCTGCGTTCTCAATCGCTGCCGCAGCTAATCTTACCGCGTCATAAGTGTAATCACCATAAGAAATTGGATCAGTTCCGTATTTAGCTTGATATTGATCTTTAAATACTTGTTCTTTAGCGGTTTCAGGTACAGCAGGAGCTGTTCCATAGGTTCCATTTGCTGCTTCTCCAGCTGTTGGATCACCTAGAAGTTCTGAAGCATCAACGATACCTTCATTTGATACCCATTGATATCCATTTGCTACCGTCATATTGAGTTTATGAGCACTATTGTAAATTTTCAATGCTTGTTCTCCATAAGCTGTAAATTGAATACCAACTAATTCTGCTCCTGAGAGTTCAACAGCATCTTTTATTGTTGTAAGTTCTGGTTCATATGATTCTTTAGTTTCCTCATAGAGACTGTCTTGTATAATTGTTATTCCTGAATCATTTGCCTCCTCCTTAATTACCTCATGAATCCCTGCTCCATATGCATTATTTATAGAAAAGACTACTATGTTTGTTATATTAAGTGCTTCTGTTAAATCTATCATTGCTTTACCCTGAAGATTGTCATCACCAACTACTCTGAATATCCAATCATTTTTGGATAATTCAGGAGAAGTTGAAGCTGGTGATATTAGTACTACTTCACTTGGTTTAGACTCAGTTGCTACTGCAAGTGAACAAGAGCTTGCTGCTGCTCCCACAATTACTTTTACTCCTTTTGCGATTAATCTTTGAGCAGCTAGTTTAGCCTGATCGGGGGTTGTCTGAGAATCTTCAATAACCACCTTAACGGTCATATTTTCTAATAATCCACCTTCATCGTTAATGTGCTCAGCTGCAAGTTGAGCTGCTTTTACCATATCTCCCCCTATAGAAGATAGAGCACCAGTTTGTGGGAGTATTACACCTATAAGTATTTCTTCTTCTTCTTCCACACATCCACTAAATGTGATAGTCACTAGTAATAAACACAAGCCTATAGCTACCAAATAATTTTTCTTATTTTTCAATATGTCTTCACTCCTCCATTTTTTTTACGGATATATATTGCTATTATTTAAATTTTTTAGTTTTTTCTTGGAAATCTTGCCAGATCCCAATTTGGGGAGCTTATCTTGAAAAATAATTGATTTTGGGACTTTATATGAAGAAAGCCTCTCTTTACAGAATTCAATAATTTCATTTTCGGTTACTTTCTCTTCATTTTTTAAAACAATGAATGCTTTTACAATCTCACCCCATTCCTCATCTGGAACACCAATAACTGCAACCTCTAATATGGAGGGATGAGTATACAAAATATTTTCTACCTCTATGGAATAGACGTTCTCTCCACCGGTAATAATCATATCTCCCTTGCGATCTACAATCGTAACATATCCTTCTTTGTCAATTACAGCCAAATCTCTTGTATAAAACCAACCATTCTTGAACGCCTTTCTAGTTTCTTCAGGCATTTTCCAATAACCTTTGGTAATTGTGTCCCCTTTCACAATGATTTCTCCAACCTCTGTGTTATCACACTTTATTTCCTCTCTTTTCCCATTGATAACTTTCAATTCAATACCTTTAAATTTTCTCCCAGTCGTTGATTTATATCTTAATTGCTCTTCATAAGGGAGAGAATGAAGATGATTTTTAAGAATGGACATTGTAAGAAAAGGACTGGTCTCAGTCATTCCATAAGTTTGGATATAATCACATTTAAAAATCTCCATTATCTTTTTTACAAGCTTAGGAGATATAGGGGCACCACCACTTAAAAGAACTCTTAGAGAAGAGTAATCAAATTTGATAACCTCAGAATAATTAACAAGACGATAGTACATTGTTGGTACTAAATTGGTAAGTGTCACTTTTTGTTTTTGAATATTCTTACATATTGTTTTTGGATCAAAATCACTTTGTAAAATATGAGAACCTCCCACCAACGTTATCGCCCAAGTTGCCCATGCATCTGCTAAATGAAATAGTGGAGCTGCATGTAGCCATACGTCATAATCGGTTAATTTCAACTCATCGATTGTGCGCTTAGCATGCAAATACACATTTTTATGAGAAAGTAATACACCTTTTGCTCTTCCGGTAGTCCCACTTGTATAGTAGATTTGTGCTATATCCTCCCTATTTATATCAACTGATGGTAGAACTGAAGGTTCACGTAGAATTAAATTCTCATATTCTTTATCTATATAAATTATTTTTATATCTTGTTTTAATCTTTCACATGCTTCTGTAACTTTTTTTGAAAAATTGCTGTTTGTAAGAATCAATTTTGTTTCAGAATCTCCAAGAATTAAAGCTAACTCATTTGTAGAAAGTTGATGATTTAATGGAACTAAAACAGCATCAGCGTGCATAACACCAAAATAACTCTCAAGAAAGTAATGACAGTTTTTATGAATAATAGCTATTTTATCACTTTTTTTAATTCCTAATTTTTGAAAAGCATTAGCTAGTTTTGCAACTCTTGAGTAAAATTGTTCATATGTAAATTCTTTCTCTTGACAAACTATCGCTTTTTTATCACTAAATGATTTTACAATCTGAGGTAGAATTTCGGTAAGATTCATGATTTTTTAACCTTCAAAGAATTTTTTAATAATAGATAAATTTCATTAATAAAACTAATCCATGACATAATCATTTCTACTTATTTCATAACAAAATGGTATATAAAAAAGGCAAGTAAAAATAAAAAAAATAATGCTGTAAAATTATTAGATGATTAAACAATGGCATATAATAAGTTGATAAATTATATTATTTATTAAAGATTTTATCATTTTTATTATCGTGGAAAAATTTATAAATACTAATTTTCATTAATATTTAATAATAAATACGGGGGAAAATTATGAAAAAAATAAAAAATATTTTGAAGGCAGTTATAATCATAGGAGTAGTCATAGCTATCTCAACGTCAGGAACAGCAATGTTCCAAGGAGAAAAATCATTAGAAATTCAAAAAGCAAAGAAATTAATAATACCACAAGCGGTAAATATGAATCCTGGATGGGAAGAACAAGCTTCTGGATTTTGGGAAGCATCTAGAGGTATCCATTATATGCATGCTGTAGATGAAAATATTGTTTGGGCAGTAGGATATGATGGAAGTGGATCGAATCAACCTGTTCAAGAATTTACAAAAACAATCGATGGGGGCGAGAATTGGGAAGCTGACGTTATTAGTGGAGCACCAAATGATGGAGATACATCAATGATTTTTGCATTAGATGAAGATACAGCTTGGGTCCCAATTCATTCTGGCAATCCACAGGGTATATGGAAAACTAGCGATGGTGGAAATACATGGGTACATCAGAGCACTGCAGCATTTAACGGTTCTGGTGCGTTCCCAAATATTGTTCATTTTTGGAATGAAACCCATGGCTGGTGTCAAGGTGATCCTGTTGATGGATATTATGAAATGTATACTACGACAAATGGCGGTGATTTGTGGACGAGAGTTCCTTCTGGAAATATACCTGCGCCATTACCAAATGAAATGGGTACTGTTGGGTATTATGATGTTGTAAATGATACAGTTTGGTGGGGCACTCAATGTGTATCTAGCTCAGCACGTATCTTTAAATCGACTGATAACGGGTATACTTGGACAGTTGCCAATACGCCATTTCCTTCTGGTGCGTATGTAGATATCCGTTTTAAGGATGAGAATAACGGAGTGTCCATCGATAAAAACTTTGAAGTTCCAGATTTAGCTGAAACCTCAGATGGAGGAAGCACTTGGACAACCCTTACATATAATGGAGTGTGCTATGGTTCTGATCTTGATTATGTTCCCGGTACTGAAAATACATATGTCAGCACAGGTGTAAATTATAATTCAATCCATGGAGCTTCCTACAGTTTTGATGGCGGGCACAACTGGGTAAAATGGTCAGAAATGGAAAATATTCAGCTATTTGGCACAACTTGGGTTGAAGGAATGATTGGTTGGGCAGGTACTTTTAATGAAGATGAAGAAACCGGTGGAGTTTACAAACATACACCTGAGGGAGATAAGCCTAATTTACATTGTGCAGGTATTCTTGAATGGGAAAATGTAACGAAAGGTTCAACTGTAACAGGTAGTTTTGATATTCAAAATATTGGGGCTTCTGGAACCTTGCTTGACTGGAATATTATTAAAAATCCAAGTTGGGGAGATTGGACATTTGATCCTACTAGTGGAAATGATTTAGAAGCTGGGATTGCATTTACAATAAATGTAACTGTTGTAGCACCAGGTGAGAAAAACCAACAATATGCAGGGAAAATAACCATACAAAATAAAGAAGATACCAATGACACATGTACAATCGATGTAAAGCTTGCAACTCCTAAAAACAAACCAATACAACACACTCATCCATTTATCTGGAGATTCTTAGAAAATCATCCGCGGATGTTCCCAATACTAAGACAACTACTACAACTATAAAATCCCCCCTTTTTTTTATTTTTTCATACAAATCTTCAAAAATTATAGAGGAAAATATTACAAAGTAAAATATTTTAAATACTACGTTAACAGAATTTTAAATAAAATAATTAATCTAGGAAATAATTCAATTAATTTATTATAAACACTATTGATAATTTCTCTGTTTTTTGGCATAGTAACTTCAAGTATCCCCCAGTCACTTTCACCACCACTTCCCCTTGCCATTGCTCTTATGGTATAGATGCCTGTTTTGTTCCAAGAATGGAAAACTTCCCACTCTTTCCCTGAAGGACAAGGACCAAGCCAACCACTATTTGTTTCGTCACCCCAATCAATCAAGTAATATATTGCTCCTCCTAATGGATCAGTTGAATTTATAGTATAGGTATAAGTAACTCCAACTCTACCTTTGGTTGCACCATTAATAATAGGTATTGTTGGTGGATTATAATCTCCTTTAATAAGTGCCCAGGTTGAATCACGTATTGTGATATTATTATCATCTGTAACCGTTAAAATAACGGTAAAGTTACCAGCATTATTGTATATATGTGTTGGATTTTGATCATATGAAATATTGCCATCACCAAACTCCCATTGATATGCATAAGGTGGTGTTCCATTTTCTGCAGAACCTGTAAATTGAATGGATTCTTCTTTTGAACCATTATACGGACCATGCGCATTAACATTAAATCCAATAATTGTAAAATCAGATTCTGAGATTGCTGAGGTACTTGAAGTTGAATTGGTTATAATTACATTAATACGACAATCTTCAGAACCACTTGCATCCACTAACCATTGATAACAACCGTTATTTGGAATATTTGATACAACCGTATCCCATGGACCCGATTCACCATTTAAAGATACTTGAATTTCAACAAAAGACTCATCTTTTGAGGGTGGAACACCAGAAAGCCAACGAATATTTCGAATAGACCCACTTCTAAAGGTTTCACCGCCATGAGGTATCTGCACTAAAGCAGATAATTTAGTTGGCTCAAGCCATGGAGAGAAAGCTTTAAGCTGATTTTGGTATGAAGGCCAACTCCCTTGCTCAGCTTGTATGACAACATCTTCACGACCATCATGGTCAAAATCACCATCGACCACAAATGCAGAGTACTCACCATCGGATGGCATTGAAAACGTTGCATCAGAATCCCAGTTTCCATTCCCATCCCCAAGATATGAATAACCTGTGGGATCAGCATATGCAACTATATCAAGAAATCCATCTCCATCAATATCTCCAAATTATGGATAATAAGAACCAGATGTGGGTAAACCACTAGATGCTAAATCCCAATCATTATTTTGTTTATCATATTCATAACATCGAATCCCTGACGAACCATAACCGATTACTAAATCATTACATCCATCATTGTTCATATCTCCGACATCAAGACCTCTCCAATTACTAGTTGGAAGCCCACTTTGAGTTAAAGTAAAATCAAAAGTTCCATCTCCCAGAAAAACGAAAGCTCCATCTTTATTTCCTGCAAAGTCAGGATATCCATCAGAATTAAAATCACCAATTTCTAAATTATTAAAAGTATTACCACCAGATAATGACCATTGATGAGTCCATGTTCCATCTCCATTATTTTCGTACTGATGATAACCATTACAACAACCAAAAGATTGAGAAATAATATCTAGAAGACCATTACAGTCAAAATCAGCAAGATCAGTTTCAAACATGCCCCAAGTTTCACCACCCGTACCAAGACCCGACGCCCATCCAGTCCAATTTGAACCAGTGCCATCACCCGAAGCAGCACCGATTAATGTATCCCCAAATCCAGGGTCTCCCCAGTCATGATGTATACCCCAGACGACATCAAGGTACCCATCCAGGTTTAGATCTCCTGCTTCGATACCGCCGTAACCGAAATCACCAACTTGATTTACTGACCATGTACTATCTCCATCACCTAACCATACCATAATCCCGTGTTGCTCACTATTAACATAAGGTGAACCATGATCACCTACTGAAATTATATCTAAATGACCATCATTATTTATATCAGCAAGTTCGAGTTCAGTATCACCCTCTTCCTTATTTGGAATTTCTAGACCTTTCGATTTTGAAATAAATTCTAAATTATTTATAGTCCCTCCAAATGCCATGGGTGAAATCGTTGAAAAGAGAAATAATACTACTAATCCTATTACTAAAGTATTTTTTAATTGAGAATATGCCATTCTGTTTTATCCCCAATAATTATAATGAATTTCTAATATTTAATTACTATGACTAAATACTAGAAAATACATCTGATAGTTGGATTATTTTAATTGCGCTTTTATTTAGAAATTAAAAATAATCGAAAATATTGTTTGAATATATTCAACGATTCTCCAAAATAAGGAGTTCATAAAAAATCTAGTTTTTGGCATGGTGACTTCTAGAAATCCCGTTTCACTTTCTGCGTCATAAATATCCTTTGCTTTTGCCTCAATTAAATACGTTCCTTCTTCGTCATAAGTATAACTTATTGTTATTTCTTCACCTGAAGCAAACGGTCCAATCCATTCAGGGATTGGGCATATATCACCCCAACAAATCCAGTAATAGACATCATCTCCATTTGGATCTGTTGATACAAATATATAATCATATTCAACTCCTGCTTTTCCATGTGTAGAACCTGTGATTTTTGGTATGTTAGGCGCAAAATTTCCCTCGACCTGTGTTTTAAAATTCCAAAGAGGTCCTTCCGTAAAATGTCCTTGGTTATCCCAGGCGATAATCTTCCAAAAGTATGTCGTTTGATAATTAAGAACTCCGGGATCATAAGTATTTACTGAAATATTTTCAGCTACTTTTAGTGGTTCGTTGGTTTCTCCAAAGTATACATCATAAGTAACTGGATCGTTATTTGGATCTCCACCAATCCATGATAAAATTGGAGTAATATTTACATTGGTTGTGCCGTTTTCAGGATTTGGATTTGATGGTTTATACGGTGGACCATTTTCATTGAATAAAAGGTAAATTTCTGAATCATTTAAAGGCCAATCATAAAATCTTACATCATCCATTTTTCCCTTGAAATATCTAAATTTAGAATCAATCATATCGTTTGTTTTTCCATAAGCAACAGATAATTTTTCTTTCACCGGTATGTCATCCAAAAATAAGTCATCATTTGCACTTCCAAAGTTATAGTGTCTATTTACTAATTCTTCTCCATCTAGATAACCGGTGTTACCATCTGGTCCAACAACAACTGTAAAGTGATACCATTGATGTTCATTTAGGTTAAAATTAGTATCATAACATAAAACTGGAATTTGTTGGTCTATTATCCATGTCACATAAAGATGTGTATTTTGTGTTCCTCCATGACCAATTTCTATTATAAACAAATCATCCTCATCATTTTCATTATCGATTCCTATGTAAAATAATGGAATAATTTTTTGCTTTTGAAGGATGTTTGTAAAATTGAACCAAAAAGCAATAGTTCCCTGACTAAGATTTCCAATATAATTTACTGCATCTAGCGGCATATCAACATAATCATCTTCTCCATCAAATTCTAAAGCATTACCTCTCATCCCATTAATCCTTGTAGCATTGCCAATTATAGTTCCATGGAAATCATTGCCAGAAGAATCATAAGCAGTATCCCCCTGTGATTCATCAAATTTCCAATGAGCAACCAGACTTTGGTTATTTTCCATATTATATAGCTCTAATACTTCTTTTGCAGTAAGAGGTTCTTCATATATCCTAATATCATCAATTTTTCCATCGAAGAAAATTGGATCTGGATTCTTTTTTGCATCCCAATAACCTTTACCAAACCAGGCTGTTTCACGTGAAACTGCATCTTCAAAAAATTGAGAATAACCTGAATTCCCAAAATTGTAATGTCTATAATGCATTTCCTTACCATTCAAATATCCTGTATTATAATCCTCACCAACAACTGCAACAAAATGATACCATACATCTTCGTTTATTTTACGATATGAATCATAACAAAATGAGGGTAAGTTACATCCATTTGCAAAAATTGTAAAATACAATCTTTCTGAACCTGCATGCACAGGGCTATGTCCCAATTCAATAATTAGACCTTGATTTGCTGCATCAAACATATTCGTACATGGATCTAAGTCTCCATAATAAAAAATTGGAGCAATACCATAAGTTGTAGGTATGTAATCAGCTTTAAACCAAAATGATATAGAACCTTTACCAACATTTTTGAGATAATTATGAAATTGTGTATTATTTTCCCATACTCTCACATAATCATTTACACCATCAAATTCTAAAGCTCCTCCAACTTTACCTTGAGTCCATTCAGCACCATATACTTTACCATGATATCCATTACCTGATGAATCATAAGCTGTATCTCCTTCAGATTCATCAAATTTCCAATGAGCAATAGGATCTTTGCCAGTGATTGCTATTTGGGTGGATATTTGTTGGTTATTCGTTGCTGCTATTGAAATATAGGTAGTCGCCATCAACATAAAAAAAAGAAGGATTGCAAATATTTTCTTCATATTTTATCACCGATTAACAATTGTTAATTATATGTTAATTATTATTTAAAATTTACGCTTTATAAATATATTTTACTAAAAATTGTACTGATTTATACTGATGGATCACTTATCAAACCCATAAAGAGTATTGTACCTGTTTTTTTATGCTGAATCAAGTACATAAACGGATGATCACAATCAAATACGATTCTTGATTCTTCACCATTTGCTGTAAGTGTCATTATTACCGCAGTCGCAGCTGCAGCTTCGGTTCCTTCTTCATTTACTTCGATGAATGCTTTATGTAGAACTTGACTGATAAATAATCCTCCAGAACCTATAATACCAGTGAAATCTGCAGATGATGTAAATGGAATATTCATTCCCAGTTTTTGAAGATAATCATTTAAGGTATATGAAGTTTCGATCTTAAACTTTGGAAGATAGATATCCACTTCCGTTTCAACCATAGAATTTGTCCATTTGGAAAATTCAGAACTACCGATTGAGTCAATCATGGATGATAAATCATTCTCTTTGGGAAGAAGAATAATCATTGATATATCATTACCAGTGTATGGTAATTCTAAAATCTGAAGTTTATCAGTTTCTGTATAGTTAAAAACATCCTCTGTATCTACAAGGCTCATTGTTGGAACTTCAGCACTATCTTCTACTGTAATTTCAAATGTTCGATCAGTTGTATTCACAGGATCAAACTGAGTTTTCCATATACCTTTAAAATAAATAGCGTTGGTAAGGATAAGTGCGGTTAGGGGACCTATCGCACTTTCTGTTATGAGATCTTTGATTAATCCATTAGTTTGGTTTTCTACCCATTGATTTATAATTTTAGCAGATTTAGTGGGATTTGAATAATCAACTTCAGTAGCATCTCCACCATAATAATCTTGGATAACATTTAGATACGATTCTAGTGGTTCAAGGTTTTCTTTTACCCATAAAGCATTTGCAGTACTAATATTATAATCTGTATTTTTTACATTAAGTTCTTCATAAAGGTTTTTCATATAATTGTGAAAGGACTTATTGTCCTGCTCAACACTAAGTACATCAGCCATTTCATTAGCAGTATCGCCTTTTGCCCCTTCATAAGTCATTGCAAGAGCGGTAAAAATACTATAAGGTGAAATAAATAAATTACCTTCATTTACTTCATATAATTTTCTAAAAAAATCAAATGCAAATGTATTTACCGCATAGGGAAAAGTAAGATTGCCAACAGGGGTAGGTTTATCATCATCTGGTATAATATCTTCATCTATAATATTAGAATCAGGCTGGTTTTGTATTATTGCTACTAAAACAGCTGCAGATATTATAATTAATGATACGATTATTGAAGCTATAAATTTAAATTTCATTTTCCTTCACTGAAAAGCTGTATAATAACATATATTATATAAATGTCTTGAAGACGTTCGGAAAAAACCAAACACATAAGGATTACTTAAGATTAAAAAATAGGCCAGATTAACTGGCCTTTTTTAAATTTTCAATTGTTTCTTCAACACCTTTAGCTTCTTTTTCAAGCCATTTTTTATATTCCTCAAGGTGTTCTATTTTTTCTTCTTTCGTAAAGAATAACTTTGTATGCAAATCTTTTTAAATAATTAGTCGTTATAGTTTTTTGATAATTATGGTTAAAGAACAAGATGTAACAAAAATTATGAGTGAATACCAAAACAATAATCACAAAAAAACAATAGAAAAATATAACCAGGTAAGAAAATTAATTGATAAAGTAGGTTATTCAGTGCAATATGCTGATTTACACGCATTATTGTACTTATCTAGATTTTTAAAAAATAAAGAGTACAAGGATGCAACACAAACAGATATGATGAAATTCGATGAATGGTTTGCAAAACAAGTAAGTACAGGAACATACTCTTTATACATTCAAAAAATAAGACGTTTCTACAAATATCTATCAAATCCAAGAGATTATAAANNATTATAAAAAAGGAAATGGATTTCAAAAAAATATACCTTACCCTGATAATGTTATTTGGATGCAATCCAAAAATAAAGAAGCAGATGAATTACCAATCGATGAAATACTTACATTAGATGAAATATTAAAACTTTTAAAAGCATGTACAACCAAAAGAGAACAAACACTTATCTGCATTTTAACAGATTATGGATTAAGAAACAGTGAATTAAGATCATTAAAAATTAAAAGCATAGGTTTTGATGTAAAACTCGGGGCATACGTAATTCTTCCAAAGAAAGCAAAGGGATTAAAAACAGGGATGCGGAAAATACATTCATTGGTAATTGATGTAACAACAGCATACATTAAGGAGTATTTGAACACCCATCCCAACCGAGAAAAACCTGATGCTTACCTGTTTCAATCAATTTCTAACAAGAATAGACGAACAAGAAACGAATACACTCCTATGACATCTTATGGTATTTGGAGAATAGTCGAAAGGATAGTAAAAAATAGCAGAATAAAAAAAGAAATTCATCCGCATACCCTACGTCATGTATCTGCAACATATTGTGCATTAAAAGGAATGAATGAGAGTATGTTAAGAGAGCGTTTCGGATGGGCCAAGGGCAGTACAATGCCAAGCAGATATGTGCATTTAGCACAGAAAGACACAAGGGATTTTATAATGAAACTAAAGGGAATTGTAGAGGAGAAAGACGATATAGAAAAATTACAACCTGTTATTTGTCCTAACTGTGAATATGAGAACGTGCCAACTAATATTGTATGTGGAAGGTGCGGAATGAAACTGAATATTAAAGCAGAAGATATCGGCGTGGACGCAACTACGACAGGTATAGCAACACAGGAAATGCTAAAGGACCCTCAATTCAGAGAGTTTTATAATGAAATGCTCTTGGCAACCTGGGAGAAATATAAAGAGATGAAACAAAAACCATAATCAAATCTCACTTAAAAATTAAAGGTTTGAAGGGGAGCTCATCACTGACACCCATCAGCATATCATTTATATATCCTTCACATTTTCCTGGTATGCTTATACTTTTATAAAGATCTTTAACAACATTAATTTTTTCACAGCACCAGTCAACTATCTCTTGAATTTCATTAATTTTTAAGCCAAAATCTTTTCGGAAAAAAATCCTACTCCACACTTCACTAAAACGTTTTATATCATAAAATTCACCAAACTCAATTTTATTAAGCATGTATAAAAGCTCATCATAAATTGGTTTTGGAATTGAGGGAAGTTCAGGTATTTTTGATATAATATTTTCATCCTGTTGAGATTTTTCAAATTTTTCTTGAATCTCTTTTTTCAATGATTTAGGTGTTGTCAATATTTCAATATTGAGAAAAAATAGATACAGTCCGCTAGAAAAATAGAAATCACTTTTTGTTAAATTTTTGTTTTTATTAAATAACAAAATGTCATTTATAATGGTGAAAAAACAATATGGATCGTCTTTTATTGCTTTTTTAATCGTCTCACTTTTTGTGTTCAAATAGAACTCCTTTAAATTTTCAGCCCATGTTTTCTTAAAGAATTTAGTCAATCTAATTTTTTTTATTTCATTAAGAGATGCCTTCATATCGTTTAGATGTTGTTTTACATTTTGTTTTTCCATTTGCGATAAATCGTTAAATATTTTTGAATAAGAATCAATCACCTTATTCTCTTTCTGTTTTAACTCTTGACGATCTGATTTTCTTTTTTGACTTGATGCATATGTTTGTAATTCATTCATATAATCGATGACAACAAACTCTCTAAAGAAATCATCTAAAAGTATAATTTTTGAGTTTTTTCTTTTGACTGCTCCAATATCAACAAGCGTGCTAATTTTATTTGAGAGTATTTGGGGAGATGTTATGTGTCCTCTTTCAATAACGTTAAAAAATCTGTCTTTTCCGTTTTGCTTTATTTTTTCTTTTACTTTGTCACGTTCTCGTTTATAATCATACTTGATTTTCTTTTTTTTGTATAAATCAAATAATGTTTTATCGTTAGCTAAGGTAGATAATATTTCCTGTGATCTAAGCCCTTCGGGAATAAATGAAAGCAAATATAATATGTTTTTATATGATTTTTTTTCAAAAACATCTTTTTTTTCAATTTTTTTAGGCATTTTTACACCTTATATTACACATTACACGTACATGCGTGTAACAAAAAAGAAGTATTTAAATATTATGAGTGGTAAAATACCTGCGAGGTATTGAAAATGTACAAACCTGTGACAATTTCATTGACCGACGACGTCTTAAAAATGTTAAAAAAACAATGTGCTGAACTGCATCTTACTCAATCGGCGTTGATTCGGCTTTTAATTTTGCAAAATGAAAATACTAAAACAGTAGGGGTGCAACATGGTCAGTAAAAAATTACAAAAATGGCATGATGAAAATTGCAATTCTATAGATATAAATTCAGAAGAGTTCACGAATTTTTTATTATCTGAGATAAATAAACTCAAACAAGAAACGGGGGTTTAACTTGACCGGCGTGGCGGTCAGGGTTCATTATTATCAAGAAGGTGTTTTACGTTTTTTAAAAGGTATATTACTCGAAGAAAATGATGATTTTATCAAAATCGAGCTTGATAATTATGTAGTTACTCTTTCTAAAAAAGAAATTGCCAAAATGGAAGTTGCTAAAAATCGAAGGGGATGGTAAAATAATTTCTTTTGTTGTATTTTGGTTAACGTTGCTTGTTTTGAAAACCGGAAATGCAGTATCAAAAGAAATGGAAAAATTTGCAGATGAACAAGCTGAAGCAACAAAGGAAGAATTAAAAAAACAAACAGAAGAAGCATTAAAAGAAGTAAAAGAGACTGTTAAAAATGCAACATTAGAAAATGTGTATAAAGTAACTGAAAAATGGCTAGGAATAAAAATTAAAGATAGAAAACGGATCGATGTTATTTTAGCAACAGTATTAAGTAATCAAATACCTGGTACTCCTTTATGGCTTTTTATTGTGGGTGCTTCTGGAGATTGGAAATCTGCTTTTTGTAGATCTTTGGAAAAATTACATAATGTAATAAAAATCGATCAATTAACAAAAAACACATTAGCCAGTGGACAGAAAGACGCAGAAGATCTAGGAAAAGAATTAGAACATTCTAGTAAAATTTTATTGTTTTTAGATTTAGCGAGTTTAACCTCCGCAAATAATGATGAGAAGAATATCATTTGGGGGCAATTCAGAACATTATATGATGGCGATATATACAAAAGAACTGGTAATTCAGTTACAAAAGCATATGAAGGTTGTCATGTAACCATTATAGCTTGTACAACTAATGCGATACGAAATGAAATCCTGATTCATGCACAACTAGGAACACGAGAAGTAATGTATGATACATGCGCTAATCCGATTGATAATGACTTTAAAATGGACAAGGCAATCCAAAACGAAAAATATGAAGAACAGATGCAAAATGAAATCGGGAAGGCAGTACAAGATTTTTTAACATATCACAAAGTGAAAGATATAAAAATTTCAGAAGAAAATATTAATTTTTTAAAATCTGAAGCAAAACGATGCACCATATTAAGGGCTAGTGGCATGGTTGACAAACAATATAAAGAACTGCTTAATCCGATTGATCCAGAAGTACCAACCAGACTTATTAAACAATTGATAAGATTATGGCGATGCCTAAAAAGTCTTGATGATGACTATCCAGATGAGAAAGCAAAGGAAATTATAACCCATATCGTAAACAGTTCTGGTGATAAAGTTAGACAGATGGTCTTGGAGTTGTTACAAAACAATCCCGATGATGAATTTAAAATTACCGATGTACAACACCATACAAGGCTAGGCAGGAAAACAGTAAAAGCACAGCTGGAGATGCTGTGGAACCTTAAAGTCATTGATAAAGAAACAAGGGAAGAACGAATCGGGGGTTATGTTTACACTGATGATTTAGGTAATGAGATGGTTCGTGGTGGTCGAATTGAGAAGATTCCATTTTATAGATATAGACCGGTTACCCCCAATTCCCCCCCCACACATGAAACACAAAACACATTATATATACCTAGGGGGGAAACGGGGGGTAACCGCTTTCTCGAAGGGGAATTAAAACCACATGAACAACTCCAAAAATTAAAAGATTTTTGCATCAAAGAAAAAAAGGCAAATCGAAAAATATGGCATGACTCCTTGATACGTTTCTTTCCCGAACCTTTTATTTTTCAATGTTTAGAGTCTGATAATCTGATAAAATTACCAGATGGTAGTTATGATTTGGAGGATGAATAATGAGTTTTGATAAAAAAAGTTTAGTTCCGAAAAATACCACATGTACA
>JABAOC010002288.1_pt2 | contig 23783 bp, 25 predicted proteins | sample 7062161 | NCBI WGS metagenome assembly JABAOC01 (sample SAMN14538625, study PRJNA623070) | marine sediment metagenome | biome: marine biome [ENVO:00000428]; feature: marine pelagic biome [ENVO:01000023]; material: deep marine sediment [ENVO:00002113] | place: India: Gulf of Khambhat ... | reverse complement strand
AGCTTCCCAAAATTTCTAACATTGATAAACACACCTGATGGAACGAAGAAGCTCACCACCAACGCTGTGATCTTAGCCACTGGATTTCAGCCTTACAATCCTTCATCCCTTAAGCAGTATGGATACGGACTGCTTGGAGATGTGGTAACCTCCTTTGAGCTGGAAAGAATGCTTAAAGATGGACATTTCTTCAGACCATCCAACAAAGAGAAACCTGAAATCGTAGTGTTCATTCAATGTGTAGGTTCAAGAGACTGCGGTTTCAACGACTATTGCTCTGACTTTTGCTGTAATAACGCAGTCAAGCTTGCGAAGATCATCAGAAGAAGTCACCCAGATGTGCGCGTATCTGTATTTTACATAGACATGAGGACTCCTTACGAAGGAGAGAATGAATTCAGGGACGCTCGACGCCTGGGCGTTCATTTTTATAGAGGTAAACCTGCACAAGTTCGGAAAGATGGAGATTCTTTGACGGTTGAAGTTGAGGACACGTTGGAGAATGATCTGGTTTTCGCAAAGGCGTCTCTTGTGGTGCTCTCAGTTGGTGGTGTTCCAGATCCTACTGTGAATCAGCTTAGCGAGGCTATGCATGTTGACTTATCTGATTCTGGGTTCTTTGCGGTTGATGAAACAATGGTTGGAACTAATGTGGAGGGTATTTTCGTAGTTGGGGCTGCGAGTGGACCAAAGGATACCGCATATTCGATGGTTCAGGGAAGTTGTGCAGCTGCGAAAGTTGAGGTTCTCTTCAGAACCTCTTTAAATCCTAAAGTAAGCTGATGCTGGTTACTGTTTCCAGCTTGCCATTTTTGCTCAAAAACTTTAGATGATTTAAATCATAGAAATGGTAGAAACTCTTAAGTTTATGCTACACTATTTTTCCTACTCCGAAAATCGCATGGACTGTTCCAAGTGAAGCAAAAATGAAGGTGCAAGATCAAGTTAAGGCTGAATTGAAGGAAATAATACGATCTTCAAATCTTGACCCAAGCTTCCCTGAAGAAATTATACATCATCCTGGAGGCGAAAAATTGGCTCGATGTTACCAGTGTGGTGTCTGTGCAGGCAGCTGCCCCGTTGGCAAACTAACAGATTCCTACAAACCGCGGCAGATAATTAGAATGACACTGCTGGGAATGAAAGAAGAAATTTTGTCAGGCGACTCAATATGGCTCTGCGCTTCTTGTTATACTTGCCAAGAACGTTGCCCCCAAGGAGTTGAAATCGCAGACCTGATGCTTGCATTGAGAAACATGGCAGTGAAAAACGGCTACATACTCAAGGGCTATGCTGAACAAGCTACGAATCTTCTTGAGACCGGTCGGATACCTAAGATTTCAGGCTTCACTGAGAAGAAAAGACCACAACTTGACCTCCCACCCCTTCCAGATGCATCAGCTGAAGCCATGAAAAAAATCTCCGAGAAAACGGGCTTCGATAAACTTGTAGAGAAGCTGAAGGGATAGGGTGAAAATGGATTATTCCTTTTTCCTGGGATGTACCATTCCAGCAAGGGAACCAAGTTTTGAAGCTTCCTCCCGGTTAGTATTCAAGAAGCTCGGCGTAAATTTGATAGACTTGAACGGTGCTGTTTGCTGTGCTCCAGCACCAATAGAATCGATTGATCACAACACTAGCAGAGCGATGCAGGCCTACAACATCGTATTGGCTGAAAGAGCGAACCATGACTTGCTTACATTGTGCAACGGGTGCTTCCAAGCTTTGGTCAGAACAAATAGGTTGTTGAAGAAAGACAGGGAAATGAGAGCGAGCGTTAACGAGGTTCTTTCTAGCCTCGGAAAGGAGTACAAGGGCACTGTAGAAGTGGTTGACTTTATGGAAGTGTTGAACAGTGATTCGATGAAAGAGAAAATCAAAGAATCTATTTCTAAGCCCTTAAGGAGCATAAGAGCTGCTGCTTTCTATGGTTGTCATTCGCTGAAACCGAGCGACCTCTTGATGTTGGACGATCCTGACCAGCCACGCATCCTTGACGACCTGATTGAGTTAACAGGGGCTGAAAGCATCCCTTACAAAAATAAAATGAGGTGTTGTGGAGGTCTTCTGAGAGGAGTATCTGACGATCTCGCCAGAAAACTCGCCCAAGACAAGTTATTCAATATTACCCAAGCGAAAGCGGACTGCATAGTGACTACTTGCCCCTTCTGCCACGTTCAACTTGATATAGGGCAACTTGAAGTTAACAGAAGGTTCAACGAGCAATATGCTATACCTGTGCTTCACTATCCCCAACTTCTGGGATTGGCGATGGGAATAAACCCTATGAGGCTTGGGCTTCAGACTCATAAGGTTAAGACCGATAGCTTATTGGCGAAAATCGATTAGTGGTACCAAACATGACTGACGAATCTGAAAAGCCTAGAATAGGCGTGTACGTTTGCCATTGCGGTCTCAACATAGCAGGAGTAGTGGACGTAAAAAGGGTCGCTGAATATGCAAAATCCCTTCCAAACGTAGTTGTCGCAAAAGATTACCGCTATATGTGTTCTGACCCAGGCCAAGATTTAATCGCAGACGACATCAAGAAACATGACTTGAATCGAGTTGTTGTCGCTGCATGCTCACCCAACATGCATGAGGCTACATTTCGAAACGTCTTGGAGAAAGCGGGAGTAAACCCGTACCTAGTTGAGATGGCAAACATTCGCGAACACTGTTCGTGGGTTCACAGAGAAGAGCCTGAAAAGGCGACAGAGAAATCAAAGGCTATCACAGCTATGGCAGTCGCGAAAGCAGCAGGCCTTGAGCCACTGGAGGTCAAAGAAGTTGAAGCTTTGAAGAAAGTGCTGGTTATTGGCGGTGGGATAGCAGGCATAAACGCGGCCTTAGATCTTGCAGAGATGGGGTTCAAGGTTTACCTCATCGAGAAAAATGAAAGCATAGGCGGACGCATGTCTCAACTAGATAAGACCTTCCCAACTCTCGACTGCTCAACGTGCGTCCTCGGTCCAAAAATGGTTGAAATTGGAAGAAACGCGGATGTCGAAATCCTGACGTACTCTGAAGTTATTCAGGTGGAAGGCTACGTTGGGAATTTCAGAGTGAAAGTTCTGAGAAAACCAAGATATGTAATTCCGCATAACTGCACTGGTTGTGGAGAGTGTGCTGATGCGTGTCCAATAGATTTTCCGAACGAATGGAATATGAAGTTGGACGTGCGAAAAGCTATATCTATCCCCTTTGACTACGCAGTTCCTCTGATTTATACACTGCATAAGGACCACTGCATTGAATGCTACAAATGTGTGGACGCTTGTGGCGAACGACGGGCAATAAATTTTGAAATGGAGCCAGATGAAGTCGAACTTGAAGTAGGCGCTATTATCGTGGCAACTGGATACGATCCATATGATCCCACGATAGACAGAGAATATGGTTACGGAGTATATCCCAACGTGATAACTGGATTAGAGATGGAACGATTGCTGAGCGCGGCAGGCCCGACAGGAGGGAGAATCACTCGTCCTTCGGACCTTGAGGAGCCGAAACGAATAGCTTTTGTTCAGTGTGTTGGTTCCAGAAGCCAGCGCAGAAATCCATATTGCTCACGTGTCTGTTGCATGTACTCAATAAAGCAAGCCCGGCAACTGAAAGAAAAGCATCCTGACATGGATGTATACATTTTCTACATGGATATTAGGGCCTTTGGGAAAGGATTTGAGGAGTTTTACGAACAAGCAGGCCGCGATTACAAAGTTCAGTTCGTCAGAGGTCGAGTGGCTGAGATAGAGGAAAACCCTGAAACTCATAACTTGATCGTTATGGCTGAGGACACATTTCTTGGTAGACCCGTAAGGTTGGAGTTTGACATGGTTGTGCTTGCAATCGCATTGGAACCCAACGCAACAACGGAAAAACTCTCTGAGATACTTAGGATCACAAGAAGCCCTGACGGATTTTTCCAAGAAGCTCATCCCAAGCTTCGACCCGTGGACACGCTTTCTGCAGGCATATTTATTGCAGGCACATCTCAAGGCCCTAAAGATATACCTGACACTGTAGCGCAGGCGAAGGCTGCAGCAGCCAGCGCCGCCGCACTTCTGTCAAAAGGAAAAATCAGGATAGATTCGGTTGTCGTCTCGGTTGATGAGGAGCTGTGTACTGGATGTGCGAAATGCGTGGACATCTGTCCGTTCCAAGCACTAAGCATAGATGAAATAGCGCAAAAAGCGAAGGTGATTGAAGCAAAATGCACAGGGTGCGGCTCTTGCGCCGCAACATGTCCAGTGGGAGCCATGCAGCTGAAACACTTCAAGGACGCCCAAGTCTTAGCTATGGTAGACGCGGCAATTCCACCGCAAAAACAATAGAAGGCGACAAAGAATGGCAGGTTTCGAGCCGAAAATCATAGCCTTCTGCTGTAACTATTGCGCCTACCGGGCAGCCGATTTGGCTGGTACAAGCAGAATGCAATACCCTGCCAATGTAAAAACCATAAGGCTTCCTTGTTCAGGAAAAGTCGACATAACCTACATTCTGCGTGCTTTTGAAAATGGGGCGGATGGTGTGTTTATAGCTGGCTGTTTAGAAGGAGGCTGCCATTTCGTCGAAGGCAATATCCGCGCCAAACAAAGAGTACGATTTGCAAAGAACCTTTTAGACGCTGTAGGATTTGGTGGACAAAGGCTTGAGATGTTCAACTTATCCTCTTCCATGGCGCCGAGGTTTGTTGAGATAACTAGAGACATGACTAAACGGATCAGAAAACTTGGACCATTACCCAAGAAATTCAATCTGACACAGAAGACCGAGGACATGAACAAGAGAGAGTTTTTGTTCGCGATGTTAAAGAATCTAACGACCAAATTGCCGGCAAAACCAATAGAAGTTCCTGAAGGTCTCGGTGAGTGGGGGAGAATCGAATACAGCATTGAAAAGTGTATTGGATGTAAGAAGTGCGGTGAAGTATGCCCCGAAAAAGCCATTGATTTTGCCCGAGAACTTGACTTGCCGACAATCATACAGACGGTTCAAGGTGAGCCGAAGGGGAAGGCTACGAAACGCGGCGTTTTGTATCAAACTCTGGCAAAAATAGCGGCAAAGCCTCCGTCTAAAGCAGTCTTGGCACCGGAAGGAATGGAGGAATTCTGCAAACTCGATTACAATCCTATGCGTTGCGTAATCTGTGAAAAATGTGTTGACATCTGTCCTGAAGATGCAGTTCACGTAGTTCGAGAGGTTGACCTTCCGTCAATTCTAGGTTCAAATGGAGCCTAGGACGCTTTTGCCGTATAGGCCGCCTTCAGCAACTTGATGCCTAAATCCAAGGCATCATCAGGGTCTAAGGAAAACGTGTCCTTCTTATCAGCTAAGACAAGATCAACCTTTATTTCTTTGCCGCGTACATGGACTGTAGCCTTTGCCATTATTCTTCTCACCTATCCTTCCTTCGATGATATTGGCCCAAGTTCTTCCAGCTCTTCTATAAAAGATTCCGCTTTAGCTGAAAAGTCCAGCGGATCAGCAGCACATACGGTAACTATTCTTAACCTTTTGCTGTTCAAGCCTATTTCGTCCAGTATGTTTCTAGCGAAAGTTACAGCCTTGTCGGCGTATATGTTTCCTTTCAGCTGCTGGCAATTTGGGAACATGCATCCAACTAGAAGAATTCCATCTGCTCCATATTCAAAGGTTTTGAAGATGTGATATAGGGAGACCCAGCCAAGACAGGGTACTCTCATCGGGAGCACATTGGCTGGATATGATATTCTGCCCATTCCAGTTAGGTCAACTGTTGCATATCCACATTCGTCACAGCAATATGCTACGACTTGTGCCGATTTTGAATCGCCTTCTTTTGATAAGAGGCCTTTGAGCTGGCTTAGAAATTGTTCATCGTTCCAATAAGAGAGTTGAATAGCTCCAGTTGGGCATCTGCCAGCACAAGAGCCACATGTGTTGCACATTGTTTCATCGATTTTCGCGATAGTGCTGGTAGAAGGATTTCCTTTGACCTGTACCATGCTTATCGCACTGTAGGGGCAAACCTCTACGCAAACTTCACATCCGTCACATTGATCTTCGCTTACGTATGCCACATTTAGGTCTTTGCTGAATTTTTCTTTCGAAAGGTTTTGGATAGCGTGAAAGGTTGCTGCTGTCCCTTGAGTGACAGAGTCAGGTATGCTCTTTGGACTTTCAGCTCCACCACAAACGTAGATTCCTTTCACAGTGGTCTCTACAGGTTTCAGCTTCTCGTAGACTTGTTTTATAAAACCATAGTTTCCAACCTCAACTCCTAACATCTTAGCGAGTTCTTCCGTGCCAGAGGTTGGAACCAGTGCGGTGGAAAGAACAATCATATCAGCGTCTATTTCAATAGGCATATCAAGAAGTGTGTCTTCAACCTCTACTGTTAAGTGCTTTGTCTCAGGGTCTATCGAAATTTCAGAGGGCTTCCCTCTGATGAACTTTACCCCGATCTCTCGCGCTCGGGCATAATAGCTTTCGTAGTCCATCGGGGTTCTGATGTCCATGTAGCAAATATATACTGCAACGTCTTTTCCATAGTTTTCTTTGATGTGTATGGCATGTTTCAAAGCAAATGTACAGCAGACTCGTGAACAGTAGGGATTAGTAGACTCATCTCTTGAGCCCACACACTGAATCATCACAACATTTTTTGGAGCTTGGCCATCCGATGGTTTCCGCAATTCTCCCTTCGTGGGTCCATAGGGATCCAAGATTCTGGCGAGTTGAAGCTGAGTAATAATGTCTTGGTGCCCACCGAAATTGTAGGGCTTTATTGAAGATGGATCATATTCTTGAAAACCTGTGGCTAATACCACAGAGCCAGCCTTCAGTGTAGTCTCTTTGGCTTTTTGATTCAAGTCTATAGCCTTTGTGGGACATGCCTCTACACAATCGCCACATTTTGTACAGTTTTTCCAATCTACTACGTAAACAGGCGGAACAGCATTCGGGTAAGGCAGATAAATGGCCTTACGCTCACTGAAACCGTAGTTTATTTCATCAGCAACTTTTACAGAACAGATTTCCGCGCATTTTCCACAGTTAATGCAAAGAGTCTCGGAAACACCTCTTGGCTGAGACAGAACCTTTGCCTCAAAATTCCCTGAGGAACCTTTGAAATCTTTGACCTCAGTTAAAGTAAGCAGCTTGATGTTAGGATGCTGGAATACTCCTGAACGGTAAAAGCATTTTCTGATACCCCCAAGGATGTCTGAAGCAGAGATACAGAATGCCCCGTCATCGTTTGGAAAAGCTAATCCCAGTTTTGTGGCATTTCCACCAACGATGGGCATTTTTTCAATTAGATAAACGCGGTGACCAGCATCAGCCGCATTGATAGCGGCTTGAAGCCCCGCCACGCCTGCCCCAATTACCAAGATGTCTTTGTTCTTGATCTTGAATTCCTTTCGTTCAATGGGTGAAATCTTGTTTGCTCGTCCAACAGCACCTTTTAGCATTTTTCTGGCTTTTTCATTTGTCCCCTTAGAGTCATTGACATGAGGCCAAGCGCATTGTTCACGAATGTTTGCCATCTCAAGACAATATGGGTTTAACTTGGCGTTAGATAGATAATTCCTAAAGTGATTTTCGTAGAGTTTAGGTGAGCATGCAGCCACTACTATTCTGTCAACACCTTTACGAGCAAGCTTGGCGACTTCTCTTTCTCCATCTTCGCCACATAAGAAGCTGTGTCTCCTTACAAGCTTCACGTTGTCCAACTTGGAAACAAAAGTCTGTAGTTTGTCAAAGTCTATAGTCTGTGAAATTTCTCCACCGCAATCACACAGTAAGACTCCAAGAGATGGCTTTTTAGCAGGCAACACATTCACCTTAACTGTTAATAACCGTTCTTAGCAGTTTAGTTGGTGACACTATAATCTTATCTAATCCAAGTTTCTTTGGCTTGATTCCCAAAGCCAACCCGAGAAGTTGAGAGAAATATAGAATGGGAATGTCGATCTCCAAGTCGTAATGGGAACTTATGTCTTTCTGCTTCATGTCAAGGTTTAAGTGACAAAAAGGACAAGCCGTCACTATGCAGTCCGCATCATACTCCTTTGCTTTCATCAAGATGTTTTTACTTAACTCCAGCATCGCTTCTTCATGAATCATCTGTAATGCGCCTCCGCAACATCGCGTTCTATAAGGCCCCCATTGTACAACCATTGCCCCTACAGTTCTTATCACAGTGTCCAAGCTTTTTGGATCTTCTGGGTTATCGAACTTGCAGAAAGTAGGAGGTTTCAGAAACAAGCATCCATAATAAGGTGCGACCCTTAATCCGGTAAGAGGATTCACGATTTTTCTTCTGATCTTACTTAAAATCGGTGCTCTATCAGGACTCACAAAAATTTCCAATGGATGTCTAACTTCTATTTCTCCCCTATACTCTAGATTGATAACGCTTAAAACTTCGTTGATCTTCTCATTGAGGTCTGATTTCGTCTTAAGCATTTCATTTGCCCTTGCCAGAAAGTGGTAGCACGCAGCACATGGGGCAATTATGTCTCTTTTCTCTTTTTCTGAAAGCGCTAAGTTTCTAGCTGGAAGGACAAGGGAAAGAGAGCGGTCAACAGCATATGCTGCAGTTGCCCCGCAGCAATTCCAGTCTTCTAATTCTACGAGTTCCATTTCGATGGCGTCAAAAACTTCCCGAATTGACATGTCATATTCTTTTCCAGTTGCGAGAAGCGAACATCCAGGAAAGTAACTGAACTTCATTCTTCTGCCTTCTCGAGCTTTTTCGCTGCTTCAATCAGCGCTTTCAGTTGGTCTGTTGATTCTATTTTGTCTGGCATCATTTTGAGCTTCCTCTTCTTGAGAAGATTGAATGCTGAAGGCAGCTGCTTCAGGAGTTTTGTTAAGCCTGTTTTCCGAGCGAAGTTTACGTACAATTCTGCTTCATGTATCCTTCCATACTTTTTCATGTTGTCCACCATAGATTTGTAAAGCGCGGGACCTTCTATGATTCGTCCGGGAAACTTCTGCTTGATCGCTACGCTTTTGATAGAAGCCATAATTTCTGGAAGCTCTACTTCCCGAGGGCACCGTGAAAAACATGTGTTACATGAGGAGCATAGCCAGATTGTCTTGCTTGAAAGAACCTTGTCTCTCATGCCCATCTGGGTCATTCTGATTATCTGTCTAGGAGTATAGTCCATCATAAAACTTACAGGACAACCTCCGGTGCAGACCCCACATTGATAGCATGCGAAAATGTCTGTGCCGGCAAGTTTTTCGACTTCTCGGGTGAAAACAGGGTCACATTCGTCTCTTTTAATGACTCGGGTTGCCGCCACCATTTATCTTCTCACTCCAGATTATTGAGGAATTCTTTTAAGAGGGAAGCTGAAATTTTAGGCTTTCGCTTTTTTCTCATATTTGTGAGAGAAAACATTTTCAGCAAGATCGTGAAACAACAGTAACGAGGAGGGAGGTTTGCTGTATCCATGCAAACCCTATCTCTATTTTAGTCTCAAGATGTACCCTAACTACGATTTAAAGACCGTGAAAAGAAATTGAGGAATAAAGATCAAGGCGGCCTTGGCTCCAAATGGAGAAGAACTATGAAGGCATTGTGGTCGCTAATCGGAGTATATGACCTGTTAAACTACATAATGTCTTTTGGTCAAGATCTTTCCTTTAGAAAGGAAGGCATTATAGCAGCAGTGAACCCGGGAGGTCGAATATTGGACGCTGGATGTGGCCCTGGAACGATGACCAAGCTAACGTTTGAAATCTTTGGTAGCAATGTAGGTAAAGTTGACCTAGTTGATGCGTCTCTTCTGATGCTTTCTGAAGCGAAGACGCGCTTATCTAGATCACGCGCTCAAATTTCACTACATAGAGCCCTTATGGAAAATCTCCCGTTTCAAGATGGTGTTTTTCAAACAGTCATGTGTGGGTTCTCACTGCGAGACGTTGTTAGCATCGAAAGAGCTTTAGCTGAGATTTTTCGCGTCTTGAGAAGCAATGGGCGATTGGTGATAGTTGACCTCGGAAAGCCGGATAACAGGTTTTTGAGGGCTATGATGGGAGCTTACTGGAGGTTTTATGTGCCGCTCATAGCTAGGTTAGTGTTAGGAGAGACGGGAAAGCTTTACTCGATACTTTACACAACTTACCGTTTTTACCCAAGAAATGCTCAGTTACAAAGACTGATAGAAAGACATACGAAGAAATATGCTGCACAGGAGAAAATGCTCGGCGGAGCCTTAATCATAGTGGCTGAGAAGTGCGGTTTTACATTCTCGGCTCTGGCATAGATTCTTGAATTCGTTTTAAACTTGTTATCCGTCATATTTATATACCAAAACATATTAATAGCTAGCTCCAAAACATCGGTGATAAAAGATGCTAATGCGTTCAAACAAACACATTCTAGCAATAATTCTTCTTGCAACTTTATTTACAGTTTCAGTACTGGCGACGGTGCTTCACACACCTATCAAAGCTTCTCCTGCAGCTGAAATAGTTGCTAAACGAGTAACAGAATCTGCAGTGGTTGACGGAATAGCTTATGAGAGTTTCTGGCAAAACCTTTCCTGGACTGAATTTCCCTTAACATCAACAGGCACTGGTGGAGGGCATGTGACATCAGTCAAGGTCAAAATGGTCCATAATGGAGAATATCTATTCACACTTTTTCAATGGTCTGACCCGACGGACAGTGATGACAAACTTTTAGGGTCTGAAGATAGACTTGCTATGATGGTTTCAATTGGAACACCTGAGATGGCTACACCATGCATGAAACCCGGAACAAACGGAGCGATTCTGGCTGGAGAAGCTGATCAATGGCATTGGAAAGCAGCACGATCAGACAGTGATGGCAAAAACTTCACTTACGTTTCAAGACGTGGTGTCACCTATGGACCTATGCCTCACCCCTACTCCTTCGCCATGGATGAATACATCAACACTACCGCACGCTGGAGAGAAGGGCTCAGCGAATATACTGAAATGAACGCAACTAAATATCCCTTCGAAGCAACACTGCATTTGTACGATGTCCAAGCAAAAGGGACATGGATCGGAACATCAGAAGGAGGACAATGGACCCTAGAGTTCGCTAGAAAATTTGAAACAGACGACCCCACCCGAGTTGATCATCAGTTTGCCCTAGGTGAAGAATTTAGTTTTGCTCTTGCGGTTTACGACGGCGGAGAAGGTGAAGACGAGGACATAAAGTCGATTACTACGTGGCACACTATAGAGTTGTCAAATGAACTATTGTCGCCTCCTCCTCAGGGCCCACAAGGGCCTCAAGGTGAGCAGGGACCAGAGGGACCTCAAGGCGAGCAGGGACCATCAGGTGAACCAGCATCCGAATGGACGAACTATGTGGCAATAGGAGCACTAATACTTGCGCTCATCGCAATCCTCGCAGGAGCTACGGTCTTCCGCAAATCCTAAGTCCCCTCTTCCCTTTTTTTATAAAATAAGAAACTAGGCAAAAGGATGTTTGATAGATGTGAATTTCGCGGATTCTTGGAGTTCAAGCGTGTTTGATTCCGAGTCGTTAAAAGTTTACCTTCAAGTGCTCCTTTTCCTGGGATTTTTGGAGTTCATTTTGGGACGCATTTTTCTTCACGTTGCGCAGCTTTCTGACATTCTGCTTCCATTCACTTTAATCGTAATGAACTTTGAGGCCGTCATAGAGGTTCCGATTCTAATTTCCTTCATATACATCTTTTGGAAGAACAAAAGCTCATATCTTGTAAGGGTGCTCTCTGGTTTAACTTCCTTTTTACTAGTTGTGACTATACTGCTATACTCTTTCTTGCTGGTCGGCATTCAAACTTCTGAAGTTCTATGGCTCTGCTTTCTATTCGTCGCTCTTGCCACAATCTTTGCAGCTTCAGCTAAGGGAGTTTTTGCTGAGATTAAACGAAGAAATCCGTCAAATTCTACCTTTATAGTTTTTCTAGTTTTGACGAACTTAACTTACCTTTGCCTTTATGTCTATTTTAGTTCGTTCAACCTTTCCACCTATTTTGGAATAGAAGTGCCTGAACCTACAGCGTTTTTCAGACTTGCTCAAAGCTTAATACTCTTTGATGCTTTGGTTCTCTTTTTTTATGCGTTATTAGTTCCATGTGAAAACTTTCGTTTTGATAGAAAATTGTTGTTCAAAGTTGTTCTCTTACCGTCCACAGTAGTCGCTTTACTTCTTATTGCTTCGGTCGCAATGCCAACTGGATCAAGGTTTGATATGACAGAGATTATCGCACTGGTGTTGTCTATGTGGGGATTTGCCGTGCCACAACCTCAAATCTTTCTATACGTCATCATGTTTTGGTTCTTCTTAACGGCAGCATTGCTCTTAAGAGAGAAAGGGCAGAGAGCAAAGAATAACATCCACGTACAAGAATTCATCGCTGCTCTTCTACTATTCTTTGCCGGTTTTCTCAACACTTCTCCATACTTACTTATGGGTGTAATCGCAGTCATTCTCTTTTCTAACAAGGTGGCTTGACTAACCGTTATTTTGTCTCTTAACGTCATGTTTTGCCAGTCTCAGAGATTGATAAAAAGGAGATAGTAGCAAGTCGATTCTGTGGCTACACTGCGCACGCGGATTCGTTGATTTAGTGAAGTAAATAAATAAAAAGGGTGAGGGCTTACACACGCGTCGTTTCTTTGCGGTGAGATTTGCGTCTGCTTGTTACTGTTGTCACTATGCCTCCGACAAGAACCATTATGATTGAAATAGTTCCCGGTTGCCTTGCAACGTGGACAACGTCTGGGCTGTGAGCCCTTTCCTCTCCATGGCAGGTGCCACAACTTTCTTCTTCGTCACCACTCCACGGATCAGATGGTGTGGGATCATAGGTCATGAGTTTGGCATGAGCAGCTGCTTCATCACTGTCATGGCATGCTAGACAAGCAAGCCGTGAGGGTTCTTCTTTCCAATCTGAAGTCTCTGAGTGACATTTCTCACAGTTTTGTACTTCCATTGGGAACGTGACGTGGGCAAACTCGTCAGAGCTAGCGAAGGGCACCAGGTCTTCAGGGTAATTGAGTGAACTTCCGTAGTGAACGCCGTGAACCTTCTTAACTATAGGTGCTGCTCCGAACCCGTTCCATCCTCCCGGGTCACCCCAACCGACCACTCCTGCTACTTGACGCTCATAGTCATGGCAACTCTTGCAGATATCAATGTTAAACTCCACTGCGAAAAATGTTTGGTGCATCCTATTGTCTCCGTGGCAGTCCAGGCAGTTAGTGGATACAAAGGGCTCCGTCGTTGCTGTCATCACTTGAAAGTTGAGAAGTGCCCAACCGCCAAGCCCCTCAACGGTGCCTACAGGTGTCTTCCTTACTTCAACGAAGAGACTGTAAGTACCGGCTGTGAGGTTCGCGACATCAGCTAGTTGATACGTGATGTTTGTTGCTGAACGAGCGATTCTTGGGTCTACATGAGTAACATTTACGCGGAGGTCATTTTCTGGATACCAATACGTGTAGTTCTCAGTTGCCGTTGTAGTGAGAACTGGTCGGGTCTCACTACGAGGTCCTGAGACAAACAGATTGGCTCTGCTCCAAGTTCCGTTGGCAATCGTGTTCGGATCTATTATCGCGCCAGTAGTTGCGTTCTTTATGACCACTGTAACTAGTGGTGTCTCTCCCGCCACATAGTACTCCCCATTCGCGGGTGGCGTCATACTTAACTCCACTACGTAATCGAATGGCCAAGGTTCGACCTCATGCGTAGCCGTTATGCTGTCTGATGCATGGCACGAAGAACATAGCTCGTCCGATGTTTGAGCTCCGCCGGTATGGTTCGTGCCAGTAGCAAAGTCTACGTCGTCGTGACATGAACTGCAAGCATCTCGGCTCGGGGCCAGCATATAATTGTCCCCTTCAGAACCAGTATGGCAAGTCTGACAGCTTCTTATATCCTGTGGCCAGTGGATTTCAGAGTAGTTGTGCACACTTTGCCCGTGGCCGACGATGTAGTAAGATGTGCCGTTCTCCACGCTAGGTAGATGGGCACCAGCATGGATCTTGTGGATTAAGACTTTGAAGTCAACCGTGTTCCCACTTTCTGGGTCCACAGTCTGAGGTGTATGGCAGAGTATACACAGTGCGAATTCTTGTCTAACCCCTCCGTGAAATGCGAGAGGCTCATGGCAGACATTGCAAGTATCAGTTGTAGAAACCAGTCTTGTAACAGATACCCCACTGCCGTCTGGTACAAAGGTGTATATGGCGTTTGCCACATCTTCTCTATTGTTCTTGTAGGCGAATATGCCCACCACATGTGTTGCGCTTGTGTTGTAATTTGCAGGTAATGTTGTTTCAAAAGTGAAACTAAAAGTACCAGCTTTAATCTCTGCTGCTTTACCATTCTCGCGCTCATAGGTTCCTTGAAGTGCACTAGGCAGAGCAGGGGTCATCTCCGTTCCATCGATTGTGTAGTTACTTCCAGTTTCTGTGGTAGTCACATAGTTTTCATAGCTTGTCAGCCCAGTCTGGTTGTCAACTTTTATTGCCGCAATGATAAATCGCAATCCACCTGAATCCAAATCAGAAATCTTAACTGGCACTCCATCTCCATCTGAAAGGGAGAACGTGACCACTGGTTTTCTATCGACAGGAATCTGTACATCAAGAATCGTTACATTGAGTCCATCGCCCGGAATGTAGGCACTTTCACCTGCTGGTCCTTGTTGCCCCGGCGGTCCAGTTGGCCCCTGTTCGCCTTGTTCTCCCTGCGATCCCTCTGGTCCCTGCTCACCTTGAGGCCCAGCCGGTCCNNCATCAAGAATCGTTACATTGAGGCCCAGCCGGTCCAGGCAAGATTACTGCTATACCAATAGCGAGACCGCTTAATATGAGTGCGACTAAAGCTATTACAAAGACTATCTTAGTTTCCATATTTACCCCTTCTCCTTTAAAGCCCATTTATCGCCGAGAAGATATATAAAATTTTTTACATGCTTTTTATCACAAAAATCGCTCATTTTGGCAGCTCAAGATTTAGCCTTTCTCTGCTTTTCTTTTAGCAGTTTAATCTGTTTGAGGCTTTCTGAATAGTCACAATGACGCAAAGGAAAAGCTGTGTGCAATGTTTGATGAACATGTCGGATTGCAATACGTTTTTATTCATGGCTTCAGTAAGCCAAACGAAGGCGAGAGGTAAGGAGTAGCTGTCAAGTGACTTTCAGAGAGAGGTTGATGTTTTTTTGTTTCTTTCTTACTTTCTCGTTCATTTTAGTCAGTGTATCCACTGCAGCCAGTGCACAAGAGTTGGACCATATTGGCGAGATTCAGGGACAAGTCAATTTAGTAGATGATCCTCTGCCCGACCAAAGTGTTTCATTACACAAACTTCAGAATAGTACGTGGATTCTGGTCGCAAACGCCACAACAGATGAAAACGGCAATTATACATTCGAGAATCTAAATTTAGAAGAGAGATATGAGGTCTCATTGAATTTTCAAGGCGTGCCTTACAGCAAAACAGTGAATTTCAACGGCGAAACCTCCGTTCAAATCGGCTTTACTGTTTACAACACAACCACTAGCGATGCTAACATGAAGATTCAAATGGCTAACCTTGTTGTAATCTTCGAAGAAGATGGCTTGAGGATATTTGAGGATTGTATCTACAGAAATGCTGGTTTGCGGGTTTTTAACAACAGCCAACTAAGAGCTTGGCTTCCTTCAGAAACGTCCAACTTCAAAACCTCAATTATGGATTGCTGCGTTCAGCGAACTGGAAACAAGGTTCTCCTCGACCCCATGGACCCCATCAAGCCCAATGGCACATATTATATGTGGTTGGAATATAACCTCACAATTTCCTCTTCTCAACAACAGCTTGAAAAAGAGTTGGCCTATGACACAGAGCAATTCTATTTAATCATTGAAAACGAACCTGGAGTCACCATGGAAATAACAGCTGGACTCGAAAATAAGTCAAGAACTGTACGAGTTGATAATGTAGAATACACCGTGTTCAATGGCACGAATTTAAAAGGAAACTCAACAATAAAAGTCATGTTTACTGGGTTGCCCATTCCTCCAAACTATGGACCAGTTTTATTGTGGGTGTTAATTCCATTAATTCTTGGAATCGGAGTTTTTACCTATCCCATCATCCGGAAGAAAGCTTCACAGCCTGATTTGGAGTCCAAGAAATCTATGGCATATGAGGCACTTGCAAAGTTAGATTCTGAATATGCCGCGGGAAAAATTCCTGAGGACAAGTATGAGAGACTTAGATCGAAATACAAGAAAAAAGCAATAACAATGATTCAGCAGATAGAAAAAACTAAGCCCATCCAATCACATCCTTCAAAAGCACGTCCTCCAGTCTTGGCTGAACTGCATGCTGAAGAACAGGCACTCATCTCAACTCTGCACGAACTAGAACTAAACTACAAAAAAAGATTGGTTTCTGAAGAGAGTTACCGAAAAATGAGGTTAAGATTTGAAAGTCGCAGAACCGAAGTGATTAAGAAGATAAGGGAACTAGAAACAACAGCAAACAAGAATGAAAACGGCTCAGAGGTGGACTCATGATTGGTTACGTTAGTTTGCTGCTTGCTCTAATTGCAGCTGAAGTCACAGTTTTGCTGTATATCAACGGGATATACAGAAAAGAAAATCGTCTCTTTAGTCTCGGGAGAAAGGGTGTCTGGACTATCTGCGGGCTTCTCACGATTTCATCAATGTGGCTTTTATATCTACTTCTGAGCCGCGATTTTCAAACAACCTACGTAGCTACATATACGAGTAGAGATCTACCACTTCTCTACACGATTGCAGCCTTCTGGGCTGGCTCAGAGGGCTCACTTCTCTTCTGGGCTTGGCTGCTTTCCATATTTACGGTAGCCGTAGTTATGATTAGGAAAGAAAATGATGAATTGACGTCCTACGTGGCTCCAACGCTCACATTGGTCACATCATTTTTCCTAATCGTATTGCTTTTTGCATCTGACCCATTTGCGAAATTAAACTACATGCCATTAGACGGACAAGGAATGAACCCTCTTCTGCAGGACCCAGGAATGATTTTGCATCCTCCAACTCTCTTCCTAGGATATGCAGGAGTAACCGTCCCCTTTGCCTTTGCCATTGCTGGTCTTCTGACAGAAAATGAAAGGTGGGTTTACCGCGTGCGTACATGGACGCTGTTTTCATGGATATTCTTAAGCGTTGGCATAGGGCTAGGCGGATGGTGGTCTTATCATGTGCTTGGTTGGGGAGGCTACTGGGCGTGGGACCCCGTGGAAAATGCTTCATTAATGCCTTGGTTGCTTTCCACAGCATTTCTGCACTCTGTAATGATACAGGAAGGAAAAAGAGGCATGAAAGTGTGGAACATATTACTGATATCCCTAACCTTTTCACTAGTGTTGTATGCAACTTTCTTAACTCGGAGTGGAATCATTCAATCGGTTCATACCTTTGCCAGCTCGCCAATAGGTTACTATTTTCTAGGCTTCATTCTGGTGATTCTAGCCACGACGCTGGGGCTAATTTTGATAAAGCGTGGATTCTTGAAAAGCCGAAATATTTTCGAGGCTTATCTTTCTAAGGAAACCGCTTTTCTGTTTAATAACTTGATCTTTGTGGTCTTGACTGCATTAGTTTTCTATGGAACCACTTTTCCGCTGGTTTCTGAAGCCATTCGAGGTTACCAAGCAAGTATTAGATCGGGATATTTCAATGAAACCTTTGTTCCTTTGGCTTTGGTTCTTATAGTGCTGATGGGTGTTTGTCCATTAATCGCTTGGAGGAAAGCATCAGGCGCGAGTCTTAGAAGAAACTTCACTCACCCATTGGCACTGACCGTCATCGCGTTAGTTATAGGATTTTTCCTGGGCATTACAGATCTTGAGGGAATAATCACGAGTGGAGTGGGTGTGTTTGCAGTTTCATCAATTGGGGTAGAGTTTTACAGAGGGGCCAAGGCTGAAGGAAATGTTGGCAGATGGAAACGCCTTAGAAATCTCGGCTCAGCTATTAGGCGGAATCGGAGAAAATATGGAGGTTACATAGTACACCTTTCAATCATATTACTGGCGATAGGCATAGCTGGTTCCACTTTATACGAGGACACGATGAGCTTTTCGCTCAGCGAAGGTGAGTCTTTCAACACAGGAAGTCACGAAGTTAAATTGATGCAGATTAACACGTATACGGACAGCGATAAAGTCATTACCAGTACGTGGCTGGAGATCTCCCAGAATGGCAGAAAAATTTGTGATGCTTACCCTTCGATGACGTATTATCATGCGCAAGGACAGTGGATCAGGAATGTGCATATCCACACGATGTGGTTTGATGACATATATACGATATTCGTTGGTGTAGAAAATGACAAAGCCAGCCTCACTTTCAAGACTATTCCTTTAATGAACCTTGTTTGGTTTGGGATAGTCGTTCTGGTTGGTGGAACGATTGTTGCTCTATGGCCGAAAAGGGAGAAATAATGAAATGATGACCAAAAAAGCACTGATAGCTCTTCTGATAGCTACAGGTTTGCTCTTTCAGATTGTGATGTCAATCGAAGTCGAGGCTCAAACAATTGAAGAGATTTCGAAATCTCTAATATGCCCTTGTGGCTGTAACAAGACTCTAGATGGCTGTTACTGCGACACAGCTGCTAAATTGAAATCCGATATAGAACAGATGATAGACGAAGGAAAAACCAAAGATCAAATAATTGCAGAATTCCAAGCTAACTATGGTGACCAGATACTTGTAACGCCGCAAAAGAGTGGTTTAGAACTGACATTATGGACGTTTCCCATAGTTGCATCAATCATCGGAACCATAGTAATCTATCAGCTGGCTCGAAAGAAAGCTTTCATTCCAGATTCTGAGATTAAATCCCCTATTGCCGAAGCTGGAGAGGATGAAGGACCTCGTGAAGAAGAAGGAGAAATAGAGAAGTATGAAGAGTACTTCGAAAAGGAGTATCGGAAATTTAAAAAGGATTTGGAAAAGGAAAAAGACCAATAACATCAAACAGACTGGTTTGTACCGCTACTTACCGCATGCTTTCCTTTCCTTTTTCGTCTAATGACGCCGAAAACAAGCAAGAGAGTAGACAGCGAAACAGCAACCAAAACTATTGATTCAAGGATGGGTATGCCTCGTAAAGAAGATCCGGGGAAGGAATTTGGGTCTCCCGGAAATGTGCCCGCTGCAAGTTCCTCCCCATTGACAAAGCCGTCTCCGTCTGAGTCCAGATTAGATGTTGCGTTCATATCCAAACCTAGCTTCAAATAATCTTCTCCAAAGACATTAAGTGGTCCTTTCCCAGACGATGCAGTATGGCAGACATTACAATAACTTTTCAGAGACTGGGGTAGATCCTTTACATACTCAAATCTAGCTTTCGTTGGCGGTAAAGCGATAAGAACACCGACCGTTATGGAGATCAAAACGATTGCGACAAAATTGAGAAGAATACTCTCGCATTTCCTGTCCATTTTCATTGTTTATACAGCCTGTTAGCTTAACTTTTTCCTATATGTTGGTATTGTAGAAAGTTTTAAAGGAGTATTTATATGCATTATTCTCATCGATGCAGATAAGGAAGGAAGTGTAAACCAACGTGGAAATCCGTAATGCTATGTATATTGTCATCGCGATTTTCGTTAATGTCACTGCCTCCTACGCAGCTTTCGTAGCCGCTCCTCCAGAAGAGACCATGGGTGATCTTTACAGAATTTTCTACATACACACTCCTGCTGCTTGGGTGTGCTACCTTTCCTTGGGCATTGCTCTGCTAAGTAGTGTACTTTTTTTGGCTAAGAGAAAGTTCATCTACGACACTCTTGCTGAGGTCTCAGCCATCTTAGGGCTGATTTATGGAGCAATAGCCTTGATGACTGGCTCCATCTGGTCTGAAGTGGCTTGGGGGGCTTACTGGAATTGGGATCCACGTCAAACTACAACACTCATATTATGGATTGCGTACATGGGATATGTTTCACTACGTCTGTCCATCGGAAACATCGAGAAGCGAGCATCAATTGGTGCTGTCTACAACATTTTAGCCTTCACTACTGTTCCTTTGAGTTATATGTCTGTTAGACTTTGGCAGACACTTCATCCACAAATAGTAACTGGCACAGGGATCTCTATCACTCAGCCAATGTTGGAAACGCTATTTTTAAATCTCCTCGCAACGACTCTTGTTTATCTGTTAATGCTCAGGGCTATGTATGGTCTGTGGCGTGCACAAGACAGAATTGGCGTGCTTACCTATGAAGTGGAGATGTGAAAAACTTGGTGTTTGAACTTTTCGTCGTATCGGCTATATACTGGGGAATCATTCTAATTATGTTCCTCTGGCTTGGCAAACGCTTATCCGATCTTGAAAAGAGACTAGAAGAACTGAAAAGGGGGAAATCCAAATCAACGTGAAATACCTTGCAGTTATTGTTGCTGTCTTGCTCGTTTTGAGCGGTGTGTTTGCTTACAATGCCTTTGTGGCCTATGTGGAGCCCTATCACAGCGTTTCGCAAGTTGTAGACAATTCTGAGGCTTTTCTTAATAGAAAGGTTCAGGTGATTGGAACGGTTGTCAATGGGTCAACAAAATACGGGTCGGATGGTTTACTGAATTTCTCTCTCACAGATGGCAACTCAACAATCGACGTAGTTTACAGAGGCGAACCTGTTTCAAACTTTGTGGAAGGACAACAGTCAGTTGCTGTTGGAGAACTTGTTTCTTCGCAAAAGTTGCAAGCGTCCCAAATACTTGTCAAATGTCCCTCAAAATACGAGAGTCAAGACCAGACTTCGCTGTTTTCTTCGCCGATTTTTCCAATCGCCATTCTTCTTGGAACCGTAGCCATCGGATTCTCCGTGGTTTCTATAACTTTGTCTAAGCGAAAAGATGATCGAGTCTGATTCGATGACAGTAGCGGTTGAGACAGCTGAGGTTTCGAAGAAGTACGGTCATGTGGTGGCTCTTCATCCCCTTTCTCTAGAGATTGATCATGGCGATTTTGTAGCGCTTCTGGGGCCAAACGGGGCTGGGAAGACTACATTGATGAAAATGGCGGCTACTCATCTTCTTCCATCGTCAGGCAGTGTTAGAATATACGGTAAGGACGCGGTTAGAGATGGGGAAAAAGTGCGAGAAAAAATTGGGTTTGTGGCGCATGAAAGTTTTTTGTATGACGAGCTCACTGTTGAGGAAAATCTGCTCTTTTATCAGAAGTTTTTTCCTGTGAGTCAGGATTTGAAAGAGCTGGTAGCACTCTTGGGTCTCGAGGAATGGTATAGGGCGCCAGTCAAGCAACTATCCTATGGATTGAGAAAAAGAGCTGATATTGCAAGAGCATTGGCTCATAATCCCAATCTAATAATAGTCGACGAACTCTTCGCAGGTCTAGACGAAGAAACATGTAGCCTTCTGGTCGGCTATTTTAAGGAACAAAGAGAAAAGGCCCTGCTGGTATCGTCACATTCATTAGAATGGGCAAAACGACTTTGCAAGAGAGGAATTTTCCTCAACAAGGGCAAACTAGTACGAGATACAAGGTTCTAGGTGGAGAATACGTTGAGAATACCTGCTGCAATCAGGATAGCCGAGAAGGATCTTCGGGCAGAGTTTAGGCGAGTTTACGAGATCCTGTCTATTCTAACGTTTTCAGTTAGCTCGGTCTTGATGCTTAGTTTTGCTTGGGGTGGCGCCATCACAACCAGCCCAGAGGTAGTTTCCGCGGCCCTTTGGATAGTCATTTTCTTCGCTAGCGTATTGACCTTTACAACATCTTTTAGCAGAGAGATAGATCGAGGGACTTTTGGAGGTTTGAAGACCCTTCCTTGTTCATCATTCTCGATCTTGCTTGGAAAAACTTTGTATGCAATCGCCCTGCTCTTGCTAATAGAAGCGGTGTTGCTCCCATTCTCTATAGTGTTTTTAAACCTCAAGCTGCCTTCGAACCTCCAAGATTTTTTGGTGATCTTTATTCTGGGTGCTGTGGATCTTGCCTTTGCAGGGTCCTTCATCTCGGGGCTTGTTATGTTTTCCGAGGGGAAAACTCTACTTTTATCCTTCTTACTCTTCCCTGTGTGCATGCCTGTGCTAATCTCATCAGTTAACGCAACGAATAAGATCGTTGGCGATTTTGCGACTCTCAACGTATTTTCAGAATTAAGCCTACTCCTTGCTTTTCTCTTCAGCATTATTGCCATAGAAAATCTAACGTTCAAGTACGTACTTGAAGAATAGCAAGCATGGGGTGTCACATCAACCTAAACCGTTAAATCTTAAATATTCTGATACTAATCAGAAGTTTCACTATGTGAGGGAAAAGATGTGTCTAAGAACCAAATCGCAATTTTGACAGTCATACTTTTCATAATGGCCCCGATGCTTGTTCTTCCTGTCTACGCTTTTCCTTCCGAAGAATCAGACTGTTCTACATGCCACGGTCCAAGTTTCGGCACATATGTGATCTTGGTTACCGCCACCCCGAGCAAAACGAACCTAAGCCCCGGAGAAACCTACACGGTTAACATAGTTATAGGAGAGAATCCGTCTGGCTCAGAAGATCAAACTGGCTACTGGATAGCTAATTCTGATGCCGCGAATGCAACAGGAACGTCAACAGGAGTGTACGGTGGACCTTCAACCAGCCACACTTATACTGCGACCATGACGGCAAATTCGACAGCAGGTACTTATTATTACAAGGTATTTGGGCAGGATGGGCATTTTGGTTCCGCAGGGGCTGCAGGTTGGGGAGTATACTCCATAACCGTAATTGCGGCAGAAGGAAATCAGCCACCTCACGCGAGTTTCGCCCTCACATCCCGTGACCTGACAGTAGAATTCACTGATCAATCCTCAGACCCAGATGACGACAACATCACTTGGTTCTGGGACTTTGGCGACGGGACTAACTCAACAGAACAAAACCCTACTCACCTTTTCCCTGAAATGGACACTTATCAAGTTATGCTCAAAGTAACCGATGATCGAGGTGACTCAAGCACAGCCTCAGAAATTCTTACAGTGCCTTCAAAGGGAGAGCGCATGCAGCTGTGGATCACTCAAGTTTCTATAATAACGATAGCAATAGCGTTTATCTCATTCATAGCTGTTCTAACTGCACGTAAAATGGAGACAAAGAAGGAGGGAGAAAAACATGGCAGTCACACCTAGTGGACTACATACAATGACGGTTGGGCTTCATGAAGGGATGCTAACCCTGGCAGGACTTTCGATACTCATCATAGTCGCCGCCAAACTCTACCGCAAACTATTCGGCAGAATTCTGTACATTGACGTTGACAGAATCGTCGACTACGTTGAACCTGTAACCGTGATAGGAGCAATAGGCGGCGTCACGTTCCTGTTAGTCTCAATTTTCATAGCCTTAACCTTACTAATAGGAGGCGCAGGCTCGCTAGTTGACTCTCCACTCTTGATGAACAAAGTTATGATGTCGGCTTCCGCTCTCGAATTCTGGGTTATCTTTATCATCGTTCGAGCAGTCCATGGTAGAGAGATATGGAACAAAGGCACGCTTTCAGCGGTCTACGCAGTCATCGGGATTGCAGGTTTCTTATTTGTGATGGAAACTGGGAGCCTCGGAGGACACCTAGCTGGAAAAGGCAGCGTTCTCGACCCTCTTTACGAGATGTTCAACATCGCCCCGGAGAAATTCTTTGCCTTGGGCACGCTTGGGTTATATACAATACTCGGTGCATGTGTCCTCACTGGTATGGTGTATCTGTATGTTCGTTGGCGCACACACTCCTAACCTCTAAAGTGTAGAAACAGTAATGAGCATTCTCGTT
>JABAOC010019879.1_pt1 | contig 23788 bp, 23 predicted proteins | sample 7062161 | NCBI WGS metagenome assembly JABAOC01 (sample SAMN14538625, study PRJNA623070) | marine sediment metagenome | biome: marine biome [ENVO:00000428]; feature: marine pelagic biome [ENVO:01000023]; material: deep marine sediment [ENVO:00002113] | place: India: Gulf of Khambhat ... | reverse complement strand
CCTTTTCGTGTCATTGGATTATCCTTCTCTATTTCCATTTCTTCACTAGTAGGGCAGGCAGCTTAGGGATCCTCTTTTTCGGAAGCCAGCCTAGCCCCACCTAATCTCGTTTTTTATCCTCCCCGGTAGACTCTCCGAGTTGGCGGTGCCGCTTCGGGTTCAGGAACACGACGGCGTGGACCTGCCCGGACTGCTCGCGCACCGGGCCGAGCTTCCGCAGCCGGTCGAATAAGCTCTTCAAACCTTTCCCCTTTTTCAATGGCTGTTCTGTACTTTTCCCCTTGGGCATTTTCGGCTCTCGGCACGGGCTAGCTTAATGCTTGCCATAGCCTGTATCGCTTTCAGTCTTCGAGTAGTTAGCATCTAATTAAAAGCACTTGTAGTGAGCAATTAAGCACTGCTCATCAGTATTCGCAATGTTTCTCTGAATGCGCCTTCATGTGAAGTTTCGCTGAGATCTGACAAAGGACCTGAAGGAGCAGATGGAACTTCACCAAGGGGGAAATAATTTCCTACGGACGTTGAGTCGAGAATTTGCCTAACTTCCGGACTAATGTCGATAGTGCGGTGTAGCCAGGTTCCGTGATGTATGAAAAAGCCGCTAGTACTCGGACCTGTAGAGCGTACTACGATTCCAAATGGTTCTTGGTCGAGCGCGTTGGCTTTCTTATCCAGGCGGATCCCATTACACACGAGATACACGCATCCGCTAGTTGTGCGTTCCCACATGAGCAGAGCACTGACCATCTTTAACCGGAGAGACTCTGGGATTGCCGACGGTATCTCACTTGACGCCAAGTATTTATAGCCAGACTCAAGCTTGCATTCTTGAGCGATTTCATCGAACTCTGAGCATTGACTTGAGCTTATGGAATATGTGCTAAATTCCATGTTCAATACCTCTTTTTATGTTCCTTGAGAACTGCTACCAGTTTGCTACCATTTCAAGAAACAGCAAGGCATTTTATCGCAAAACAAGGAACAAATCAATCTGGGCTAACTCGTTAAAAACAAATAAGAAAGTATAAAGCGGTATAACAAGAAATATAACAAATTCAAGCACTTGAACGTAGTATATGACTGTAGGCAATATTGGTTCGGAATTCCATAGAGACTATACGGTAATTGGCAATCAGGTCAACATCGCGGCCAGGTTGGAGCAGATAGCCAAGCCGGGCGAGATCTTAGTAAGTCAGAGGACATACAGCAAGGCAAAGGATGTGGCTACTATTGAAAAAGCAGGCACAGTTCAGCTAAAAGGGATACATTCGCCAATTACAGTATACAGGGTACTACGTAAGTAGTTGTACATTGGCATAAGCGACCCTATGAATGACCAAGTAAAAGACGGAGGGAAACAAGATATCAAGGGAAGACGTTGCCCTCATGCTGCATAGATCAGCTCTCTAAGCTCAGTCAAACAGTTTATTGGAGAAGGATTATCTGAAGGTCAGACACAATTACTTCGCAGATCATCAGTCCTTTTTATCAGGCGAATACGGCGTTTGAGCTGATTATCGTGATTCACCGGAGTAGTCCATATCAAGCTCAAAGAATTCCCCCCGCGCTCCAAGGTCTGGCTTTGGGGAATAAGCAGTGGGCTCTGTGCCCTTCTTGAAGGCCTGAAAGCAGGTCTTTTTGGAAAAGGGGCTAGCCAACAGACCGGTGTGGGTATCTATTTTGGTGATAACTACGCCCTCCGGATGGTTAAAGGGGATTATGGGTCTTCCTTCCAGGACTTCTCTCATGAAGTAGAGCCATACAGGACTGGCGGCCCTTGATCCAGTTTCTCCTTTGCCCATTGGTTTCCTGTCATCATAACCCATCCAGACACCAGTAACAAGATCAGGGTCAAAACCGATAAACCATGCATCTCTCAGATCATCGGTCGTCCCAGTTTTGCCTGCAACCGGTCTTTTGAGCGCTTTCACCCTCCAGCCTGTACCCTCAGTGATCACTGCCTCCAAGAGATCTGTCATTATATATGCTGTTTCTGGAGAGATCGACTCAGTAAATGAGGGGTGGTTCTCTTCGAGGACCTTTCCATTTCTGTCAACTATCTTGGTAATAAACACGGGCTTTACCAACATACCACCATTGGCAAACACTGAGTATGCCCTTGTTAATGCCAAAAGCGACATGCCCGATGAACCAAGGGCCAGTGATAGATCGGCGTTGAGCGAAGATTCTATCCCCATCCGCCGTGCATAATTAATTGCGTAGTTGATACCAATCTCATTGAGTATCTTTATGGTAACTATATTCCGCGATTTTATGATGCCAGTCCGGAGTAAGGTGGGACCGAAGAATTTCTCTCTGTAGTTTTTCGGCTTCCACAGCTTCTTCTCCTCACCAGTGGGGGAGATAAAGGGTGAATCGACAATGACTGAAGAGGGTGTAAACCCCTTATCCAAGGCTGCGGAGTAAATCATAGCCTTGAATGCAGAGCCAGGTTGTCTCCTTGCCTGAACCGCCCTGTTAAATTGGCTCTTAGCGAAATCTGATCCGCCAACCATTGCCTTCACATGCCCTGTCTTGGCCTCCAAGCAAATAAGGCCAGCCTGTGCCTCAGGTTCCTGTTCTAAAGATAAGATCCACCCAGGAGACCCATTGGCCTTCTCGATGGCTTTCACCAAAATGATATCTCCTGGAGCTAAGACATCAGCGGGATCTTTCAATTCAGTCTCAAAGTAAGCCGTTTCCGGATCAACCATCCGTGCCCATGTCATATTTGACAGGGGAAGTATCCCACACTGATCGCCGATCTGGACAAGGGTCTGTTCGTTTTTGCTGTCTACCTCAGTGACAACACCTTCGATAATTGCTTCCACCTCCAATGGGTTTTCCCCTAATCTTTCGGTCATTTGCTCGTTGAACTCCGCTACCTCATCGGGAGACAGCTTTCCCATGGGGCCCCTGAATCCCTCTCTCTTATCCAGCTCTTTGAGGCCCCTTTCAATACCCCTTTTTGCTGCCATCTGCATCGGTAGATTAACGGTGGTATAAACCTTTAATCCACCCCCATAGAGGGCATGCCGACCATATTCTCGCTCGATAGTCTGGCGAATATATTCGGTGAAGTAGGGCGCTTTCAGAGGATACTGTTCCTGATGTGGCTGTATTGGCAAATCGGCTTTCAGTGCCTCTTCATATTGTTCATCGTCTATAAAGCCCTCCGTCTTCATCCTGTCGAGGACATATCTCTGCCGCAGTTTGGCCCTGTCAAGATGTTTGATCGGAGAATCCCTACTTGGCGCCTGGGCAAGACCAGCAAGAAGGGCTGATTGCGCGATAGTCAATTCACTGGCCTTTTTACCGAAATAGGCCCGGCTCGCCGCCTCAATACCATAGAGACCATGACCCAGATATATTTGATTCAGGTAAAGGCGGAGGATATCCTGTTTAGAGAACTCCCTCTCAATTTGAAGGGAGAGCAGTGCCTCCCTGACCTTCCTTTTGTACGTCCTCGCAGGGTTTTTGAGGAGAAGTGATTTGGTGACCTGCTGTGTTATGGTGCTTCCCCCCTGTTCAATCCTGCCCGCCATAATATTCTTGGCAAGCGCCCTCAAGATACTTAAGAAGTCGATACCCCTGTGCGTAAAGAATCGGGCATCTTCCGCGGCGACAAAGGCATTGATAACATGCTCCGAGATCTGCTCAAAGGGCACTAAGATCCTCCTCTCATCGCAGAACTGACCAATAATCTGACCATCGTCAGCAAAGATTTCTGTGATGAGCGGTGGGTTGTAATCCCTAAGAGAGCCTATATACGGAAGGTTACTCGACCAAAGATACCATAAGGCAATACCTGTTGCGGCGATCAAAAAGAAGATAAGGACAAAAACAAAAATTGTCGCTTTGATAATTCTCTTCATGCCATCAATTTCCTATCGAGAGACCTATATTGTATTGCCTCGGCTATATGAGCCTGCTCAATGTCTTGAGAGCCGGCAAGATCTGCTATGGTCCTGGCGATCTTAAGAATGCGTGAAAGAGCTCGCGCACTGAGCCCAAATTTCTCCATAGCCATTTCCAGCAGGGAGTTGGACTTTTCATCTACTTGGCAGAATCTCCTCACCTGCCTGCTGTTCATCATGGCATTGGTATGGATCTTCGTCTTCTGCAGCCTCTTCTCTTGGATCTCTCTCGCAGGCACAACCCTCTGCCGAATCTCAGAAGAGGATTCACCTTGGCTAGTCCCTGCCAGATCTTTGAAAGGCACGGAGGGCACATCTATATGGATATCTATCCGATCCAGAAGGGGACCCGATATTCTCCCCCTGTACCTCCGTATCTCCCTATACGAACATGTGCACTCCCGCTTTGTGTCACCATAGAAGCCACACGGACATGGATTCATGGCCCCGACCAGAATGAAGTTAGCCGGATAAGTTACGGTCGAGTTCGCCCTGGATATGGTAACCAAACCAGTTTCCATTGGTTGCCTGAGCACCTCGAGGACGTTTTTTTTGAACTCCGGCATTTCATCTAAGAAAAGGACACCGTTATGTGCTAGGCTAACCTCCCCCGGTTTCGGTATCTGACCTCCACCTATGAGACCAGCATCGGATACCGTGTGGTGAGGTGCCCGAAAAGGTCTGATCATGATCAGGCCCTGGCTTTTCGGCATGAGGCCCATAACGCTATAGACTTTGGATGTCTCCAGGGATTCCCTAAACGTCAGGCCAGGTAAGACAGTGGAGAGCCGTTGGGCAAGCATGGTCTTCCCAGCACCTGGGGGGCCAATCATCAAGAGGTTATGACCGCCTGCTGCGGCAATCTCCAAGGCCCTCTTCACGTTTTCTTGGCCACAGACATCACTGAAGTCGATGTCGTCACTTGGGGGGTTAACTATATGGTCTATGTCTACCTTGACTGCATTAATGCGTGCGATACCATGCAGGGATTGAACTAACTGAGAGAGCGCATCACTTGGATACACATCTATTCCCTCTACGACACCTGCCTCCATGGCATTCTCTGAAGGAAGATAGATCCCCCTTAAACCAAGCTCTTTTGCCATTATGGCCATAGAAAGAGCCCCCTTTATAGCCTTTATACTTCCGTCTAACGATAGCTCGCCAATAATGAGGTGATCGGTCAATGCCGAGTGCGGAATAAGCCCGGTCGCCGCGAGGATACCTATAGCTATCGGGAGATCAAAGCCGCTCCCTTCCTTTTTCACATCAGCGGGGGCAAGGTTAACAGTGATCCTGTCACTTGGAAAGTGGTAGCCGGAATTCTTGAGGGCCGCCTTCACCCTGTCCTTGCTTTCCCTGACCGCTCCTTCTGCCAGGCCCACCGTGGAAAAGGATGGCAGGCCCCTGGAGATATCCACCTCAACCTCCACCACGTAGGCATCTATACCTATAACAGAGCTACTATAAACAGTGGAGAGCATATTCCAAAAACGGGTATTGAAGCTCAATTTTATTCAAATAGTGTATCGAGGTAGCATGGGTTAGTCAACATGGATATTGAATTGGAGGTCAAAAAAAGAGGTCATCTTACGGTGAGAGCTGAAATCCCGAAGTTCGATTATCGTAGGAGGGGGGACAAGTTCCTCTCTTTGTCTGAGGCTTGTGAGATGGTAGGGGCTAAGTCAACAACTGATAGAAGATACGACTGTAGCCTGTTTCCGAAACCCAGGAGACTGATCGACCATTTTAGGATTTTCACTGAGGAAGATGTGGAAGTTCTCAGAAAGATCTGGATTAAACTGCTCTAATGCAAATAAGCAGTCTTAATCCTCAGCCTCTTTTATGAAAAATAAAAGAACGGTTGAAAGGGCCACGACAACTGACGCAAGGTAGAATAAGGATTTGAGTCCATAGAACTTGGCCATGTAACCACCTAAAGAAAGGCCTGCTGCTGATGAGAGACCAACAATCGCATTGAACTTCCCTATTGCCTTTCCTCTCTTTTCCTTTCTTGTCAGATCCCCAAGGAGCGATGTACCTATTGTGTCTGCTATACCATTGGTGATGCCAAGCATTCCCTGGAGCAGATATAATTGATAGGTTTCGTGAATAACCGTGTAAAGAAACAGGATAATTGTATCGGCATATGCCGTTATAAAAAGGAAGGGCCTTCTGCCAAGTTTGTCAGAGAAATGACCGGCAAGATATGATGTGAATGACTGAAGCAGTATCATGATACTGAAGGCGATGCCAAGTTTCTCCATTGCACCAGTCAATCTCTCCACGTACACCACATAAAAGGGACCGATAAGCCCGAATATGATAGCCCAGATAGAGCTGACCGTGGTGAATATCAGGAGATTTCTGGCGCTTGATGGGCTCAACTGCCGTCAGCCTTCAGTCTATACTTTATGTCCTGCTTAACTAATGTTTCAAGCGAAGCATCGAGATAGGGTTTTTGGCAATCCACTGTATCTATATTCCCGTCCCGTACAAATGTCATATACCTGCATCCTCCGAAACAGAGAGGCAGGTACTCGCACTCAGCACACTCTTCATTTTTCCAAATGCCGAGCTTGTAAGTATCGGTATAATCTTGTACACCCGTTTGAAGATCTCCCACCTCAAAGCCCGCTTTGCCGATAAAGCCCGGACACTTGTAGATAGCACCGTCGAAATTAACCACATAAGAATCTACGATCTCCACCATACACGTTATGGGCATGAGCTTTAGCGTCTCATATCCCCTCTTTAAGATCTCCTCCCTCAATTGCCCCGCGGCCCTTGATATCCACGGCTCATTTATGGACATGCAGCCACCCCTGTAGTCGGGCGGGGAGAGATCTCCTTCTGGCCGGCTCGCCACAGGGTCGAACTTCACTATAGCAATCTTATCGGGCGTAAGGCCTTCCCTCACCAGATAATCGAGGAGCAAAGGGAATTTCTCATAGTTAGCCCTTTCAAAATTTCCCCCTATGCCTATTTTTACAAGGTCACAGGTCTCCTTGATATTCCTCAAGATTGAATTAAAGCTGCCAGCCCCTGACTTAAAAGGGCGGTTCCGATTATGTATCTCGGCCGGGCCGTCCAGGGTTATCTTCACACTTTCAAGACCAAGGGGAGCCAGCTCCTCTGCCACCTGCCTTGTAAAGAGAGAGCCGTTGGTAACAAGGGTAAAGCTGTAGGAAGCCCCCCTGCTTTCAGTAAAAGACCTCAGGGCCCGAGAGATGGATTTAATAAGGCCGGTACTCAAGAGGGGCTCTCCCCCGTAAAAATCTATGAGAAGGGATTTCTTATCTTCTGTGAACTTCTCTTTGATGAAATCTATGAGGTGCCCTGCCGTCTCATCTGACATGTAGAGGTTGCCCTTTATGCCCCCTTCGTAACAGTATATGCAGGAAAAGTTGCAGTCCAGATTAAGGACAACCATTATGTTCACCCCGGCGCTCCTTGTATTAAGCTCATCAAAGAGCCCGAGGATCGCCCGCTTTTCCTCCTCCCTGTCATGAACTATCATCCCGAGTCTTGATAACAGGGCCTCATCTGAAGGGGAGAGTACGCCCTTTTCGATGGCCTGGTAGCTCTCTCTTTTAAGGAGGGCTTTTGATGCCTTTTTCGTGGAGAAAAGAAGCAGATGGCCAGGTCCTTCTTCGCAGGGGTATATCTTGAGGTAGCGAGAGAGCTGCATAGATTTAGAGATGGTCTTTAGAAATGAAAAAGGGGAGCCGGCGCTCCCCTTTTTCTTCACCTACCCTCTGAAAGGAAAGACTGGACCACGGCAGCAAAACCCCTTTGGACCTGCCATATCTTCCACATCGATGCCTTCATCGAGGACTATTATCTCCTCTTTCCTTTCCTCTGTTTTTTCCCTTTCCATAGTGCCCCTCCTTTCCTTAAAAAGGTTAATAACTTACCTCCCAAAGACCGGCAACAAGTTCCTTTAGCATATTCTCTCACAAAAATACACTGTTAGAAGGAAACCCTTATCCCGGCCTCTACCCATCTTTCGGGGTTTTTGCTGTCGCCAAAGGTGTACTGGGAACCATTAAAGATATTGTGGCCCGTAATAAAGAGCTCAGCGGCAACTTCTTCTTTAGACCACATTTTCTTATTGAGGTTGAGGTCCCAGATGAAATCATCATAGTCGGCCTCCCATGCCGCCTTCGAAAGGGCATCGAAGTCCCAGTATATATAGTGGCCAAAAAGATGGGCCCTCAGCGATTTCCTGTCGTCATACCTGAAACCGATGTTATAGGTGTAAATTCCAGTGGCCCCCCTCTCATTGGCGGGCTCTAGATCGACGTAGGCAAACCCTGCCAGAAGAGACAGGTTGTAAACGGGGACCGTTTCAGCTTCGAGCTCAAGGCCCTGACGCCTGATATCCCCGTTATTGATAATCAGATCATTGAAGGCGGGCGGTCCTCCCCCAAAGGGCTCCAAAATTAGAGCATCTTCCAGTTCGTGGCGAAAGACCGTGGCCTTTACCCACAGATACCTAAAGGCGGCTGATTCCACCCCTGCCTGGTACGACCAGACCTCCTCAGGGTCAAGGGACGGATTCGGATCTAGGAACAATCCCCCTCCTGAGAGCCACGAGAGGGGGGGTATGGTAAATCCCCTGGCCGCAGAGGCCCTTATAGTCGAATCCTTACCAAGCCGGTAGGTGAGGCCCAGCCTCGGGCTTACAAAGGAGCCGGTAATGCTGTTGTGGTCATACCTGATACCAGGGGTGAAGGACCATCTGTCGATGACTATGGTGTCATTGGCGTAGAGTGCCCATCTGTCAATATCGGGATGTGTAGTCGATGTTGCCGGAACGCCTATTGATTGAAGAAGCGACCCGGCGTTAAGCGTCTGGTCGAGCTTCCCGTGGTCAACGTCCACGCCGAGTACGGCAGTGTGAATCCCGTGTGTCCACACGAGTTTTCCGCTCCCTCCTGTAGTCTCCTCATCATAAATAGTATCTAAATAAAGCTCTCCCGCCGGACCACTAAATCCCAATCCCAGGGCATCATTCATCTGAATAAATTTCTGTTTGAATCGGTAGAGGGATACTTCTAAGCCAAGTTTCCTGGTAAGGGTTGCATCAAGGGAGGCGGTTGCAAAAAAGATGCGGCTTTCCCCTGCTGAGGTGATATCTCCGCTAGGAAAATCGCCGAGCCCTATTTCCGGATCGCTGTAGCCCATGCTTAGACCTACACCCACATCTTTTGAAAGGGGGATTTGAAACTTTGAATAGAGGCTATGGGTATCAAAGTATCTAGAGGACATCAGGCCATCAGATTTCTGGCGGCCGGCAAATACATAATACCCCACAGGTCCCGCACTGCCCGAGACCTCGGCCCTGTAATCCTGCGTGTCTTTCTCGCCGTAGGAGCCCCTTATGGAGCCAGTGGGTCTTTTGGCAATTCCCGCCGGCTTTGTGATGATGTTTATCACCCCGCCAAGGGATGAACCCCAGGTTGATGAAGCAGGCCCTTTTATGACCTCTATCCTTTCTATTATGCCTACGGGGATTGAATTGGTCTCAGCTGCCCCACTTGCCAGGAAATTCCAGGGTACGTCATCTACCAACACAAGGACATGCCTCTCCTCAGATCCCTGCGTTTGAATTAGAGAGGTAGCGCCAAAGTCCTGGTTAAAATTGATGAAGAGGCCGGGCACCCTGTTCAGGACCTCCGCGACCGTGTGGGCATTCATCTCCTCAATCTCTCTTGCGGTGATTACCGTGATATTTTCGGCAACCTGAGAGATGGGCTTTGGATGCCTTGTTGGCGATACAACAAGGTCCTTTTCCTCGTAAAACATACGGAGGATCTTCATCTCCTCTTCATACTGGGCAGCGGAGGTCTGGGATAAGGAGGGCAAGGCCACGATAAGACTGGAAAAAAGGACAACTCTCCTCAAAAAACAACTATACAAGCGATCCATGAGTGTTTTAGAATGAATATTCATAAATGCTTACGAGATTCGTCACATTATCATCCTCTTCTCTCTTTTTCAAGCAATTGCGTTAGTTGGTTTGCACAAAGCGTTGAGTGCCTAAGAATTGAGAAGCAGATGTAATTTCAGTCAGTTCTAGAAATTCCAAGACGTTGGATGTGGGCGTCGTGATAAAAAATCTTTTCGTAATAGTATCGTTCTTAATTTTTTTAATCCTCGGTCACGGTTCATCCGGGGCTGCGCAGGAGATCGTTGCCGTCCAGAGCGTCAGGGTTACCCCGTATGAGGAGGCAATTGAGGGTTTTAAAAATGTTTGTGATGCCAGGATCAAAGAGCTTGTTTTGTCCGAATTGAAGGAAACAGAGGTTGTAGAGAAAATCGCTGAGATCAGGCCTGATATGGTTCTTGCCATAGGGATGGATGCCCTCTCCACGGTAAAAATCATTGAAAACATACCTGTTGTTTATCTCATGGTCCTCAATCCTCAATCCGTAGTCTCTACGGAAAGAAATATCACCGGTGTCAGCATGAATATACCTCAGGAACGGCAGCTTCGTGCATTTTTAGAGGCCCTCCCTGATCTCAAAACTGTTGGCCTTCTGTATGACCCGGATAGGACAGGCTATCTTGCAGAAAATGCACGAGAGGCTGCCAGGGAGATTGGCATTAACCTGATCGCAAAGGAAGTTCATCGTTCCAGTGATGTTCCTTTATCAATAAAGGACATGAAAGGAAAGATAGATGCCTTCTGGATGCTGCCCGATTTGACGGTTATTACTCCCGAGACTGTTGAATATTTGCTTCTCTTCTCGCTCGAAAATACCGTGCCCATCCTTACCTTTGCACAGAAGTATGTGGAGCTAGGGGCACTAATGTGCGTAGGCATAGACGCCTTCGATATTGGGGCCCAGGCAGGAGAGATGGCTGAAAAGATACTCTCAGGAAGGGACGTAAAGGATGTTCAGTGGGTTGATGCGAGGAAGGCAGTTATATCAATTAACCTGAAGGTAGCAAGGAAGCTAGGAATTACTATTGATGAAAAGGTTATCATGAAAGCCAGGATCATTAAATCAGGAGCAATGAGATGAGGGTGCATTTACTGAGAACCTTGAATGAAAGTTTCGGTTTTAAGGTCTTTGCCGCGCTTGCCGTTTTTATATTTGTCATTTCCTTTTCTTTCACTTCCCTTTTCATTCATCACCAGAGTAATTCCCTGAAAGATAGTCTAATAAAGAAGGGTAAACTACTCGTAAACATTCTTGCTCACAACTCGAGGATTGGCGTATTTTCGGAGAATCAAGACCTGCTCAAGGATCCTATTAATGGAGCTCTCCAACAGGAGGGGGTCTTAGAAGCTTCCGTATTTAACCTGGAAGGGGAACTACTGAGCAGCAAAGAAAGACCTGAAATAAGAACCTCGGAAAAATCACCTAAAGGGGGTGAGGTGAACCGGCATAAGATACTCGAGAAACTTAAAGAGTCTAGCTCTCCGCAGTACTTTGCGGGCACTAGCGAAATAGCATTCTGGTCGCCCGTAATCACGAGTTCAAGTTATTCTACGGAAGAACCTCTGTTTTTTAAAGAGGGCGCACTTCAGGGAAAGGATCGCATAATTGGATTTGTAAGGATAACGGTTGATAAAAAGGTGCTGAATAGACGACTTAAGGACCTGCTACTTAAAGGTATTTTGATAGGGGTTGTCTTTTTGGTGATTGGTTTTCTAATTACCTATCTCACAGTTAAGGGGATAACAAAACCCCTTAATAGACTGACTAAAGGTGTTAGAACCCTCGGAATGGGAGGAACTGTCGACGAGCTACCTGTTGAGACAGAGGATGAAATAGGGAAACTTGCAAAGGCCTTTAATTACATGACTGAATCCTTAAAGACCAGGGAAAGAACGCTTCGAGAGAGCCAACAGAGGTATCGGAGTGTGTTTGAAAATACCGGCACGGCTACCATGATTATTGAAGAAGATATGACTATTTCAATGGTCAATACAGAGTGGGAGAAACTCAGCGGATATTCCAAAAAAGAAGTGGAGGGAAAGAAGAAATGGACGGAATTTGTTTACAAGGAAGACCTGGAAAGAATGGAAGAACATCACAGAAAAAGGAGGGGGAAAGGAGCACGAGCATTAGATGAATATGAGTTTAGATTTTTTGATAGGCACGGAAATATAAGAGATATATTGGGTAAGACGGGCGTGATTCCTAGAACCAAAGGAAGGGTTGTATCATGGCTGGACATCACCAAGCGCAAGCAGGCTGAGGCCGAATTGAAGCGCTCACAGAAAGAGTTACGGAACCTTACGGCTCATTTACAGTCTGCGAGGGAAGAGGAAAGAAGGAGCCTCGCACGTGATATCCACGATGATCTGGGCCAGGCTTTGACAGCCTTAAAGATGGATCTTTCCTTGTTGAGCAAGAAATTCCCCAAAGATCAAAAACCATTGCTTGACAGGACACAGGCAATATCAAAACTCATGGATACGAGTATCGAAACGGTGAAAAGGATCTCCACAGAATTGAGACCAGGCGTATTAGATGACCTCGGTCTGACAGCAGCTATTGAATGGCAGGCAGAAGAATTCCAACACCGAACGGGAATTACCTGTGAGGTCACCTCAGATCCTAGAGATATCATTCTGGATCGGGATCGATCGACGGCAATCTTCCGCATCTTTCAGGAATCCCTAACCAATGTCGCTCGCCATGCACAGGCGACGAGGGTGACCGCGAGCTTGAAAGAGAAGGCTGGCACATTGGAGCTGAAGGTGAGAGACAATGGCAAAGGGATTACCAAAGAGCAGATTTCCGATCCTAAATCCTTTGGCATCATGGGAATGCGAGAACGTGTTTATCCATGGAAAGGTCAGGTCACAGTCAAGAGTGCCCCTGGGAAAGGGACGACGGTAGCGGTAAGGATTCCGCTTGCTAAAGAGGCAGAAATTCAATGATGAGATACTCATCGCTCATGATTATGGCTGAGGGGTTAATGTTCGCCTGAAGAAACGCTACATTTTGTGGTTTCACCGATTAAGGAAAAGGTATAGTTCGCTGCTTAGGCCGTGAAAAAGTGCAATCATTGCCTTTTTCAAATACACACATTGTAAAATCAGCCACTTACAACCCACAAAACTAACCCCTGGGTGTTTCGACAGGTTCGTTTATATTCTTCAATCCGAGATTGTCTTTGGGCGATGGAAGTGTCAGGCTGCCAGAAAAAATGACTTTCGAAATTCTTTGGATGTCTCCAGGGATTCCGTCAGCGTCAAGCTCGCTAGGATAACGGAGAGCTGATGGACGATCATAAGTACAGAATACGTTTCGGAATCAAGGAATGAATATCTCGCTTTTTTCGTCGGCAATCTTGTAAAACCACAAACTTTCATTATAATTAGGAGAAATCTCTTTACATCAATAAAAATGCAAGCTAAAAGCAAGCTTCAATTTTTTAGGGAGCGTGGCTAACAATGGCGCGGATTACAATACAGGATTGTCTAAAGACCGGTTACAACAAGTTTGCCTTGGTCCATTTAGCGGCCGAGAGGGTCTTTCAATTGAAGAAGGGAAAAGAAGCTCTCGTCTCCACCTCAAACAAGGAAGTGGTAACAGCTCTGAGAGAGATCGCCGCTGGAAAGGTGAGGAAGAAAAAAGCCGATAACCTTNNGCATCTGAGGGCCCGACCAGTGAAGACAATACCGAGGCTTCTCAGACCGAGGACTCTTTGGATGAGCCTTAATAATCATGCCCAGCACCAGAGACTATTATGAAATCCTCGGTGTTTCCAGGGACGCCAATGAGGATGAGATAAAAAAGGCCTACCGAAAACGTGCCCTCAAATATCACCCCGACAGGAACCCAGGGGATAAAGAGGCAGAAGAAAGGTTTAAAGAGGCCGCGGAGGCATATGAGGTGCTGAGGGACAGCGAAAGGAGGCGGATCTACGATCTTTACGGTCATGATGGCTTAAGAGGGACGGGTTTTACGGGCTTTAGCGGTTTTGAGGATATCTTTTCCGCCTTTGGGGATATATTTGAGGATTTCTTTGGTTTCGGAGGGAGGAGATCAAGGAGGACGAGAATAGTAAGAGGCCGTGACCTTAGATACGATCTAGAGTTGACCCTTGAAGAGGCTCACACGGGAAAAGAGGAGGAGATTGTCTTCGACAAATGGGGGTCCTGTGATACATGTAGTGGCACTGGGATCACGCCAGGAAGCGAGCCCGGTGTTTGCCCCAATTGTCATGGTAGAGGTGAGGTTGTCCACTCTCACGGTTTCTTTCAGATCAGGACAACCTGTTCAACGTGTAATGGCAACGGTCAGGTCATAGTTGATCCATGCCGCAGTTGTAATGGTATGGGAAAGCTAAAGGTTGAAAGGAAGGTCCTGGTAAGGGTACCGCCAGGTGTGGATACTGGAACACAATTGAGGATTAAGGGAGAGGGAGAGAGCGGAGAATATGGAGGGCCACCTGGAGATCTCTTCGTGGTAATCCATGTTAAGGAGCATGATTTTTTTGTGAGGGAGGGGGATGATCTTAAGTGTCAGATTACCGTGTCTTTTGTACAGGCTGCATTAGGAGCCGAGCTTTCTATCCCCGTGCTGGGTGATAACAAGGAGAGAAGGATTACTATCCGACAGGGCACCCAGCCAGCAGAGATCATCAGACTTAAAGGTGAGGGCATGCCGAGCCTCAGGAGAGGAAGGGGGTACGGTGACCTCTTTGTTCAGGTTATGGTTAAGATTCCCACCAGGCTGAGCCAGAGACAGCGTGAGTTACTGTTGGAATTTAGCGAGCTCGAAAAGGAGAAGATCGGGGCAAAGACCAGGGACCTCTGGGATAAGATAAAGGGTCTGTAGAACTCATTACGATAATTGAGGATTTGGCTGATGGATCAGAAAAAGCTAGAGTATTTCAGGGGCTTACTCCAGAACCAGCTCGATGAGCTTATTGGAGAGGCCTTAAAGACAGTGGATGGAATGACCAATCTGAAGGATAATTTTCCCGACCCGACTGATAGGGCTGCCTTGGAGACAGATAGAAATTTCCTCTTACGCATAAGGGATAGGGAGAGGAAGTTGATCGAGAAGATCAAAGAGGCCCTTGAGAGGATAGATAGCGGCATCTTCGGCATATGTGAGGTGTGCGGCAGGGGTATTGCAGAAGAGAGGCTCAAGGCAAGACCAGTTACCACCCTGTGTATTGACTGTAAGAAGAAACAGGAAGCCAGGGAGAGGGCTCGGGGCTTATGAGGGAACCAGTTAACTTATGAAAATAGCTTTCCTCGATTGCTTCTCCGGCGTAAGCGGGGATATGTTTGTGGGTTCCTTGCTCGATGCTGGCCTGCCTTTTGAAGAACTTGAAGGGAGCATCTCAGGGCTTAAGCTGAATAGCTACAAGATAGCAGCGAAGAAGGAGGGAAGAAATAATGTCTTTGGGACAAGATTCTCGGTTTCTTTGCAGGAAGAGGATCGAGGGGTTCGACACTTGAAGGAAATCAAGGCTCTGCTGAAAGGCAGTGATCTGCCCCCGTCAGTTATTGAAAGATGCATCCTGATCTTTGAAAAGCTGGCAATGACCGAGGGTGAAATACAACATATTTCACCCGACCAGGTCCCTTTTCATGAGCCCGATGCAGTTGCCTCAATTGTTGATATGGTGGCGGCCGTTTTAGGCGTTCACCTGTTGGGCATTGAGAAGGTCTTTGTGTCACGGATCCCCGTAGGAATCGGAATCACGACAGGTATTCAGGGAAAGGTCTCGCTTCCAACGCCTGCAACTATAGCCCTTTTGAAGGGTATCCCCATCTATTCGAGTGGTCAGGACGTTGAACTGGTTACCCCACCGGGGGCAGCCTTAATCAGCTCACTCTCTTCTTCCTTTGGTCCTATGCCCCCAATGACAATAGAGAGTATAGGATATGGGGTAGGCAGCCGCACCTTACCTGATCGGCCGAATCTTTTACGCATCCTAGTAGGAAATGATATTGATAAACAGGATTTAGAGACGGTGGTCGTGTTGCAGTCAAATCTCGATGATATGAGCCCGGAACTGTTGGGTTATCTGATGGATAAACTCTTTGATGCGGGTGCCATGGATGTCAGTTTCTCTCCCATCCAGATGAAGAAAAATAGGCCTGGTATCCAGCTTCAGGTTGTGGGGAGACCTGAGGATAACGAGAAGCTCATTACTATCATCTTCAGGGAGTCAACCACATTGGGGATCCGCACGAGCTATAGCCAGCGAGCGGTTTTAAAACGAGGCGAATTGACGGTTGACTCTCCATGGGGGAAGATGAGGGTTAAGAAGGTCATCAATCAGGATGGAGGAACGGTTGTTTTACCTGAATATGAGGAATGCAGAAGGGTAGCAAGAGAGAACAACCTTGCCCTGCGAGATGTCTATGCATGGGCAGCAGCCCTCTCAAGACATCCCTGAGCCCCCCTATTGGAAATACCCCTTTGGTACCACGACAATCCCCCTCGGCGTTACTGTAAAGCGCTCCCTGTCTTCATCCGGGTGATAGCCGATTTCACTATGCGCTGGAATTACATTATGCTTATCGATAATCGTCTTCTTAATCTTACAGTTGCGTCCCACTATAACATCATCCATGATCACCGATTCTTCAACGCCGGCCCAAGTCTGAACTACCACGTTGTAAGAGAGCACGGAATTCCTTACAATGCCGCTTATTATGGAGCCCGGCGCCACGATCGAATCGAGGGCCTTGCCTACCTGAAAACCATCAGGCCTCTCATCGCTAAAGACAAACTTGGCAGGCGGAGCCGGTACCTGGTAAGTATGGATGGGCCAGTTCCGGCCATAGAGGTTAAAGGAAGGATTCAGCCCGGTCAGATCCATGTTAGCGTTCCAGTACAGATCCAAGGTTCCAACATCTCTCCAGTAGGAAGAATCGCGGGTCTTGGACTCTAACCTGAGCCTTCGCTCCCCGTTTTCCAGGGTATCGTAGACATAATCCTCTATCACATTCTGCTGCCGAAAAGGGTAGGCATACACCCGCGATTCCGGGATGAGACGGGGGATTATGTCATGACCAAAATCATCCTTATCGATGGATGTGAGCGCATCCAGAAGTGTCTCCGTGTTAAATAGGTAGATACCCATGGAGGCAAGCACGCGGCTGGGATCGCCCGGAATAGTCCTGGGACTTTCCTTGGGCTTTTCCTGGAAGCCGCGGATGCGGTAGTCCTCATCTATCTCAGCAACGCCCATCTCATGGGCCATGTCCTTTCCCAATTCAATGAGGGCAACGCTCATAGCCGCATCTTTCTCCACGTGATATTTGAGGAACAGACCGTAGTCCATCTTGTAAATGTGATCACCTGAAAGGATCAGGACGTGCCGTGGTCGAGTCTGCTCGATGAGATAGATGTTCTGTCGAATGGAATCAGCAGTGCCCCGGTACCAGTCCCCACCGACCCTCTGCTGCGCTGGCACAATCTTCAAGAAGTGCCCAAGCCGCTGATTGAATATATTCCAACCGGCTTCCAGGTGATCGGTTAGAGACTGCGATTTGTATTGGGGTAGCACAATGATCTTGTAAAGCCCCGAGTTTATGCAATTACTGAGGGTCAGGTCTATGAGCCTGTAAATTCCACCAAAGGGCACTGCCGGCTTAGCCCTGTCCCGGGTAAGGGGCATAAGCCTTTCTCCTCTCCCGCCGGCCATGATAAAAGCGAGCGTTGATTTCATACTACTAGGTTGAGAGCATGCTGGATGTTGTTGGGCTAACAAAAGGAGGCTTTGAAGCCCCCAGAATGAGGCCTAAAAACTCAAGGTAAGCGCTACATACGGACCGGACATATCATAATCAAAGATCACTTCATCTTCATCTATATCTATAGTAAAGCTTTTATAACCCCCGTGAATATCCACAAAGGGAAAAGGGGTCCACGATATATCAGCCATGAACTCATAGATCGTATTGCCTGAATAGCCGATACCGGTCCCCCTTGCCCTGAGCTCCAGGATATCAGCCAGTAATCCTATATGTAAATTGAGACCAACCATGGGAATGGGGACAGTGAAATCCTCTTTCTCATCAACTCCCGTGGTCTTCAGGCTCACATCACCATCCAAATACTTGACCTGGAACACACCACCCAAGGAAAAGCCAGCCAGTACACTTTCCAGATTCAAGAAGTCGTAGCGATAACGAAGGTCCATTTCCTTATATGCAATCGAAGAATCTACCACATCGCCGACTGAATAAGTCTCTCCCTTAAAGATAACTGTCCTGGTGAGCATCTTCCTGCCCGAGTAGTCAATATCGGTATAAGTCAAAGAGAGGTGATGGTTGCCTCCACCAACAAAGACCTCCACGGATGGATAATCTTCATCCTCTATTCCTAAGTCCTCATCAAAATCAATGGTTGCGCCTATTATGCCGGCCTCATCCACTTTCACAGTACCACCGAGCGAGGGGAACCAGTAGTAGCCTCTCGCCCCGATCTCAAAGGCCAGAGATGGTACTGGTACGAGCAATCCAGCTAATAACAAAGATAGGCCCACACATACCTTTTTCATCACTCTCCTCCTTGTCTTGGGATTATTCTTTCAAACTTGCCTTTGCCAAGGGCAGGAGCGGTGATTCCGTAAACTGATCTATGAAGTCCTTAAAGGTCTCCCTTGACATCTCTCGCTGTCCGCTCAGGGCATAGACCCTGCCCAGGGAAAACAGGGCCTCTTCCCTTAGAAAGTCATGCCCTTCTTCAACTATCTTTTTCAGATGGCTTATGGCTAATTGATAGTCCCCTTTGGCCTCATACACAGCAGCGAGACCAAAATGAGCCATCGAGGCGTAGATGGAGTCGGATTTCTCTCTTTTCAGATACATCTGGTACAGGAATATGGCCTGGTCATAGTTCCCCTGATCATATTCCAGGTAGGCCAACTGCGGTATGGCCAGTGTGGCCATCTTTGTCCTGCCATATTTTCTTATGAGCTTATCAAATTCCTCAACGGATCTCTTCATGGTATCTTCGGTAGCCTCAGGAGAGGGATCTGACACCAAACTCCTGTACGCACGATTGTATGCAGCCAGGGCCTTTTTATTTAAATGCCTAAGATAGAGGCTGATGCCAAGGACAATGAGAATAATAATTAGTATTGAAAAGGTGAGGTACTGAATCTGTTTGAGATGCGTAGAGACATACTGGGCGGCCCTGCTAGAAAGGCTCACAAATTCATCTTCTTTCTTAAGGAGCTCTTTCCTGGTTACCCTCTTTTTGGCCATAATCTCGCTACGCCGTTGTCTCCCAAATCAATATTATTAACAGATGCTTGAGCTTTCTTCAAGAAAAAATGCGGACGCTTTTTGTGGCCTGCCCCGCTGGCTAAACCTTTTGACTTGCAGGACAGGGCCTTAGAATTTATTATCGGTCTATGACGCCATCCTTCCATCCCAGACTGATCAATGATCGTTTCTCAGATCCCGGGCTCTTTATCCAGTTCCTGTTTGAAAGGAGGGCCCTGCTGTTCGACTTAGGAGATCTCTCTCCGCTGTCAGCCAGGGACCTCTTGAAGGTAACCCATGTCTTCGTAACACACACCCACATGGATCATTTTATCGGCTTTGATAGCCTCCTTCGCCTCCTCATCGGACGGGATAAGGAAATTCACCTGTTTGGCCCCTCGGACTTTATTCAAAAGGTGCAAGCCAAGCTCAGTGCCTACAACTGGAACCTCATAGAGAACTACGAGGATACTCTCTCTCTTAAGATAGCAGAGATACAGGGTGAAAAGCTCCTTATGCAAGGCTTCAATAGCAGCAATCGATTCGAGCCTGCTGGAGATCTGCGGGAACGCCCATTTGACGGGAATCTGCTTTCTGAAAAATCCTTCTCAGTCGATGCCGCTATCCTGGATCACAAGACAGACTGCATTGGACTCTGCCTGAAAGAGAACTTTTCCATCAATATAATGAAAGAGGGACTCAAAGAGCTCGGGCTCCCGGTTGGTCCATGGCTAAGGGAATTCAAGGAGGCAATCTATGAAGGGCGCAATCCAGCCCAGACCCTTAGGATAGTCTGGCACGACAAGGATATGGTAACAAGGGAGAGATGTTTCGCCCTTGGTGAATTGAAGGAAAGGATTGCGAGGATCTCACCAGGACAGAAGATCACCTACATTACCGACATGATCGGAAGCCCTGAAAACATAGAAAAAGCCGTCAACTTAGCCCTTGACTCAAATCGCCTCTTTGTAGAGTCCTCCTTTCTGGATAAGGAGAGGGATGTGGCACGCAGAAAATACCACTTGACCGCAAGGGAGGCTGGCCTCATAGCTGCGAAAGCAAAGGTCAAGGAGCTGACACCGTTCCACTTCTCGCCCAGGTATTTCGGCAGGGAAAACGAACTCATTCAGGAGGCCATGACAGCATTTCGATCCGAAAGCTGATTTCTCTTAACTCCACAACCTCACTCTTATTTGAATAATAGATCCCTGCGTTTTCAATCACCTCACCTTCATCCCGGGGCTACCCCAATGGAGAAACCCCTTAAATTGTGCCCACAGTGCTCCTCACAGAACATTGCCTGTCCTGTTGAGGCTATGCCAAATCAGGTAGTGGTCCACCGATACCGGAACTAGAGGGATCAAGGGGTGAAAGTCCTATGGAGGGATGAAGTACCATATTTGAGCAGCTTGACCTTCGTATGTTTGTGGCCTATATTTATATTATGTAGATTTGCCTTATTCCTAGGATGACCTTTGCTACCCCATTTCTCATACTGAGTTGCGTACCATGTGCCTCAGAAATGGAAATACAATTTTTCCCTTTATTGCCCTAGGGTTCATCTATCTTATCTCTAGTTGTACCCCATCACCGACCGTACGGAAGGCGCCGGCCCTGATACAGGAGAGGCCTGCGGAGATCCAGTCAGTTAGGGTCATCCCCGTCCCCCCTGAGACAGCGACAATCATTAAGATAGCCACCTCAAAACAAGCTCCTTATACGGCCCTTAAGCTTGCTCGCCCATTGCGTCTCATAGTGGATATAGCTGCAGTCCCGGCTCAGGGATTGTCTCAGCTCGATGTCATCAAGGACCCGATCATCAAGGCTATCCAGTTTGAAAGAATGAGAGACAGGCCCATTCGTACCCGGATCATTGCCAGCCTATCCCAGGATATAGAATACGATGTGCAGGGAAGAGATGGGACTATAGAAGTCTACCTCTTTGCTCCAAAACCCGTTGAAAGAGCCAAAACACGACCAACAGAACCTCGGCTGTTCTTCTCACCTGGCAAAACCAAACTGAATCAAATCCTCGGAATCGATTTTTTCATGCTGCCGGAAGGCAAATCCAGGATTATTGTTACTACCAGCAAAGAGGCCGAATATGAGTTGAGCCGGAAGAGCTCCCTTACTTTACTCCTCCACATAAAGGAGGCTACCATCCCCCGTGAACTCGCTCGACCTATCGACTCGTCCTACTTTGAAGGCGCTGTCAACCAGATCACACCAATCGTAAAGGGTGCTGAAAGGATGGTTGCCCTGGAGATAAAGTTAAAGGAAATGGTCCCCTACAACCTAGTGCAGGCTCATACGGACATACGGTTGGATTTCGACAAGACCTCTGTTAAACCCCCTGCCAAAAGGATAACCCCAGAGCGGCTCAGAAAGGCACTTGAAAACCGAGGGAAACCGCCCGAAGCTGTCATATCACCTGTTGGCCTACAACGCCTGCCAATGCATAAACCATATAAGCGCTATACAGGAGCTAGCATGACCCTTGAATTCGTTAACGCCGATATACGAAACATCCTCAAATTGATAGCCCAGGTCAGCAAACTGAACATGGTCTGGGGGCCCGAGGTGAAGGGCACGGTCTCCATGAGATTAAAGGATGTCCCCTGGGATCAGGCCTTGGCGATCGTGCTTGAGGCAAATGATCTCGGCATGATAGTGAAGTAGATTCTTCCCCCCGCATTCCCCCTCATCCAATCTCTAACCCTTCAGTGTCACTGATTTCCTGATAAACACCCACATCGCCCCGACACTAATGAGGAGGAAAAATAGCCTGAAGAGCCACCCTCCCTCTTCACTACCATCTTCCGTTGGGCCACTTTCCCCGTAATCTGAGAACCCTCCTGTCGATCCAGGACTGCGGCTGAGTATATGAGATCCCCTTTTATCCTGGCCGTGGGTGCTAGTGTTATCTTGGCTCCTCCCACTTCCACGTTTCTATCGAAGGTCCCTGAGAGGATAAGGTTCGCGGCCGCACCCTTGACCTGATCGTGGTACCTTCCCGAGAGGACCACGTTGGCACCAATGGCCTTGAGTCCCTCCGTCACATTCCCCACTATCTCCACATTAGCGCCGGCAGCTACAAGTGCCTCCGATATAGTCTCCTCGGCAGCTACATACACGTTGCCACCTACCCTATAGTTACCGACTCCACCCCCTTTAGACCCAAATAGGAAATAGGGGATCAGCCTGCATAAGTGTCGCAAAGAGAATAAGGCCTGCAATAATCGGTAATCTCTTGACTGTCATGTTTCCCTTCCTACCTCCTTTGAACCCAAATAAAGACGAATCCTCTCTCCCCGTGACAGGATCGTTTTCGTCTTCCTGCTTGATTCTAGTTAACGACATACCCATGTCAAGAGAAAGGTGGGAGGATGGGAGGTTCGTTTTGACAAAATTATCAGATCCGTGCTAAATTCCACCCATGGCCTACTATTATCAAAGGCCGCGGATTAGCTTCGGAGGTCCTCTCACCCGCGCAGTAAAGATCATCATCATCAGCTGCGCGGCAGTCTTCCTGTATCAGCTCATTTCTCAAGCTATTACCGGCCGCTCAGAGATAAATCTGATCTTTGGCCTGATCCCCATCCTGGTCTGGAGAAAGTTCTTCATCTGGCAACTGTGCACCTATGCCTTCCTCCATGGGGGATTCTTTCACCTCTTATTGAATATGTTTGCCCTCTGGATGTTCGGCTGTGAGCTGGAGCGGTATTGGGGCACCCGGATGTTCGTAAAATACGCCCTGGTTACAGCTATTGGGGCGGGTATATGTACCGTTGTCGTTTCTCCCAATCTCGCTATTCCGACCATTGGGGCGTCCGGCCTGATCTACGGAGTACTCTTGGCCTATGGACTCCTCTTTCCCAATCGGCTGATTTATCTGTACTTCTTGTTCCCCATCAGGGCCAAGCATTTCGTCTTGATCTTCGGGGCAATTGAGCTTTTCGCTTCCCTATCGGGCCCCTCCGATGACATCGCCCACCTTGCTCACCTGGGAGGAATGCTATTTGGATTTGGCTATCTCCGATACTACTCCCTCATCTCTGGCCTCCGCCGCTATTATTATCAGAGTAAGCTCAGGAGGCACCGGAGGAAATTCCGAGTTATCGAGGAGGAAGAGGATTCAGATGACTTCGGGAGGACCCTGCATTAACTAACCCAGCAGTGAATTTGTTCTCCCCTTTTCCTTATCTTATCCCCCAAGGGCAGGCATAGGGACAAAAAGCGTGAAGTATTGCGAGGCCAGAATGTCCATCGTGAGCCCATTCTAGAAGGTGATTTTTGCTTGACTTGAGTGGCTTTTTGTCGTTTCATCAAGCCGAGTTTGCCCTAATGCATTTTGCCTCAATTGAGAGCTTGCCCTGTGGAGAAGAATCTCAAAATGTGCCAACCTGGCCCCTAGCGGAACGAGCAAGTTCTGTTAGGGGCCTCATATTGCCTCAATAGTCACCTTGCGATGACAGTCTCCGCGAAGCCCTCATTTACTACGAGGTTCGTCATGTGTTCACCTGCTGTCTTTCATAGTAACCACTATTACTGAACGGCCTAAGGCCGCGCAATCCAATCTCGGAAAGGAGGGAAACAAATGGCACAGGAAAACAAAACCATCGAAGAGCACCTTATCGGGGGCGAGGTCCTGATGGGTAAA
>JABAOC010008477.1_pt1 | contig 23792 bp, 21 predicted proteins | sample 7062161 | NCBI WGS metagenome assembly JABAOC01 (sample SAMN14538625, study PRJNA623070) | marine sediment metagenome | biome: marine biome [ENVO:00000428]; feature: marine pelagic biome [ENVO:01000023]; material: deep marine sediment [ENVO:00002113] | place: India: Gulf of Khambhat ... | reverse complement strand
TGATCGTCATTCCGTTTATTTTAGTCTCGAATAAGCAAGGCACCAAAAGTTTTACTCACAGATATCGGATGTCAGAGAAACTGAAACGCTCAATGAAACCACTGCCCGATAAGCTCTTGACCGCCGTATTTCGATTCATTACAATTCTAGGTTTAAGGAGAACAGCCTCTGTGTACCCTCTTCCTCTAGCTGGAGCCTGAGGGATTGGGCGGATTTGGCTTCTCCAGGGAAGAATATAAAGCCGTAGCTGAGCTTGTTGGGCAGGAAGGGCTTATTTTGTAAGCTTTTATCCTCAAAGTCTTCCATCACTGTTCTGCGTGCCTGATCCGCTGAGGCATAACCTCCTAGACCTCCAAGGGTTGCTCCTGCAGCGGCACCCACAGCTGCTCCCTTGCCTGCTGCAGAGGCGACATTTTCCCCAGTGACAATACCAATAGCTGCCCCAATGAGTGCACCAGCAGCACCTGACATGATGCCAGCATAAGCGCCCTCCTTAAAGATCTTCTTGGTTTGGGCGTATTTCGTTACCCTTTCATAGGCAAATCTGTCAGATAGGATAGGCCAGAGATTGCCTTCTTTGTCCTGAAGAAACGTTTGGTTAGCAACGATGGATAGGCCCGCGCTGCCTTGGTTATCCACGACGACCTGAATCGGCAGCATACCTGCTTCTCGTACATCGAAACCGAAGGCCGTTCTGGCCTCTTCTTTGTCGACAAAGGCCTTCGAGCCAATCGTGGCACCTGCTACCTGAATAGCATTGGGGTAAGCAGATGGATGTTTGAAAGGCAGTGGCCTTGCCTTATATGAGGTAGCACAACCTAAGGATACAATGATAATGACAATGGCCAAGAATGGGATGTGTCTCTTTTTCATGGTTTCTTCTCTCCCTTAGACAATTGGATCTATATGTGAATAATAAGGCGTTTGTGGGAAATGTCCAGGCCCTTTCTTTCTAAAAGATTCCTTTACGGGTATGGTTATGCAGGGAACTGTGGTGACACAAAAAACATGGCAGCTTACAATGGGTCGGCAGGGGGTCTTCATAGCTCATTCTATTTACCACGGTACCTTGCAATTCTCCGAAGATCAGCCCTATGGGAACAATGGAGGAATCTCTCTCTGAGGGAATAAGCTAATAAGGCTGGGGCTTTTTTCGAAAAAGAGCCTACGAAAGCATTCGATGACTTCAGGGCCGTCTCTACCGAAGCTGCCATAGAAAAATCATATCGCCCAGCAAACCCTTCGCATAGCCTTGCTCTTTTAGCTCCTGGGTTCAGCAGTCTAAAATTTAAGGGAGAAAATTGGCAAAGGTTAATAGAAATGAAGATCCTGCTGTTGATTTCAAGATGAAGTAGGCAGAGTAGATTCAATCGTGAACATTGCAGATTTGAAACGCTAATAACCAGATGCGAAATCTGGAGTCAAATCCTTTACTTTGAAGCCTTCACACCTCGACTGCGCCTCTGACTTGACGACGATTAAGAGCAAAATTATGGAGTCGTGGCAAGGCGGAAGCCAATCCTATTGCTCCTGCTCTCTGGCGGACAATGGTGGCGCTTTGCTGAGCGGCAGGCCGAGGCCTCTCGGCCCCAGCTGCCGCCCCTAATCACCCGGAATCGCCCTGAAGCCGGGCCCTGCGGGTCAGTTACATGAGCCGAAGGATATTCGCCTTTCCAGTCCTGACACCACTCCCGGACGTTTCCATGCAAATCAAACAATCCCCAAGGGTTAGGTCGATAACTTCCTACTTTTACCGTCTCCAATTGGTATTGGCCCGAAGGACACCCAAAATAGGGGATATTACCCCGGTAGTCTGCCTCGTACCTGGAAAGGCAGGGTCCGGTATTGAACGGGGTTGTGGTGCCCACTATCTCGGCGATCAATTGGGGGCAAACGGATTGCGACTCCTTCTACTAATAAAGATTTGAAGAGTCATAGCAGATTGATGTATAAAGACCTCGCGGAAGACAAATGTGGTCGAAGTTCATCAAAGTCGGATATAGATCCGGCCTGTACAGAGGATAATCATGCTGCTTGCCGGTGACGTGGGTGGAACGAAGACCCATCTTGGCATCTACTCAACTGAGAAAGGGCCCCGAAACCCGATTATCGAGGCTACCTTCCCAAGCAGCCAGTATCAGGGCCTCGAGATGATCGTGAGGGAGTTTCTGGCAGGGGCCAGCGTGAAGGTCAATCGTGCCAGCTTCGGGGTAGCCGGGCCCGTGGTGGGGGGCCAGGCAAAGATCACTAACTTACCCTGGGTCCTTAATGAGACACAACTACGGAAGGTGCTCAACCTGACCTCTGTGAGTCTGCTTAACGATCTAGAGGCTATCGGATATGGCGTGCCGTTGCTTGAGTCGGGTGACCTGCATACCCTCAATGAAGGAACTCCGATCCCTCATGGCACCCTGGCGGTCATCGCCCCGGGTACCGGCCTTGGTGAGGCGTTTCTCACCCGGGATGGCCTGCGCTATCGAGCACACCCCTCAGAGGGCGGGCATAGTGACTTTGGGCCTACCAATCCCCTGGAGCTCGACTTATTACGATACCTTCATGAAAAGATGGGGCACCTGAGCTATGAGCGTATCTGCTCCGGCCAGGGCCTGCCTAACATCTATGCCTATCTCAAGGACAGCGGTCATGCAGCGGAGCCCGCCTGGCTGGCTGAGCAGCTTGCTGGCCCAGATGATCCAACTCCTGTCATTGTGGACGCTGCGCTTGACAGGGAGAAGCCATGTGAGCTCTGTGCCGCCACGCTGCGTGTCTTCGTATCTGTCCTTGGGGCAGAGGCCGCAAATCTGGCGCTTAAGGTGCTTGCAACCGGTGGAGTCTACCTCGGCGGAGGCATTCCGCCGCACATTATACCCGCCTTGGAGAGCGGGCAGTTTCTGGAGAGCTTCACACGGAAGGGACGGTTTTCTGAGCTGGTATCCCGCATACCCGTGCATGTTATTCTTAACCCGAAGATCGCGCTCATGGGTGCTGCATTCCACGGTTTGGAATTATCCCAGCAGTGACAGCTCGAGATGAAAGGGGGAAATCCGATGAGTGAGCAGGCTTCGCTCGACCAACAATGCATCAATACGATCCGCTTTCTGGCGGCCGATGCCGTGCAGAAGGCCAATTCAGGCCACCCCGGCCTACCCATGGGAGCAGCTGCGACGGCCTATGTCCTGTGGATGAGGCACCTCAAGCACAGCCCCAGCGATCCACTATGGGTGGACCGCGATCGATTTATTCTCTCGGCCGGCCATGGATCAATGCTCCTGTACGCACTCCTCCATCTTACCGGATACGACCTGTCCCTCTCCGAGCTACAATCCTTCAGGCAGTGGGGAAGCAGGACTGCCGGTCACCCAGAGCGGGATCTCATGCCCGGTGTCGAGGCCACTACCGGGCCGCTCGGCCAGGGCATTAGCAATGCAGTGGGCATGGCGCTCGCTGAGGCCCACCTTGCAGCCCGATACAATCGGCCCGGTTATAGGATTGTCGATCACTACACCTACGTGATCGCCAGCGATGGTGACCTCATGGAAGGGGTTTCGTCCGAGGCCTGTTCACTGGCAGGCCACCTTGCCCTCGGCAAATTGATCGTGCTGTTTGACGACAACCTCGTGTCGCTCTCTGGCTCTACTGAGCTCACCTTCACCGAGGATGTGGGTAAACGGTTCGAGGCCTACGGGTGGCACGTACAGCGGGTAGACGACGGCAATGAGCTGACTGCCGTTGATGCGGCGCTCAATAATGCCAAGGAAGAAATCACCCGCCCTTCCCTCATCTGCGTACGCACTATCATCGGCTATGGGGCCCCAAACAAGCAAGGGACCTTTGCAACACACGGAGCACCTCTCGGCCAGGATGAATTACTGGCGGCAAAGAGGAATCTCGGCTGGCCAACGGAGCCCGATTTCTTCATTCCAGATGATGTGTTGGGCCACTACCGTAAGGCCCTGAGTGACGGACAGGAGAGAAAGGCCGACTGGGAGCAGACCTTCTCACAGTATACCCAGGCCTTCCGCGAGCTAGCTCAGGAATTCAACCGAAGGATGAGCGGAGAGCTGCCCCCTGGCTGGGATGTAGACCTCCCATCTTTTAGACCCGATCCAAAGGGCATGCCGACCCGCAAGGCCTCCGAGGCCGTCCTCCAAGCCCTTGCGCGCAAGATGCCCGAGCTCATGGGCGGATCGGCTGATCTTACTCCCTCCTCGCTCTCCTGGCTTAAAGGCTTCGGCGATTTTCAAGTGCCAAAACGGTCACCTGAAGGGCTGCAGGGCGTAGTCGGCGGCGAGTGGGGATATGGGGGGCGTAACGTGCATTTTGGCGTGCGGGAGCACGCGATGGGAGCCATTGTCACAGGCATGGCCATGCACGGAGGGATCATCCCCTACGCGGCCACCTTTTTTGTATTCTCCGACTACATGCGTCCGCCCATGCGTCTGGCTGCAATGTCCAAGGTACGCGTGATCTACATCTTTACTCATGATAGCATTGGTCTGGGTGAAGACGGGCCTACACACCAGCCGATAGAGCACCTAATGAACTTCCGGGCGATCCCCAACCTGACTGTCATCCGTCCGGCCGATGCGGCAGAGGCAGTGGAGGCGTGGCGAATGGCCCTGCTGAATACCCATGGCCCCACGGCCATCATCTTCACGCGCCAAACCGTACCTATCCTGGATCGAACGCAATGTGCACCAGCTGAGGGCCTGCGCTGCGGTGGTTACATTTTGTGGCAGTCAGTCAAGGGTACCCCTGAGGTGATCCTGATCGGAACAGGCTCTGAGACACACATTGCTTTAGAGGCGGGCAAAAAGCTGGCTGCCGAAGGTATAAACGTCAGGGTGGTTTCGCTGCCCAGCTGGGAGCTCTTCGACGGCCAGCCAGCAGACTACCGAGAGACGGTGCTGCCATCTGGGGTGAAGGCCCGGGTTGCCGTCGAAGCAGGCATTAAACTGGGATGGGAGCACTACGTAGGGCTTGAAGGAAACGTAGTGGGTATGGATACCTTCGGGGCAAGCGCCCCCTATAGAGTCCTGTATGAGAAGTTCGGTATCGCCGCAGACCACGTTGTTCAAGCAGCTAAAGGGCTACTGAGGAGGGTATAGAAAAGGAGCCTCAATATGGCACAACTGGAGGAATTGGCGGAACTCGGTCAGGCCATCTGGCTTGATTACATACGACGGTCCTTCATCACATCTGGTGGTCTCGGGGCGCTGATCGAGAAAGGCCTTCGCGGGGTTACCTCAAACCCTACGATCATAGAGAAGGCAATTGCAGGCAGCGCCGACTACGACGAAACCCTCAAGCGCCTCGTAGAGGAGGGAAAGACAGATATTGAAATCTATGAGGAGTTAGTTCTGGACGATATCCGGTGCACTGCCGACCTGCTCCGTCCGGTTTACGACAAGACCGGTGGCCTCGACGGGTATGTGAGCCTTGAGGTCAGCCCCTCCTTGGCCTATGATACGGATGGCACAGTTGACGAGGCGTGGCGTCTTTTTGCGAAGCTGGACCGCCCCAACGTGATGATCAAGGTGCCGGCCACGCCCGCTGGCATCCCGGCCATCGAGACCCTCATCGGCGAGGGTGTCAACGTCAACGTGACGCTGATCTTCTCGCTAGCACACTATGAGGCCGTAGCTGATGCATATATCAGGGGTCTTGAAGGACGCCTTGCAGCTGGGGGAGATGTCTCCTCCGTGGCGTCAGTGGCCTCTTTCTTCGTGAGTCGCGTTGATACCGCCGTTGATTTACTGCTCGATAAGGCTGGCCACCCTGAACTGCAGGGCAAAATCGCCATTGCAAACGCCAAGGTAGCCTACGCACGGTTCCGCGAGATCTTCGCCACAGAGCGCTGGATGAGGCTCGCCGCACACGGTGCACGGGTGCAGCGTGTGCTCTGGGGAAGCACAGGCACTAAAAATCCTACCTATCCCGATACACTCTACCTGGATAGCCTTATCGGGTTTGACACCGTGAACACAGTGCCCCCTGCCACGCTGCAGGCCTTCCTGGACCGTGGTCAGGCCGCCCCAGCACATGAGATAGGCCTCAATGAGGCTCGTGCTGACCTCGATCGCTTGTCCAATCTGGGTATAGATCTCGACGTCATCACACAGCAGTTGCAAGCAGATGGTGTCGATGCCTTCGCCAAGTCCTTCGAAGGCCTGATGGCCAGCATTGGCCAGAAACGGAAACAATTGATGACCGGCTGGCAGCAGGCTTCATTCAACCTTGGTCCATACCACGGGCTTGTGGAAAGAGCCATCGGCGAACTGAGAGATGAGCAGGTGATGTCTCGTATCTGGGCCCATGAACACACTGTGTGGAAGCCTGAGCCCGGAGAGATCACAAACCGTCTTGGTTGGCTTCATGCCCCTGAGATCATGGGCGATAACATTGGGCGTCTCGAGGAGCTTGCCAATGCAGTGTGTGACGATAACTATACCCATGCATTGCTCCTCGGAATGGGTGGCTCCAGCCTGGCGCCCGAAGTGTTTCGAAAGACCTTTGGAGTGACGGATGGGTACCTGGACCTGGACGTGCTAGATAGCACTGACCCGGCTGCAGTGCTTGCTCATGCTGAAAGGCTTGATCCAAAGCGAACGCTGTTTATTGTATCCACAAAGTCAGGTACTACCGTTGAGACCATCTCGTTCTTTAAGTTCTTCTACAACTGGGTGACCGATGCCGTGGGTGCAGGGAGCGCCGGCCAACACTTTATTGCCGTCACCGACCCTGGCACTCCCCTGGCTGATCTCGCTGAGCGCTACCGCTTTCGCGCGACCTTCGCTAATGACCCGAACATCGGTGGCCGGTACTCCGCCCTCTCGTACTTCGGGCTGGTACCGGCGGCCCTCATGGGAATAGATATACGAACCCTGCTTGACCGGGCCATGACCATGGTCTGCAATTCCGAGGGCTGCAATTGTCCTATTGCAGGTAACAACACCGGAGCCAGGCTGGGCGTGGTGTTGGGGGAACTGGCCAAGGCTGGGAGAGACAAGGTGACACTTTTCACCTCACCCCAGATCGCAAGCTTTGGGGATTGGGTGGAGCAGCTTATCGCTGAGAGCACCGGTAAGGAGGGGAAGGGCATCCTGCCGGTGGTGGGAGAGCCGATGGGTTCGCCCGCCCACTACGGCAAGGACCGTGTCTTCGTGTATATGAGATCAGAAGGGGACGAATCCCATGATGCGGCATTAGCTCAATTGGAGAAGGCCCAACACCCCGTGGTGCGCCTCTTTCTGCATGATAGCTATGACCTGGGTGGTCAATTATTTCTGTGGGAGATGGCCGTGGCAGTGGCTGGCCACCTCCTGGGGATCAATCCTTTTGACCAGCCCAATGTCGAGGCGGCCAAGGTACTCGCGCGTGAGGTAACGGTCGAATATAAAGAAAAGGGATCGCTTCCCGTTGAGGCCCCCTCCCTTGAGGGTGACGGCACGTCCATCTACGGTCATGTGAAGGCAGATACTCCGGGAGAGGCGCTGACTGCATTTCTCGGTCAGGGCAAGGTAGGCGCCTACATCGCACTCCAGGCCTACGTTCACCCGACAACCGAGACGAGCGCGGCACTGCAACTGCTGCGCACAAGGCTTCGCGATCGATTTCGGTTGGCAACAACGGTCGGCTATGGGCCCCGCTTTCTACATTCTACCGGTCAGCTGCACAAGGGCGACGCGGGTAAGGGCCTCTTTGTACAGTTTACCGCTGATGACCTGCGAGATGCCTCAATTCCCGAGGAAGCGGGATCAGCCGCGTCATCCCTTACATTTGGTGTGCTCAAGGCGGCCCAGGCAATGGGGGACCGACAGGCACTTCTGGATCGTAGTCGCAAGGTGATCCGCTTTCACCTAGGAAAAGACATAGTCGGCGGATTGAAACGGCTTGCAGAGGTACTTACCTAACGTGCAGTAACGAAGCCATGATTAGAGGCCAGGCAAAGTGAACGAAAACATCCAAAAACTCAAGCAACAGGCGGCGGAGCGAGCAGTGGAATTCATTGAACCAGGGATGATAGTGGGTCTCGGCCACGGAAGCACGGCCCTCTTCGCCCTGCGACGCATCGCTGAGTTACTGAAGAGTCGCGAACTGGGCGATATTCTCGGCGTACCGTGCTCGACCCAAGTCGAGAAAGAGGCGATACAACTCAGTATCCCCCTTACCAGCCTGGACGAACACCCGATAATTGACGTGACTATTGATGGGGCAGATGAGGTAGACCCAAACCTTGACCTCATCAAGGGCGGAGGTGGGGCCCTGTTACGCGAGAAGATTGTCGCCCAGGCAAGCCGCCGGGAGATCATTGTGGTAGACGAATCCAAACTCTCCCCCGCGCTGGGTACTGGGCGGGCAGTACCGGCGGAGGTCATTCCGTTTGGGTGGCGCTCCCAGGTTCTCTACCTTGAATCCATGGGTGCCCGAGTCAGTGTGAGGCAGGATAGAAATGGACAAAGATTTCTGACCGATCAAGGCAACCTGATATTGGATTGCGATTTCGGCCCTCTATCCGAGCCCTCCAAGGTGGCAGCCAAGCTAGACGCGCGCACCGGTATCATGGGGCATGGGTTGTTCCTGGGATTGACAACCGACTTGATTGTTGCAAGCGCTAAAGGTGTCCGACATATCAAGCGCACCAAAGGGTAGCCGAGAGGAGATCGCAATGGCAGCAATAGAGGCTTCTGTTTTGTCAGCGGATTTCGCACGACTGGGCGAGCAGGCACGTGAGGCTGAAATAGCCGAGGTTGAGGGGATCCAGGTGGATGTTATGGACGGACAGTTTGTACCCAACATTACATTTGGGCCTGGTGTGGTACGTGCACTCCGTAAGGCAGTGCGCTTGACGATGGATGTCCATTTGATGATTGTGGAACCGGAGCGGTATCTCAAGGAGTTCGCTGAAGCGGGGGCGGATCGCCTTCTGGTGCACCAGGAGGCCTGCACACACCTGCACCGTACCCTACAGACTATTCGGGAGCTGGGAAAGGAAGCCGGAGTGGCGATCAATCCCGGCACCCCGCTCAACGTGGTGGAGGAAACGCTGGATATGGCAGATATCATCCAGGTGATGACGGTCAATCCTGGATTTGGTGGGCAGGAGTTCATCAGTAGTCAGCTCGACAAGATACGCCGTCTACGGCAGATTTTGGATGAGCGCGGTTACAGTACACCGATTGCTGTAGACGGAGGTATAGATACAATCACCGCACCACAAGTGGTGAGTGCTGGGGCAACGGTGCTGATAGCCGGCTCGAGCATCTACAACGATAAGGCCTCAGTCGCTCAAAACGTGGCGGCACTGCGGGCAAGCACAAAAGCGTAGAAGGGAGAAGGAAAGGGGAGCCATTATGGAACTAGCCGTAGGACTGGGTCGGATGGGGATGAATATGGCTATTCGCCTTTTACGCGGTAACCACCGTGTCATTGGTTATGACCTAAATGAATCTTCCATTCGGGCTGGAGAAGCAGAAGGTGCGGAAGGAGCGCGAAGCCTTGATGAATTAAGAAGCAAGCTGGCTCCACCGCGCATCGCGTGGGTAATGGTGCCGTCCGGAGATCCGACAGAAGAGACCATAAAAGATCTGACTGGCGTGCTAACGAGGGGCGATATCATCATCGACGGAGGCAACAGCCACTACAAGGACTCGGTTCGTCGCGCCGGCATGCTCAAGGACAAGGGATTTCACTTTGTTGATGTGGGGACCAGCGGCGGCATATGGGGGCTGACTGAAGGATACAGCATGATGGTAGGAGGTGAGAGAGCCGTCGTCGAGCAATTGCGGCCTATTTTTGAAACCCTAGCTCCTGCTGCGGGCAAGGGATGGGGGTATGTTGGGCCCAGTGGCGTAGGACATTACGTCAAGATGGTGCACAATGGCATCGAGTACGGCTTGACGCAGGCGTATGCCGAGGGTTTTGAGATACTCAGAGCGAGAAAGGAGTTCGGTCTTGACCTGCATCAGGTTGCTGAGATCTGGCGCCACGGCAGTGTAGTGCGCTCCTGGCTGCTGGATTTGACCGCCGATGCCCTGGCCGAGGATCAAGGCTTGAGTGATATCGAGGGCTGGGTGGCTGACAGCGGGGAGGGTCGCTGGACGGTGTTCGACGCAAGTGACCTGGCCGTTCCAGCGCCTGTCATTACTTTGGCGCTCCAGATGCGCTTCGTCAGCCGTCAGAAGGAAAGCTACGCAGCCAGGTTGCTAGCGGCTATGCGTCACAAGTTTGGCGGGCATGCGATAAAGCGGAAATGACATGACTGGCATTTCACGAGAAACGACCTGGGACAAAAGAGCGCCTCTTAGCTCCTATGTCCGGTGTCTCGTGGCCAGCACTTCATTGTTGTGAAGATAAGTAGTGGTCCGTGGACAGTATGATGTCTCTTTATTCCTTTCAAAGAACTCCTTCAGGTCTTCGATAGTGTCAACGTCTTGCCAGGCTGGTAAGAGGTGAGTTGTCGCTTATGTCTTCTTAAGATTTCAATCGTTTGCCTGAATACCTTATCAGTTCCCCACGGTATACCGGAGAATGTCTCTGGCAAAAACATGGTGCGATGAAAACCAATAAGGTAATAACCACCGTCGAGAGAGGGGCCGATGACCGAATCAACCGACGTGAGACACGTAAATGCCTCGCCAACAATTTCCGCTGGCAGGTCTGGTATGTCGCTTCCTATGGCAACGACACGTTGAAATCCACTGGAAAAGGCGTGACCGAAGCAGTGCTCCATTCTAGCGCCCAGATCCTCCCCCTTCTGTGGTAGGTAGTGGTGGTTCTCTCCCAATATCTTTTTCACATCACCGACGGCATCTTCCGGGTGAACGCAGATGGAGAGGGGAGGATGGTTCCTCTCGAATGTTGAGAGCATGTCAAGGATAAAGTTTCGGTAGAGATTCCGTGCCACCTCCTCGCCCAAAGCCGTTGCCAAGCGAGTCTTGACTGCTCCCTTTTCCGGATCCTTGACAAAGAAGAGAAGACACTTATCGTCCATCCATCCCGCTGTAAAGGTATTGAAATCTGTTTCAGGAGATGTATAACACATTTTATTGAGAATGTGACATACGATATACATGAAATTTAGGCTCCCGATTCGATGCCTTGCAGTCACCCCGTGGTTTGGTAGATAGAGAGGATTATCTCGGAGAAACTCATGTCCAGAATCTTTGCCGATTATATGGCGAGAGCCAGAAACATACTCGAAAGTAACTGGACGGGCTCGTCGACAAAACCAGCGCCCTCACTTTATCCGCATCAATGGAACTGGGACTCGGGCTTTATTGCTATCGGGAGGTCACACTACGATACTGCCCGCCCTATCCAGGAGATCGAGACCCTTTTCGAGGCGCAGTGGTCTAACGGGATGCTCCCACAAATCGTTTTTAATCCCAAGGAATTAGGTCACTACTTTCCTGAACCCGATTTCTGGCAGACAGAGCGTTGCCCCTACGCACCCTCCGGAAAACTAACCTCGGGGATTACCATGCCTCCTGTCCAAGCTATTGCAGTCGAGAAGATCTACCAAAACGCCTCTCGTCCTCGCGCAGTCCGTCCGTTTCTTGAGAGGATCTATCCAAGACTCTTAGAGCTTCACGCCTACCTGTACCGCGAACGGGATCCTCACCAGGAAGGACTTGTCTATATACGACATCCCTGGGAGTCGGGAATTGATAACTCGCCAACCTGGGATGTGCCGCTAAAAAAAATCGCTATCGACAAGGAATCACTCCCAAAATATACGCGCAGAGACCTTGAACACGGCGTAGATCCCACGGTGCGTCCTTCCGATGACGAATACGATCGCTACGTATTTCTGGTTGACCTTTTTCGTCGAGTTGACTATGACGAGTTTCGCATCCGTGAATCCTGCCCCTTTCTCGTTCAAGATCCCCTCTTTAACTCTATTCTCTGTAGGGCCAATGAGTCGCTTGTCCGGATCGCAGAGATTATTGGAGAACCACCTGAGGCACCCCACTCATGGGCTAAGAAGACAGCAGAGGCTATCCAGAGAAAACTCTGGCATGAAGAGCACGGAATGTTTGATGCACATGACCTTGTGGCTGAGAAACTGATCGAGGTACATACTGCTGCGGGCTTTCTGCCTCTTTATGCCGGTGCTGTGAAGCCCAAACAGGCGGACAGACTCTACGATCGACTTAACTCTGCATCTTTCTGTGCTTTGCACCAGGGTAACTGCTTTACCATTCCGAATTACGACACGCAAATGGAAGGCTTTGATCGATCTAACTACTGGCGGGGGCCCATATGGATAAACATCACTTGGATGCTTACACACGGGCTCAGGCGATATGGCTACACCGTCAAGGCAGACTCCCTACAAAAAGACCTGCTTCAGCTTCCGATCCGCTTCGGCTTTCACGAATACTTCGACTCCCTCGATGGGACAGGCTACGGCAGTGAGGATTTTAGTTGGACTGCCGCCCTTTTCATTGATCTCGTGCATGAATTCTATGAGAGCGAGAAACCTCGGGGAACCTTTGCGAGGCGAATCAAGGCGTTGCTCACTGGAGATACTATTTTGAACGATGGTAGGGAGATGCCTGACATCAATCCGGATAGACTCGCCGCCGAGTTGATGTATAGCATCCGTCGGCTTCGGGATAAGTTCTACGACACTCATCGCGGCATGGTGGACTATGAAGGCCTCAAGGATTCACCTGAGTTTCAGGGCTACCGTATTCTTGCCAATGGCCTGCGAGAATTCAGGCCATCCTGTCTCATGGGTCGTAAGGCGAAGCTAGCATTCTGGACCAACCTGTACAACACGATAGTTGTGGATGCAGTTGTAATGCTGGGTGTTAAAGAATCGGTAAAAGAGGTGCCGGAGTTTTTCCGGAAGGTGAAGTATGCAATCGGACCACACCTCTTTTCAGCGGACGACATTGAACACGGCATTTTGCGAGGCAATGTGAGACCGTGGTTCTATCCTTTCCGACTCTTTGGCCCGCGAGACCCGAGGCGAGCCATGATTCTGACCCCAGTGGACCCTCGCATCCACTTTGCCCTGGTATGCGGCTCAAGATCCTGTGCCCCGATTGACTACTACGATGAGGAACGTATCTACGATGAGCTTGGGGCGGCGGCAAAAAGCTTTGTAAACTCCTCTGAGGTTTTGGTGCTTCCAGAGGAGGGAAAGGTGCTTCTTTCGGAGATATTTCGGTGGTATGAGCGGGATTTTGGTGGTAAAGGCGGTGTGTTGGATTTTATCTTCGACTATCTCGTCGATGAGAAAGAGCGGCGCTTTATACGGGAGAATTCTGCAAACCTGCGGTTCGAGTACCTCCACTATGACTGGAACCTGAACCGGTGAGCAGAGGTGTCCAAATCGGACAAAAGCGACGCGGCACTTTCATCCATTACAAGATACGCGACCCCGCTGACCGGTTTGACGTGAGCTGCCGGTAAGGTGCTCCTTCTATTCTCAAGCACCTCCTTGACGGCCCTTGCCTTACTTTCTCCGCTTACTAGAAAGATAATGTGCCGTGCGTTATTGATTATTGGCAGGGTAAGGCTAACACGTTCATGGGGATAGTTGTCGGCCACAACGGGAATTACCAAGCACCTTCCCTCCCTTAATGATGGACTGCCGGGAAACAGTGATGCCGTATGCCCATCTTCGCCTATGCCCAACATGATTAGGTCAAAATCTGCGATCTTGTCCTCCCCAATCTTAAAAAAGCTCCGTAAGTCCTCTTCATATCTCCTTGCTGATTCTTCTAAGGTGATTCCCTCTGTTGAAATGGGATGTATATTTTCGTTTGGGATGTTTATGTGCTGTAAGAGGTGCTCTCTGATCAATGCATAATTGCTGTCCTTGTCGGCAGGCGGCACAAAGCGCTCGTCTACCAAAAAGACGTGGGTTTTGTCCCATTGCAACGTATCCTTGCAGGCAGAAAGTCTGTCATAGAAATCGACTGGAGTTTTTCCACCTGAAAGCGCTATGGCGAAATGCCCTTTATCCGCGATTGATCTTGATGATATCTCCATGCATTTATTTACTGCAAAATGAGCGACCCCCTCATTGTTACTGAAGATCACTACTTCTCTTTTATTACCCATGTGAAAACCTCATCTCTATTACTCCCAAGATAGTCAACCTGGCAAAGGCCCACTCACGACTCCGCCCAGGCTCGACCCTCCCGTTCCAATAATCTATCTGCCTCTTTCGGCCCCCAACCTCCTGCAGCATAGTTAGGGAAATCTTTAGCTGGCATGGCCTCCCATCGTGAAATAATGGGGTCCACCACCGACCACATAGCCTCTACTCCATCCTGGCGAGCAAAAAGTGTCAAGTCTCCCTTTAGACAGTCTATGAGTAAACGTTCATAAGCATGGTGACGCTCGATGCTGAAGGAGTCCTCATAGTTAAAATCCATAGTTGCGGTGTGGGGTTGGTTGCCCACGCCCGGATATTTGACGCTTAAAGCCAAGGATATTTCTTCCCGTGGTTGGATGCCGAATGTAAGGCGATTGGGTTCTAAAATGTCACAAGTCCGTCCAAAGAGCCTGAGAGGTGGCTGCCTGAATTGTACTGAGATCCTCGTGACACGGTGTGGCAAGCGCTTACCTGTCCTTACGTAAAAGGGAACACCCGCCCATCGCCAGCTATCGATATAGAACTTTGCCGCGAAAAAAGTGGGTGTGTTTGAATCAGGTGCAATACCTTCTTCCTCCCGATACCCAGGGGCCTCCACGCCATTAACCTTTCCCGGGCCATATTGTCCCCGCACCGTAAACGCATTGACATACTCCTCGTCCATGGGACGAATGGTACGGAATACCTTCACCTTTTCATCGCGGATTAAATCTGCCTCAAAGCCAACCGGGGGCTCCATGGCCACCAAGGCAACAAGCTGCATTATGTGATTCTGCACGATATCCCTCACCACACCAGTCTGTTCATAAAAACGACCACGGTGCTCTACACCGACCTGTTCTGCTACGGTAATCTGCACGTGATCGATATAGCGGCGGTTCCAAAGAGGTTCAAAGATGCTGTTGGCAAAGCGGAAGAAAATGATATTTTGAACTGTTTCCTTACCTAAGTAATGATCAACCCGGTAAACTTGTCTCTCATCGAATACCCCTAAAGCAATTCGATTCAGCTCGACTGCCGAAGCCCTGTCCCTCCCAAAGGGCTTTTCCATTATAACCTTCGGTTCAACCGTCTCCTCGCAAAGCTTATGCTGTTTCAACTTGGTAATGATTACGGGAGCTGCGGCAGGAGGGACAGCCAGGTAGAAAACCACCTCTTTCTTATTCTCCTCCGTTGGGTGACAGATCTCACCGAGACGGTCGTATAGGTCCCTGTAGCCCTCGTCGTTCTTGAAATCGGCGGAAACATGAAAGAGGTGTTTACTAAACGCATCCCAGCCACTTTGAGTAAAAGACTCTGGGGCAAACTTCAGCAATGACCCCTGCCCGGTATTGCGAAATTGCTCATCGGACATCTCAGGTAAGCCAAACGCCACGATAGAGAAATCCTTAGGCAGCTTCCCATCTTTGTGGAGATGATACAGAGAGGGCAGGAGCATTCTTTTGCTCAGGTCACCTGTCCCGCCGAAGATGACGATGGTAAATGGTTCAACCTTGAAATCATCAACGAGAACCTCGCACGTCTGCAAGAACTTGCTTGTCGGGACGGAAAAATCATATTGTTGGTCCATAGCTAACTCCCTATGACTTCTATTTCCTTTCGTTCACGCCTTTTCGCTCATAAATGGGATTTGAAATCCTAAAAAGGAAGTCAGGGCATAGACGGATAAGGGAAACCCATACATTTCTGCATAGAGTGCAATGATGGCTTACACCATTCCTGCATGACGCTATTCTTTAAAGCCGTGGGGACCAGAGTGTGGAAGATGATTCACGATGCCACTACCATCATTATAATGGTCAGGCCCCAATGTCCCCCTAAGGCAAATGATCCAAGTTCATATAAGCTCCTCTTTCCCTCGATCAGAACTGACCCTTTAATAGATTCTAAATATAGTTTACATGCGGTGATAGGGGACCTTCCCGCCGGGGGCCTCATACTGAAAGGTGAGTTGGTGACGCTCTCCCATAAAGGGAACTGTTACCTCTAAGGTAAATACAGGGGTCGTCTTTATCCAGTCACCTCTCGCGGTAAAGATCCCCTGCTGTCTTGGCATGGAGCCGTATTTGCGACTGTAGTATCTGCGCCTGTACTTCTCGCCGGGGCTGGTGCGAGCACGAAACGTTTCTTGCTGAACTGTTCCGTCAGGAAAAGTAACCTTGCCCTCCAGGCTCTCGTAGGTAACTGGCTTGACAGGCCGCTCTGCAAAATCCTCAAAGACAAGGGCCATGTCTCCGCCGGCATGATCGACGATCAAACGAAGGTGATAATCCCCAATAACCTCTGTAAATGGATAGTAGTGAGAGTGGGGAGGAGGCTGAGTTACCTTCCGTTTAGCCTCAGGTGCACAGCCAAGTGCAAGAAGCAAGAGGAAAAAAGACATCAACATACTCATTCTTTTTGTCATAGCATAACCTCCTCTATTAAGAGCCCAAAGCATTACGGTTTGATTTGTCTCCTTGTGATAAACACTATAACCGGAGGCAGGATTATCCATTGAACTAGTGGAATAATTCCTACATTGATAAATGGTATTAGGGGCATGTATTGAGAGTATGACCAGGTATGTCTGATATGGACATTGATATATTCGCTAAATGCGGTATAGAAGAAACCGAAAGAAACTAACATCACATAGTCCTTTGCCTTTGGATGATAAATCCAATGTATGCCTTTGCGATAAAGAGAGACCAAAGTAAGCCCGATCAACAGTATGATGACGTCCCCCAGTGCGCAATGGATACGGTACCAGATTATCGTATTCAAGTTTGAAGTAGTATCAATGAAGAAAGGGGATTGACTCCACTCCCAAGTAGCGTTCAGGACATAGGCGAAGAAAACGAAGTTCAACACAGGGCTGTTCAGGATAGCTTTCATTTCATACTAGTGTCATCTGCAGGTTTGGCAAAACCACCGATGCTGTTTTAAAACTACCAAGGCTTCACATCTCTGCCAACTTTTTCAACGACCCTCTTCAATTTTTCCGAAACCTCCCCAGCGATGTTCTTCAATTCACGGCTTTGGATTATCTCGAGAGCGGAGATGGGATTGATAGCTGCGATATAGGCCCTTTTGTCGTCAGTTTCATAGACGATGACGTTGCACGGTAAAAGAAGCCCCACGTCCAGATCAGCCTCCAGGGATTGGTAGGCATAGGGTGGATTGCATGCTCCCAATATAACATACTTTCTGAATTCTCTATCCAGCTTCTTCTTCAGGGTGTCCTTCACATCGATCTCAGTGACGACCCCGAAGCCCTCTTCTTGTAACGCATCCGTGACCACAGAGATCGCATCCTCATAGGATGTATTCAAAACAGTGTTAAAGGCATAGCCCTTAATCGCCTCCATAGCCGCCTCCTCAACCTATACTATATATTAAATCCTCTCTCCTTTATTTAAATCCCTATCCCATCCCTTCCCTTGACAAAATGAAACTCCTTAAAATTCAGTCGAGCAATTTCAATACCAGATATCCTTAGTTGTGGTCTCGGACCCTCATCACGTGTTCTCGAGGGTCCATCTTTACCTATGGGTTACCAGCTAATTACCCTCTATGGGGCTGTGAGATAGTCTGAATTTAGAACTAAGTGACAGGCAAATTTAGTATTATCCTTTTCCTTCAGTAGGTTATATTATTCTATAATTTTAGACTAAAACGTATCATCTTAAACATGGGTCAAGCTTTTCCAAGGCCTATAATCCCATGTTTTCTCAATAGCCTTTACGCAAAAGTACTTCAACCGCCAACAGGCATACGAATTTGCTTCTCTGTTCCATGTCTTTGGTAAAACGCCTTTGTCTATGACCTTCAGTTACGACAAAAAATCAATCTCATGGCTCCTTTCTGTGGAACATTAGATCTGCTACCTAGCTCAGAGCCTCTTGGCGGGTCTGGTCCGTATCATTGAGGATCCCAATAAAGATTAACCGGCGGGGTTCTTCCCCGTAGAGCCTTTTATAATCCTCATAAAGGTTTCTTTTATAGGACAACCACTTCCCGAGGTTACTGCTACCCCCTTGCATGACCATCAACTTCTGCCATGGCTTTCCTGGGTCATTGATAGTGTCATCAGGCCTTAGATGGCTGCTCCAGAGATACTCCGTAAACCTGCCTCCTATGGGGTGACCATGGATTCTATCAAGATAAATAACGTTCCTCAGTCGAAACCAAAAGGACTGCCTGGATATATCAGGCTCAAATACAAAAAAGATCCGTACGGGATGATCATCACCCTCCTTGGTTCTTTCATCGATTCCTTTGAGAATGTTTTCTACTTTCCACTTCCACGTTACGATGGGGTATTCTCTGATATCAATATTGACTGTCTTCTCTAGAAAGGTAAGGGCCGCCTTGGAGTGGAGCCTGACAGCCGGTATACCGGCTTCCACAACCCATTCAGCGCGTGCGCCTTTGGGATAACCTAAGCGCTTCCGCAATTTTCAGCCCTTGGGTATCTTTCCTTTATCGTAGTGTTGAGGGGAGAGGCCGATATCCAATACCGAGGGATCATCTCCAGCCCCCGATAAAGGGCTTAAGATCAAGTAAAGAAAGAAAATAAGCAGAAATTGAGCTGGCGGCTTTTTATGAAGAACTTGCATTTCTCTCTTCTCTGGTCCCAGTATCTCACAAACCCTTGATGCTCTGGGTGAAGTACTATCCCAGGTTTTTAGACATGGAATAGTCTTTAGGTATGACATGCTGCACGAGCACTCTAGCGGTCAGTACCATCAAAAAACCGAACGTATAGCTGATCGTCGCATTCCCCCTTCTCCGCTCGGCCTTCGGGCCAAAAAGCCTGCAACGATGAGGGATGCCGCAATGGCGGCCGCAAAGCTCTCACTGAGACAGTCTCAACCCTTTCAACATTACTCATCAGGTGGACAATATAGTGCGAATGAATAAGCTGGTCATGGAACTTCTCAATAAGTACCGGTCCGGTCATGAAGTAATAGCGCATATAATTTTCCATCTTCGTGCTGTCAATCGCCTACCCGCCGAGGTCTTTGGTTATCAGAAAGGCATGCATCTTCAGGGTTGCCGCATACACTGCGGCTGCTAGTCCAGCAGGGCCCCCCTCCAATGATGATCAGATCATGTGACGTGCACGGCAGTTTGCAGGCCTTCTCTTTCAGGAACTTATCTTCACATTCTGTTGTGACGGCCTCTTTTTCATCCACATTCATGTTGCATACCGGATCTTTTTTCATTGCTCGTCAGCCCGCTCTTATAATCTCACAATAAGTAAACAGCCACAAGGATTGGTCTGGTCTTTAGAATCGAAACTCCACACTAAGGGAAACCTGATCAGAGTCTCTCAATCTTCCCAAGAGAGTCGCGTCCTTCCCGCCGAACAAATAGACTTGCATGGTAATTTCAAGATTGTCGACAGGGCTGTAACTTATCTCAGGAATGAGTGCAGTACCATAGCTGTCTTTAATGTTATCTATATCTCTTGCCTCCAATGCCCCACCCAGTTGGAGTTTAAGATCATCATTTAGGAATTTCCTCTCTATATTGGCTATGAGAAAGTCATTCAGATTGCCCCTGCCCCTTTCAGTAAAGAAGCCGTGCACATACTGGACTTCCAAATAGATACCGCTTTCAAAGGTATAATCCATTCCAAAGGTATATTTTAGATATGGGTAGTCGGATAGAAGGATTTCAGGGCCTATTTTAACCTCTTCAGGGTAAAATAGTGCCATCTCTCCCCAGAACCCCACGGAGCCGTACTCTCCGGCAAAATCAAAGCCCAGTGCCTGCATTTCAGGGAAACCCATGACAAGCCCGGTTGAAGGATCAATTCTCACTGGAATAGGGATGTCGTCGAATCCCTTAAAATAACTCAGGGAATAGTCCAGATTGAAGGCAGCGCCCGAGAGCTTGAGGGCAAACATCCCGTTCTCAAGTGTCCTAGCAGGTATGTCCACAGTGCTTGGTGTCTGACCCAGGAGGAACGCTGTCCCGCCTCTGGGCCAAAGCGCAGGTTCGAAAAGGGGAAGCCACACACCGGTTATGGTATAATCCCCGAGGTAATAACTCGCTTTCAAGGCCGTGCTGGGCATCTTCGCTTCAAAATCCAGAAAATCAGTGAGATCGTTAGGGTTGAGGTTATCCGTGGGGTTGAATTTGTCCGCTGCCCCCCAGGCGATTCTCTGCTTACCTAGCTTGACATCCAGGTTTTCCCAGATAAATTGATCGAGCTCCGCATAGGCCTCCCACAGCAAGACATCCACCGGATAATCGCTCTCTATCCTGCCTACGGAGGGTAAATCTTCTAATATGGGAAAATCATAGTACCGAGCCTCTGCACTGACGAAGGAGAAAAGATCCGCGCTTATGTTATATTTCGCTTCGACTCTCAACGTGCCGAACGTATCTCCGCTTGATACGTCATCACTGATACTAAGACGCTTGTCCAGTTCGGCAAAACCGCTGAAGTCTATATTTTCACTTCTCGCATCTGTCCCAACGAAAAGGAGAGTGACGGATGTTAAAAACAGGAGGAGTAATTTTTCCTGTTTGGACCTTCTCATAAACCGATGCTACCGGGCCTGCTTTTTCAGGTTTCTCGTTGTGAAGAAGTTGTCTGAGAGGCCACTGTCGTGTTTGATTTCGAGCATCTCCAAGACGGTTCGGTGACCTGATTTGAGTGTTTCCATAGTCCATTTCATTGGAAACCAATAGCCATCCACGTTTTTTATGTTTTCGGTGACCGATCTCTTGATCGGCTTGCCCTTTTTGGAGAAGTACTCTGTCTTTACCGGAATGAAGGTCTTTTTATCTATCCACATTCTGAGCTTTGAATAGCTCACATCTGCGTTAGGTTTTGGTTCGAGGCTAAGGACGTATTGGCTCTCCCCTTCCATTTCCAGTTTGCCCGTATAATCGTCAGTGAACTCTGTCTCAGACATATCCTCATACGAGAAGTCCGTACCCATGAAATCTTCGTTCTTGATATGAGAGGCAATCCTTCTGACCTTTCTAAAAGCTGGCAAATAAAGGTACATCTGTTCTTCACTTAAGGATAGGAATCCCACGCCTTCCACATCCGCCGGGGCTAAGAAAACTACCAACCGCTTATCACGCCCCTTCTGATAGACAATTATACTGCGCTCTTTCTCTGATCCATCGGATTTGACGAGGATCATCCTTTCTTTGACTGTCCGATCCTTTGGGGCATTTAAAGCATCTTCAGCCTTCTTCAAGATCTCGTCCCCGGTCAGGGCATAGGCATTTCCTGTAAATAGAGAGAACAGGATCACCAGTAAGGCTATTTTCACACCTTTCATCTTTTCTTCTCCTTTTCAAAAAACTTTGACTTGAAAAGCATAATAATGGCTGGTAGGACGGTGAACGTGAAGGTTGCGCTCAAGATAACCGTGAGTGCGACCAATCCCCCAAATCTCCTCACGTGTTGTCCGTCGGCAAACAATAGGACCGCAAACCCCAAACCTACCGTGAGGGCATTTATGAGGACCGCCACGCCTGTAGTGGATAAGGTCTTTTTAAGGGCCTGCAGTTCATCTCCCAGTCGCAAAAATTCTCGCTTGATGCAAGAGATGAAGTGGACATCCGTATCTATTCCCAACCCGATGGCAACAGAGGCTACCATGGCGGTAAAGGAATCCAACCCGATTCTGAAGTAAGCCATTACCGCAAAATTGATCAGGATGGTTAAACTGATGGGGATCATACCAATGACACCTACGATGAGTGAGCGGAAAATGAGCGCCATGGTAATGGCCGTTAACACCAGCGCAATCAGGAGACTCTGGACTTGCGAAGGGATCAATTCCTCCTCCATGCGCTTCAAGACGGAGGCCAGACCCGTATTCTCAAAGGAAACGGGGATCTCTTTGATTTTCTCCGGAACCGCAGCTAACCTAAGGCCCCTGAAGTCATTTACCCCCAGAGCCATAAGGCCCTCGTTCATCTCCCAGAGGTCGCCCCTGAGGTCTCGTAAAAGTTCCCGAGCCCCGTTTGCACCGACGGGGAGGATCTCCTTGATCCTCGTAAGAAGGGAATCCACCTTGGCCTCCCCAACAGCCACCCTCACTACTTCCCCGAGCGATTGCGCCAACTCCTCTATATCCTCCCTTGGAATTTGCTCCGTTCCGTATTGGATCAACGCCAAGATCTGTTCCCTCCCGACACCACCAATGCCATTCATCTCACTGACGATTCCCCTCGCAATCCGCGCTGCCTCTGTCTTCGAAACGGACTCTATCTCGGCCTCCTCGCTGAGGAGATAATTAACAACCCTCTGTTGAATTGTACTCCTGTCCGATGCTTCGAGACTTTGGCTGAGATGGGCCTTCCTTATGATCGAATTGAGCTTGTCTCCATCCACCTCAATCTTCCTCTTCAAAAGATCTCGCGTAACATTATCGGCAATCCGCTCGGCGCGTTTCCGGAGAAGGACTTCCCTGACCCCATCGGGGACTTCCCTAAGGTTTACAACCAAGATCTTCTGAGGAAGGTCTTTTGTGAATCGCTCTATCTTTTCCAAAGCCTCAACGAGTATCCCTGTGTCCCACGTGGCGAGTCTCGCCGTTACGAGCCCCTCGGTCTGATCGTCGTTAACCATTTGCTCCACGATCTCCTCGTCTTCGACCAAAAGCCACAGGTTGGCTACCCCCTCCTTGGTCTCGGGAACCACGTAGCGATCATTCATCGCGGCGTTCATCTCACTGATCACACTGGCCATGGACTGGGTCTGTCCCACAAAGGACACCGTCTCGAGATAGCGCTCCAGGTACCTCATCGCCTTCAAGGTGGAGGGATCTTTGAGCTCTCCCTTTACCAGGGTCTGCACGGGCACCGTTCCCCCGAAATATCGCCTCAGTAGCATCTCGGCACGATGGGCCTTGCTGCCCCTCTTGAGACAGAGCGACCAGTCCACATCCTTCTTTATACGAGGTAACATGATCCCGCTTACAATCACGATGAAGCCTGTCATAAGAACTATGATCGCCTTTCTCTTAAAGACCATTTCCGCCCAGCGGTCTAGGAAGGCGATCCTATCGGATTTAGCGATATCGTGCAGTTTTTCAGCTTTCGGTTTTGAAAAGGCGAGTACCACCGGGATGAATAAGAAGGTTGCCATCAATGCCAGGAATATCCCAATTGAGGTAACCAGGCCGAATTGCTTGATGACTGAAAAGTTGGAGATGAGCAGAGACAAAAAGCCGATCATGGTGGTGAGGGTGGTAATGATGACAGGGGATCCCAATTCCGAGAAGGCCTCTCTGATTGCCAGCGAGGGCTCTCTGATTATGCGTCTCTTCTCGTAGTACCGCTTCATGATGTGAATACCATCCGCACTGCCCATGGCCAGCAATATAATCGGCACGATCCCCGTGAGCATGTTCAGGGAAATACCAAATATGGTCATCAGCCCCACCGTCCATATCACACTGAAAGCCACCACCAGTAACGGCACAAAAACGCCCCCTGCCCGTCGAAACGCTATGAACAGAATGGCAAGCATCAAGAAGATCATCAAGGGCTCTAAGTACTTCATATTATCGAGGATGTTCAGAGTCATGTGATGCATCAAGAACGGCAGACCACCGTATGAGATCTGGTCTAAGTTTGAGGCAATAGTCTCGGTGACTCTCTTTACCCCTCCGGTCACAGCGAATTCGTACACGCCATGTTTAAAACGGACGGC
>JABAOC010002203.1_pt1 | contig 23828 bp, 18 predicted proteins | sample 7062161 | NCBI WGS metagenome assembly JABAOC01 (sample SAMN14538625, study PRJNA623070) | marine sediment metagenome | biome: marine biome [ENVO:00000428]; feature: marine pelagic biome [ENVO:01000023]; material: deep marine sediment [ENVO:00002113] | place: India: Gulf of Khambhat ... | reverse complement strand
CATGCTACGAAAACCACAAGGACCGCCACTATATTCCGGCCGCACCCGGAGTACCTGAGTGTCGTCCGGTCCGCGTCGGCAGCCTTCTGTGCCGGCGGGGCGTGAGAGGCGGGAGAATCTCTGGTGTATAATATCACCAAATCGTATGATGAAGCCCCATAGAATGGTTTTCGACGCCGAGACGTTGCCGGGCCCGGCTCTCTCGCGGAAAGGAGCAGGTGCGTGGGTTGTCGCAAGGTCGTCATGGTTCTGGCGCTCGCGCGTGCTTCTCGGCTCCGGCTCACGTGACGTATCGGAGCCGGCCGGGCGTCCTGCCTTATCACCCGCGGCCCAGGAAAGGCCGGTGAAGGCTTTCATTCTGGCCGGGCAGTCCAATAGGGAAGGTCACGGCCAGATTCCCAGCCTCCACCACCTGGGCAACCCTCCGAAATACGGCCACCTACTCAAGCTCCTGAAAAATGCCGACGGCTCCTGGGTGGTTCGCCATGATGTGACCATTTCCCATAGGGTACAAATATTGTCCGAGCGTAAGTATCTTCATCTCCTTGACTTGCGCTGTCATCTGACGAAAGCCCTTGCCAACGGCCCACCGGTTCATTACCCTCTGCGGGCTACGAGATGGAATCTGCGGCTTGCGATGGTGACTTACCTGGCTTATTGCCTGGACCAGGAGTTCTGGAAGGCCATCGAATACCTCAAGGAGCAGGTCAGGGTCCTGAAGGAACAGCAGGAGAAGGACAAACGCATCTTGCTGGACAATCTCCAGAGGACGAGACTGGCCACCCATGCCAAACGCCTGACACGAGAACTCCTGGAGGCAACTACGGTCCTGTTCACGCCGGAAACCGTGCTGGGTTGGTATCGCAGACTCATCGCCCAGAAGTACGACGGCAGCAAGAACCGTAAGACTCCGGGGCGACCGAGGATCTCTCAGGAGGTCATCGATCGTAAGCGTCCGGCGGAGTACGCCCATGAGAGCCGCACCAATATGACGCAGCGCATCGGCGAACAAGTAGACAACCGAGGAGAGAGCAGCGACACCCGCCTGGTCAAATCGGGCTCGAAAACGCTGGCTAGGCCGCTCAGACGTAGTTTTGGCGACCAATTCGCTGTCGGCGGTTGCAGAACTGAGGTCGTTGGGTTTGCAGATCCGGCGGCGGGGTGTCATACTGGTACTCGAAAAGGCCGGCGGCGTAGTCGGTCATTGTCAAATGGGAAATGTCGGGTAATCATAACGGAGCCTGCAAGAGTAGACCTGTCGTTCCGGCTGCGGCAGGCAGAAGGTGGCCGTATCGACTCTGACATACGCGACGGGATAAGCAGCACCGCCCAAGGAGGTTGCCGTCCATGAACAGAACCTGGGTCTCCACGATCCTCCTCGGTATTTTGCTGTCCCATCCGACCGGGGCGGCGGAGGCGAGCCAACCTTGGAGACAAGTCCTGATCCTCCACCCGGTGCCAGCGCAGGGCCAGCCGATCGAGTTTGACTACAGCTTCCGCAACATCTTGCCTCCTTTCGAGAAGGAGCCGGCGTTGCAGGGCAAGCACATCGCTCGGGGACTCATTCCCACCATTCCTCCCACGCCGCTGCTTCGCAACTTCACTGATGGCGAGCTCTACCTGAAGGCAGATCATGGGCAGGACTTCACGACCGGTCCATTCGCCATGTATAAGGCCCAGTGCAAGGATGGTGTCCATGTGATCTTCGAAGGTCTGCAGGTCTCTACGCAACAGGGAGCGCGGGCCATCCCCTACACCGTGGACGTCTTCACGTATCGAACCGTCTTCACCGGTCGGCTCACGGTCTGCTCCGGATGGTCCGGTACGCTCGAACGCGGCGGCAAATCCTGGAGGTTTACTATCATCGATAATCTCGATGGCCGGATTGACGGCCAGGACCGCCTGCATCTCACCGATATCCCTCTAAGCCCGCAGGCATCCTATCACGACTGTCCCGTCCCCCAAGTTCTCTCTCTGGACGGTCACACCTACAACCTGGATTTCTCGTTCCAGCCGGCGGAATCGAGCGTCATTCTGGAGGCTGTCCTGACGGAGGTTCAATTGCCGATGGGAGTGCTGAAAATCGAGGCCGGCGAGTGCCGAGCGCTCGACCTGCAAGATGACCGCCACCACCTGCTTCTGAGCAATCCGCAGGGCACCGTCTCCGTGCCGGCCGGCAATTATCGCGTGGATGACTGTGTCCTCCGCAGCCAGGGAATGCCCTTGCGGTTTGCCGGCTCGGGCCGGGTAGTGTTCGTTCGACCGGCTCAAACCACGTCGCTTCGTCTCGGCCTGCCGCTGTGCAATACCATCGAGGCCACCCGAGACCGCAATCTGCTGCACCTGACGTACCAACTCATCGGCTCCGGCGGCGAGGTCTACCGGCTCGGTGGCCTGAGGCACCTCCCCTCCTTTCGGATCTACCAGGGGCCGTTCCGCATCGCCAGCGGCTCGTTTGGCTTTGGCTGAAGCGACATCGAGCCGTACTCGTGGCGAGTGCCGTTCTATGCGTTCGGTCCCCTCAAGATCGTGGCGGTGCGTGACCTGGGGTCCTTGGGTCCTGCGGAAGGTCCGGCCGTCTCGGTCTCGTGTGCCCTGTCGGATTCCCTACGCAGCGTCTATCTGTGGTTCGTTCTGGGCGGCTTGCTGCTGTGGCGGAGAGTCAACCGCACCCGGGCCGCCTGGGCCGTCGTCCTGCCCCTGCTGGCTGTCTACGGCATTCTGCATGTCGTGGAAGAGATCGTAAACAGCCACAGTCTCTGGAGTTTCACCCCCTTCCTCTGCTCGCTCGTCTGCGAGATGCTTCGGTCTCTCGCCCTGGGTCTGGCGCTCCTGCTGACCCTATCTGACCAGGTCAAGGTCCGATCCCGCGTCCTTCGAGCAGCGCTGACCTTCGTGATCCTGGTCGTTGCCGGCAGTGCCGCGATCCTTCTCAACGCCCCGCTTTCGTCGGTAAGGTCGGGCAAACCCACCCTCTTTTTGAGTCCCGCAATCTGGAGCATCGTGTTCGGCGTGGTGGTCTTGATCTTTATGATCGGCTTGGCCATCATTTCCGCCGTGCTGCGGCGGCTGGCCCGCGGGCGGGCCTTGAAATGGTGCGCGCGTATCTGCTTCGCGCTGGGAGCTGCCTCAATCCTGGTCCTCGCGGGCACGAAACTGCTCCTCGGCTCGACCCAGTTGATGAGCAACCAGCAGTCCCTTTTCGCGGTGGGCGCCCTGTTGGAGCCCTTCCTGGCGCCCTATCTTGTCTTCTTCTGGTTCGTTCTGCTGGCACTGCGGAGCCCCTTCTACCGTCAACGATTCGCCAACTGCTTCGTGGGCGGCACGGCACCATCGCCCGGCGATTGACGCGGAACAACGCCGACCAAGATCGCACGGAATCCGATCCGGACGTTGCGCCGGCCGGGTGGCGTGCTGCCCCCGCGGTAGGCACAGCGGCCATATTGCGACTCGTCGCAGGGTGCAAATATTGTCTCATCGTAACCACCTTTGGCTGTTGCACTTGCGCCCTCATCTGACGAAAGCGCTTGCCTGCCACCCCTTGGCCCATTAGCCTCTGGGGACTATGAAGGAGAACCTCTGGCTTACGGTCGTAACATATCTGGCTTACTGCGTGGACAAAGACTATCATCATGAGCGGATTCACCAAGGTTTCAACCGGATCATCGAGCCACAGCATGAAGGGAACCAGGGCGACATCATCTGCATTGAGCGTCTGGGCGGACTGCTGAAATCCCACCATCGCAAAGCGGCGTGACACGCTCCTACCGTGCCCTCCTCGCAAAAACAGCGCGCGCCTCAAGGCAATCTCCACACCACAGATGTTCAGTCCGAGCTGGTTTCAGAACAGACCGCCATGATTCCCCCCCTCCTACCGCCTCATCCTTCGTAGCGATTTTGAAGCTAACAGCCTGACATCACTCGGGTTGCGGCCTGACGAATTTGTGTACCCTACGGGAGCGCCAAGGTCGAGTGCATCCGCCCCAAGACGCCGCTGTCGCTGGAGGATGCCCGACGGATCGTGACCGATTATGTCCGCCACTACAACACCGTCCGCTGGCACAGCGCCATCGGCTACCTCACCCCGAATGATAAGCTCCAGGGACGAGCCGAACAGATCTTCGCCGCCCGTGACGCCAAGCTCGAAGCCGCTCGACAGGCCCAACGAACCGCCGCGACGGCTCAGACCCCCTGAGGAGAGACATGGACTCGCAATCAGCACATCCATCCGGAACGCCGACAGCTACAACCCACCGTAAAGACAAAGGCAGGCCCTCGCCAGGCGGAGGCCACGCCGTCGTCGCGTGGCGGCCGACTTGCCGGGCCGGATACGCGGAACCATCCAGACACGCTACGGGCCTTCCTCGAAAGCCCGAGGGAACGCCCGTGGCGGACCCTCGAACACGACCGATCATCCGCTTGCGTAATAATCCGGCCAACCGGCGTCAGCCAGAACATCCTCAACCATCCGACTTGACAACCCTCACAGGGCAGTGCATCATGCCAACGTCAAGCCGGCGATCAACTCCCTTCGCCGGTGACAGTAGTTGTCCAATTCCCGCTGAACCAACACAGTCCGCTCTCGTAGGTCCTTGATGGACATTGATCTTGGAATTCCTGTTTGGCTCCGGCTATAGCTTCGGCCGGGCCTTCGCCTGCGCCAAACAGGTGGCGGCGTCCGCCAAGTCTCTTTCAGCCGACTGTCTTGCCACCCCACCAGCATCATCCAGAGCACTCCCATGGGTCTTGCTTTTATCACCACTCCAAGCTCTCTCGTATTGAACGATCTTTCACAATAACTAGGCCCTGCCACTGTACCCGCAGCACCTCTGAAGATCGACCGATTTCCTGGTAATTCAGCCGTTGCGGGGCGGTCCCGTGGTCGCTTGACAGGTACACATTGTTCAATTGGCCGTCGGGACCACAACAACTGGAATAGCAAGGTTCCCCAGGTCCGTTTCGCAGACTACTGTACCCTCCATGACCGTGTGCCGGCTTTCCGCCCTCTCGTCTTGTAGCGTAATAGTCACGGAGTGTGCGCCAGCATTCTCAGATGCAAGGAATGTCGCGCTGACCGGAAGATCCCCTTCGACATGAACCGCTCGTAACGCGACGGGGCGACCCGAACGTGAGGAAACGTGGATTTCTCTCTTCCTGGCCTGCCACGGCACATAGGACAATACGAGCGCCGCGGGATTAGCCTGGATATCCGGTTGGACGGTGCCCGACAACCGCACATCACACTGACTCATCTCACCCTCCAAAGTCGTTAGCACCCGGCATGTACCCGTGAATACTCCCGTGTTGCCAGGTTCTGTGCAGGAATGCATGTACACGGTAACCAGATAGTCCCCTTCCCGTATAGGAAATCGACTTCGTATCCCCGTGTATGATTCAGTGACCTCTTCAATCCTCTCGTAGGTTGCCCAGGCCTCGACACGTTCCTCACCATCTGCCAAAAGCATCCGAACATCACTGATTGCCAACTTTCCTTCTCCTGGATCATGAACCACGAAGACTCGGCTCCGCTCTGAGTCGTGGAACATTTCTCCAAAATACAGGACATCTGTTGAGGTCAGGCGTTCGTTCAGAACGTGACCTCGCAGAAACACTCGAAACATCGGGAGTGCTGCGTCACTACTTCTTATCACAAGGTATTCCGTGAATTGCCCTCTCTTGGTTCGCAAGTCTATTGACATGGTAAGGTTACACGTCTCGCCACTCAATATGGTCTTACGCTCAAGCTGGAAGCTCGTGCATCCACAACTTGTTCCGACGACTTCCAGACTCAGGGATGCGCCACCGGTGTTCTGGAGCCGGTAGATCCCTGCGACATCATCTGTGCTCCGACAATTCCCTATGTCGAGCCACGCCGTATCCAATTCGATCCGTCCGGCTTCGGAAGTTCCCGCTCGACTGCGTTTGTTCAGGATCAGGCATTGCCCACCCGGCCATACGGACTCAAGATCCTGGCGAGACCTATATTGAGCCGCCTTTTCCGAGTCGTAAACCCGTACCCCTTCTCGATGACCCGCCGCGCCAGCGCCCCCCTCTCTCGGATCCACTGCAACGAAGTGAGGACCGGCAGCAGTAGTCGTAAATAGAATGGCCGTACCATCGAGCCCAACAAGTTGCTCCCATGACAGCACGGCAATACGCGCCGGGACACCGGCTTCCTCCGCAATCCTTCGCAGGTCGCCCAGCGAAGTGCCTTGGCCTGTGCTGTCGCACCTCCGGATCAGATCGTCGACCTCTGCGGGAACGCCCAACCGGTTCAACGCGATGCATAAGCTGTAGGGGCCGCATTGTGAGTCTAACGCACAAGTCCCCGGGCGACCAGGTCCGGGACGGCTCATGCGCGTCTGCGGCACTTCCGCAGGCAAGTGTCGCCAATACAGCCGCAGAGTCAACAAGCCACCACATACGGCTATTGTGGTACCGACAACAGCCGAGATAGCAATCCTGCAACACGTCCCGTTCAACATTTCTTCTTTCGCACACGCGCGAGAAAATAACCAGTCACAGCTGCGCCGACCACAACTAGCCCGAGTATCGCGTACAGTCGCCCGGAGGCTTGGTTCCTCGCCTCCGCTGGCACCGGTCGCCGCATGGTGCGAGGCTGTAGCTCGGATTGCCCCGTATCGGGACCAGGCGGATGCCCGTTGCGAGCGGAAGTCAATTGAGCCTCGACATTCATGTCTTGCACCTCTTCCCCCGTCATTTCTGCAAGAATTGTCTCCACTGGTGGAACCGCCTCTCCTGGCCCAAACAGGGAGGGCGTCGTCTCAATTATCGGTGGGACAGCCCGATCGTCCATGAAGACTGTATTCGGCGGGAAAGGCCCGTTCATGGCCTTGGTCGCCTCGACCAGAAGGTCGTTGCTCACCTCTTGCGATGTGCTCTCGAAAACCAATCGATGCGGCTCACTGTTCGGATCCGGAAACGTCTGCCTCCAACTGGACGCTTCGGCTGTACACACGCCACCGCTATACTTGACTCCGCTGTTCTCGATCTCAAGCAATGGCTTCTCACCCTCGCGACCTTCGGGCAAGTATGACGCCTTGCGCACCAAGTATGCGGTGCCTGGCTCCACGATGAGATGCCACGTTCCTGTGTTTCCCATGTCAATATGGCCTTTGGCCGTCACGTGAAGTAACCCATCATCGTCTTTCGCAACCGCAGTCACCTCGTCCAAATACTCGGTATACATTCGTCCCAGACTCAAGAACGCCTTCATTATGGGCAGGGTCATTTCCGGGGCATCCGGGGGGCGCAGTTGCACCACGCGCGCCTTGCCTAATTCCCGCTTCGTATTATCTGGCGAAACCTGAAAGATGGTGTCCACCCGGTGTTGTGAGGAATACTCCTTACCGAAGAACAGAATGTGCTCCGATAAGACGCCCACACTGAAGCTGCGTGTCGGCAACATTACCCTAAGACCGCTGGTCTCAAGTTGTTGATACTCTATTGCGGGCACTTCTGCGCTTCTAAAGACCATTGCAGTGCCTTGATCGCCGCACGTGAGCTCCCAATTCATCTTGAAGGGACGAACACCGACAGAGAAGCTCCCGGTCTCGGTGCCCTTGCAGGAGAACCCCTTACTCAAGACAGAGTCGAACGCTTGCATCTTCGTAAGAAGCTCAGTCGCAGACGGCACGCCCTCTCCAGCCAGCGCTGCGGGCGACAGACAGAGCGCCGTTCCGATCGTTATGGTAAGATACGTAGCCACCCGGTTCATAGCAGAACACCCCATGTCGATTGCTCGAAGGCCTATGCCGTCTTGCGCAAGCGGTTCGTTATTTCAGAGCCTTGGCCCATAGGACTCACGAGCGTGATTAGCTGCGCCATAGAAAAGCCGCCATCGTTCAGGAGACAACGGATATGCGACACCCGCATGGTCACTGAGAACGTAGGTTGCGCCTTCGTCCGATGGACGGTGGCATCACCCTGCATTTCATTCTCACTTTCTGTCAAGCCGCTGTCAGCAATCGCGACAGCGGAGTCATTAGATCCGATGGCGGCTTGTTTGACCGTCTCTAGCTATTCATAAATGAATTCAGAGACCACATACCTCGCGGCCGTAGTGGGGCGCCGTACCCCAGCTAACGCCGCTGCATCCGCCGGTGATGCATCGCACATACTCACCCTTGGTTGGCGCACAAGCATGCGATTTCTGCCGCCAAAAGGGATTCTCGCCGCTGTGCGAGCACGACGCCCACTTGCGTTCCTGCCACCGCCACATCAGGGTGAAGTCATAATGGTAGACGCAATCGCCCTGTTGGCACGTGGGACTGCATTCGATGTACCAGTGCTTGTTTTCTATGCATGCATAGGTTAGGCAAGGCACCCGGGGATCCATTACCTCATGATAGCATTCATAGAAGTGACTGAAGCGATCCTGACAGTTCTCGCAGTTTGCCAAGCTTACACCAGCACGAAGCGATGCCAGGTCGGTCTGCACCTGATTGCTGTCACGGCCAAACCAGGCAGCCCCCGCACATGTAACAATTCCCACGCACACAATCAGGCAAACACTCAACGACTTGTATGTTGTCGACTTCATTGTCAACGCTCCTTTCCTTTCTTCTTTGTCCGCGGCTTTCGGCATCTTTCTTCCTATTAGTTCACCGATGCCCGTTTTGACGTTCGACGTTACTTGTCTCCGGGAAACAGACTACGTCCCGGACCTCTTGCTGGCTGCACCGGACCCCTCAAACCCGAGGCAGACGTAATTGACCGTGATCGTTTGCGGCTCACTCTGTAGATATAGCCGCACAGTGCCGACTGGGGCCGTGGGCACTCTAAGGAGTTCCGCGGAAACGCTTTGGGACTCGCCCGCCGCAACATCAAGAGTCGCCGAGAAACATGAGGGCTCGTCGAATCCGATGCGAGAGATATTAACGGAACGACCGGGTATGTTACTTCGGACAGTGAAAGAACGTGATCGGTTCGCATCGCTTGCGAGGTCGCAAGTAAGCAAAGCGGGATCGCCCGAGTAGACCGGTACATGTTTCACGCGAACGGGGACAACCACAGTGGGTTGCACTGCCTCTCCCGTACGGATTACCAGGTCTGTGCCAACCTCTGTTCCACTGCCATCCCCTGTAGCTGTTACCGCCACAGTCATTTTCGCGCCGGACCGCTTGATCCCTTCGGCTTGAACGCCGCTATTGTTGCAGGTAGACGGTACCTCGAGAGCGGAGGTAAGCAACTCGCCCGGGGACGCATAGATCGACAGCACGCCCTCGACAAGGGTGCCCGGATAAGCGGCGCCGAGGTCCAATTCACTCGGCTGGATCCGAACGACATCTCTGATCTCTACAGTGCCGTCCAGAGCGATCAGCGCGTTCTCCACAGTCTCGTCCGCTACATACACACGCATATCCGAGACGCCAACTGCGTTGGGCACATCCCAGACGACCTGGAGTTCCGTCGTTTCCCCGGCGGGCACATCTTCCTGAATCAGGGTAGCTTCCGCACAAGCACAACTACGCTTGAACACACGGAGATCCAGATGCCTGCCGGACCGATTTTCAATCTTATATCGCAGCGGCACCTTCTGTGATACCGGCCGGTACATTTGACCCAGATCAATGACTCGCTGTGCGCAGAACAGCAGCGAAGACGCGGCAGGATCACTCTCCCTGCACGCCTGATCGCGGTAGTGAAGAGCGAGCAAAATACCCAGGCTACTCCCCACCAACAGCACGCTCAAGCCTGGCAATGTCATGCTGACCCACCTGCGCATCCGCATGTCTTGCATCTCCCTTCGATAAACCGTGGCTTCTTCACAATGGCCCCGTCACCAGGGCAAGTCCCACACCGATAAGAAGTAGAATGGCCGCTGCCCCCGCAACCATCCACGACCAGCCGGCCGATGACTCGTGCACGATCGACACCCCCGGGAGGTCTCCGCGAGATGGTCCAACGGAACTGATTTACCTTCGACCGGCTGGTTTGCGTGCTGTCTGAGAACGTCTGCAGAACGTTATCAAGCGTTTCCTCTACATGTGGTTTTCCTTTCGTAACCCATACACGTGATTCTCCTGTCGTAGCCTCTACATGTGATTCTCCTTTCGTAAGTGACGCACAATGAGTGTCTTCCAGCCAGGAACCATCCCCGGTGACATATACAGAGACTTCTCCGGCCGAAGGCGATGCGATCCGATCCGCGGGCATCTGCGGCATGATCGGCACGATCGCCAAGCCCAGAGTGACTTTGCTCAGCTCGCCCACATCGATGACTACTATGTGCCGGCCGTCGATCATCAATATCCGATCCATGATTCGGTAAATCACTACGGCGTGGGATGGGCGGCCAATTCCCACATGCAAGGGGCACAAAATGGGTACGCGTTCGGGCAGTTCAGAAAGCGACCGAAACCTAACGAGCTTATTGGGAACATCCAGGGACGTAAGCGCTTGCTGGCATTGGGCCAGGGTTGTTCCTTTGTCCGTGGCGCCGGCATGCAAATATACTTCGCTGAGATTGGCCGGCCGGCCAGCGATCGTGCATATGGTAGCCACGGCAGATAAGCCGCAGAACGGACGTGAAGATGGGCGAATGTCGGGCCTGTAGCAAGCACCTCCTCCCGCGAACGTGACTGTGACCGCATAGCCAGCCGCGACGCCTGCGATGCACGTCAACGTCAAGAGCAATCCTACAAATAGTCGAGAGCCTATCCGATAACCCATTGAACCTTCTCCATTCCATCATGCCGCCGAAAACGCCTATGCGAAGACGGCGGTCCTTGTCGCAACATCACCAGGCTCAACATTCTCTTTCTCCATGATCCTGCAATCATGCATGTCTCACAGGGTAATGATGATCATCATGCCTAACCCTACAAACAGCGCAACCGTACCGAGTCTAAAAGCGACCAGGTGACGGTGCAGGAACTCCCGCAGGAACTGGCATTCTGCACTGATGCACGCTATAGCCAAGATCCCGGCCAACGGGAGGATAAACATCACGTTGTACAGCAGCAAATAGCTGATGGCGGCCGCCTGCATGCCCGGGGCTCGAGTCATAAGGACGACCGTCGGCAGGCAGACCTGGCCTGTGCAAAGTGGCTCCGGGATCGAAACCAGAAAACCCGCGCTGACCGAGCCGATGACCAGGCCGCGGGTCGTCAGGCCAGCACGGATCACCTTGTGGATCCCGCCTTTGACCTTCTTCGGCAGGCTGAGGGTCACCCGCTGGGTATCACCGGTATGGATGTAGCGGATGGCGTTGATCAGGCTCCAGCCGGCTAGGGCAAAGACCAGGACGGCCACGCCGCAGGCTAGGCCGGTCGACAGACCATGGCTGACTGAGAACGTCTTGGCGGCCCCCAGCAGACTCAGGCCCATCAGAAAATAGGCGCCGAACATGCCGACAATGAAGCCGGCGCCCACCGCCAGTATCTCGCGGGGGGTCTTCTTCAGGTAAGCCAGCACGGACAGGAAGGATATGATAGTCGTGAAGGCACAAGGGTTGAAGCCGTCGATCAACCCGGCGATAGCCACGGCACCTGGGCCGAATGATTCAAGGCGATTGAGGATTCCGCTTGGCACGGCCTCTTCCACGGCCTTGTCTTCGGACAGGGCGAGTTCGGGCTCGAAGGTTGCAAGACCGTTGGCGAGAGCATTCGCGATGGCAGCGTCCAATTGCTCGATGATGACTTCATCGCCTGCCAACGCCTTGTCGCCGACGAAGATCGCCGGCGGCGCGGCCACGGTCGCCCTATAGTGCTTTTCGTACTTGAATAGCTCGTCGAAGATGGTTATGTCTTTGATGCTACGTAGTTCGAGGCTGATACGATTGCCCCAGCGGCTGATGACTTGGGGAAGGAAGTTCTTGACCCTCTGGCATTCGTGGCACGATGAAGAGTGGAAGTAGACAACCCGAAGCGGCGACGATGCCACAGATGACGAATTGTTTGAGACAATCGACGGTGCACGATCTCTCGCAATGGGCGCTTCTGCCAGATCACCGGGCAGGGCTTCTCTGGAAATCACCATTGCCTCGCCGCCCCAGCAGGCAGTGAGCTTGCTCGCCGGCCACCACCGGGCTTCACCGGATAGTGTGCTGAACCGGAACTGTCCCTCGCGGGCAACGTCCACATAGCCAAAATGGCCTTTGTTTAGCGCGAGTATCGCACAGACGGAGAAGTGGTCGTTAAGCAGGCGTTCCAGTCCGCGCACATCCAGCCGCACTTGCTGGGCGTGCAGTCCCGCCCGCTGGCAGGCAGTCTTGATTTGTTCGATGCCCGTACCCTCGTGCGTAGCATTGTTTACGGTTGCGTGGTCGGGAACCTCGACGCTAAAGTGCTTCAGTACACGGCCCAGGCACGCTGGCCCGCAGGGGTTCGGCCAGACGCCTTCGTAGTCGCGGTTCTCGTTCGCCGTTGGGACCTGCGGCACATTGGCGGGAGTATCCGCGAGGACAATCGGCGTTGTGATACGCGATACCAGTAATGCGAAAAGAACCACCGTCACCGGCAGCCACACAATACCGCCATCAGCTTGCTGCCTGCCGGCGCGCCGCAGAGAATGTGTGGCCAATCCATTCATTGTCCCTGGCCCTCCCGCCGATCCGGCCATGCCGGTACCATCTCCGACACCAGCGCCGCCAGTTTGCGTTGCTGCTCCAAGGTCTGGGGCGCACAGCCAGTCCCGACCGGCACAAGCAGCCCTTCCATCGCGGCTGGAATGCAGCTTCGTGCAGCCACCGCCTGTTGCCGCAGTTGCTCAAGCCACTCATCTTCGTTCAGTGTCCCGGGCGTCATCGGAAGCATGGCGATATACGTGTTGTCGGCCAGCAGTTGCCGAGCTTGTTGCGGATGAGTTTTAGCCCACAGATAAGCCGCCGTTCGGGTGTCAGCCAGGTACTGGCTGGCGCGCAGACTGAATAGTGCCATGCGATCTGAATCGCTTTCTAGTTGTTGACGGCCAGTCGTCAGGGCGTCATGCCACCGCCGCAGAGCATCGGCATACTGCTGGCCAGGCGTCCGGTCATGAGCGGGCGAGCGGGCGATGGGTGTCGAATCCGGCAGGCCCAGGCTTCGCCACATCTCCCTTTCGTCCAAGCCAAAATGGCGAGCCAGGCGCGCGAGGGCCGTTGGCTCAGTCTTCGTAAGCGACTGGCTTGACGGCAGCATGGGGTCGTAGTGGAACTGCCATATGTCCCCACCGATCATCAACAATTCGATCCAGTCGGCTTTGACGGGTGGACCTTCGCGCGTTGCGGCAAGCAACCTGAAAGCGAGTTGGAACCGCCCATGCCTATCGCGCCAGGTCGCGTAGTCCAGCGTGTCCACATCCGGCAGGGCTGGCTGTCGCCAGAAACCCTGACCGAGCCCCGAGAGATCGATATCCATCTGCGCATCGGCCCGTGCGATCGCGTTGCGAAAGGCCGTGTCCCTGGCCCAGGCTGTCGTTGCCACCGCGTCGACGGGTGCCGGGGTGGAGGGAGCACGCCGGCCGACAATCGTGGAGGCGTAACCTGCTGCCACGTTCACCGCCTGTTGCCGCTGATCCAAGACGCCGAACCGCACGCTGCCCTTGAGCAGGATCACCTCTGTCTTGTTGCCATCGGCCCGGACATCAAACTTCGTGCCGGTGATGTCCAGGCGGGCGTTGTCGGTCGTGACTGTAAAGGCAGAGCCGGGAACAACTTCAACGTACAGTTCGCCATGGACCAGTTGGATCTCGTAAGCTACTTCTGTGTCATGCCTGCTTTGCGGGGCACCCGTGGCACGGCCCTGCCCTCCCGTGGTTGGAGCCGCGGCAAGGATGGCCTGGGTGTGATGGCTCATCACCATGCGGTGTTTGCCGCCAAGAAGGATTTCTTGCGGCTGAGCCCTGGTTATCACCGTCTGATTCAGAGCCAGGGGCTTGTGGCCTTGATCTGACATCAGCGCGCCAAAGGTGACGAACGATCCGCCGGAATTTGCAGCGAGGTCCGAATTCAATTGCCTGGAACTGCCATTTCTTAACGTCAGCCAGCCAATGCTGATGGCAATCAAAATGCAGGCTGCAGCCGCAATGCGGCCGATGCGGAAGACGATCGCCCGACGGCGTTGCCGATGCTTGGCCTCGTACCCATCAATCCGCCGCCATAGACCAGCAAGAGCCTCTCCCGGAGAACAGGTGAAGACCGGTTCTCTCCTGGGGACACCCGCCGCCTTGGCGGCCTCGCCCCAAAGGTCCGCCTCGGCATCGCACAGCACTCCGTACATACCGCAACAACGCTGGCATTGCGTGATGTGTTCGACGATGAACTCGCGCTGCCCGCGGGGTAGCCGCTCTGCTTGGACCACATGGCGCAGCAGAAGTTGCCATGGTGGGCAGGAAGATGGATCAGACTGTCCACGTTTCCTAAGCATTGTTGCTTCCATCACAAGACAATCATGCCGCTCACTCTATAGACGGGAAAAATGGCCTGAATTCCCCCTCGAAGAATCTCCTGTTTTCTTGTGCTGGGAGCGCAAGTTCTTAAAAAACAGCCACTTAAGACAATAAAGCTCTTTCGCCCTGGCTGGGCACTGATCCTGGCGAGGGGTACCGATGACACACGAAGGGCCACAACGGGAAAGAGCAAGGCGTAATTGAACTCTCGCCTTTTCCAGCCGTCGCTGGGCGGCCTTTTCTGTGCAGTTGACGATGGCGGCGATCTCCTTGGTCGAATAACCCGCCTGTTTCAGTTCCAGCGCCAGGCGATGTGATTCAGCCAGAGAATCCACCGCTTGGGCGACTTGTCCGGCGATTTCATCCTGTTCCACCGCCGCATGAGGAGAAAGGTCGGAGGCCTGCATATCAGCGGAAAGCTCCTTCCCGGCCGCTATTTGCCTCTTGCACCGATCAGCCACCGTGTTCCTGGCCATGCTCATCAGATAGCTCAGGACATCGCCTGTGATCCGCAGATTGTGGCGGCGCTGGAAGAAACGAAGGAACACATCACTGAGAACGTCCTCGGCGGTCTGTTCATCCAGTTGATACTTCCAGACAACGAAGTTCAACAGGCCTTGCCGATGTCGAAGGTAGAGGATTTCAAAGGCCCGTCGGTCGTCGGCAGCTATGCAGCGCAAAAGCTCGGCATCGGTGAGTGAAGAAGATGCTTGCTGCTTGTCATCCTTGTGCTCGCTGACCGATTCCGCAGACGAGCGCAGTGTGCCCGGCTGGATACCGCCTGGTGCCGACGCAACGGCAGCGCCATCGCTCGCCCGCGGTCGGATGGTTGGATCAAAACGTTTTCTCTTATCTTTCACGAAGCCCTCTGAGGAAGAACGGAGCTATCGGTTGCCGTCGATGTCGGCCTTTCGCATGGCTCTCGGGCCTCCCTCCACAGCGAGTTGTCGAACGGTGTGCCGGAAACGCAAATAGATCACGTTGCATGCCATCGTGCTATCCTCAGCCACCAATCATGGCTCTCGGCCCACCCATACGCTTCGGCTCGGCTCCGAGATTGGCGCAGCCGCTTCGGCCAGGTTGATGCAGCACTTATCAAGAGCGCGGCTCAGCCATGCGTTCGCGGGCCGCGCCCAACATCCAGGTTTGTCCGTTCCATTCTCATTCATCTCGGCGAAACGGAAAACAGCCCCTTCGTGCCCCAAGCAGGGAGCAACGTGTCGTAGGGTGCACAAATTCATCCGAGTGTAACTCGCGCGGTATTACGCTGTTGGCCGAGAAATCGGGGTGAAAGACGCGGTGGTCAAAGCAGGGAGATCAGGGGTCATCCATTGTTGAAAGTGGCTCAGGCTGGGCGCATCTGGCGCGGAGCATGCACTTCGGCGCGCACTGTCTCTGCCAGAAGAGTAGGGCAGGGGAGTGTCACGCCGCTCTGCGATGGTAGGACTTCAGTAATCCACCGAGGCGCTCGATGGAGATGATCTCACCCTCAACTACTGGCGGGACAGAGGACAGCTCAAAGCCCCGAAGTTTGCTCGGCGGGTGTGGTACCGTAGGGCCGAACTCGACCGATTCCTGGCGGTGAAAACGGAAGGATGAGAAGACAAGATTTGACTTGCGCCCTCGCTCAAGCGGACGTATACCGGCCCTTGGGTCAGTCATCCGTGATGGCCACAGGCTCTGTACGGGCCGGGAGATTTGATCATGGCGACTGAGAAAGTCACGGTCTATAGGAAGTACCGTGGTGCCGTTCCCAAAGACCAGAGCGGTCGGCGGTTCAGAAGCTTGCTGGCCACAGCGACATCAAGACGACTCAGAAGTACTATTTGATCGTTCAGCAGGAGGACATGGAGAAGGCCCGCATCGTGAACTCAAAGATTCTTGGGCCAAATCTGACTGACCCACTTTTGACCCACTCCGGCCAAATCAGGCCCCCAACGAAAAAGGCCGCTGAACATAACTTCCCAGCAGCCAAGGATTTACGATAGTGGGCAGGGGCGGATTTGAACCGCCGACACACGGATTTTCAGTCCGTTGCTCTACCAACTGAGCTACCTGCCCGCATGGAGGTTATACGGCGACCACCAGTGTACCAGACGCACCGGCCCGTGCAAGCGATTTCGTTCGGGAGCGACGATTTTCTTGCCGCCGCCGGAGGCAAAAGGGGCCGCCGAAAGCTCTGCGACCCGCTTCGGACCCGACTTACATGGCCGTGAGGCGTTCTTTGCGAGACTGGACGCGGAGCCTGGCGTCTTCGTACCGCCTCTTCTCCTCGGGCGTCTCGGGCAACAGCGGCGGTGCGGTCGTCGGTCGTTTGTGCTCGTCGAGAGCGACCAGCGTCAGGTGGGCCGTGGTCGCTGTAACCTGCTCGCCCGTGTACGGGTCTTCGCGGCAGACCAGCACGCCCACCTCCATCGAGGACCGGCTCACGTAGTTGACCACGGCTTTGAGGATGACGTGGTCGCCGACGCGGATGGGTTGGCGGAAGACCAAGGAGTCGATCCCGGCGGTCACCACCTCCCGGCCACAATGGCGCTGGCCGGCCATCGCCGCGGTCATATCGATCCAACCGACGATGGCCCCGCCGAAGGCCGTCCCCTGCGGATTGGCCTGCTGTGGCATCACGAGGTACCGCGTCTCCACAGCACTCTCACGCGGCGTTTTGCCTCTTTCACTCGTCATGCCCCTGGTAATACCGGAACAAGGCCTGTCCGGTCAAGCCTGCAATGCCGGAGTTTGAAGAAGCCGCCCGAACCCTCGCGCGGCCTCGGATGGCAATCATACCGATTACGATTGAGAATTTCGTATCTNNGCCGAAGGCTTTGCCAATGACGCATGGACAGGACCATCGGCAAACCAGCGTTTGCCGCCGCCACCCCAAGCATGACGACGCGCCACGCAAAACTCACGCGCAATCGGTATCACAGATGTCTGCCTGGCAAGACAGGACATCGCCCGGCCGCCGTGCCGAGGGACTCACAGGCGAAGGGCCATACAGGAAGAACGCTGCCCCCGGAACGCGTTACCAGCGACGCGGCAGACGCCCGGCCAGACTCAGCCCGAGAAGCACAAGAGCTGCCGTTGCGGGTTCGGGAGCGGTAATGGTAAGCCCGAAGGAGTTGAAGGTGCCGAGATTTATATAAAAGGCGTCATAGACCTGGAATTCCCACAGACCACACGTGTCTTCGCCGTCAAAGGCCGCGAGCGACTCCAGAGGCACGTAGTGACCTTCGAAAGGCGGTTCGCCTTCCACGATGGAGGTATCGGCTTCGTCATCGAACGTGGTGGAACTGTAATCCTCGCCCGTATAGTACCCGTTGAAGGGATCACTCTTGTTCAAGAGTACTCTGGTGCCGGAAGGACTTTGGATATACAGGTCGAGATCGAAGGCCTTTGTGTGCGTGATGCTTACGGTGACATCGAGGTCCAGGATAGCCAGATGCAGCGGGACTTCGATAATCGCATCTTGCATCCAGCCCTTGCTGTCGCTGGGATCGGCAGGGATCGGCAGGTCGAAGCTGCCGCTGAAGGAATACGTTATGTCGCCATCGGCCGCACGGGCGGGCATGCACGTGCCCAGGGAAACACCGGCAACAACCATAGCTGAAACAAGGGCCCGAGAGTTCATCACAGCCTTCCTCCGAATGCTTCTATACCTCAGAAGTTCTCCACGGAAATCCGCTGGCACACCGCTAGGGTGAAGACCTTACTCTANNATCGTGCCTCCCACTGACCAGACGACTCAATGTAGAACCGACTCGCGTATTATATGTATGTATCGCCCGATTGGCAATCGCCTCCACGGCCCCGTGTGGGGACGGGTGTACGACAGAAGAGTGGCGGTCAGGACAAGAGAGATGTCATTGCGAGGAGGCGCAGGCCGACGAAGCAATCTCGCATTGCCGGGGGTCGAGACGGCCGCGCCGGCCTCTGGCTGGCTCGCAATGACATGCAGGGCATTTGCCACAAATTTGTCGTACACCCCCGGGGGGCGTCGGAGTATGCCGTCGTCAACGGGGGGCAGGCTCAGCCGGCGGGGTCTGGGCGGGGAATTCGACCTTCGGCGGGGCGGCGCGGGCCTCCTCGGTCGTCTCGAAGAAGGGCTTGGGCTCGACGGCGGCCCGGCGGGCGAAGAACGAGCCGATGAATTCCTTCGTGTACGTGTTCAGCTCGTTGACCGCCTGGTTGTAGCGCGTGCGGGCGACGGCGATGCGGTTCTCCGTGCCTTCGAGGGCCACCTGCAAATCGCGAAAGTTCTCGCTGGCCTTGAGCTGGGGATAGGCCTCCTGGAGCAGCAGCAGCCGGGACAGGGCACCGCTCAGCTCGTTGGAGGCCTCGATCTTTCCTTCGATGCTGTCGGACTGGAAGTACTTCGTGCGGGCCTCGGCGATTCTCGTGAAAATCTCCTTCTCCTGGCCGGCATAGCCCTGCACGGTCGCAACGAGGTTGGGGATCAGGTCGAGCCGGCGCTGGAGTTGGGCGTCGACGTTGGCCCAGGCTTCATTGGCCCGCTGCTCGAGACGGATGGCCCGGTTGTAGCCGGGAATGTAGAACGCCGCGAAGGCGAGACCGAGAAGGGCGACGGCAATAATGCCGATGATGATGATGGTCAGCAGCGCCGTCAGACCCGAATCTCTCGTTGTTGTTTTCGACTCAATCATGATTGACCTCCGTCGCATCTACCATCGTCCACTGGCCCCGCCGCCGCCGAACATGCCGCCCCCGCCGCCGCCGAAGCGGCCGAAGCCGCCGGGCAGTCCCCCTCCGAAGCCACCGAAGCCGCCTCCGAACGGTCCGCCTCCAAACGGCCCGCCGCGCCGCGGGCCGCCGAACCCGCGAAACAGAAACGGCAGAAGGAACAACCAGCCCCAGCCCATGCCCCCGTGCCGGCCGAGGCGACTGAAGAGCAGCATCGCCAGGAACAGGATTAGCAACAGGGCACAGCAGGGGCAGCCGAAACACGGCGCGCCGCCGCGCGGACCAAGACCCCGGTCGTAGTCACGGCCTCCGCCCGGCAGCGCCGGCATGCCGGTCAGCGTCACGCCGCTCTCGTCGGCGATACGCCGGACCACCCGCAGGTTCGCCTCGTAGATGCCCCGGCTGTACTGGCCCCTTCCAAGATAAGGCGTCAGCACGTCCCGTCCGACGCGCCCGGCGTACTGGTCCGTGACGACCCCTTCGAGGCCGTAGCCCACTTCGAAGCGGTATTGTCTTTGCTCCAAGGCCAGCGTGAACAGCAGGCCGTTGTCCTTGCCCGCCTGGCCCAGCTTCCACTTGTCGAGCAGCTCGATCGAGAATTGCTCGATAGGCAGACCGCCGGTGGAGGGGACGGTGAGGATGATGTACTGCACGCCGGTCTTTTGCTCGAGTTCCTGGAGGATACCGTTGAGCGCCTGCTCGTGCTCGGCATCAATCACGTTGGCGTCGTCCTCGACGTAGAAGCCGGGCGGCGGCAGATCGGGCGGCGCGAACTGCCTGGCGCCGCGCGCGGGCAGCAGGATCATCAGGACCATGAGTGCCGGCAGGGTCTTGCGCATGCCTACGCCTCGAATTCGTCAATGATGGTGGTCAGCCGGTCCACGGCCGCGAGAATCGCCGCCAGGGCACGGCCGACCTCGGCTTCCGTGAGCCGGGGTCTCTCGTACCGCCACCTCTCGGCGGCCATCGCGGCGTTCAGATCGACCTGGAATTCGTCCCCGGCCCGCCGCAGCGCCGCCTCCATCGTTTTCGGCCGCTCGACGTCCCTGAGCCACAGCATGGCCCGCGCCAGCGGCGCCAGTCCCTTGCCGGTCGATATGAGAATGTCTCGAATCATCGTCCGGTCGCCGGCCGCGGTGACATAGCCCTGTCGCAGCCGGACGAGCGTCGCCTTGAGCTCGCGCTCGCACTGGAGCCGAACGTCCTTCTTCTCGATGTGCAGCGCGGCGAAGGGGTCGTCGCCGAGGATGGTCTTGTGCGTCAGTTGGAAATCGAGGAACTCGACGCCGAAAACGTCGCGCGAACGCTCGATGTAGGAGGGCGTCATCAGCAGCGGCGGCGTGACCTTCTGTCTGCTCATCGGCCGGGCCAGGGAGGCGACGGCGTTCAACGCCATCATATCGTGCCGCTCCACGACGACGACCGTGTTGATGTCACTGGTCGCGGGCCGGTAGTCCTCCGTCAGACTGCTGCCGACCACCGTGACGCTCTGGAGATTGTCCCCCAGCCCCGCCTGGAGCCGCTCGACCAGCAGCCGCAACGGCTCGCGGATCGTCAAGCGAACTTCCTCCAAGCGGGGGATACTGCGCGTCTCGATCTTCTTGGCGGCTTCTTCGGACACGCCGGGAATATTCTCTTGCGGTGGACCCTCACGAATCTCGGTCATCGTGCCTACCCTTTCCGTGGGGAAGGTGTCAACCCCTGAAAGAAACTCATGCGCCGAATCTACTCTTATATCACAACCGCCAGCCGGCCCGGCGTATACTCGATTATACTAAGGATTTGGACCGTTGTGGCGACAAAAAAGGCTCAGAGACTATCTCAAAACGACACTCTCACTTGTCATGGCGAGCGAAGCGAAAGGGCCCCCCAAACACGAAATAATGCGTTGGGGTCCTGAACCATCCGGCCGCCGAAAGAGGGATTTCTCAAGTCTGTAGCCCGGATTCCTCGCTTCGCTCAGAAGGACATTGCAGCTTTGGGGTAGTCTCGGGCGTTGGGGAGTTGCAGGCCGTGCCCGATGGGAACGGGGGACGGGTTTATGGCAATGGCGCCTGGGAGGCTTCTTGATCCGGGACTTCGATCAGGAACCTGCTGCCCAGGCCCGGTGCGCTTTTGATCTTCATCCGGCCGCCCAGCAGTTGGACGCGCTCTCGAATGCCCAGCAGCCCGAATCCGACCGCCTCTTCGAGTTCCTGCGGGTCGAACCCGCGCCCCTGATCGACCACCGACAGGTAGATGCACTGTCGCAGGCGTCGCACGCGAATCCTGGCTTCCTTGACGCCGGCGTGTTTGACCACGTTGAACAGCAATTCCTGGGCCACCTTGTACAGGAAAGCCTTCAGCGGCTCCGAGGATGAATCGACCGGGCCATGGGCCTCCACGGTCACGGTCAGACCGTGCTTTCGTTCCATATGACAGGCCAGCCACCTCAGGGTCTCGGCCAGATCGACCTGATACAGCACCGGGCTGAGCTCGTGCGACAGACTGCGGGATTTCTCGATCGCGTCCCGGAGCATGTGTTTGACCTGCTCGACGATTTCCTGGGCCTCTTCGGTGCCACGCGTCTCGGTGCCCAACAGATTCAGGTGGAACCGTGCCGCCGCCAGCGTCTGTTGCACGTCATCGTGAAGAATGTCCGCGATGCGCTTGCGCTCGCGGTCCTCGGCCTGCGACAGCTCCAGCGTCAGTTGCTGAAGCCGGCCCACCGTGTGGGTCAGGTCCTCCGTGCGCTGGGCGACCTGCCGCTCCAGTTGCTCGTTCAGCTGGCGCAGGAACGCCTCCACCTGCTTTTGTTCCGTGACATCCTGTGCGGTGCCAACGAGCCGCACAGGCCCGTTGCCATCGGCGCGGATCAGCTCGCCCCGGCCACTCAACACGCGGGTGGAACCGTCCGGAAAGACCACGCGAAACTCCAGGACATCGGGGTGTTCGCCTGCCAACGCCGCCCGGATCCACTCCCGCATCGCGTCGCGGTCATCAGGATGCAGCAGGCCCATCAGCGCCTCCGCCGAGGGCACGAACGTGTCCGGGGAGACGCCGAAGAGGCGATAGGTCTCGTTGGTCCAGGTCGCGGCATTGGTAGTCAGGTCCACACTCCAGGTTCCGATGTGGCCGATCCGCTGCGACTCGGTCAGCAGATGCTCTTTTTCCCGCAGCGCCTGGGCCGCCAGCTTGCGTTCGGTGACGTCTCTCAGGCCTACGATGCGAGCGCTGCGCCCCTGGAACCGGCAGGAGGCCCCAAAGGACTCGACCTGCACGAGGCGGCCGTCCCGGCGCCGCAGCTCGATCTCGTAGTGTCCGCCTGTCCCGGAGCGGATATATTGACGGATGCGCCTTTGCGAATCGGGGGTAAACAAGTCAATGGCCTTCGAGCCCAACAACTCCGAGCGGGTGTAGCCGGTCATCTCCGCGAAGCGGTCGTTCAGTTGAACGATCCGGAAGTTCTCATGCACGAAAATGCCGTCGAAACCCCGATCCAATAGGAGTCGATAGCGGGCTTCGCTTTCCCGCAGCGCTTCTTCCGTGCGCTTCAGGTCGGTGATGTCCTGGACAATGCCCCCGAGGCGGACGATCTTTCCCGTCGCATCGAGTTCCCGGTCGGACAACTCGGTCCGGACACGACGAATACCGCCGTCCGGCCAGACGACCCGGTATTCCATCGCCTGAGCCGTGCCCTCCTCCACCGCGGCCGCCATCCGTGAAAATACGAAGGCGCGATCTTCCGGATGAACGGCGGAGTTGATCGCCTTGTCGAGGTCGCCGTCGAACGCGGATGGGTCGATGCCGAAAATCCGGTACATTTCCTCGGACCACGTGACGCGGTTGGCCTCGACGTCCCAGGACCAGTGGCCGACATGGGCGACCTCCTGCGAACGACGCAGCATCCGCTCGCTTTCGCGCAACGCCTCTTCGGCCCGTTTGCGTTCGGTGATGTCGAAATTGACGCCGACGACCTTCCGCAGCACGCCGCCTGCGTCGCGTATCGGCACGGCCGCGCCCTGTAGCCACGCCACGCTGCCGTCGCGGCGGACGACACGAAGTTCCGTGTCGGACGGTCCCGTCAACCTGTGCTTCACCGATTCCCGGTCAAAGGCGAGGGCTTTGTCCTCGGGGTGAATCCGTTGCAGGATCACGCTCGACGGCACGCGCTCGTCCGCGTTGTCGAGGTCCCACAGGCGGCGGTGCAACGGGTCCGTGTCGACGGTGTCGGTCGCGAGGTCCCAGACCCACGTCCCCATCCGCCCGGCGTCCAGAGCAACACGCAGACGCTCCTCGCTCTCGCGCAGCGCCTCCTCGGCCCGCTTGCGCTTGGTGATGTCCCGGTCAACCCCGCGGTAGCCCGCCAACTTCCCTTGCGCATCCAGGACCGGGACAGCGTTGGTTTCCAGAACCACCAGGCGGCCGTCCTTATGGCGGTTCACGTTTTCCAGTCGGCGGATGGATTTTGCCTGGCCGGCAATGGCAGCAAAGACTTCTCGCACGCGCCGGGCTTCCTCCGGGGGCATCAGGTCAAACGGCGTCTTTCCGACGATCTCCTGTGGCTCATATCCGAGCATCTCCCGGCACTGCGGGCTGGCGTACGTGTAAACGCCGTTCTCGTCCACCTCCCAGATCCAGTCGTTGACAGACTCGACCAGGAAGCGGTGTCGCTCCTCGCTCTCGCGCAACGCCTTTTCGGCCCGCTTGCGCTCAGTAATGTCCCGGGCGAAGGCGCAGTCGTACGCGCGGCCGCCGAA
>JABAOC010002308.1_pt1 | contig 23846 bp, 47 predicted proteins | sample 7062161 | NCBI WGS metagenome assembly JABAOC01 (sample SAMN14538625, study PRJNA623070) | marine sediment metagenome | biome: marine biome [ENVO:00000428]; feature: marine pelagic biome [ENVO:01000023]; material: deep marine sediment [ENVO:00002113] | place: India: Gulf of Khambhat ... | reverse complement strand
ACAGCTGGGCCAAATCAGGAGAACAATAGAATTTTAGATTCTTTTTGTTACGCCTAAATTTGGTAGGCATCGCCCGAATCGCTTTACTGAAAATACTTAGGCCAATATTAGCTCCAGCCGCGTCTACCGTATGGCCGTTCAAAGCCAATTTCTGCCAACCGTCGAACAATGCGAGGTAAACATCTTTGATATATTGAGTCGTACTTCCGCCATCTACAATATCGCCTTCCAACGCCGCTGGACCAAGAGTATCACCGAGAATGTAAAGTTCTTCAAGGTCATTGGCCAATTGTTTAGCGAACATCTGTATAATGTGCTCTTCTACTGCGTCGCCTTCGATATTGACTTCTGTAAAGATGTCGCCAATTTCCACGGGCACGATAATTTCTTTCGGCTCCAACGTAATTTTCGAAGTACTAACTCCACGTCTAATACCTGGGTCAGTCGCTTCAGCCTTAGGCATCGCCGCGCGTTTACCGATACCGATTTTATCGATATCCATTTTCTCGTTACGAAAACGAACCATCCTGGCCTTTTTAGCCAAAACCGTTTCGTCGTATACGTAATCCAAAAATTTATCAGATTGCGCCGGATTAAGCTTCCCCGCTGCAGCGAGAGTGTCAGCGGTGATTACTGCTTTTTGGACTAATTCTTCGTTAGTAATGCCCATTTCGTTCTCCTTTTTTATTTGTTTCCATTACAAACAAAATTATTTTTTTTAATACAAAACCCCTGACCACAAGGATTTTTTAACCGTTTGTGAATCTTCCGAATCTCCGTCGGATTTCGGAGCGAGTTTGGCTTTTTCCAATTTCTCTACTCTTTCCGTAATCTTTTCCATATTCTCGGTAACGGATTTAGTCAACTCTTCTAATTTTTCGACGACGACGTTCTTTTCGTTTTCGGTCTTTTCGGATTTTTTTACTTCTTCGGAGCCCTCTTCAACTTCTTCTTTCAGCTTTTTAACAACCACGGAATCTAATAACTTTTGGAGCGAATCAACTGCTTTAGCCAATTCAACCATCGTTTCCGGAGTCAATGCCCTAGCTTTGTGAATCGAATCTTCAAGAACTTCTAATACGTCCTGTTCTTTTTTAGGTTCTGCTTTTTCGATTTTCGCTTCGGTTTCTTTTTTAACTTTTTTCTTCCCGCTTTCCTTATCCATCTCTTCCTCATCCATTTCAGCTTTTTTACTTTTCTTATTCACTTCAACTTTTTTCGTATCGGATGCGACATCATCGTCGATGGATTTCGCGACTTCGTCGATTTCGTCCGAAACGGATTTTACGATTTTCGCTTCTGTCTCATTTTCGACATCTACATCGACCGTTTCCACTTCTAAATCCGCGCTATTCTTTTTCACTTCTTTTTTCTTTGACTCTCCCATCGTTTCCTCCTGGTTTTTAATGTTTTTACACTTTATTATGTTGAAGGGTTTCAAATTAGCAGGTGCGTCTACTAATGATATTTCCTCAACATCTAAATCCAAAAGTTCTCTGGCCATTATGCCACCTTTTTCGCTTTCGCTTTACCGCCTATCGAAAAACCGGTTATTTTACCTTTTTTAACTCGCTCCCAAACATCATCATCCAGCACTTTAACTACTAAAACCCAACTACCTTTTTTAATTTTTTCTTTTCCCAATTTAAAATCGACTTCCGCGATGTAAGATTGCCTTAATTGTATATTTTTCCCGAATATATTATGTTGAACGCCTAATTTAGTTCTTTTATTGTAATCATTTAAAAATTTCGCGGCAGCTTCTTCAATAACTTCCGATTTTATTTTATCTTCGTGCGCGTCTAAAACGTTAGGAACCAACACAACTCCCTTCAAAATTCTCTTTTCGGCTTTAAGTATCGGTACGTGCCAAATTACGTTATCGTTATCGAAATCTTCCCGAGACATTCTATCTCCTAAGTCGTTAACGTTAATGATAACCGATATTTCACGTAAACAATAAAAATTTGGATGAATTAAATTGAGATAAAAATTAAAAAATCATAGACACCGGGGAGATGTCTATTGTGCAACGACACTTAAAATGAAATGGTGGCAATATTATCTTATCATCTGTAAATGCTTTCATTCCTATTTTTTCATATCTCTCTGATATTTCTAAAAATCTCTTTTCGCTCAACCAAGGTTGAATGGCTTTTATATCGTCGGGACTTTTAGCGTTAATTATTTTATTCATTTGATTCGCACCATCGGCGACTTTAAACGATTTTCCATCCAACAAAGCGCACCTACTACACGTTCTACTATCTCCGGGGTTGGATATGGTATATTCGTTGATTTCGACATCTTGAAAACTTTTTAATTGAGAAAAAACTCTAGTCGTTGTTGTTACGTTGGCTGATAACGCATCGAAATATTGCCTTGTTGTTCCGTTGAACCCTTTTGGAACGGCGATATAATCGCCAACCCTTTTAATTCTTTCCTCTATCAATTTACCAGCCGTCGTAACGTCCGCTCCCGCTTCTAAAATCGTTTCTTTGACCGTTTTAGCGATTGCGTCCGCGATATTAACGTCGTAATATTCTCCTATCCAATATAATTGATGATCTTCTAACGTCCTAATTACTTGTTCATCTATCAAATCAAATACTGGAGATATTTCTTTTGCTTTTTTGATTTCGAAGTCTAATTTGGGCAATCCGTATCTTAACGAATATTTAATTTGCCCGGTTGCTTTCTTGTAACCAATATCTCTTCCTAATTCATAAACATCTTTTACGTGTTGGATTAATATTTTTTGTATCGATTTGTGCCATACGCTTAAAGATTTATCTACGAATTTTATTATTTTTTTCTGTTTGTCGCCCCTTTTAGCCATCTTGCCGGCTATTTTAGCAACTTCGTCAACTTCGTTTTTCCAAGATTTGTATAAATAATCTCTTAATTTTTTTTCGTTGCGGGATATTTTAGTCAACGGCGATACGTTCGCCGCTTTATACAATATATTATCTAAAATATATGATGCCGCGTATCGTTTCCTTAATTCAATGTTGTTCATCTTCTTCCATATCGCTAGACCAAGAATGTTCTAACGTATCGTTTACTTCCATCAAATAATCGATAAAATTTTTATCTATATCGTTTAAACTATCTATGTTCTTTTTCATATCTTTCAACGCCGTAATCTGTTGTCCTGGTTCGTTTGCTTGCGCCATATTTTTTACCGCTTCAGCCATCGTCATTGAAAATGGAACATCTGGGTCAAAATTTTCTTTGAATTTAGGCAATTCCATGCCCAATATGTCTTCCAATAACATTCTTGCAATTCTAGGAGTCATGCCTCCTGTTTTTTCGGCTCCAGCTAATATTTTAACTAATTGTTGATTATCAGTAGTGTTAGGCGAATTGGTTTTAAAATTATGATATAATATCCCTAAATCGGGGAAAATAATTCGATTCATAAATTCGTCTTCTGAATCTCTTTCAGGAGCGAATATTTGTTCATCTGCCAACGTCCTGCTGCTTTCTGCCGTTGCCCTCGTATAATCGTCGCTTCTTCCTACGAAAATAGGAGGCAATCTGAAAGCTCTTCTAACGCCGTCTTGTATGTTGGCTGTATAATTTTGAAACAACGCGTCTTTATGTTGAGAAGATACTAATGGCTTGACATCTATCTTGACTTGGCCGCCATCTTCCCCTTCGACGTACCCTTCCGCTTCTAAAATCAAAAATTTACTATAATCGTTAGATTTTTTTATAGATTCTGCGTATTCTTGTATTCTATCGATGCTCGCTTCATTTAATTGCCCGTTAGATACGGCAATAATCATCGAAGGAACGTTATTGTTTTTGAACGTAATAAAATTTATTTCTTCCGCCGCCCTTGCCCCGTAAATAGACAAAAGCATCCCAATTGTTCTCGGCAATCCATAAGGCGTTCTTGGAGAATAAATTCTCCTATAAATCACTTCGTTGGCACGAAATTCTTCCGATAAAGTTTCATCACCTTCTTCGCCGTTTCTGCAATCATATATCCTCTTGTCTCCAAATTCTTTGAACCAAACGGTTTTATACCCTATTTTCGTGTGTCTGTTTAACGAATTTCTAAACGTTCTGCATTGTACGAATTTTCGAAATCTTTTATACTCCCCTTGTTCTACTATTTTTACACTACCATCTGTTTGCATTTGCAATATAGGTCTTTTTGTGTAAATAGGGTCTTTGTCTAAGCGACCTAATCGCATTTGATAACTAGGGATATGGGAAAACGATTGAATGTTACCGTTTTTATCTCTTATCACTTCAGAAAAACAATTGCCCGTCGCTTCTAAATCTTTTCTTAATTTGCGTCTATAATCCGTGTAAGATTCGCTTGTGCAATAAGCGAAAAAATTTATCAATTTAACTTTTTCTTCTTTTATTTTTTTCAATAATTTATCATCTTCGCCTTTGTATCTAGGAACGAATCTGTAACCGAAAGCTTCTATATTCACCTCCATTGCATCCAAACATTGGCCCAATTCGGTATTATTTTCGGGTAGCATAGCTAAAACTAATAAATCGAAAGGCGGTTCGATAATATTTCCTTCGGCAGTCAATGTAGAAAATGGATCTTCAACCGATTGTTTAGTTTTACCAAGGGCTTCTTCAACTTGTTTTTTTATATCGATTGTGTGTACATTTATCTTTTTTCTATTTCTTTTCTTCATTGCGAGCGTCCTCCATAAAAATTACTTTATCATTTCCCAATTCGTTTAATATATCGTTGTATTCCTTTATCTTACTCTTTATTTTTTCGATCGCAACTTTAGATGAAATCGGAACTGGAGGATAGCAATCTCTGTTGAAATTGCAAAATTCACAAGAAGGTTTGTCTAATACTAAATTATGATGAAAACAAACCCATTTCGCCATTATGCCTCCTTAAATCAACCCTGGTTCTTTTCGCCTTTTTCTTCTTTTTTTTCTTTTAGCAGCGCTAACTGACATATCTAAGGCATCGAATAAATCCTTAGAACCAGAACCATTTGGAAACAACACTAAACGCTCTATGGCTATATGTATTCTATTGGATTTCACAAAAAACACCTTTTTGTCTTCGAAATATGGCGTAAGCTTCCAAGCCCTCGAAATTTTATCTTTCGAAGTCACAATAGGCAACATAGGGATTCTAACCCCTTCTTCTTTTTCTTTATCTTTTAACGTTTGATATTGAGCTTCTTGATACGCATTAATTTCTATTCCGATTCTATTAGGCGACCATTCTTCATTAAATTCTAGTATTTTTTTCGTTTGCGCCGCGAATCTATATTTACCTTCCAAGAAATCCAAAAAATATATGTCGAATAAATGATTTACCCCTATCACTACTATCACAAAATTATCCGAAGTTTCGCTTTGCTTAATAGCCAGATCTACCCCCATATAAATAGATAAATCATTCGGAACGTCCTTGCTATCTATTAACTGGCAATCGTCATATTGAAAAATTTCACCTTTCATCGCTTCGGTGTCACACATATATTGTGAATTGAATATAATTAATCCAGCCTTTTTTCTTTTTTCAACAAACCATTTAGGCGGGTATTTTTCGTGCCATGGGGATTGACCTTTTTCATTAAGAGCTTTAATTATATGATGGCTATCTTTCAATTCATTTTTTATCAAATGCCCATATAAATCTTCGTAATGATATCTTGTTCCTAATCTGTGGAATTCTCCTCTATGAGGCACTTCCGGGTCTGGAGGCTCTAAAGTTGGTTCTAACGTTTTGTAATACCAAATTTTAGTTTTATTCCTCATGTGTTCTGTTCTCGAATTATCTTCGTCCACTAAATCATCCGCTAAAATTATATCGTAGTGTCTACTAACAATTGTCCCGTCGACCCCTACGCAAGTGATCGTCGCTTCTTTAGTGTTAGATGTCTTAGGCAACACCTCTATTTCTTTGTTGTCCCATTTATTAACCAATCTTGGGTCGTAATATTCGCCAAAAATTTCCATTAAATTGTCGTTAGATTCGAAATGTCCCTTGATCTCTTTTAAAAAACCTTCGGCATTAGGAGCTGTTTTCGATGCTATCATTATCCTTATATTAGGATTTTTTAATATGTGAAATATGGCTCTGGTAACCGTGCAAATGGTACTTTTCCCTGCCCCTCGAAAAGCCAATTGCAAATTATCTCTATGGACAAATTGATATCTTAACATCGCCAAGTGAAATGGCTTAACTGTGTACCCTAAAACTTGTTCAGCTAAAATATCGACTCTATTGTAAACCAAGATTTGTCTTTTAATTTGTTCTTTTTTTAAAGAATCTAAATTTTTTATCTCCAACATTATTTGCGACCGCTCTTTTGGTCGATTTATTGAAACGCTATCTGAAAACGATGATAACACTTTTCACCATTAATACGGATGTCTCAAATTAAAACCACTAGCATATATATCACAACCACCTATCCCCGCCACAACATAAGCAAATATTATCCTGCCGTAACATTCAAATGAAAATTCGTATCCTATGCCTGGCCCAGCTCCACTCCTGCTCACTTCCGGATTGGCTTCCACAAACATACCTAGTGCTTCGCTCCAAAATAAAATGTTGATAGTCGGGTTGGATGTTCCGTTTGGAACGATTTGGATATTCGCGTATTGATAATTGGAACAATTCAATCCCAATCTTTTATCTGTTATATCTCCCGTATCTTTATCTATCGTCTGTCTATAAAGGATATAATCGGGAGCTTTGACGATTGACGATTGTGTTTCAACCATCGTCCGCTCCTTTTATTAAGTCGGATGGATTGGATTAAAGCCGCTAACGTATATTTTCACTGGACCTGTTGCGACAGTGACTTTCACAAACATTATCCTGCCGTAACAAGCCACTGAAAATTCGTACGGAACCCCTGCTCCCGGTCCCGCCTTCGTGATAGCAGTGCTTTCGCTTACGAATTTCCCAGCTTCCGCAGACCACCACCTAATCTCCACCGTGGGAGTCACCCCGGCGTTTGGGATTACCTGAACATTCGCGTGTTCGTAATTGGCGCAATTCATCCCATGATTTACGTCTGTTTCGTCCGTAGGGTCTGCGGATGCTACGCTTCTGTAAAAAGCGTAATCGGGAGCTTTGACGATCGATGATTGTGGATCGGCCATAAATCGTTACTCCTATTATTCGTAAGCTACCCAATGAAAAAGTTCATCGGCAACGTTCAAATCAGTATCCGCTCCAAGAGTGAATCCGTCTGACAACGGAGTCACGCCGTTGCTGGTGATGAAAGTAATAGTGCCAGCCGTCACCGTCTTCATAGCACTGGCATCTGCCATCGATTCTGTCCAAACGGCGTGGCAAAGTCCACTTTGATTAAAAACTTCTACTTTTTGCGGCCTAAACCCTACGGTTCTAATACTTTTGGCAGCGCCAGTACCATATGCCGCCCCAGTTAAAACTCTTTTTACGCCTGCACCCATGATTCACCTCCTATTGTGAACGAACCCTTGACAGTTAATCGTTCGGGCCGACCGATAACCTGCAGCGTTATGCCGCTGGGGTTCTAAACTATCTATTATCGTAATCGCTTTCGTTATAAAAGTCGAATTTATCTCTATAAGGGTGGCGTCGAGTTAAATACAAAGCTATATTGTAACGTTTTACCGCTGGCGGGAAATTTTTTTTACAACCGGATGCCTCGCCAAACATGTAACGGGCGAACGCACCCATATACGTATGACAAGAATCGATACATTTTTTTAAAAAAAACGCCGCACAATAACTTCTACCTTCTATCGTTTTCATACTACATTTTTCCGTTTTTTCTAACCACTTCCCTAACCTTTTCGCAATTTGATACAATCCTATTTCTCCACGCGCTCCTCTAACGTGCGAAACAAAAGATGATTCTTTGAAAGCTGTCGCGACGAGGAGCATAGGCGGTATTTCGTGTTTAATAGAAGCTTTCGCCATGGCCCTAGCCAAACGTTTTCTGTATTTTTCGTTAACAGCGACCGGATTTTTTTTCCACGGTTTTACATTTTCTTTTTTTATTCCGTTCAAAACCAAATCTAACATAGCATCTTCAATCGCTCTTTCAACTAACATCTCGTTTTTAGGTGTCGGAAGTGTAAACAATACACCTAAAATAATCCAATTTAACATTTCCAAACTCCTTTCGAATCAATAAACGAAAGTTTTTACAAAATTGTAAAAATATTTTTCAACCAATTTTTCGAATTCGAACCAAGGAAATCCTGCTGGATCGATTTTTCTTCTCGTACATTGCAAGTGGCCTATCAAGCCTATGTGCTTCAACGGTTTCCTAGCGACTGTTTTTATTATCGAACCGTTATCATTCTTCGGAAATTCTGGCGCCTTATCGTATATTCTATTCCCCGTTTTGTAAAGTAACGCTGCCCAAATGCCTGCATATAATTTTGCCAAAGAAGAATTAACTTGCGGCTTAGTGAAACAATACACCTTTATATATTCTCCGTGTATATTATCTGTCATCACTTTATGTGGTAAATTACCGGTTTTCGAATTTCTTTTCTCACTATAATAATTCGGATTCTTATTATACAATGGGAATAAACAACACTCGGCTCCGACACTTATACGATTGTGTTTTCCGGCGTGTTTACAACAATCTATTACGTCATTGAATTGCCAAATAACACCGTCGTCTTCGACAGCGAAATGCACCGATAGTGCTCTTTCTTTGTATAAAACGTTGTACATTACGCCTGGATTTTTTCTATCCGCGCCAGAATGATGTACCAATAGTTGTTTAATTCGTTTAATAGGTTTAACGAACGCTCGTTTTTTATATCTTTTCCCTTTTATTTTTACGCCTTTCGAATTAATCACCGATTCCGTTATATACCCGTTGTATCCTCCTATTTCGTTCCATTTAATTATTTGCGTTCCAATATCAAATAAATTCCCTTCTAAAACGAACGCGTTAAATTTTCTAAATTCTTCACCCGTAAACGATATATTTTCGGTCATTTTAATCTCCTATCTCTATTTTTTTCACTTTTCTTTTTTTCTTCTTTTTTTTCTTCTTTTTCAATTGTTTTTCTTTTTTATTTTCTTTCTCAACTTCTTTAAAATTCGCATCGATAATAGCTTCCGGACCGCTATAAATTTGATCTGGACCGGGTAATTGTAAAATATCAGCTGGTTTCGCTTCCATTAATTTATTTAATTCTTTCATTTTCGTTTTTAACAATTTATCTAAATCTTTATCGCTTAAATCGGCCACGATGACGCCGAATATCGTTTCTGTTCTATTTGGCGCTTTTTGAATCACGCCGCAATCTTGCCCTTTCGTTATTATTTTATCCCAAATTTCTGATCTTGTTCTTACTGCCCCGACCGAAGCGTTCGCTTGCTTCGGATCGCCTCTATATGTAGCAATAAATTTAGTCAAATCGTTTATATTGATTAATTGGTTTATCATATATTCTACGTAAATATGTTCAATAGGCTTATCTTTAAGCTCTGTTGCTTTCATTTCCAATAATTTGTTTTTTAACGATTTAACGTCGTCGACACTAATTCCCATATCGTTAGCGATTTCATCCATCTCAAAACCTTGAGATAATTTACCAAACAACTTCGCCAACAATTTCAACTCATCTCTTTTACTTATCGCCATTTTTTATCACTTCAATTATCTTATCCACGGCATCATCTTTATTTTTAAATTTTAAATTCATTTTTTTAATGGTCGGCTTAATTTGTTCTATCGTAAAAAAATCCAAGAGTACTTTTTTCAATGATTCAACTTCCACGTATCCTAAATCGAATAGCGTTTCGTTTTTAATAAATCCTCCCGATACGTTCTTTTCGGCGCAATCCAAAGAACAAACTAAGCCGTCGAAATTCATTTGTTGATTCCCGGACCAACCACAAACTTGGCCGCTATTTATTAAAGGGGCCAAAACTTTATCGCCTTTTTTAAATTTTTTGATTTTCACATTAAACCTTTCCGTATTTCAATACGCGACTAAATTTATTTTTGGCAGCGAACCATTTTTTCATTTTACAACGCGCTTTATAATTTTTACATTCGATAACTTCACGATCATACCATTCTTTTCTATCTTCAACGCAATCGATTGTACGGCAATACGATTTCGATTTAGTTTTTCGTAACCATTTATCGAATTTCATCGATAAAAAATTTTTCGTCTTTTCCCCGCCGAATCTGGACATGAAATCGAGTAGATCCAAAACCTGTTCTTTCGTATATCTTTCTATCCAATATTTTTTTAATTTATTCACATCCAAACTCATTATGCTATTGCAACATAAAAAATACCAAATTCCGTCAATAAATTTAACTAAAACGAATTCCGGTGATTCGACGGTTTGTCTTATCGAACCGCCTATTAATACGTTTCTTTTATTTAAATTGCGCTCGCATCGATTCTTCATCGGCATTACCACTATATATGTTTTCTCCTCTTATCCAAGCTTGCACGCTTCTGCAAAAATAAATAACGTATCCTCCAAAAAACCATACGAATAAAATAAAATACAAAAACGCGTTTAAATTTCCAACGAAAATCGAAATCGAAAAGACGACGCTCGCTATTAAAAAAGAAAATAAACAATTCCCTTCCCATTGTTCGGCGTGTCCATGTTCATGTTTTTCTATGCTGGTGTCTATTCCGTCTTTATTCGCTTTTCTGGAAACTATTATGACCGTATGGCCTAAATTCAAACCAGTAAATTTTTTATTTTTAAATTTTAAAAGGTAATCTTTATCGATTTGAAATTGTAAAACAAGTCCTGTCCAAAAATGTTTACAACTCAATATCAATCCAAATAACAAATACGAAATCGACCAAACGATTAAATTCGTATGAAATGTCCAAATTAACGTTAAAAAATATCTTTTAGGAAATTTATTCAACTTTATCCCCTCTTTTCGAAATAACTTTTAACAATAAGCGAATAAAAAATTCTTCCTTTTCGCTCATAATAATGCCCTTAGCAGACATCTTATCTTGGATGTATTTTAATTCGTCGAATTTTCCATTTTCGTCTTTTTCTTTTTCGACAAATCGACCGGTATCTTTCAATATATATTTTATTTTTAGAGAATCGTCGAAACGATTTTTATCACGCAACCATTTTTCTAAATTAACGTGATTTAAAAAAATCGGGATTCCATTTTCAAAACAAGCTTTTATTTCTCCAATCGTTCCTTTAGAATTTATCCAATCTTCAACCAAAACCACAGCATCGCAAACTAACATCAATGCCATTGTTCCTTTAATCCAAAATTCTTCCGGAGAAATCCCGCCCATGTATCTTGTCATAGGATGCGTACAAACGGGCATAACGCCTAATTTAACGATTTCGATAGCGACTTCTTCCGCTTTTCTAATGTTGCGTTCTATACCATAATTTGTTTCTGAAATGTACGGTCCGGCAACGTAAATCAATTCCAAAACGAACCTCCTTTTAAAAATACACGCAACAATCCTCTGTGGAAATTTCTTTGTTCATTAAATATCTATGCAAAAAAACAGCCCAACGGAGGGGAGCGGCGTTGCGCCTTTTTCGTGTCCACAGAGGATTGTTGCGTGTATTTTTATTCATCTAAATACTTATACGTTTTAAAATTCGTCGTCGTGAAATTATTCTTCGCCTTCTTCATCGTTATATTGTAAAATTCCTTTTAAAATTTCCTTATTTTTCTCTTTTTTAGATTTGCCTTTATCATAAGCTTTCAATTTATTCTTTTTTGAAAACGCCTTATCTTCTTTATTCAGCGACCTTTTAGTTTTTCCCATTTTCAAACCTTGTTGGATTCCAAAAGAAATTTAAATAATTGTAATTCAATTCTTAATTTTTTTAATTCTTCGTCTTTATTTTTCGAGACTTTCTTGAATTGCCTAAAAATATCCACGTCTTGGCCATATCTTAACGTAAATGTGTCCTTGATATCCTCTTGGTTTGTAAATTTTTCATTTTGAAACATTTTATTTCTCCATAGAATTTTTGTTTTTGAAATAATAATTTACCAATTTATTAAATCGTTGCCAATTTTTATCTTCATAATACAAAGCTAACGTTTCCAAATTACCGTCAAACTTCACCCGATAACAATTAAAATAGAAATTAATTGGAGCCGGTTCCGGCAACGATTGTACGATAATGCTTCCTACGTCTAATTCGTTACTTCCCGGACGTAATCTAGGCCCGGTGGCAACGAATCCATATTCGTTCCACGATATTTGGTTTATTAATCTGTAAACGCTCCCCGAAACGTTCTCGATTTCGACTTTTACTTTCATTATACAATCCTATACGGATGACTATAAATTTTAATGAAATTTTCTCTTTTTTTCAATCTGTTTATAAATAATTCCATCCCGGCTTTAGTCCTAAACCATCTTACTTTCATCATCATAACGTTATTTTTATATTTTGCGAATTCGAACCATTTAATTCCATATTCCCTTTTAACGTAATAATTTCTCATCAATACATAATCATTCTATATTCATCGTCGAAATTTTCAGATTCATCAAATTCTTTTAACACAGTTATAATCAATTGATAAATGGCTTTATCTACTTCTTGCCGAATGATGCTTTCTCTATCTATCGACTTCCAATTCGCTCTTTTATTTCTTAAAATTTCAACACAATCTTGAACATTCGGCTTGCAAATTCTTATCTTATCGTTACAATAATCGTGTACAATTTTAATTGCTTCCATAACGCGAATGTTTTTCATATCTCGTCTCGTTACCATTTAACTAAAATATCATATTTTTTCATATGAACGAAGTGAACACGGCCATTTTTAACTATCCTAATTCTCGTTCCTTTTCTTTTGTTACTGGCGCTGACGACTTTCCCCTCGAAGCATTCTTCGTCTAAATTACTAAGTGGTAAGATTTTAACTTTGGTTCCGATCGGAATCGAACAACCCTTTTCAGCGAGAATTGCGTTAGGATTTCCGTAAAGCTCAGCAAGCCTTTCCATCCCTTGTTTGACCGTCATATTTCCCAAATCCATTTTTGTTCTCCTTTTTTTATTTTTCAACCATGTTATTATAAATATAATCTTATTTAGGAGAAAGTCTAGTGTTAAATGATATTTTTTTATATTATTTTTTATATTCTTCGTACAAACCGTTATTAATAACGTATTTTTTATAAGAAGTATCAGTGTTACCGCGATTAATTTTAGCCCAAAAAACGATTTCGTTTTCAAAATTTAACGTCGCCTGAGCAGAAATTTCCCCTGATAAATCATTTGGAAGTTCAATTTCATCTCCGATTTTATATTTCCTATTCCAAACCTCAACTTTTTCTTGATACAAAAATCTATTTTCTAAATATTTAATCATATCTGATAAGCAATTTTTTCTTATTCTCGACGGCCACCATTGATCGTTGGCCATATGCAGCAAATCGAATTGATTTTCATTTTCGATTATTTTGTATTTTTTACCGTCATCGCCGAAAACGATTATTGAATTTTCTACGCTTGCAATTTTCATATCATCGCCTCCCAATAAAATATCAAAAAAATATGCCAAAAAGTTAAGACGAAATAAACGAAGAAAATAAATTTAAAAGAACGCAAGACTAATCTATTATTACAATTAAATAACAATAGTGATGAAAAAACAAAAACAGAAATTATTTTTATCGATAAAAATAAATCCTCGTTTTTATTCAAAACCTCGTTCCAGATAAAATTAATTTCAACCATATCGTATTTCAATAAATACAACGTACTTAAACCGTCAAAAGTATTTAACAAATTAACGATAAAAAATAACAAGAAACATTTCGTAAAATTCAAAGCCAATTCAATCCTGTGTAATTAAAAACGAACGAGGACAAGCCTGGCAAACCCCGTCATCCCATTTTACATAATAAAATCTTTCTCGTTCTCCTAAAACCGGCAACCCTTCTAATTGCTTCAAAGGATACACATGGAGTACTTCCCCATTTTGAAACCCCTTTTTCAAATCGGCTCTATCGATCAAACGCTTAACCGATTCCCCTTTCAATAATTTCCTCATGGCAACCCTCCTATTTTATTACGAAACCGCTTAGCGATTTCGTACTAGGCTTAGCACAATTAGCCATTTTTGGATCGTCCCATATCCTAACGCAACCTGTAACCAACCTAACCAATGGGTCTTTAATAAGGTATAAAGAAGGGCAAGTAACGATAACGTTATAATCTTGTATTCCCGCTCTCCATTTACAAGGCCATTCCTCTGAAGGCCCGGCATCAATATATTTGCCGTCGCAAGCAGTTTCCGGAGCAAACGAATTCAATAATTCTTGTGTCCCGTCATGATTCAACGTACAATCGTCGGCTATTTTAACTTTTATACAATCGCGTTTAATAGGCAACTCGAATCCTCTTAAAGCACAACCGACTTTAAAACGATATTCGTCGTCAAATTTTTGTTTTGGGAAATTTTCCCGTAAACATTTTTCCGTTTCATCAAAAATTTTATCGATAATCTTTAAATCGATAGGTATCCCGGATGCGTCTACTTTTATGCCGTTAGGCGTCGTTTGTAACTCTTTGTTTATCTCGTAAGATGTTTGATCCGCATAAGGAAATATTATTGGGCATTTATTACAACTTTGCAACAGCAACAGCAACAATATCAGGAAAAACATTCCTAATATCCAAGTTAAATAAACGAAAATTTCCACAATCGACTTTAACAAATTGCACCTCCACCAATCGATTAAATTATATTTACAATGCGAATAATAAATAAATTTTTTCAAAGTAAGGTTGTAAATTATTCCTTTTCCAATTTTTTTTGTATTTTCAATTTCATCGCCCATTCTTTCCCTGATTTTTGTAATTTCAATGATTTTTCTATACGTTGTTTTTGTAAAGCGTCAATGTGTCTTTGATCGAAAATCAATCCATACATTTTTTTAATAACGGAATTTATCCTATCCCTTCCGCAAGGATTTTCGGATATACAAATAACAATTTTAGGACGTAAATCCGGATGATTTTCTAAAAACGTAATTACATCGTATCCTGTTTTATCACATCCTAAATCGTGATCCAACCACAACACGTCCCATCTCTCTTTTTTTAACACGTCAACGCCGCTTTCGTAATCACGGCAAATTTTATCTACCGAAAACGTTCTAAAATCATCTATCAATAGGTGTTTCATTTTTCACCTTTTCTTTAACTTCTTTTTCGTATTCTTCCAATATCTCTATGTGTATATCCAACTCGATTACGACTTCGCTTAATTCTTTATCACACGCCAATGTCTCTAATTCAAGAAGACATTCCGACATAGCCATAAAATTGGCCTTTGTAGTGTACATCGTTATGCTTCGAATCAATCTCCTACATTCTCGCTTTTTATCTTTACAAGAAGGTTGTATCTGGTTGTAAATAAAATCGTCGTCAACGCCGGATTTATAATCGACATCTTTAACGTTATCCGTCGAACATTCGAATACGACATTCAACGTAATTATTATTAACAACGCGGCATACATAACCCAAGCGTAAAATTTATTAACAAACATTCTCGATAAATCCTTTAACATTCCTCTGAAACTTCTTCGCCTAATTCTTTTTTTAACCTTCTATATTCCATCAACAGCCTAAAACCTTCTCGATTATTCGCCAACAATCTTTTCGCATCGTAATTTTTCAAACTATACGGTACATGAAGATCATTCATTTTAAAAACCAACACTCTTAATCTTTCTTCAATTTCCTTTTCTCTTTTTTCTTTCATCTTTTTCCTCCCTCATCAACGTACGCGCTAATTTTAAATAGTGCCATAAAGAACGTCTTACGTTTCTACGTATTCTATAAATAGCATCCAAATTAGCGAATTCGCCCAAACTTTTATTCTGCCTGGAACAATTACACTTTCGACAAGCCGTGACTAAATTAGACGGCTTATTCTTTCCTCCTTTCGAGACCGGCTTTATGTGATCAAGGGTAATATTCTTAGGCTTAGCGTCGTGCAAATCTTTTTCGCAATAAAGACAAGCAAAACGATCTCTCAAATAAATCGCCAGCCTTTTATCTTTACGAATCCACGTCCCGTTTTTTCTAGTCACTTTCGGTCCCTTTCTCTTAAATAAATATAAATCTTATTTCAGAGAAAGTCTAATGAAAAAAACAATTTTAATTATTTTTTTCTAAAAAATATTTCATAATAAAAATAACCAATTTCTCTATGCCCTCGTAATCCGGTTCTGCCTCTAGAGTACTAATTTCTATAGCGTTTTTTAATTTTTTCTCTAATTCATATGAATAATCTACCAATTCTTTAAGTTTGAATTTCCCTTTTTTAATATCTATTATTTGCTTTCTTCGTTTCAAAGGGAATGTTATATGGTGTTCCTGGACTAATTCGATGCCTTCGTGTAACAACCTAATGAGATGAGAAGCATATTTAGTGTCGTATCCATATTTTTCTAACAAAATTTTTCGATTCGTGAATTTATCCAATCTGTTTTTAACTATTTTTAACGCTCTTCCAACATAAGTTCCTGATTCAAAATATAAATCTCCTATGTCTATGTGCTTCTTGTCGTGTTCGACAAATTTATTTCTTATTTCGCCGATTGTTTTGTTTTCGTTTTGTCTAATTAATATTTCGTACCCTTTCTTTAATTCTTTCAATTTATCAGGCTTAATGAATATTTTTCGTCTTTGTGAATTAATAAACCCTAAAAATCTGGCCATCCCTCGTTTGCTAGGGAATAAATGTTTATTTTTCAAAAAAAAATCACCTAACATTGTAATATTTTGAATGCTTTTTTCGTTAGTAAACAAAATTTCTAAAATATTAGGATTATTTTGTATCGCTAAATTTACGAAATGTCTAAATTCGTAAAACTTTTTATCTGTCGCGCTTTTGGTGTTTTTGTTATTTTCGTCTTTAGATTTAATACTAGCGTCGATTTCTTTTACCGATTTCAATCCCAAAATGTAATCGATTGGTGGTATGAAAATTCCGACGTAATCTTTATCGCTATCGTTCGTTTGTGTGCCGTACAAATACGAACCAGTAAACGTTTCTACGATAACATTATTTTTAATATCTTCGAATTGTAACACTATTAACTCATCAAATATCCTAACAATTGTTCTAAATCAAACTTAGATATATGAATAAAGGGATAACCGGGCGTGTTTTCTCCTGCTTTCAAATATCGTTTGATTATTTTTTTAACTTTTTTCAATTTCATCTTGTTATTATCGCCTAAAGTCGAATCGACTATCGACGAAGATTCGACACACTTATAATTCGAATCCCCTAAATTTATTATTTTCGATTCCTTAACATTAGGCGCAATGTTATCTCGCTGATTCTGCCCTTGAGAACACTTATCTTTACAGGAACCGGGAACACATTCTCTGGCGCAATCTGAACGCTTCTCTAAATCGACTATCACCTTTTCTATTTTTTCAATTTCCCCATATTCAAAAGAGTGTGTAGCGGAAGATTTGCCGGCGTAATTTTTAATTCCTAATTCATTACAAACATCTTTAAACCATCCAGAAAATCCCCCCAACCAAGCTTGATCCATAGGGTAAACTTTCACGCCTAATTTATCTAGAAAATCTATTCTGATTTTCCAATCGTTGACGATTTTTCTTTGTTTAAATGATTCATCGCTGCAATAAAACTTAGCCTGGCTATATTTGCGGCGCATTTGATTTGCGCTATATCTAGAAATATCGATAATTATCGGGCAAGAATACAAAAAATATTCTCTCAATCGTTGTAAAAATGACTCGTGTTGATTAAATTTGCTATTAACCCAAAAGCTAACGCTTTTAGGCAACGTTTTAGGCGCTTTAATATCTTCTATATAACCATCTACGATTTGGACCAAATCGCGAGCGTGTAACGCCATAACGAACGTTTTAGTTTTACGCTTTTTAATTTCCTCATCTCCGTTATTCTTTTTTTTCGACATATTTCCCTCTTCTCCTTTTCTTGAATCGTCTAAAAACTTTAAAATTTTCACCAATTGATTACGATACAAATCAGACGGCGAACGAATCTTATTATATACATTTAGAATTCCTAATTCTCCTCCGATATATTCACAAGATTTTTTCATATCAACAAAATTATGATAATTTCTGTCTTTACAAAAATTCAATATAATTTTTTCGATTCTTTTCGTCCGCAATTTCAACCAACCATCTTCAATATGTGCCAAATGTGCTATTTTAAAATCTCCTTAATGTTTAATTACGAATATTCATCAATCAATATGAAAATCGCTCCAGACATATCGAAATTTTATTACGGTATAAATTGAATTGTTAATGAATATTACCCCGAAGCAAGTTATTATCGTTCGATTTTTTTACCGAATAATTTTTCTTTGATTTTTAAAACCATACTTTCTTCTCCCCCATTCTCTCCGTTGTCCCAAATCGTAGTAATAGTGCAAGCAAAAGGATTCGGTTCGCTTTGCGAATTTAAACGATTAACGATTTCCGTTAACTTCGCTCCATCAGCGATTGAATCTGTCAATTCCGTCTCTGTAACGGTATTGTTTTCGTAGGCCCATTCTAACGCGTTCGAAACATTTTCCGGATCACTGCTAGGCAAAATCCCGAAAGCGACCGAAACCGGTTTGGGCGGAGTACTAGAATTTTCGAACGCTAAAATTAATCCGCTTGTCATATCACGAGATTTAAATTTAACCACCCAGGCAAATTCTCCGCAACCTTCTTCTACATTTTTAGATACTTCACCTGGATACCTGTAACATTTCCCTTGCGTAGTATTAGGTTCGTCATCGTCATCTGATTGCCAAAAATAACAATTGATACAAACCTTAAATTTTTTATCTACATTATACATATCTGTCATCGGTTCCTCCTTTCAATGACTCCATTGATCGTTTAATTTGCGCCAGCCCCCGCTTAACGCTACGAACGAAAATTTACAATGAACTGTTTTGCTTACTATTTATTACAAAAGAAACTTAAAAGATATGAAATTTTCGATAAATAAAACTAGATTTTTAATTAAACAATTGAAAATAATAGGTTTTTAATTCGTTTTTTGTAGGTAATTTTTGCAATCTATATTTCCATCTCCCAACGTCAAATAATAATTCATCATCCCGACCACAGCGTCAGAATATTCTTCGCAACCTAATAAATCCAATTCAACTAAACACTTTTCAGTTTTAATCCATTCTTGCGTTTTCGGCCCAGTTTTCAACGCTGATTTAGCCCACGCTGCGCATATTTCGGTTTTTGCTTGACACAACGACGTGTGATCTTGAATTTTTTGCGCCAACGTTTTTTCTTCTTTCGTAACTTTTTCTTCTCGATTACTAGTTCTGATACAAAAAATTATCAAACAAGAAATTATCATCGAAACAATTACCGTGATAAACAAAGAAGTCAACGTTTTCATTTTTTCTCCTTTTTCGCAATCACGGGCGAAACCGGTTCTAAAAGAATCGACGTATCGCCTACGTATTTAATTTCGAATGTATAATTTTTAATTACGACCATCTCCCCTGCTTTTAAATAAACCTTATGATTCGGAATTCTTTTATTATCTGGACCGAAAAGATTGTTGTAATTGGCGTCGGAAAAATCTTTTTCAAATTTTTTTAAAATTTTTTCCGACAATTCGCGATAAAATTTAGGATCACTAAATTCATTCGACATTTTTTTTCTCCTTTATCAATTTTTCCAAATTTTCCAATCTCAATTTAAGTTCTCCATCGTCCGGATACGTATCATTTGCGAATTTTAAAAACACTAACAATTGCTTAGCGTAAGGTGTATTTTTAAAAACCCAAGTATCGGCATCTATTTCCCTTTGAATCCCTTCCATCTCCCCTTTTGCCCTAGCGTTACGCAATTGTTTTTTCTTTTTATCGCTAAGTTTGTGATGCCCTAACGCTAAATGGCCGCATTCATGTGCTATCATACCGTCGCTTATACGGAATTCGTACCAACTAGACTCTATCTTGATAAAATAACCTTGTTTATCGACGGCTAATACAGCGCCGTTTTCTATGTCGCACGGTTTGATTCTATATTTTTTCCCATCGACGATTACATACGGTTTAAGTTTTCGATAAATTTCCATTTTTTAAATTTTCCAATCTCATTTTATATTCGATACACTCCGGATCACAAACATGTAAATATTCAACGAATTTTAAAAGCTCTTCTTTAAAAGGAGTATGATAACACGCCCAAGTGTCAGCGTCAATTTCGAGTTGAATGCTTAATTTATACGATTTATCGCGTAATTTTTGTAAACAATATCTTACCGATTTCGGTATTAAATGATGTCCTAAAGCGATATGTCCACATTCGTGGGCCAATATGCCGTCGCGCATATTTGTTTTAGCCCAATCTTCATCGATCAATATCCAAGTATTGAGAGCTGTTTTGAATACCGGATGATGCGCTACCATCACACAACCGATAGATGACACCTTAGTCGTTTTTACTCTATAACAATTGCCGTCGACGACAACACAATCTTTAAAAATTTTATCTTTAATCATTATTAATATGCCGTTGCAAACGTTTGAATTTTTCTGTTTAACTCCATAATTCTTTCTTTAGAAATTCTTTTGATCCTACACCTATTATTGGGATGAATTGGTGGATAACCATTTCTTAAAGTAATCATCTTCATATAAGATTCGATATTTCGATTTCTCAATTCGTTTTTTTTATCGTTTTTCAACTTATTTATAGCATCTTTTAACGACTCTAAGGTAATCTTATCGTTCCAACGTTCACTACTCGTGGCCGTACTTCTCAAACGATCATCTATTACATCAACGGCTAAAGTTTTCCCTTTTATCGGGCCGTCTACATTCGCAACTTTAACTTTAGGTATTTTTTTATAAACTTCGAATATCATTTTTTCGCCCGTGTAAGGATGTTTGTGAACCGCCAAAAACGTTTTATCGTTTTCGTCCATCAATTCGACGTCTATATCTAACATCTGAGAGCGATGTAAATCTTTTCTTTCACAACGAATCAAAAACGACAAAAACGGATTAACGGCATTTACAGGCTTTACAATCCAATCTTCCCTCGCCTGATAAATTATCTCGACTTTTATTTTCACAATTACAATCCTTTCGTTCTGTATTCATACAACTTAATTTCTCAATCATATTTTCCATATCCTTGCACACACTAAAGTAATCCTTGATTATTTCTGATAATTCTTCGGCAATTTCAAAAAATGATTGAGAAGAAACAGTGAATTTTTTAAAACTACCGTCAAAATAAACCACATTGATGATCATATCCTGCGTAATGATGTCGTAATATAGATTTACGCTTTTAATATTCATTATTCACTCTCTCCTTTTATCGTTTTAATCACTCTTTGCGCCCACAACTTTCCAAGTTTACTATAAAATCTACCAGTTGATTTTCCTGGATCCATATTCCNNTTAGGCTTACTATCGCGTGCCTTCACCGCTCTTTCGAGCGCTTCTTGAATGATTCGTCTTTTACCGCGATTATCGTCCTTAAATTTTCCAATCGTACAAGACAGCAAATCTTTTTTATCCATCATCCTCAACAAATCCACGGCCAGTAGCGCGTAAAACAAATCTTCATACGGTATATTTTTATCGTTCTTCCAAGCTCTGTCCAACACGTCTTTAAGCGGTAACATTGTTCGCCCTTTCCCGGAAGTAATGATTAATGTTACTCGATTTTTTTACTCAAAAGCCTTCTTAAATCTTCCACGGAAATGTGAAAATTAAATTCTTTCGAACTTAAAAGAGGACAACAAGACCAAATCTTTTCGATAATCACGCCATTATTTCTATTCATCGGCTTAATCAAATCATTTAACGCGTGAAAACAATACTCCTTTTTATCATGATCATCGCCTTTGTATTTTTCTCCGTATAAAGGACAATCTTCGCAACTTTCTATTTCCAACAATAAAACCTTGCTCATTTATTTCTCCTTCGGTCCGTATCTTATTCAATCTTCTTTCGTTTCAGCGTGAATTTTTTCAACCAATTTTTTAGAGAATTTTCTAATCGCTTGGCAACTTGGATTTCTGGGGTCGTTATGTTTTCCTAACCAAGTTTTTGGATTAGATTTCATAGCTCGTTTGTCTCTATCAAAAGAAAGCCTCCCTATTAAATTTTTTGCTGTTAAAGATTCTGCGTACTTTCCGATCGTGCAATCCAACAAAGCGGTTGCGTTCATTATCCGAAGATTTTCGACGACGACTAAAGCGTAATACAATTCGTCGTAAGGTACGTCTTTGCCATCTTTAACTGCATCGATGATCCCTGATAATGTTCTCATTGATTGTCCTTCGAAGGGGAATCCAACTCTTCGCAACCGTAAATCAAATTATCAAATTCCTTTTTATTAAGAGGAAATTGGATTTCAATTGCACGCAAACAACGCCGAACAGAATCAGCGTAAACGTCTTGGCGATTATCCAAAAATGCTTCTCTAGCCATTACCCGATACAACGTGACGGGAGGTATTTTGTCTATTAAACTTTCCTTACCGAATTCCTTTATAAGGCGTATTTCTTTCTCGGTGTATTCATATTTCATCACGCTCCTCCTCCTTTAGGATTGACTATCATCACGAGCTTTAAATCGAACACGGCAACCTGAGCATTAACTTCTCTCGCGACTTGCTCCGCCCATTCTCTGTTGCCGGTAAGACATCTGTGTGACGTTAATCTCCTGTGCCAAGCGAATTGGCTCTTAAGCGATTTCCATTGCCCGTTTCGAATCACCCCGAACAATTGTTCACTTCGATTTTGATTCATACGAAACTCCTATTTTATTTTACCACGAATATCGAATGTTCTAATTTTTCAATTTGTTTTTTTAAAGACTTAATTTTTTTCCGTCTTCTGTTTTCGAAATCTTTCCTAGCGTCGTCTACGTCTAAAAAAACGTCACGTCCTAATTTAAGCATCTGAAGATAGCCGTTAATTCGGCAATGAATATAATTCGAATCGACGGAAGAATACTCGCAATCCAATACTTCCAAAGCGCCTTCGCTCAAACGATATTTGGTGACGTAGCATTTCATACGAAACTCCTTATCGGGTAAGCCGACCGCGTCTTATTTTATATACGTCGAAAAGTCGATTTATATGAAATTTCGACAAGCTTAATCGTTCAAATATTTATGAAGGCTGATCGCGATAGCGTTAATCCCCTTAGAATCAAATTCGGTGTTGCTGATACAGAAAAATTCGCTGCCTTTAAACCAATCTCTGCTAACGTGGAACGTGCCCTCTTTACCGACCCAAGCGAAAAATTCTTCTTCGTCGTCCTGGATAACCGATTCGATTCTTTTTACTAACCTTTTCACTTCTTTAATGTCGCTATAATCTATCGTTTTCATCTTGTATCTTCCTTCTTATTATTTTACGAAATCTTTTAAATCGCAACTGAAAAACAAAGGGGTGTCTTCAGTATAAGACCAAACTTCAACTGTATCGAAACCAAGTCGCTTGATACTCGGGAAGATAACATGCAACACTTTTTTCGTTTTCCTATCGAGAATCCAAATAGCATCTAAATTGTCCCCGTTTAACGTATTCTGATTAACGAATCTTACGCATTGATTCTTCACATCTATAAACGGTTGTTTCACAACTCGTTTTAAGAAATCGTAAAGTTCGTTCGTTCTCTCTAAAAGCGTTTCATCTTTACAACTCCAAACGTCCCAACCCGCTGCCTTCTGTACGTTGACGTCTGGATCAGCGTAATGTCCGTTATCAAAGGCTTTGATCGATTCTTCGATATTCCTTTTCTTTATCATCTCGTATCTCCCTCCTTAATATATAATAATCCTATTTCAGAGAAAGT
>JABAOC010001336.1_pt3 | contig 23894 bp, 29 predicted proteins | sample 7062161 | NCBI WGS metagenome assembly JABAOC01 (sample SAMN14538625, study PRJNA623070) | marine sediment metagenome | biome: marine biome [ENVO:00000428]; feature: marine pelagic biome [ENVO:01000023]; material: deep marine sediment [ENVO:00002113] | place: India: Gulf of Khambhat ... | reverse complement strand
CCGTCAAACGTGTAATCCAAGGTTACTTTTTCATCTTGTGATTTTAGAATTATTCCGCCTTTAGCTTCTACATTTCCAGATACTTCTAATCCAGCTTTTTTAGCGATCTCTTTATCACTATCTCGTGATATTAGTAAGGTACATTGTCCATCGAGTTTTGTACATCCAGCTTTAACTAACTTTGTGACTATTTTTTTATACTCTGTTCCTTTTAGACTTGATAGTTTACTTTTTGCCTTTGTAAAGCACTCCTCGATTATTTTTTCCCTTGCCTTCATTATGTCTCTTTTTGCATCTTGACTTGCTTTTGAAACAAGGATTTTCTTAATGTTTTCTCCCTGAAATTCTCCGCGTGTAATTATTTTTTCTGATTCTAATTTTGCTACTTTTTTAATACTGTCAATGATACCGACTGTTTCTTTTTCAGCTTCTTTCAATATATTGTTTATTTCTTTTTCTGAATCTTTTTTAATTCGTTCAATGATTTTTTCTGCTGACATGTTCTTTCCATCTAGAGTAATCCAAGTCCCGTCATAAGGAGAATTCCAACGAGTAATCCGAAGATAGCAATCGTCTCCGGCATAACGGTATAGATAATTCCCCTTGCAGCAACATCTGGATTTCTTGCAGTCGCAGAAATAGATGCGCTCGCTACCATACCTTGATTTGTCGCTGATAATCCAGTAAGTCCAACCACAAGTCCTATTCCGATTGCAGATAGTCCAAGCATTGGATTAGATAGATCTGTTCCCGTACCGCCAAGTAATCCCGCTCCCATCATGAGTAAGATGGCTGTTAATAGACCATATACTGCTTGGGTCATTGGTAATACCTGAAATACAAGACATCTTCCAAATAATTCTGGTTTCTCACCTGTTACTGCTACAGCAGATGTTCCAGCAAGCATCAAACCGATTGCAGATCCTACTCCTGCGATTCCCATAGCAAGTGCACAACCAATTATAATCATTGATTGTGTTTCACCTTCAATTCCAGTTAAGGGATCTGCTACCGCTGTTCCAGTTGCCATTATTAGTGTTATTAATGACAGTAGCAATATTGCTGCTCTTGCTTTTATTTTTCTTTTTATCATATTATACCTCCTATTATGGTTTATTCTGCCTCCTTAATTTTTGTATATTTTCTTTTTATAATGAAAGGTTTGAATTTTTGTCCACCCCCCTCATAAAATCTATTAAAAAATTCTACATATTGAAGACGAAGAGAATGCACTGCTGCGCCAAGTGTTTGTAACCCTAGGTTTGCAGTATGTGCAATAACAAGAATAATTGGTACAAATATTATACCAACAACTGGTATCATTTGAGGAATTATTTCTGCAACGATGTTAAAGGCGAGTGCCATACCTGTTGTTCCAAGACCTAGTGCTAGTAATCTTGCATAGGAGAGCCAATCGCCAATATAACCAGTAATATCAAAGAACCCTAGGGGACCGGCATGTATGAATCTTAAAATAATACCAATAAACACGAGAATAGCTGAGAGATAAAATGCTACATTTTCAAGCTCCCAAAGGTGAAGTAAGAGAGATCCAATAAGAAGTCCTCCTCCTATTTGGAGAGGTATCCATGAAAAATGTTCTGTTATCAATGCTTTATATCTTTTGTTCTTATAGGAGTGATAAATCGCTAAAATGATGCCAAGATTGAGATGAATTAGACCAAATAAGAGGGCAATTACTAAAATCGTTAACGGATCTCTAAGAGGTTCAACAGGCAGATGTATACCAGCTATGGTTAAACTATAAAGTTGTTGATCAGGATTATGAAAAATAAAACGTGGTATGAAATCTCCAAAAACACTATTGGTTAAAAATCCAACAATCGTAGTTATTAATCCAAGCCATATACCTGTAAATGCCCAATTTTTTATCATTTTACTATGTTTTGAATACTTTAGATAGGCAAATAATGAAAGAAATAATATTACAAGACCATAACCAGCATCACCAAGCATAATTCCAAAAAACAACACAAAAAATATTCCCATAAAGATCATAGGATCTATTTCATTATATTTTGGAGTTGCAAATAAATCAAGTAATGTTCTAAATGATTTTGTCCAACCTGGAGTTTCAAGATAAACAGGTGGATTATCGGGATTAGTGGAAGGAACTTCAGAATTATATATCATATATCCATCTGAAGCTTCGGCTGCGATAGATTTTAACTTATCTTCATTTTTTTCAAGTACCCACCCATTTATTATGTATGTACTCCCTGTTTTAGCGAAATTTTTCGATACTTCTTTTCTTATTTTTTCTAATCGGATTTCTTCTCTTAGAGCGAGCAAATCATTAAAATTTTTTGAAGAATAATCACTTAATTGAGAGTTAATTTGTTTCTGTTCATCTTTTATTTTTACTTTTTCATTATTAAGAGCTTTTATTGCATCTTTTGGTGCACCAGAAAGATGTTGAATATCAAATAATGTAATTTTTTCTCGACAGAGTTTTTCAATTTTTTCACGTTCAGAAATATGAGCAACAAGTATTACAGCCCATTCACATTTTTTTCCAGATCCAAACTGTTTAGAGTACAATGCTACTGAATCGAGTGCTGTAATTTCCTTTTCAATAAGAGGTAATTCAGATGTTTTTCCAGCAACAATAAATATGTATTTTGATCCGCTAATATCTGATAAATCTAATTTAAAATCCTTAATGTAATTAACTTGTTCAAGATCAATATCAATTTTTTCCTTTTGTTCATCCAATTTTCTTAAACTTTCTTCAAAATTTAAAATATTTTTTTCTATCTCGTTTAGAGTGCCTTCAGCATAGGAATATAGTTCATCCAAAGTTTTATCCTTCACCTTTTTTACCACAGGTGCTTTCGGACGAAGCATTGCCTTTATACCTGAAGGTGATTTTCTTGTTTTTTTTAAAATATCTAATAATCTTGATAATCTTAAATCGTAATTTGTGCAAATACCTGCTTCAGGGTGCATTTCAGCTTTTTCAGCTTCTTCTAATGTTGGCGTTGATTCCTTTGCAATATCTATAATCTGCATTAATCCAGCTTTATGCAGATTCTTTATAACATTCTCTAAAAACTCATGATATACAATTAATGAAACTTTTTTCATTTTTGCTGGAAATAATATATTTTACTCCCCCTCTTCTACCATACCTACAATCAGATCAACTGCTTTTGTTATATTTTTTTCAGCAGTTTTTTTTATCTTTAAAATTTCGTTTTCCCCATCTTTTTTAATTTTATCAATATCTCTTTTTGCACTTATTTCAGCTTTTTCATAGAATTTTTTGATTTTATTTTGTGCAGCTTCGATCGTTTTTTGTTTTTCTTTTTCAGCGTTGTTTTTTGCTTTCTCAATTATTTTTTCAGCATCTTTTTTTGCTTTTTCTATTGATTGAAGTGCTTTTGTTTCAGCTTGTTTAATCTCTTTAATAGATGTCATTTCTTTTATCCGTATATTAAGGCCATTTATTAGTATTTTTATAGGATTACATACCCCAAAATTTGTTTTCTTTTCGCCTAATTTCAATGATTTTATTTAAAACATCTTTTTCATCAGTGTTCAAGATATCCATTTCTTTGAGCTTCTTTGCATCACTTTCTGGAATTGCAGTATATAAAATATCTTCACCTTTAATTTGTCTCCCAACTGTAACACCATCAATTGATATGGCGACTTCCTGTCCTTGAAGAGCTTCTACAATTGCTTTATTCTCAGATTGAATACCCTTGATAGATCCTATAATTCTTCCATCATCTTTCATGAGTCTTATTCCATCTTTTATTCTTCCAGCAAGAACTCGCACCCCAATAATTGCGGGGTGACTAACCCGAAATACATATTCAGGGAGAAATTTAATCATTCCTGGATGGGTATAATCTTGTCGCCTTTTTCTATCGAGTTCTGTTTTTTTCTTTTCAATCCATTCATCATAGTCTTCCAAGATAGTATAGATAACATCTTTGTCAAAAATTGTAACATCGGTACTTGTCAATTCTTCTTTTGCTTCTGGAAGTATTTTAACATTAAAAGAAAATATAACTTTATCAAGAGGATTGGTAATTGCAGTTGTTTCTACAATATCTCTTTTTGAAACATTTCCAATCTCAGCTTTTCTAATTTTAATTCCTTTTTCTCTTGACTCCTTCACAAGAGCCTCTAAAGAACCGATAGTATCCGCTTTGAGAATAATACCTTCTTTATCTAATTCAATATTTACTTTTGATTGATCTTTTATTTCTTTTATAAGAGCATCAATATTATCACGTACAATTCTTAATGGTGCACCAGGAATTGCATCATCAAGATTTGGAGCGGAAATCTTTATCCCACACGCTGCATGAACTTCTTTAACGTTATCAAACCTCTCCCGTGGGTCTCGTATTTCATCGAGAGGTTTTGGTTTGAGTAATGCTTTAATTTTTGTAACTATAGGTTCTTCTTGTGTACCGAGAATAATCATGTCTTCTTTTCGAATAGTCCCATTATATATAATTGCATCAACTGTCGTTCCCAAGCCAACATCCTCTTTTACTTCTAAAACGGTACCTTTTCCAGCACCACTTTCAATAGAGAGTCTATCTTCTAGGAAACGTTGAGCTAAGCCAACCAAAACCATAAGAACTTCAGGGACTCCTTCTCCAGATTTCGCAGATATAGGAATTATTGGAATGGCTTTACGAAAATCTTTAATTTTATAGTATAAATCTGATTCGAATCCTTTATCGTATATACTCCCTATGAGATCATATAATTTTTCTTCAAATAGACTTTTGGTCATCGGACGTTGTTTTTCGATTCTCACCTTCGCAATGTCATCTCTTCGCTCCCACCCAGATATATCATCAATTTTATTTGCGACAACAATAAATGGTGTTTTATACTGCTTTAAAATGTTGATAGATTCATGGGTTTGTGGTCTAAATCCTTCTCTAATATCAACAATTAGAACCGCAATATCTGCAAGTGAACCCCCTCTTGCCCGTAGCGTTGTAAAAGCATGATGTCCTGGAGTATCTATAAAAAGAAGACCAGGTACCGTGAATTTTTTACCACCAAGTAAATTTCCACATACTTTATAGATAGCATCAATTGGTACTTCAGTAGCTCCGATATGTTGAGTTATTGCACCTGATTCTCTTGATGCAACAGCGGTACCTCTAATATAATCCAAAAGAGTAGTTTTTCCGTGATCGACATGACCTAATACACTTACTATCGGTTGTCGTGTATACGATTCTGATTTGGCCATATAGATCACCTAGCATGTATTTAGGCCCTACATGGAGGAATCTCTTAAAAATGTATGGGTTCGAATATAGAAAAGTCTCCAATAAGAAAAAAATTATTCCAACGTAGCATGGCGAGAACGCATTGATTGTTCAGTCTCTCCTTTACTTTTCATAATCTCTGCTATGATACTATCGAGTAAAATCCATGCACTAGCTTCAAATAATGTACCTAAAGGAGCTAGTTGTTTTCTTTCTTTATCTTTACAGTTAGCTGAAAGAAAAATTGCAATATCGGCAAATTTTGTAATGCGTGAATTTCGTTCACCGGTTACAACGACCAATGTTGCACCGATATCATGAGCAATATCAGCGGTCATTACGGTTGGAATTGTTTCTCCTGAACCTGAAATAACAAATACTAAATCATCTTTTTTTACGGGTGCTCCGATTGTTTCACCAATAACAAAGGTCTGGAATCCAAGATGTACCAATCGTATAGCAAAGGCTCTTGATACCAACCCAGATCTTCCAGCTCCATAAACAAAAATTCTTTTCGCCTTAAAAAATGATTTAATTACCTTACGAATATCACTTTTCGTAACTTCCTCAAGAATATCTTTTACCTTGAACTGAATATAATCTAATGATTGCCGAAACATTTCCTTTTCTTTCATGTAACCTCAGATAGGTCCTTATAATACGCTTCTTCTTTCCCCGTTCTTTTCATAATGGCTTTTTCCACCTGCAAACGGATGTATATTGCATCATGTTCTAAAAGCGGAGATTCGGAGATTAATGTCACGTTATAGTTATTGTCGATAATTATCTCAATTAATGGGGCGATCGGCATATCACCTTTTTTTATTGGGAGATGATAGAATTCATTTCCATTTTCATACAATACCCCGGTAATATGTATAATATAGTGCTTCAATTTAAGAGGTTTGAGTTTTTCAAAAATTTCTTCGAAATCTTTTCTTTCCTTAAGAGAACCATTTCCTCGTGCATGAATATGGGCAAAATCTATTACTGGTACAACATCCTTAACATTTTTACAAACTTCGATAATTTCGTCTATTGTACCAAAAACCTTCTGCTTTCCCATTGTTTCCATACCAATTTTTGTTTTTAACTTTTCTTTTTTTAACATTCCATTTATTTTCTTTGCGTTTTTAATAATCAGTTTCATTGTCTTTTTTTCACTATGTTCACCATAAAAACCAGGATGTATGATTACTGTTTTAGCTCCGATATTATTTGCCATTTTGGCTGACCTTAATATTTTATCAAAACTCATCTCAATTTCTTCACCATCACCTGCCAAATTAACATAATATGGGGCATGAACATGTACTTCTACATCATTTTCCTTTGAATAATCACTAATAATTTTCGCTTCCTCCTCTGACATGACATAAAGGCCTCTAACAAACTGGATTTCTATAGCATTTAAATCAAGTTCTCTATGTACATATTTGATACCGTCTTTATTGGTTCGACCTTTACAGGATAAAGGTATACCAGCTGGACCAATTCTAATCATAAATTTCTCCCCCACTTCATATTTATTTTATATAATTCATTACCATTAGATTGTATGGAAAAATTAAGCTAATTCCTCCAGACGGCTCATGATATTCCAAATGAGTGTTCTGCCATGCAAAGGTATGTTGGGATCATTTGCTAATTCATCAAGTCGAGATGTGGCTGAAGCAACCCGAAGATCAATAGGATCAGATTCATTATGTAAGATTTGTTTAATTTCTTCTGCCCCACGTCGGATATTTCTAGGAATGGAATTATCTTCACTAATCATATTTAATCCATCACAAACTTGCTCAATTTTCTCGTCTGTCGACATAGGGATCCCTTTTTTACAGCTTTTATGAAAGGAGGGTAATTACAAGGTTAGATAAAAATATTTGGGATATTACTCTTGCATATATTCTGAATTTAATATTTTAACAATTTCTGCTGCAATATTTTTTCCAATACCTTGAATAGAACATAGTTCTTCCTCAGATGCGTTGACAATGTCCTTAACACTTCCAAAATTCTGTAAAAGTCGTTTAGCAAGAATTGCTGAAACGTTAGGAAGGCCTTCAATAATATATTGTTGATGTTCAGGTATTGACATAGACCATTTGTCACCCCGTATTGCTACTTCCTTATTACTTTCTCTTTGTTCCCTATTTGCCATAATATATAATAAATCTGCAGTTTCATGAGGAGATTTTGTGGTAATAATAGGAATTCCAAAATCAACAATTATTGAAACAAGACTGCCAAATATTGCATTATGGCTAATATTTCTTTTTGTAAGTAATCCGTCCCCTTCTAAAATCAAAACTGGTCTTGAATAGGCATCTCTTAATTTTCGCATCTGTAAAAATAATTTACCTTCAATTAGTGAAGATAAAAAATCATCTACTTTTTTCCTTTCAACTCCTATACGAGAAGATAGAATATAGTCACCAACATCTAATTGTTGTGATTCTATCTCAATCTTTTTTCCAGAAAGAAATCGAATGACATTGGAGCGATATTCTCGATTATCAACAATAATTTTAAAATTATTTGTTGTTGAAAATTCATCTAATTTTTTTTGATTATTTTTTGTTTCCATTTTATTATAAAACGATGCAGCATCTTCAAATTTTTTACTCAAGGAAGAACGTAATACTTCCAACTCACTTCGCATCAATTTTTCCTTTCTTCTAGATGACCAATAGTAGCCGACATCGGGCGTGCCTTTTGTAATTAAAATAATTACTTTTCCCGGCATTTTTCTAGCAGTTCTTCCTCTTCTTTGAATGGTTCGTATCTCAGAAGGAACTGGCTCATAAAATACGACGAGATCAGTTGATGGTATATCGAGACCTTCTTCAGCAACTGAGGTGGCTATTAACACATTAAAAACATCATCTTTAAACTTCTTTATTATCTCGATCTGCTCTTTTTGTGTTAATCCTTTATCTTCTTCTTTACCAGCTTGTCCTACAAAACGTACTGGTCTTACTGTATTAAATTGCTTTAATTTTTCAAGTACATATAAGGACGTATCTCTATAGTGTGTGAATATAATTATTTTTGAATCCTTTTTTATATTAAATTGTTCTTTAACAATTCTAATAATTTCTGGTATCTTTGGATGCTCAATTTCAAGAGATTTTATATATGCGAGTGTCTCTAGAACATTAGCGTCTTTTAGTATATCTCTTGATGCTTTACTTCCGCTCTTAGATAAAGCTTCATTTCCGAGTCTTTGAAAATAGTTACGAAAAGCATTAACACCTTGGGTTTGAAGAAGTTCGATTGCATGATACAGTTTCAAAGCTGCATTTTGAGCTGATGCTGCGCCAAATAATTTTTTTGGTGGAGTTGGGGTTGATCGTAGTTCCTCCTGTATTTTTTTCTGTATATCTAAGAGTTTTTTTCGATTGATTAATGAAAGAGAAGAGGATTCTATCACTTCAATTTCTTTTAAAAATTTTAGACGATCAGATAATGCTTTTCTTAATAACTGTATGATATATGAAAACTCTTTAGGAAGATCAACTTCTTTCCAAATTAATTTTAGTTCATGAACATATGGTTTGACATCAGCATCGTATTTTGTTCTTATTTCAATATTACTAATTTCAAGATTCTTACACACCTCTAGTATCTTTGAGATATCGTTACCTGGTGAGGCAGTCATCCCTAGAGATAATCTATCATCACGTTGTTTTTTGTACATTTCTGAAATATAAACATAAGCATAGTTGCCAACTGCTCGATGTACTTCATCGTATACAATAAGTGATATATTCTTTAAATCAATTCTTTTCGAAATTAAATCGTTTTCAATAACTTGTGGGGTGGATACAATAATTCTATTATTGTCCCACATTTCCTTTCGTTTCCCTGGAGAAACTTCACCTGTGAAAACCACGATAGAATTATCTATCATTAGAAAATCTTTTAGGAATTGAGCATGCTGATTCACCAATGGTTTTGTTGGTGAAAGAAATAATAGTTTGTTATTCTTCTTTTTTAGTTCCTCAACTAAAACTAATAAAGCAACTATTGTTTTTCCAAGACCTGTAGGTAAAACAACTAATGTACTGGTTTTGACAGCTGTTTTTGCAATATTTTTCTGATACTCTCTACTTTCAATAGAATCTGGTTTAATAAATTCATGTTTTATAAACACAAAAAATACATATGATTAGAGTTTTAGTACATTTGGGGAAAAATATATTAAAAAATAGAAAGTAAAAATGTTTAAATGATTAGTTAAAGATTAGCTGGTTGTGAGATAGATGGAACTCTTTGGTATGACTATCCCTCTTTGGGCACTGTTTATTGGAATAATCCTCATAGCGTTTATTGCTTGGAAATTGATAAAATTTGCAATAAAAGTTTTGATTTATGTGGTAATTTTCTTTGTAATCTTAATTGGTCTTGATCTTCTAAATGTTTTTACTTGGATAAATGAAAATATACTTTCTTCTTTTTTGTAGTAATTTAAAAATTATAAAGATAATTTAATCTATAATTTATTATTTCCAAATACCAACTATTGTTCTATTATCAGGTACATCTTTTAATATGACAGAATTTGCACCTATTTTTACATTACCCAATACTGTTACATTAGATCCAAAATCTACATTATAACCTGTTCTTATGTTACAGATTCCTTTTCTATTTCCCAATATTAAATTCTGTCTTAAAACATTATTTTCTCCTAATTGAACTTTATCGCTTATCACAATTCCAATACCATAATGTTTTATTATAGTTGATTTTGGTATATAGCATTTAATATCACATGTATACTTATTGCTTTTAACAATTAAAAATTGTTTAAACCATCGATATTGATTAATTAAAAATTTCTTAAAACTCATATTTTATACATTTAAAAATTATAATTTCTTATCTATCATTTTTTCAATTCTGTCTAATTTCATTGTTGTTACTTCATAGAAATCAGCATTTCTATATGGTGTTCCATCCAGATATGTTAAATGATCTTCCCAGTCCTTATCAACCTTCTTAATAAAATCTAAATCAATTCCCATCCGCTTTTACCCCTAGTATCAATAATGGAATATGTTAATACTTTATAATTTTTTTTCTAAACTGAATTTTGTATTTTAAACCTATTAAATACATATTTTTAAGAGCGGTAAATTAGCACAAATAAAATACCCAAAAATGTTAATATAGAAATTTATATTGGGCTAATAATGTCAAAATTAAAAGAAGTAATAGAATTTTTCCTAGGACTTATCATCATTATCGGAGGATTCCTCTCGTTTGTTATGACTGTTGTTACGGCAAAACTATGGGGCATAGATTTAGTAAGGCATAATATTCTGGTTGCACTCGGGTGTATTCTCATTTTTATAGGTGCAATATTTATGTATTTATTTGTAAAAATAGATGCGAAAAAGAAGAAGGGCAAAAAAAAGAAGGGAGATAATGATAAATCTTCCATTGAAGTTGCTTAAAAAATATTGTTATTTAAATAAACAATAAGCTCCGTTCATTTTATTTTTCTTCTTTATGAGTTATACATTATGATATATGTTTATATATATTTTTATATACAATATCTAGATAATTTCTGTAATTTTTAAAAAATATATTCTCCCTATTTTTACCTATATATTTGTATATAAACCTTTTTAAAGGAATAGATGTTTTATAATTTTGATGTGAAGGAGGGAATGGTACGAAAAAGCAATTAGTAATATTCGAAATTATTACATTGCTTATTTTTATTGCATTTAGTGGATGCACAACTGACGATGGTAAAAATGGTAATAGTGTAACATCCTTTGGAAATGTTCATATTGTAAATCATGGATTAATTAATTCATCAATGGGAAAAGTAGCTATTAAAGGCCTTGCTAAAAATATTGGTGAAAAAGAATTATCATTAGTTCAAATTAAAGTAAATTTTTATGATGTAAATGATACGTTAATAGATACATCTTTAGATATAGCATCAAACGTAGACCCTGAAGAAGTTTGGATTTTTGAGATACATTGTCATGAAGATAAGATAACGGTCGATGATTACACGATAGGTGTTGGAAAAGTTTGGTATTCTTGATTGCTTTTTAATCGTAATTCCTATATTTATTGTCCTAATGATTCATTTTATATAAGAGATTACTTAACTTACCAATTTGCTCTGGTGTGAGTTCTTCCACTCTTTTCTGTAAATAGGGAAGATTTTCTACCTTGCTGAATTTTGTTTCTAAGATATTTCTTATTTTTTTTCTTCTGTGGGTAAACAATTTCTTTGTTATATCAAAAAAGAATTTTTCATTTAGAATCTCAAATGGTGGATTTTCTCTGGGAATTAATTGAACTATACTTGAATCTACTTTTGGTACCGGATAAAACAAATCCCGTGGAACGCTTTCTAAAATGGTGCAATTTGTTTTATAGTAAATTCCCACAGATAATCTTGAATACTCCTTTGATCCGTAATTAGCAGCCATTCTATCGGCAAAATTCTTTTGATAGATTAAAATAGCCTTTGAAAAGGGATAATTTAGAAACTTAAAGGTAATTGGTGATGAAATTTGAAAAGGCAGATTTGCAACTATTTTATTAAAAACAGGTAATGAATTAAAATCGATTTTTAGTGCATCTCCATAAATTATTGTGACATTATCCGGCAATATTGGTTTTAATAGTTTTATTAGGTGAGGATCTATTTCAATTGCTATTACTTGTTTCACTTTTTTTGCTAATATCTTTGTTAGAATTCCTTTTCCCGGACCAATTTCAAGAACGACGTCATTCTTATCTGGGTTAGCATAGTTAATCTCTCGTTCTGCAACTTTTTTATCAATCAAAAAATGTTGTCCAATTTTCTTTTTCGCCATTTTATCCATAATGATGGCTTTTACTGAGGGGTGGACGGGTGAAAATTCTATATTTCTGACTAGAATCTGTAAGTTCTAATTCAATTCGTTTAGCAATAAGCTTATCAGGTGATCTGAGAAAATCTATACGATCTTGCATATCTTGAAAACTAGTGAATAATTTCTTTTTTCTTTCATCAAGAATCTCGTGCATCATTTTCTTGCCAAGACCGGGTAAAAGTTCGAGAACATGAAAACGTGTAGATATTGCAGAGGCTTCATTAAAGAATTTAATAAAACGTTCTTCTGATTTATGCACCATATCCAAAATGATGTACGGAAACTCCCCATGAGCAGTTGACGTTAAATCTCCGTAATTTACTCTCCCCTTTATTTTTTCTATTTTTTTTCTTTTTTCTGGATCTTTTCCAACATATATTCTTTCACCAATTTCAAAGGTAGCATCTTTTTTTGGAATTAATTCAAGGAGAGTAAATTGATTTTCTCCAATACCATAAACTATGGGTCTTCTTTTAAATGGTGGTAAATCTCCTCTTCCGTCTGGTAAATAATCCAAAATATACACATAATCCTCCATTTTAACTTCCCCACCATTATTCAGTATGATATTTCACTACAATATTTAAAATATTTTTTATATCATTTTCACTCGGTGTAAACCTTTCTTTAGCGAAAATAGCCTTTACATCATCTTCAGTTGTAGGAAGGATATCAGCTATTTTGTATGCATGATTCTCACTAATATTTTCTAATCTCATAAGGTCTTTTAGGAGATCTTTAGTTTGTTTAAGAGATAATTTTACAAATTTCTGAGCGTGATCTAATGCAATTCTTTGTTCGTAAATCAATTCCTTACGTTCCTTTTCAATTTTTTTTAGAATATTCTTAACTTCTGAAAGTGGTACTATCTTACTTGTTTCTTCTGCTGTCATGACCTAACTCTCCCTAAATGCTCAGATCTAACAATCAATGTTTTATGTTTTTTACCATCATTTATTCCAACCAGATACGAATCACCTTGCTTTCCCTCAATTTTGCCAGTATAACCTTGAAAACGGGGGTGTGGCATACCTTTGTGAACAGAAGAATCAATATTTACACTAACACTTTCACCGATTTCAAATTGTTGTATTGCTCTAGTTATAGAGGAAATTCCTCTATTTTTTGGTTTTTTTCTTAATACGTGTCTACTTTTACTTCTTATTCCTCTCGATCGTTTTGCCATTTAATTATTCCCCCTTAATTTCGATTACATCTAGTTCTTTTACTTTGCAGGGAATGTCAATCATTTCACTAAGATTTGGCTTAGTTTTTCCATTATCACCAGATATTAGTTCTTTAAGATACATACCAGGATCTGTTTCTACTTCTAATCTGGCCACATTGGCCTTTACAGATTCTATCTTACAGGCATATACCTTTTTTTCTCTAACCTTATTAACTCTACGATGAGCCACCCTGGTTGGTGTAATCTGTTTTATTGTTTTACCGTGTAATATCTTGGCTACTTCTTTAAGCTTTTCTATATTTATAGGTTTTTCGCCTTCAAGTACTATTCGATATTTTTTTTTAAATTCTGCGTTCTTAATTCTTATTACCTCGTTTTTATCTGAAAATCGTAAGTTACTAACCTCAATTTTTCCTTCAGAAAATTTATTTGTTTCTTTTTCGAATGTACTTAAATCAATGTTTCTAATCTTTGGATTTTTTACTTCTAAAACAAAAGGACGTCCATTTCCAAGCATTAAAGCATCTACATCTTCTCTACCACTACCATGAAACGATACATCAGTACCTTTTGTTATTTTTAATGCTACTTGTGCAACTAACTCCTCAACGCTTGTATCATACATCTTTCCAGTATAGTTGCAAGCTTTGCATCCCTTCCCTCTACAAATTCTACAAGACCATTTTGTTTGAGGGATGCCTCTTTTTAATTTTTTATATCTTCCATATATGTAAAGAGAGGTTATTTGTAAGTTTATAATATCAAAAGATGTATCTATTATAGCCATAATGTCAGGATTATCAAAATCCACTTTTTTTTCTGTTGCTTTTTCAAGAATTTTACCAACCTCTCTATTAACTTCCATTTTGATTGGTTCTTCATCTTGAGATTTTATAAAATTCCATAATTTCATTTCTCTACCTAAAATATCATCTTCAATTTTTGAACCAATTAAAAATGTGTCATACTCATATTCTTTCATAGTATCTAAAACTAAATCCGCAAAATGCTCAATTTCATCTAATAGACCTTCACAAAGCCAACAATCTTTTGTTTCTGTCTTTTTTTCATATTTCAATTTATTTCTGATTAATTTTCCTTTTTCTCTATTTTTTATCCCTGGTTTTATTTGCCTGAATGCTCTACCTAAACAACTATCGCAGAGTTGATATTTATTCAGAGTTTTTTGTGCTCTATCGAGAATTTTTTTATTTTCCATCTTGATTGCTGAATAATATAAGAAATTTAAAATTTTGTATCAATAAATGAAAATAAAAGAATTGGGTTTCGGTAATATTTATACAATAAAATATTTATAATACAATAATTAATATAATAACAATGATCTGTGAAAAATGTAGGAGACGTTTTGGAATAATAGGGGAAAATTATTGGGATGCACGAAGTGGGATGTGTCCATTTTGTATGAGTAAATAATACTTAAGGATGTTTTTATCCAAGATATAGACATGAATGATATTATTCTGTCCATCCACATTCATTACATATTAGTTGACCTTTGACTTTCTGTAATGGATGTGATCTGCAACGGGGACATTTATGAATTGAAACAGATTGGCTTCTTTGTATTGCTCTTTTAATCATTTTATATAAATCTGCTCCCTTTTCCAATATCTCATCTTTCGTTAGAATATCAATGGCTTTTGTAGCAAATGTTTCCATTATTTTATTGATTTCTTCTGGATGCTCATTGATATATTTAACAATAGTATCTATTGATTCTTCATCTAATGTTATTTTCATAATATACCTCTTTTAATTTTTAAGTATTCATATTTTTTATTGAGTTAAACGTCGTTTTTATCGATTTTTATAAAATCAGTAATCAAATTATGTTTAATAGATTTATCTTAAAATTGAAGGGAGAGAAGGAGACTGGGAGGAAAAAATTAAGAAAAAAACATGTAATTCTAAAAACCCCTTCTTCCACTTCATTATATAATATTATGTTTTTAATTATTTAAATATTGTCGTATAATATATCGACAATTGTCTAATATTTAAGGATTCTATGACTTTTTATAATCAGAAAAATATTCACATAACTATCTATATTTACAATGAATAATCAATTTCAGTAATTTTAGTTTAAATAAGAATATTCTTTGGTGATTGGATCTATCGCAAGTTTTTTCCCGAAAATATATTTGTCATAACCTGGAAAACCGTAATCTCCCAGCGTTGGATCTAATATGACGCAACTCAATCCATCAATATTATAATTTGTAATATTATCTTCTCCAAAGTAATTATAAAATAATGGATGAAAATAAAAATCAATATCTACACTAACATTTGCAGTTTTGTTTACATAATTTTCAGGTATAATTACTATTCCAACATATCTATCTATTTGTTTAATAGAAACGATTTTACTTATAAGATCAGTTTGTTGCCAGTCTGGTCTATGATTAAAAGGTTGGCCTTGACTTAAATTTATAGCATCCTTATATGAAAGAACTATAAATAAGTGTAAAGGTTCTGTTGAGTCAATTCTATAATTAATATTCATATATTCAATATGATTTCCAAAAGATCGTCCAATTCCAGGTCCATAGTAACTAAGATATCCCGGTTCAAGATCAAATGTTTTTTTATAGTTTTGTGAAATACTTTCTTCCCATTCTTTTTCAACTTGATTTATTAACGATAATTCAACATGTTCCCAGAGTTTCTCAGAATCCACTTTACATGCTATTGAATAGACATGATCTTCTGTTAATACCAAATAAGATTTAATTCCAATATTTTCCAATAAAGAAATTAGTAGTATAGATAATTCCTCACAATTTCCTTCTCTATATTGGATAGTTTCATGTGGAGTTTGTATTAATTCAATATCTGAAGAATCATTTATATACGTAAATGTTTCAATAACGTGTCTATATATTGCATTAATCTTACATTCATTATCCTCAGAGCTACAATTACTGATTATCGAGTTAGCATACGCATTTAGTTCGTTATCATTTGTAATAATTTTTTTGATATATTGTTTTGCTTGCTTGAATAAAGGATCAATATTATCATATTTTACAATTTCATTTCCAGCACCACTAATATTTGAATTAAAGGTATGATTTATTGAAACTCTAATGATATTATTAGATCCTGACAGATTTATCTCGTGTAGCTTTGTATTCTCAATTACAGTAATATCACAGTTAGTTCCGGTAACTATAAGTATTATTGATTTACCTGATTCATCAATGAATTGTGTTATGTCCTCTCCTGTTATTGTAATAGTTGTTGTGTTTATCCACCTCGTATTGTCTTCAGGGTAATAATCGGAATTATCACCCACACCATCACCATCTGTATCTTTCCATTCACTAGAATTAAATGGAAATTCATCTGAATTATCTCCTACCCCATCTTTATCGCTATCTTTCCATTCATAAGAATTAGTTGGAAATTCATCAATCTTATCGTTGTACCCGTCACCATCTGTATCTCTTTCTTTTGTAGACTGTTCATTACATCCACTAATACCAACACAGATTAGCAAAATAGAAACACATACTATCAATAGGTTTTTGTTCATGTAATCTTCCTCAAATTTGCAATAATATAATAGGTCTTTCTTTAAGAATATATACCCCAAACAGAGATAATTGCATATTTATTAATAAAATGATGTTTGGAATATTTTCTTATAATTTGAAAATAACTATGCTAAATATCCGCAAATGAAATTTTTTGTTAAAATTCCATGAAATTCTAATCCAATAAAACCTCTTGTCATACCTCTAACAATCTCAAATTGAATATCGAAGTATTTAATGCCATGATAAATAACATCTAAAATAAATACGGTTTTTGCTTTAATAGAAAGAAAGTTATGATTTTTTTGTGCATCCGAAATTCTACCAAAAAGAAAAACAAAACATATGTCAATTGATCTTTGTTCATCATTAATTTTTTCATCAAACTCTAATGCATTTGTAGGAATAATAGTAGTAAAAAACAATATAAAAATTATTAATCCAATCAGTTTCTTGTTCATTTTTAGCCTCCTTACTCAAATATTAAAATTCCATTAAGAATATATTTTTAACTAGGATTTAAAATTTTCCTAAAATATAATCGAAAATCCTAAAGAGTAATTATGCAAACAATTTCATCATATTAATATCTTGGAAAGGAGGAAAAGAAATANNAAATAGGGTAAAAATATGAAGAAACTATCGAGGTAAAAAACCCCCCTTTCCTACATTCCTACATTTAATAATATATCAAGTGTTATTTAAATTTTACCTTGAAAACGTATTTATTGAAACGCTTGTAACATTAATTTTATTTGTGAGAGAAATAATTTAAAAGGGGTCAATGAAGGGAGGAAAATGATAAAAAGAATCATTTTCAAAAAGGTTTGACCCCTTAGCGTAGGCGTATCTTATTTTGGTTAATAAATTCATTTATTTATTCTGATTGAAAGAAATCTTTGATTTGATCAATATTTGGATTGGTGAAATTGTTTTTTTCTACTTGGAAGATTACTTCCTGGGTTTTTATTTCTGAAATGACATCATTAAACATGCGGGTAAATCCCTCTGTAAATTTTTTCACCTCTCTAATGCTTTCTGCTGTAACACAGATGAACCAGTCATATGAACCATGAAGATAGTAACTACATTCAATATTTACTCCCATTTTTGAAGTTTCTTTTTTTAATTTTCTTGTAGTAATAATATCCAATTGATTTGAAGATATGGGTTTATTTGTTCTTTTAACGAGGACTAAATAGCGTTTTAGACCTAATTTTTCATCATCAACCACAGCATTATAACCCCAAATTGTGTTATTTTTTTCCAGTCTTTTTTTGATTCTCCATACTTTTTGTCTAGAGAAACCACATTTTTTAGCAATATTTTCAATGCTATCTCCTGAATTTTGCTGAAGTACCATTAGAAACTTTTTTTCGTCTTCGTCAATTTGTTTTTTACTACTTTTAGGCATATGAAATCATCCTTTTTCTTAGGGGTATTCTATCTCTGTTCTTAAATGTTACCCAAATTATTTCATTAATTGATACCTTTGTAACATAATTTCTAAAAGTAAAGCGTTAATGGATGTCAGAATTCATTACAAATGTTGTATTTATAGATAATATTTATATACCACAATATGTATGTAATAATATTAATGGGGGAATGATATTTTTAGGGTACCTTTTCATTCCTTACCTCCCCTACATTCCCTCATTGAATTTTCTACTTTTAGGATAATATTCATAGTTATTTTTAAAATGGGTAATAAAATATCACTATTTAATAAAATTTTTAATAGGTTATCATATAACAAATCGAAAATTGGGAGGCGCCCAAAATGGTTGAAATATCCCCATTTAAAGGTATCACTTATAATAAAAAAATGATAGATGAACTTGATAACGTAATGTCACCTCCATATGATATAATATCTGAGAAGATGCAAAGTGAATTATATCAAAAGCATCCGTACAATTTTGTGAAAATAATTTTAGGTAAACAATTTCCCGAAGACACAGAAAAAAATAATAGATATACTCGAGCTAAGGAACTATTTGATGAATGGCAAGAAAAATCTATATTATTAGAATCAGAAAATAGTGTTATTTATCCATATAAAATTGAATATCTTTTTAATAATGAAATTAAAACAATGAATGGATTTTTCGTTTTATTAAAACTAGATCCCCATTACAAATTAATCAAAGCACATGAAAGAACTCTTTCTAAACCAAAAGCAGATAGGTTAAATCTTTTACGTGCCTGTCAGGCAAATCTAGAACCAATTCAATTGTTATACATAGATGAAGATGACAATATACAACGTAAAATTGAGAAAGCACTGAATAGCCCTTTATTTGAAATAAAAGGATATGATGGTTTTACTCATAAATTATGGAAACTTGATAACGATACTATTATAAACGATATTGTAACCATGCTTAAAGATGAAATTTTGTTTATTGCAGATGGACATCATAGATATCAGACAGCAATTAATTATGCCGATGAATTAAGAAAAAAAACAGGTAATACCAATATCAATGTGCCTTTTAACTATCGTATGGTTATTCTTGTAAACATGTTTGATACGGGACTTAGCATCTTACCAACACATCGATTGGTAAAAAAGTCTGGAATTAACATTGAACATCTTCTTGCAGATCTCAATGAGTATTTTTTAATTGAAAAAAAAGAAGTAAAAAGTAATGATTATACTTCGATTGGAAACAAGATTATAAAAGATATAGAAACCAAAAGTGCACATAAATTTGCATTATTTTGTAAAAATCAATACTATATTTTAACCTTAAAAGATGAGAAAGTAATGGATAAACTCGCACCTGATCGTTCATTAACTTGGAGAACACTCGATGTCTCCATATTGCACAAAATTATTTTAGAAAAATTGCTGGGAATTAATGAGAACAATCTTGAAGATCATGTAAAATACACTAGAGTAGATAGTGAAGCAATAAAGTTTGTATTAGAGGGTGAATTTGACCTCTCTTTTTTAATGAACGCTACTAAGATAGAAGAGTTGAAAGCAATCGCAGATGCTGGTGAGCATATGCCTCAAAAATCCACTTATTTTTTACCTAAGATGCTTTCTGGTCTTGTAATGTATAAGATGTAAAGACCATCAGTGTCATATTGTCATTTTGTTATATTTACAAAATAATTTTAAATAGTTGTAATTAAAAATTTATAACTGGTGAGGAAGGGAAAAATTTTGATTTTTTTCTTCATATTTTTCCCCCCTCCTTCCTCCCCAACTTGATTTTTATATACCTGTGTTCCATTGTTCTATTTGATATGACTCTTTATTTCGAACCACTTTGGTTTGATTCAATGGGAGCGAAATCTACATCTTGCTTAGTGAAAACACCAGATGTTAGTATTGTTCTTGATCCTGGAGCAGCAATCATGCAACCTTCTTTTCCAGCATCCTCTGAACAAAAAACTGAATGGCTTGCAATTGCAGAAAATAAAATTAAAGATGCTTGTCAAAAAGCTGATATTATTACTATCTCGCATTATCATTATGATCATTATTTTCCAGACAATCTAGATATCTATAGGGGGAAAACTGTTTTTTCCAAAAATCCAAATGAATATATTAATAATAAACAAAGAGAGAGGGGAGTAGAATTTATTAATAATATTTGTACGGAGTTCGAGATTGATAAAACCAATAGGGCTCTTCAAAAGATTACAAAAAATAAATATCCAGATCCATTGAATGATTTACCTCATGCATCATCAAAAGATTTTCATTCATATAATGAACGAAGAAAAGAAGTNNAAGATTTGAAAAATATGCTAAGAAATGGTATTCTTTCGAACAATTACCCGAAATAACGTCTGATAAAATAAAATTAATATTTCCGGAAGGGAAAACTTTTATTTTTGGTGATACCAAGTTGAGATTTTCACAACCTCTTTTCCACGGTATTGAATATGCAGGAGTAGGGTGGGTTTTTGCAACAATTATTGAGTATAAGGGAAAAAAAATTTTTCATTCATCTGATTTAAGCGGTCCTATGATTGAAGATTATGCAGATTTAATTATACAGGAAAATCCATCCATACTTTTTCTTGATGGTCCTACCACTTATCTATTTGGATACATACTTAATAGGATAAATTTGGAAAGAACTATTGATAATACAGTAAGAATAATTAAAGAAATTGACGCAGATGCAATTATCTATGATCATCATCTAACAAGAGAAAATAAATTTCGGGAACGGACAAAAAGAGTCTGGGATACTGCAGTAAAGGAAGATAAAAAAGTAGTAACAGCAGCTGAATACCTCGGTGAAAAAACAGTTGTAGAATTATTAAAATAAACTCTTTTGGGAGAAATTAGATTCTTCAAGTTCTGGATAGTTGTATTGATTTAAAACTTCTGGAACATTTGGATTTTGATGCTTTGACGTAATACGACGTGAAATCGTATATGCCTCCATTTTATCCTGTTCAAATGGCACAAGAAGTTTTTCTGCTTGATCTTTTGTTAAGCTATTACTTATCCAAAACCGTTCCATTTCCTTAGGAAGAATCACCGGCATTCTTTTCTTTTTATTATGAATTTTTGCCATTAGTGGATTTGCTGGACATGTTATAATTGTGTATGAGTATAGCTTATCATTTGTTTCTTTATTAGTCCAACAATCCCAAAGCCCAGCAATTGCAAACGGTTCATGTGATTTCAACCGTATATAATAAGGATAGTTTCTACCTTGGAAATAGCGCCATTCAAAGAATCCGTCGGCTATAACAAGACAGTGTTTATTTCCTGCGGAATTTCGATAAGCTGGTTTTTCAAAAATAGTTTCAGCTCTTGCATTTACTGTTCTCTGCTGTATTTCATCTGCTTGTTTTGATGTTTTTATCCAAAAGGGAACAAAACCCCAGGCATAAAATTGGATTTGTTTCGGATTTTCATTTGTTATAACCGGAAGTTTTGTTTGATCAAATGCTCCAACATGGTATTTCTTCTCAAATTTTTCTTGAAATGTAGCATCAAATCTTGATTCAATAACCATTGTATCGCTATTAATTGAGTATCTATAACACATAGGATAATACCTGTAGTATTTACTCCTTAATAAATATTGAACTTGTTAATCCTGTAATTTCTTCGTTTTTTTATCTCCTGTATTGTTATCGAAGTAAGTTTTCTTTTAGATAACCGTGGATTAATTATTTTACTAACTTTACACGTTTCTTCATTTACAATTAACAAGCCAATTCCTTCATTTTTAAGGACATATTCTGATTTTCTTAAAATTGAGTATGATTTCATAAGAGGAAAAGCAAGGTACACATAATCAGATGCCAACTGATAATTTTTAGCTTGTATAATCGCCTTTTTTCTATCATTTATCTTAAGTTCGATTGCAGTAACTGTATTATCCTTAAAAGCAACTAAATCAGCTCTACAATAACCAATTTTAACTTCGTTGAAGATTTTAAACCCTTGATTGACAAAATAATCAGATACAGGTTTGGTTAGTTCGAACTCTCGGTAAAATGGGTCCATATAAATTCTCCTTATATTTTAACTGATGAAGATAGATTTCAAGATTCTCAAGAGTGTATCCAAATGGAATAAGCAAACTTTCTGCACATTTTGCAATCTGACGGAGATAATAATCAACATCGATCTGCTCATCACCAGTAATGGATTCAACAACACAGACTCGATGTTTGTAGTTCCGAGTATGTTCATTAGTTACAATATATTGTACATATTGTCCTGGCTCCACTTGGACACCAAGATCTCGAAGTTGAAGCAAAGCTGATTTTACGAGGTTATTTACTTTGTATTCTGGAATATACCTTGAAATTCGGTTTTTAAAGACTAGTTTACTAAGCTCATCCATGCCATCTATAATACGCTTTCCAGAATCAAGTATTGTATCAACAGCACTCGGGACAAGTTCATAAAATTCTTGAGTGTTGTTTGCTTTTTTCAGAACATTTAAAATGTTTCGTTGAACATCTCGTAAAAAATCAGGAGTATTCCGTTGACGTAATTCAATTCCACGTACTTTTAACTCACCATTTTTAAACAATCCATAGTATCGATTTAAGGCACCAACATCAAATTGTTTACTTGGAAGAAAAACAATCCATTTATATTGTCCTTCAACGTCTATTTTTATACCGATTTTTTTACCAATCATTCTTGATAACGTACGTGGATCTGAATCCTTCTTGGTTGCTTTTACCCATAGAGAATCGATTATTCCATGTAACACCTTATATCCCACCTGCTCAGCAACTTCAACAGCATCAAGCAAGATGTCCCGCGCAAAAGCTGTGATTGATTCATGACATTCGATACGGCCAAATCGGGCATTTCTATAGCCGGTATACCCAAAACAAACAATAAGAATCCATTTCCAAGCTTGTTGAATCTCCTTATAGATTGCAGGATCGTATTTTTTGTTTTTAGTTCTTGCTTTAAAACAGAATCTTCTGAATAGTATTGGTTTAAGTACTTCTGGAAGTAATCCACTATTTCGATAGCAGATATGATAACCAAGTTGAGGAACAGTAATATACGAATCATAACAACAATCACAAAGCATTGTCTCAGGACTAATGTTATATTTGAGCATAATGTTTGGATAAAGCGATGCAAAATCAATCTCAACAACATTATCATGAAGACCCACAGAGGGGCTAAGAATAAGACCGCCTCTATCAGATATTAATAATTGTCTTGCTGTTTTACAATTCTCGGGCATATTTTTCTTCCAAGGAATGAGGTATCCTTTCTGCATTGCTCTGTTGACTTGAATTTGACTAATAGCAGTACCGGGTCCAAGGCGAGATTGAAGTTGCAATGGAATGTTTGCACACCGAGATATGTCTACCAATCCGCGAAGTCCACTTTCACCATAAAGAAATGAACTGTGCTGATCAATATGGGCTCTTCCTTTAAGCGTGTAAAACGCTGGTCGATATACAATTTGACCATAGCTGAAATAGGATTTTGCCTGTTTTACTGGTCTTT
>JABAOC010002681.1_pt1 | contig 23896 bp, 23 predicted proteins | sample 7062161 | NCBI WGS metagenome assembly JABAOC01 (sample SAMN14538625, study PRJNA623070) | marine sediment metagenome | biome: marine biome [ENVO:00000428]; feature: marine pelagic biome [ENVO:01000023]; material: deep marine sediment [ENVO:00002113] | place: India: Gulf of Khambhat ... | reverse complement strand
AAGGCACTACTGTCGAATCAGAGAGTATGAGACATTATGGCTTTTTCTTACAGGACAGCGTGACCATCAAGGATCGCCTGACTTTGAACCTGGGAGTACGCTATGACACAAGCACCGGAAGATTCGACGACCAGCATCACACTGCAACCACAGATCCTTACGGCGTTCTTCCTTTACTGATAGCTGCAGATCCAACAACAGTATTCGATGAGTGGGATATTCCAGCGGAAAAAGTCCAAACCTGGAGTCACATCTCACCGCGTATCGGCTTCTCTTATGATGTTTTTGGAGACGGCAAGACTTCAATCAAAGGCTCCTGGTCAAGGTACAATGAATACCTGATGATCCAGTACTTCTCTCTTGCCAACCCCATGTATCCAAATAGCGGTGGTTGGTACTGGTACGACGATGACAATGATTTCCTCATTGAACCTACGGATAGATTCTCAATGCGTTACTTGCCGACTGATCCCCGTGACTTTGATTTAGAAGCAGAAATGGACCTTGACGCAAGCGCTCCTTACACCGATGAATTCACTTTCGGTGTAGAAAGGGAAATGGCCAGAGACCTCAGCATGGCCCTTATCTTCACCTACAAGCGCAAAACAAATATCTTTGAGGACGTCAATGATTTCGGTTTAGGAAAGGATTTAGCCTGGCAAGGCTATCGTCCGAACAGCCCTTACTGGGAAGAATTTACCTTCAATGACCCTGGAGACGACGGAGAATTCGGAACAGCTGATGACATCACCTCCTCCTGCTATGCTCGTCTCAACACCGCACCTCCTATTCATTATTATGTGACAAACGTCGAAGGCGCCTTCCGAAAATACTGGGGCCTTCAACTCCTCGTCAACAAGAGGATGTCTAGCGGATGGCAGCTTCTGGGATCCATTACCTGGAGCAAAGCCTGGGGCAACATCGGTGGCGATTACGGCAATTCCTGGGGCGCCAGCGGTACGTTTGACACCCCTAATTCCTTCCTCTATGATACCGGAAGGCTTAACTATGACCGGCCCATCAACATCAAACTCCAGAGCACTGTTGTCCTGCCTCTTGATATAGTCCTGAGCGCTTATTTTAACCACGCAAGCGGTAATCCATGGAGAAGAACTATTACAGTCTATATTCCCGATGATCCTATGTACTGGGATCCAGGCCAAGCAATCGGCGTGCCTACAGAGCTAAACGGAACCAGACGTGATCCGCCTGTGACTACTCTTGACCTGAGGATAGAGAAGAGATTCCCCATCGGAGACTTCGGCACAATTGGTAGCTATATCGATATTATCAACGCCTTAGGCAGATGCGGCTATGACATCGCCGGTAACCCTGGTGGCTATGTCGATTACACCGATCCTGCTAATCCAACTTTCACAAGATACGGAACTCACGGCGATATAACCGGCTCATACGGAAACAGAATTTTCAAGGTCAGCCTGCGCTTCACGTTCTAAGTCGAAACGCTCGAGCAGATAACCAAAGAGGGGAGGATTTTTCCTCCCCTCTTTTTGCTTTTCTTATTTAAAAACAAGAGAGAATCCAGACAAAATCACCCCTCAGATAATAGACGGGAATTTAGTCCATTTTCATAAATTTGCCAGCTTTTTCAGCTCCTCCCAATCTTCATCGACCTGCTTTTGGTACTCTTCTAAAACCCAGGCATTTTCTTCTTTGAAAAGATGGCGGAATCTCCCCTGGGATTTAACCCAATCCAAAACTGGTTTCTTCTCTTTAGGTAAATAATTAATCTTGTACTTTCCGTTTTCAACTTCATACAGCGGCCAGACGCAGGTATCGATAGCAGTCTGCGCCAGCCGAATTCCCTGAGATTCATCATATTTCCATTCTGTCGGGCAGAGACAAAGAATATTCAGAAATGCAGGGCCTTCTATTTCAAAAGCTTTTTGTGCTTTCTTGTAAAGGTCCTGCCATCTGTTTGGACTGGCCTGGGCAACATAAGGAATGTTATGGGCAACTAAAATCTTTGTTAAATCCTTCCTGCGCTGCAATTTTCCTGGACTTTGTGCTCCTTCTGGAGAAGTTGTAGCTGAGGCACCTAAGGGGGTTGCCGAAGACCTTTGTCCCCCTGTGTTGCAATAGGCATTATTATCATAGCAGACATAAACGATGTCGTGCCCTCTTTCTACAGCTCCAGAGAGAGCCTGGAGTCCTATATCATAGGTTCCGCCGTCGCCTCCAACGCCCAAAAATTTTATCTTCTTATCCTCGGGAATCCTCCCCTTCTTTTTTAGAGCTTTGTACATGGATTCGACCCCTGCAATTGTCGCTGCTGCATTCTCAAAAGCACTATGAACCCAGGTCACATTCCATGAAGTTCGGGGAAAAATGGTTGTACATACCTCAAGGCAACCCGTGGCGTTGGCAATGATAAGAGGATCTTCCGTAGCCCTTAAAACGATTCTAAAAATAAGGGGAATGCCACAGCCCAAGCACATTCCATGACCTGCAACCAATCTATCTTCCATTGATGCTAAGTCTTTTAACTTTGCCATCTCTTTCTCCCTCGCTTTACTCTCTTAAGTTGATGTAACCGTAGATCTCTTCAACTTTTCCTGTTTCTGCGATCTTTTCCAATTTCAAGCCTACTTCTTTAAAATGCTCTACTTTTATATCTCTACCTCCAAGGCCATAAACGTAATTAACGATTTTTGGACGCTCAGCATAATCATAAAGAGCAGAGCGGACCTCAGTGAAAAGAGGAGCTCCAAAAGCTCCAGGGCTCGAAGAACGGTCGAGAACAGCTATAGCCTTCATCTTCTTCAATGCCTCGGCAATTTTTTGATGGGCAAAAGGACGAAAAATCCGGGGCTTGAGAAGCCCGATTCTCTTCCCTTCTGACCTTAACTCATCTACGGCATCTTTACATGTTCCTGCTGCTGAGCTCATAACTACGATACACAGTTCAGCGTCATCCATCCTGTATTCCTCGAAAAAGCCGTATTCGCGGCCAAATTTCAGACCAAACTCCTTCCCAACAGCCTCGATGACTGGAGGAGCATTTTCGATGCCTTCAATCTGGTTTCTCTTGTGCTCAAAGTAATAATCGGTAAAATCTATGGGCCCTACTGTCATCTTCCGGCTTGTATCCAGAACAGGGAAAACATTTTTGTATTCTCCGATGAACTTCTTGACTTCATCATCGTCCTCGACTTGAATAACTTCCATGGAGTGACTGATGATAAAACCATCCAATCCAACCAGAACCGGAGTTCTAACCTTTAAATCTTCCCCGATACGAAAGGCCTGAATAAAATTATCATAAGCTTCCTGGCAATTCTCGGAGTAGATCTGTATCCATCCTGAATCTCTGGCGCCTATGGTATCGCTGTGGTCGCCGTGAATATTAATGGGAGCGCTGAGGGACCGATTAGCTATGGCTGCTACGATCGGCAGCCTCAAGCCAGCAGCAATGTAGAGCATCTCCCACATAAGAGCGAGCCCTTGGGAGGCAGTGGCTGTCATGACTCTACCCCCTGCCGATGAAGCTCCGATACAGACGCTCATAGCGCTATGTTCACTTTCGGGGCATACAAATTCTCCTGCGATCAATCCATCTGCTTTAAATTTGGCGATAGTCTCAACGATTGCTGTGGATGGAGTTATGGGATAGGCAGCCATCACATCAGGATCAATCTGCCTTACTGCTTCAGCAATTGACTGATTTCCGTTTAGTGTTTTAAGCGTGCTCATTCTGTGCTCCCTCCAGCAAGCTTCATTTCTTCCTTAATCATAGTAATGGCCTTTTCTTTTGGCGGACATTCCACAGAACATATTCCACACCCTGTACAATAATCGTAATTGATACCTTTCACCTCTTCTCCTTCAACACGAATGGCAGAATGAGGACAGTAAAGCCAGCAAAAAAAACACTGGATGCAGTTTTCTTCTATGAACTGAGGCTTTTTTCCTGAACGCCAGGTTCCTGTTAAATTTTTCACCGAGTTTCCCGCATCAAGGTTAATAGTGCCAATTGTTAATTCCTTCCAGGTTTCTTTTTTCATCCTAGCTTTACCTCCTTGAAAGCTCTATCTATTGTTCGTATGTTCTTCTCCACGACCTCGGATCTCAGCTTCTTACTTAGAGAGATTTTTACCTTATCCTTAAATTTTTTCAGATCCATGAGTTCAGTGATTTTTACCAAAGCTGCGACCATGGGAACATTTGGAATAGCTCTTCCAAGCTCATCCGAAGCTATGGCGTAAGCATCTAAAGCATAAATTTTCCTTTCTCCTAAAGACAGCTTCTCCCGTATGAGTGGAATGTCAAAAGTGGTGTTCATCAGAAAAATCGCATCCTCTTTCGCACCTTCGCTTATATCCACAATACCTAGTAAAGATGGGTCAGTAACTACGACAATATCAGGATAATAGACGTGACTGTGCGTGCGGATTTGCTTTTTGCTGATGCGATTAAAAGCTAATATGGGAGCGCCTCTCTTCTCTGCTCCAAATTCGGGGAAAGCTTGAACATATTTGTCTTTTTCTGAAGAAAGCACATCTGCTAAAGTTACTGCTGCCGTAACTACACCCTGGCCAGCACGACCGTGCCAGCGTATTTCAATTAGCTCTTTCATTAAACCTCCTTTTTTAAAATATGAATGACCTCTTCCTTCAAAATCCCCTTTTTATAAAATTAGAAAATAAATATAGATTAAAAATTTTATACCTGGCCGATGAGTCAAAAATCTTTTTAAGCGAAGCCATGTTTTTCATTTCTTTTATTTAAGAAATTTTTTCATTATTTAGACGATACTTTCTTGAATTTGGTGGTTTATCAAATTCCTCATTCTTTGATTTCTGTCCTGCCTTCTAAAGCTTTTTTGATGGTAACCTGGTCGGCATAATCAATATCAGATCCTACTGGTAATCCCATGGCCAATCTTGTGAGCTTGATGTTGAAGTCTTTTAGAATTTTCGCCAGATAGACGGCTGTGGATTCTCCTTCCACAGTGGGATTTGTAGCAATAATAATTTCCTTGAGATTACCATCTTTCACTCTCTTCACCAGTTTCTCTGTCTTTAGCTCATCAGGCCCCACTCCTTTTAAGGGGGAAAGGGCTCCCAGCAGAACATGATACCTTCCATTGTAAATCCCGGTTTTTTCTATGGAGGAGATATTAAACGGCTCTTCAACGACGCAAAGGACTTCGTCGTTTCGGCTGGAGTCAGTGCAATACTGACAAGGATCAACATGAGTCATGCTGTTACAGACGGAACAGTAAAACGTGTTGCGCTTGGCATCTTTTATTGCTTTTGCCAATCTATCTGCTTCTTCCTGAGCAAGACTAGTGATATAAAATGCAATTCTCTGAGCAGTTTTAGCTCCGATGCTCGGAATTTTCTTCAGCTCCTCAATAAGGAGATTCAGAGGATGGGTAGGATCAATCATCAGAAGAGCCCAGGAATTTTAAGGCCCGCGCCAAATTTCCCCATTTTTTCGGATACGTTTTCATCCACTTTCGCTCCAGCATCGTTAAATGCAGCAATGATCAAATCCTGGAGCATTTCAATATCATCTTTATTCACAACTTCCGGATCAATGCTTATAGAAATCAGACTTTTTGAGCCGTCAAGGGTGACTGTCACCATCCCGCCCCCGCTCGAGCCGTCTACTCTCATCTCTGCTAATTCTTTCTGGAGTTTATCCTGCATTTCCTTTGCGGTCTTTAGCATTTTTTGTAAATTTGCCACATTTTTCATTTTTTTCTCCCTAAATCGAAAGGCAATTTATTTTTATCCTCCTCAGCTCTTTTTATGGGTTTAATCGAAAGCACCTGCGCCTTGAACTTATCCATAAAAGACTGAACAGAGGGATCCTTCATAGCTGTCTCAATTTCTCGCTCCCTTTTTTCCTTATCTTCTCCGATTTCTTCTGGTATCGTTTCGTTTATTTTCTGATTCGAGACCTCTGGAGCTTTCTCTTCCACTACTTTTTCCTTCTGGAAAGTATTTTTGATGAATTCTTTGCCAGATGGAGATCTCAGTTCTTTCTTAATATCCTCTAACTCCTGGATGATGTCTTTCAAGGGGGTAATCTTTTTAAAATGACTCAATTTAACCAGGAAAACCTCTAAATAAATCCTGGGATGGGAAGAGAATTTCAATCCCGGCTCTCCCTGCTGGAGGACAACTAGATAACGGAGGAGTTCCTCTTCGGAAGCTTTCTTTGCTTCTTCTTTCAAATCATTCATATCTTCTTCGTTCAAAGGGAGCAAATCCTGTAGATTCTTGGCTGACTTGGCAAGAAGCAAATTCCTGAAATGCTGAACAAGCTCCTTATAGAAAAATCGAAGGTCATAACCGTTCTCTATCACTTTATCCACAAGCGGGAAAACTTCATCAGGCTTTTCTTCCAGGATAGAATTTGAAAAGGCAAAAAGGAGGTCTTTGCTGATTGTTCCTAAGATCTCTTTTAAATCCTCATCATTTATCACTTCCCCCGAAAAGGCTACTGCCTTGTCAAGCAAGCTCTGAGCATCTCTTAAACTTCCATCCGCTGCTTCGGCAATAAGGTTTAAACCGGAGGATGATATTTTTATTTTCTCTTTTTGAGTAACGTCCACCAGATGATTGATTATCTCCTTCTGGGAGATTTTCTTGAATTCAAAGTGCTGACAGCGAGACATGATCGTAGCCGGCACCTTATGGAATTCAGTAGTTGCAAAAATAAAAATAGTATGGGGCGGAGGCTCTTCCAGCGTTTTTAAAAGAGCATTGAAGGCTTCACGAGTTAGCATGTGGACTTCATCGATGATAATCACTTTATAACGGCTGTGAATAGGCTTATATTTTACTCCTTCACGAAGCGACCTTACTTCCTCAATGCCCCGGTTAGATGCCCCGTCAATTTCCAGAACATCCACAGAACGGTCCTCGCTTATTGCCCTGCAAAATTCGCATTTATTACAGGGAGTAGGCGTTGGACCATGCTGACAGTTCAAAGCCTTAGCTAAGATCCGAGCAGCAGTCGTTTTTCCTACTCCCCTCATTCCAGAAAAAATATAAGCTTGAGCAACCCTGTTGTTTTTGATAGCATTCTGAAGGGTTTGAACAACAGGCTTTTGGCCGATCATTTCTTCGAAAGTCTTGGGTCTATATTTTCGGGCGTAAATAAGATAGGTCATTTTCGCAGGCTTGAATGGCTAGATAAGGAAACTAAGTTCCTATTATTTAAACAATATATTATCACAATTTATTATGAATGCAAAAACTATTTTGGCATCGTTCATAATAAGGGACATTAACTATTTAATATATCGTTTTAGACATGGATAAAAAAAAGAGTCTCTTTGAGATTCATGTAGCTGTTTTGTTGTTCGGCTTAGCCGGACTTTTCGGCAAATGGCTGATCCTCTCTCCTTTTATCATCGTCTTAGGGCGTGTTTTTTTTGCCAGCACAGCCCTAGCCCTATTTCTCTGGCTCTCAAAGCAAACCATGAAGATTTCGCCCAGAAAAAACTATCTCTACCTCATCTTACTCGGATTCATACTAACTGTTCACTGGGTATCTTTTTTTAAATCAATCCAAGTCTCTACCGTCGCCGTGGGGCTACTCTCCTTTGCGACCTACCCTGTCTTTACAACTTTTCTTGAACCTCTATTACTCAAGGAAAAAATTATCAAAGTGAATATTTTCTTCTCGTTGTTTTGCGTGGTCGGAGTATTCTTAATCATCCCCCGCTTTGACCTTAATAATTCCACCTTCGTCGGTGTCCTCTGGGGCTTGCTGTCCAGCATAACTTTTGCTGTGCTTACAATTCTGAACAGAAAACTGACTCAGCATTTCTCAAGTCTTCTCATTGCCTTTTACCAGGATTTCTTTGCCATGGTGTTCCTCCTTCCTTTCTACTTTGTGCTCCGTCCTGCTTTAAACACAAACGACATTCTTCTTCTTTGTGTCCTTGGAGTGTTTTGTACCGCAGGCTCTCACACTCTCTTTATAAAAGGAATGAAGCGCATAAAAGCGCAAACAGCAAGCATGATACACTTTCTTGAACCTGTCTATGGGATTATCTTTGCTTTTTTCTTTCTTCATGAAATTCCTTCTCTGCGGACAATCATAGGGGGAGCCATTATTTTGTGGGGTCAGGTTTTAATAATCTTAAGAATTTTTAAAAACAGGAAAAAAGATGCATAAGAGATTTGATTCTGAAATAATTGTTCGACCGAGTGAAATCGATATAAACCGCCATGTCCACCAGTCTGTCTACCTTGATTATGTTTTATTTGCCCGTTGGGAACAAATTAAACATTTGCTATCTCTCTAATAATAAAAAAGTTATATTTCAGTCAATTTGGCCTTATGACCATATTATGACTAGTTTTTTCTCCTTGTTCCGATTCAAATACTGAGGCTAAGACATTGACGGCCTTTATTTTATTCTCGGGTGTCGGGTGAGCATAGCGCATCGTCATTTGAATGTCAGAATGACCTAAAATCTCTTTTATTGTTACAAGGTCAATTCCGCCCATCACCATGAGGGTAGCTGCCGAGTGGCGTAAGTCGTGGAATCGCATATCTTTAATGCCAGCCTTCTCGCAGGCTTTTTTAAATGGGTAAAAAATATCTGAATACCGCCCCTTGGTTCTCGGACCCGGGAATACATAATCACTCTCTCTTTTAATACTTTTTAATGTAGCTACAACTACAGTATTCATGGGGACCTTCCGCATAAGATTAGATTTTGATTCTTTAATGTAGATATAACTATCGGCAAAATCAACATCTGACCAACGAAGATTGAAAATCTCTCCTTTTCTCATTCCGCTATTCAATGCCAGGATAATCATTGCTCTCAAGGGGTCGCTGGCGACTGTTATTAAGCGTTTGATTTCTTCTTTGTCAAGGATTCTCATTAAATATTGTCTTTCTTGAAAAAACCCAACTTCTTTAACTGGATTCTCATTTACATACTTCCATTTTCTGGCTAATGAGAACATGAATTTAAGCAGGGTAAGTTCACGGTTTATTGTTGCTGGCTTTACTTTATCTAATCGTTTCCGCTTGTAGTCCTCAATGTGTCTTGGATTAATTTTTGAAAGTGCCATTCCTTTAAAGTGAGGTCTAAGATGTTTTAAACTTATCTCATCTCGTACCCAAGACCTTTTATTCGCCTTGGCATATTCCATATATTCCTCTGCAAATTTCTCAAAAAGAATAGGTTTTTTACTCTCCTTGAGGTGGAATTTTCCCATTCTAATCTCCCCCTTTCTAGCCTCAAATGCTGCTTTGGCCTCAGTTTTTATGGGTCCTACAGCCTCTCGGATTCGTTGCCCATTCGCATAATAGTCTATGTACCAAATTTTTCCGACTTTATAAATTCCCATGATTCACCTTCCTAAATTTAATCCCTCTATTTCAGGTCTTTTTTAGCCTCTAAAATACAAAAGGAGGCAACCGATAATCGGCTAACCTCCTTTTTATTTTTTTTCTTTAATTATTTAATATTATACCATATTTGTAAAGCTAACTAAACCACTTTTGGGAAAATGCTAATGTCTTTTTATTTTTAAAAGGGCTTTTACTGTTTGGGATTTTCCTTGTGGTCTTTTATGAAATTAAATGGACGAAGATTCCTTATTTGGATTGACCAACACTTGAATTGACAGCAGGTGTCAAATCAAGTTCTACTCAGAGAGTGATTATCTATTTCTCCCTCTCCTTCGGCCAACAGTAAGAAGACAGTAAAATTTTCCTATCTAATCACTACTTGCAGGAACTTTAGTTTTTCTTCTTCTCCTCCAGACTGCAAGGAATAGTAATCCTGCGATGAGTGGAATCAATCCAACCCAAACGAGTGAAAAAATCTCATAACTGAGTGTCTCGTATTCACCTGTAAAAACATGCACGCCCACAAATACAATAACAAGCAAGCCAAATATTGAAAAAAAGAAACCTGCAACAGCCTCCCTTCGTAAGGCAATGAAAAGGAATACCAAACAGAGGTAGATTAGGGCAGCGATGACACCTTCACCTGTAACTATCCTGTATATCAGATTTCCTAAAGCATTTATCAGTACCAAGATAATAGCAATGATACTCATCCACATTGTTGTTCTGTCTTTTGGTTTGTCATTCATTTTTCCCCCTTCGGCTTAAGCTCCATGCCAAGCTGCATCATCAGACCGAATGTATCCATTTCTTGCCAGTCTTCCACAAACTTCCCATTTTCAATTCGGCTTATGATAATCCCACTAACTTCAATCTTATTCCCAGTTGGAAGGATTCCCTCCCATTCTTCTTTGTGAGTTCCCCTTGAGATATACCTGAGTATAACTCTATCCCCTACAGCAATTAATTCTTCAAGACTAACATGGATATCAGGAAATATCCTATAAACATTTTTCGTCATTTCTAGGGTTTCTTCTTGGGACATTGGGCTGGTGCTTCTTGATGGAATGTAGTAAACATAGTCTGAGGCATACAATTCATTAATAATCTCAATATTTCCTTTGTTCAATTCATCATTTAAACGTATTATAAGAGCCTTATTCTGCTCCTCAACCTCTGCTTGGGCTCTAAACTTTTCAAGCTCTGCCATTGCTTCCTTGTCTTGGCAGCCAAGCATAAAGCATAAAATCAGAGCTAAGGGGAGAATCATGCTTAGTTTTTTCATGCCATCCTCCTAGAAAACGAGAATTGATACGGATTAGTTGGTTCTGCCTATTACTATTCTTCTGATTGTGTTGGAGAAACCAGGCTATCATAGCTCCAAATGTTGCAAATGCATTTCCAAGTGCCATCGGACTGCTTTCTGTAGATTGTTACCCAACGGTCTTTAGCTTTAAGCGATTCTCCACCTGCCTTAGGAGTAAAGATAATTGTCTCAGTACCACGAGTAAATGCTAAGTCGCCAGACACTTGAACATCTTCAACTGTACCTTCTTGTTCCATAGTGAACTGGTCGGATGACTGTTGAAACCAACTTCGAATGGCTTCTTTTCCGATTAGTGCAGGCTCGTTTGGTGGTATGTTTACTGCATTATCTGTGAAAAATGATACGAGCTTGTCGATGTCGCCAGACATACTTGCTGCCGTCCACTCTTCCTCTATTTTTTTAAGAGCTTCAATATCAGCCTCAACATCTACAGCAGGCTTTTCTTCATACGCCTGGCAGCCAAAAGTAAAACAAAGCAGAATGACCAAAGGAATAATCATGAGTAGTTTTTTCATCCTTAACCTCCATATAAGCGGTTTACTTTTTCTCGGGTATGTAAGAAAGGTCTGGACGGAACCAGCCTGTTTTGGTCTCAAATTTTCTACAAACTGCCCATGTTTTCTCCCACAGTACTTTTCCTTCTTCTCCTTCTATTTCCTGCTGTTTCTCCCAGTGGCTGAAGAGGTCTGAGGCATTCCTTCCTCTGGCTAAACCAATATACAAAGGCATCTCTGTCCCTATAGCCATAACTGAGAAACTATAATCATTAGGTATCTTTTTTCTTTTATCCAAGGCATTATAATCCTTACAGACTTCTTCAAATTCTTTTTCCTTACCAGGCTGGATGTAGTAAAAATCAATAGAAATGAAATTTGCATCTTCAGGCTTTAATCTCGGATTTTCTGGCGTATAGGACAAGTCAGGCTTATATCGAATCATATACATATGGTAATATTCAGATTTGTCATCAATACGCTTCATCACAGCCTGCCATCGTTGCTTTCCTATTTTCTTTGCCATTTCCGCATAAGATTTGTCCATTTCGTCTATTGAGGCAAAATTATCCATAGGAGAGAAAAAGTAATAATGAAAATCATCCGTACTATATACATACCATGGGTGCGGAAATTTGCACTCTTCGAGTAGAGCAAACTCTTCTTTTACTGCATTTTCATAGTCCTTTGCCATAGAAGGCTTAGTTACAAGCTCAAAAACCATATAAAGCTGAGTTTTTGGTTTCTCGGCCTGAGCCAATGTGGTTATAGTAAAGAGACAAACCATAAGGCATGCCAATAAAAAGACTGTAGCTTTAGCTCTCATAAATCCCTCCTTTAATAGTTTTTAGATTAGGGGATAGGTGTTTCTTAATCAGGTAATATTGATGTCCTTTATCCCCTTATTAATTTATGTATATACTAAATTAGTTGTCAGATACAAGTCTAAATAATGAAGGATTTATTTCTCAGCTTCCTTCGGCTTAAGCTCCATACCGAGTTGCGTCATAAAACCTAACGACTCAAATTCTTCCTTATCCTCGACAATTTTTCCATTTTCAATGCGGCTTATCATAACTCCGCTAAATTCAATCTTATTCCCAGTCGCAGGGATTCCTTGAAATTCTCCTTCGTGAGTACCTCTAAATATAAATATGGATATAACTCTGTCCTCTCCAGCAATTAATTCTTCAATATTATAACTGAAATCAGGAAAAGCATTACGAAGCATCTTTCCAAATTCTATTGTTTCTTCTCGGGACCGGGGTTTGGTACTTCTTGATGGCAAGTACCAAAGATACTCAGGAGCTACCACCTCCTTATAAGCCTCAAAGTCTCCTTTTTCGAACGCTTCATACATGCGTTTTACAAGCTCCTTGTTCTGAGCCTCAATCTCTTTCTGGGCTTTGAACTTTTCAAGCTCTGCCATTGCTTCCTTGTCCTGACAGCCAAAAGTAAAAAAAAGCAGAATGACCAAAGGAATAATCATAAGATACTTTTTCATTTTTGCCTCCCTCTTTGTGATTCATAAATTAGACATCAATTGACAATGCCTGTCAAGTTAAGTGGAGGTCATTCCACCTTATTGCTCACGCCATAACTCTTTGACCAACCATATAGTTTCTACCTTTGGTGTGACTTCATACTTGGTTGGCCCACGCTCAACCTCGGTGAAATATGCCTCATGTAATCCTACTTTTTCCCCAACATTTTTCATGGCATATCTTTGTTTTTGTGCATCCTCTACTATCCCTATGCCTTCCTTAATCCCTTTTTCAGCGAGCTTTTGTATGCCCTCTTTTAATATAGCGGTTTGCTGTCCTCCCAGATGGTCGAAACACTACTAACTGTATCCCAGATAGAAGATAAAACGATAATCGTAATATCCTCGCCACCAGAATGTATCTTATCTGTTGTCAGCGTCTTTTCTTTGACACCAATCTTCTCGGCTATTGTTATTTCGTAGACCGTCATTAGTTAAATGCCTTATTAGAAGTTTTGCCAAATATGGCTATCGTACAATCTTTAATAGTCTCTTCTGGGCCTTGACTATCGCTAGATTGAAGTAAGTCTAAAAGCCTATTTATAACAATCGTTTTAAAACTTGATTGCCAGCTAGGTTTGAATTGACCCCCACAAAAGCAAATATCGCCATTTTCTAATTTGCTTGTATCGTATCCTAGCCTTTCAACTTCCTGGGTTCCAAATAGGAAAGCCATGAGTTCCAACAAAGCAATTTGATAGCTTTCAAAATTTTGTTCGATATGAGATAGCCTTTCCTTAATTTTTTCTCTCATAGCGTTGTAGAAATCATTTATCCCCTTCCATGCCTTTCCGCAACAAGGACATAAGAAACCCCGGTCTCCCAAAACGGGCTTAACCTGCTGTCCAGGTGGAGAGAACGTCCGAATGATTCCCCCTCTTCTCTTCCGTGCGCTCTCGTATTTCTTTAACTCACCAGCTAACTTTTTCGCATTACTTAGACTTCCAAAGTACTGTAGGATTTCTTTCTTTTTAATTTCTCTGAACGTGCCACTTATAAAATCTGCTTCGATGGGGAATCTTTTGTGCGTTTGTTTAAATTCAATATATGCATCTAAAATATACCTTTCTATGGAATCTGCGGGGTATTTTTCAATAGAAAATTGACAGCCCCCCTCATTTTGTGTGGATTTTTTCCCAAGAGAATGTAACGAATTGCTATCATAAACACCTTGCCCTATGTATTTTTTCTCACCAGGAATAAATTTAACGTCTTTTCCCCTGTTGGAAAGCTCCTTTTTGCAATTTGAAGATTTCCGCTTAAATTGGCTCTGAGCGTCTTTTTTGTTCATCCTCAGAATCCGTTTTACCACCTTTAAAATCTCTTCGGGGAGGGGCCGTTTACCTTGCTCCCAGTAACTAATTATCTCTCGCTGGCCTATTCCAAAATAATCAGCCAAGTCTTGCTGAGTAAATCCGAGTTTCTTTCGGGAAGATTTTAGTAATTCGCCATTACTCATTCATCTGCCCTTTCATTTGGAATCTTGGGTTGAAGCCTTCTGAAAAAATCTGAAATAGCTTCCTGTGAAATATACCATCGAGTCCCCGCTTTCTGCCCGGCTAAACGGCCTTCATTGATATATCTTCGGATTGTTTTTTGGGTTACGCCAAACTTATTTGCGACCTCAGTTACATCAAAAATTGCTATTCCTCCAATCTGAATCATTTGTTTTTCTCCTCTTATGTTTTTATCCCCCTTCTCTTTGGTAGAAGATAGGGAAACATGAAGAAGTCTGAAATTGCCTCGCTTCCTTGTTCATTTCTTGGCCTTACTAAATTAAAAGCCCTATATATTGGGCAGCACTACAAGCCTCTACTATATAATGTAGGCTCTACTTTCTAGCACGTCAAGAAAAAAGATGCGTTTTTTGACGAAAAGCCAAAATAATTTGACAAAGTTTCATGTTTTGGGACTCTTTTTTCAACTTTTGCCTTAATCTAGCTTATTTTATTTTTCCTTATGCCTTTACCACGAGCGGTGTAAACAAGGAATCCGTTTAGCAATTCTATAGAGAATGGGATTTTACGGAGAGGAGGGGTAATTTCAGATAAGGGATTGTTTATGGTGTTTTGCTCTTTCGATAAGTAATCTTTATGCACAAGAATCTGGGACTCAAAGGTCGTCTATACCCCCCTCTCTTTTTATCTTTATAGAGCGGGTGGCTGTTAACCACTAGGTTGTAGGTTCGAGTCCTACCCGAGGAGCCAACATTTTATGGGGTAGAAGCTGAAGATTCATTTAATCAACCTTAGCCAAAATTAGGCGATTTTAGTCAAATTCTGACACACAGCTGACACACGGGGAGAAGTCTATTCTTTTTGATTTGAACCAAATTTTTTTTTGTGATATAAGTTTTTTAATGGGACCTTCAATTAAGCAAACCTTCAATGTCGGAAAAAGAAGCTAAAGCAAGAATTAAGATTAATAAACTCCTTGAGGAAGCTGGTTGGCGTTTTTTTGATAATGAAAATGGACATGCCAATATTGAATTAGAGAACAATGTCAAAATTACAAAAACTCATTTCGATGAATTTGGAGAGGATTTTGAAAAAACAGCCAACGGTTTCATTGATTTTTTGCTTTTAGACGCTGATGGGTTTCCCCTTGTTGTCTTGGAGGCAAAGAAAGAGAGCAAAAATCCGTTAGATGGCAAGGAGAAAGCACGTAAGTATGCAAAATCCATAAATGCTCGCTATATCATTCTTTCAAATGGGAATCTGCATTATTTTTGGGATATGGAAAGCGGAAATCCCACCATCATTACGCAGTTTCCTACACAGGAATCACTAAAAAGTTATTCCACTTTCAAACCCAATCCGCAGAGTTTGATAAATGAAGTTGTTGAAGACGATTACATTGTCCTTACGCAAAAACCCGATTATGCTTCTGACCCAAGATGGATAGATGAGTCTAAGCGGAAAGATTTCATCAAAGACAATTATCTCATGTTATTACGTCCTTATCAGCTGAGGGCTGTCCATTGTATTCAAGATGCAGTGAGGAATGGAAATAATAGATTTCTTTTTGAAATGGCGACAGGGACAGGGAAGACATTAATTGCAGCGGCTATTGCTAAGCTGTTCTTACGTACAGGAAATGCTAAGCGAGTGCTTTTTCTTGTTGATAGAATTGAGTTAGAAGACCAAGCGGGGAAAGTATTGACCCGATATTTAAAAAACGATTATAAAAGCGTTATTTATAAGCAATATCGGGATGACTGGCGAAAGGCAGAAATTGTTATTTCTACAGTTCAGTCTCTGATGGTGAATAATAAGTATCAATATTTATTCTCTCCTACCGATTTTGATTTAATCATATCCGATGAAGCCCATCGTTCAATCGGTAGAAATACAAGAGCAGTTTTTGAATATTTCGTAGGCTATAAACTCGGTCTCACAGCCACGCCGAGAGACTATCTAAAAAATATAGAAAACATAAATGAAAGAGACCCACGGGAAATTGAGCGTCGTTTACTTTTGGATACCTACAAAACATTTGGCTGTGAAAGCGGTGAACCGACATTCCGTTATTCACTAATGGATGCTGTCAAAGATGGATGGCTTGTTAATCCTGTAGTAGTTGATGCTCGAACGGAAATCACAACTCAATTACTATCACATAAAGGCTATTCTGTGATGGTGACCGATGAAGAGGGAGAAGAACAAGAAGCATTATATACTCATCGGGATTTTGAGCGAAAATTTTTCTCAGATGAGACAAATAGAGAGTTTTGCAAAACGTTTATCGAAAATGCGATGAGAGACCCGTTGAGTAAAGAAGTTGGCAAAAGTATTGTCTTCTGCGTGAGTCAAAATCATGCATCGAAAATTTCACAAATAATGAATGAGTATGCCCATCAAGCATTCCCTGGAAAGTATAATTCTGATTTTGCTGTTCAAGTGACTTCCAATGTTCCTGATTCACAGCAGTTTACTATTAATTTTACAAACAACAATCTGAATGGAAAAACAAAATTTTTAGATACTTATAACTCCAGCAAGACACGTGTATGTGTGACAGTTGGGATGATGACAACAGGTTACGACTGTCAGGATATATTGAACCTGTGTTTATTGCGTCCCATCTTTTCACCGACTGACTTTGTGCAGATTAAAGGACGAGGCACACGAAAATATTCCTTCAGTTATAAAATGAAAAATGACTTTGGTGAGACTGAAGAAAGAAAATTAGAAAAAGAAAAATATAAGATATTCGACTATTTCGCAAACTTTGAATATTTTGAAGAGAAATATAATTATGATGAAGTTTTAAAATTGCCTGCTTTTGGAAAAACCAAAAAACCAACTGAAGAATTGCTACCTGTATTTGATGAAGAATATGAAAGTACAATACCTGACCCCTTAGAAACAATGAAAGAGACAGATATTGGGGCTGAAGGCATGAAGGTAGACAGAATGCTGTTTGGAAATTTTGAAGAAAAAGTAAAGAAGCACAAATTTGTGTTGGAAAAGGTTGAGGCAGGAGATTTTGAAGCGGCGGAAGATTATATCAGAGAAAATATATTTGATAAGCCAAAAGAGTTTTATAATCTTGAAAAATTGCGAAAAGCAGCACACATAGACCGACGGCTTACACTAAGAGAAATTATTGAAAAAATATTTAATCTGATTCCTCACTTCAAATCCAAAAATGAGCTTCTGGAAGAGGAATGCAACAAATTTATTTCAATATATAAACCTGCTATGGAATTCATTCTACCAATAAAGAATTTCTTGAAAGCTTATATCACAGATAGCACGGTAAGAGAGATTGTAGATAAAAAGCAATATGCAAAATTTGCGACAAGTCCCGTTCAGGCTGATTTCAGAGCATTAAGCCCACAATTGCGAAAAATCATTCCTGAATATGTAAAAGATTATGTATCTCTCAATGCTTATATGTAGGAGGATTTGTGTTAGACCAGGCGACAAAGCGCAAGATTGACAACGCTCGTGACATTTTAGTTGGAAAAGTGCCTGACCCCAAATCTCAGGTCGAGCAAATTACCATTGCCCTGATTTATAAGTTTATGGATGACATGGACAAGGAGTCAGAAGAATGGGGAGGTGAGGCAAGTTTTTTTACAGGTGGATATGAAAAATACGCATGGTCAAAAATTTTTGACGCCAGATTGGGTGGCTTTGACCTGATTACCTTATATAGTGAAGCTCTCTTAAAAATGAACCAGAATCCCAATATCCCTCAATTGTTTAGGGATATTTTTAAGAATGCTTACCTTCCTTATCGAGACCCAGAAACGCTGAAAAGCTTTTTGAAAGAAATTAATGAGTTTACCTATGACCACAGTGAGCGATTGGGAGATGCCTTTGAATATCTGCTCTCTGCAATGGATTCGCAAGGCGAGGCAGGACAGTTTCGCACCCCTAGACATATCATTGATTTTATCGTGGAAATCGTTGACCCGAAAAAGAATGAAACCGTTCTCGACCCTGCCTGTGGGACAGCTGGATTCCTTATTTCATCATATAAGCATATCTTGAGAGCGAATACCAAAGAACGCACTGGTGACCAGCTCAATCCCGATGAAAAAAAGCGTTTGATGAGTAATTTTACAGGTTACGATATTTCCCCTGATATGGTAAGGCTATCGCTTGTGAATTTGTATCTACACAGTTTTTCTGACCCAAAAATTTATGAATACGACACGCTTACAAGTGAAGAACGTTGGGATGAAACCGCTGATGTCATACTTGCCAATCCCCCCTTTATGACTCCGAAGGGAGGTATCCGACCTCATAAGCGGTTTTCTATTCAAGCAAAGCGGTCTGAGGTGCTTTTCGTAGATTATATTGCTGAGCACCTGAATTCCAATGGACGAGCAGGTGTCATTGTTCCTGAAGGGATAATTTTTCAGTCTGCTACCGCCTATATAAATTTACGCAAAATGTTGGTGGAGGATTACTTATGGGCTGTAGTTAGCCTTCCTGCAGGAGTATTTCAGCCTTATTCAGGAGTAAAAACATCCATTCTGTTGAAGGATAAAAATCTAGTAAAAAAGACCAACAAAATTCTCTTTTTAAAGATAGAAAATGATGGCTTCGATTTGGGAGCACAGCGGAAACCCATTGACAAAAACGATTTACCGAAGGCTTTGAGCTATATCAAAGATTATCAGCAAGCAATATTGACCAGTAGAGAGGCAGAAGAAACAAACTTTGCCATCATAGCTGAAAAGAGTAAAATCGCTGAAAACGGGGATTGGAATCTGTCAGGTGAAAGGTATCGGGAGATTTATGAATTAGGAATTCCGGACTATGAAATGGTTGAGCTAGGTGATTTTTGTAATATTAGAAAAGGCACTGCAATTACTAATAAAGTGACCATAAAAGGCGATATACCAGTCATAGCGGGAGGAAAGCAGCCTGCATATTATCACAATGAATCAAATCGAAATGGGAATGTAATAACTGTAAGTGCTTCTGGTGCAAATGCTGGGTTCGTGAACTATTTTAAATATCCGATATTTGCATCTGACTGCTCTACCGTTGAATCATTAGATGAAAATAAAGTGCTAACATTATTTGTATTTCTTATGCTGAAGTATAAACAGGAGTATATTTATTCATTGCAATCTGGTGGTGGACAGCCACATATATATCCGAGAGATTTAGAAAACTTAAAAATCCCGTTGCCGCCCTTAGATGTGCAGAAAGCCATTGTGGCGGAGATTGACAGCTATCAGAAAATCATAGACGGGGCACGACAGGTGGTGGATAACTACAAGCCCTTCATCAGGATTGACCCAAATTGGGAGTTGGTGGCTTTAGGAGAAGTGGTGAAAGTTGATGGTAAAATAACTCACGATTTAACTAATCAGGATGATGAAATTTATATAGGTGGTGACAACATTCGGTCAAATACAGGTCAATTGATAAAGTTTACAACAGTTAAAGAAAAAGGAATACGAGGGCCAGCCTACAGATTCAAAAAGAACCAAATTCTTTATAGCAAATTGAGACCCTATCTTAATAAAGCGATAATTAGTGCTTTTGATGGATATTGCAGCGCTGATATGTATCCTTTAACTGTTGATGAAAATTTTGCCAAAATCGAATATGTCTATCTATATATTTTATCGCCAAATTTCATGCAGGAAATAAAGGATTTTTATAATAGAGCAAGAATGCCAAAGATAAATAAGGAACAACTATACTCTGTAAAAATCCCCCTTCCGCCTTTATCTATCCAGCAAGAAATCGTTTCCCAAGTCGAAGCGGAACAAGAAATAGTGAATGCCAATAAAAAACTAATTGAGATTTACAAGAAGAAGATAAAAGATAAGATTGCGGAAGTCTGGGGAGAAAAACCTTAATAAACAATAGAACCATAATAGTGAAAAATTATTAAAACAGAAAAATATACCTAACAATCAAAAAGCAAAAAGAGGTGGATGAATGAAAGACCATAGCCTAGTGGGCGATTTGATTAACTTCCGAGGGCTAGTATACAGCCCTATAAACGAGAATGGGGTGATATTTCTCTTTGGCAAAGTTACAAAAGACTTGAACATGTATGTCGAAGAAATAAAGCCTGGTTTTCCAGATTGTATAGCGAGACGCTTCACAGGAAGAGGCTGGGAACGTGTATCCATTGAATTTGAGTATAAGAGCAGTGCCTTCGTTGAGCATAAGCATGATGTTAATGCATGCGATTTGATTATTTGCTGGGAGCACGATTGGGCAGATTGTCCATTGGAAGTGATTGAGCTGAGAGAAGAGATAAAAGGCTTGCCAAATTGGCCAGTAGAACGACCTGATAAACCGCCAGTGAAAGGAAGACCGCCATTAAGAGAACATTTAAAGAAGTATCCGAAAGAAACTGAAACGTTGTTTTATAAGTTTGATAAAAAAGTTAAAGAGGAAATCTCAGACGAGATTTGGTATAAGGTGGGCAGATATCCAGGAGCGTCGTTTTATTCGCCAGAACGTATGTTTGTTTTTCTGAATTTTCGCAAGCCTGGCTTTTCGCTTGAGCTATTTACAAGAGGAAAAAAAATAGAGGGCGTGAAATCTCTTGCAGTGAAATCGGAAAAAGGAGGGGGCGAGAAATGGGGAAGGATAAATGCAAAAAACAAAGAAGAGTTGGAAAAAATATTTCCAGTTGTTAAAAAAAGCTATCAGCTAATAAAAGAGGCTATTAAAAATAATGAGCCAACGGGTTGGTATTCAAAATTAGAAGAAGGAGAAGAAGAAGAAGAGCAGAGTTGATACTTTTTTTAATTTTGTAAAATAAATCAGTGAGTCGACTGGAGGCCGAAAACACTCAAGTCTCAGCATCCCGGTGCTGAAAAAAGAAAGGGGAAAAATAAATGAAAGAAGGGAAATGGCATAAAAAGATAAGAGAGAAAATTTTTAAAGAGTTAAAGAAGTCAAATCCCCATGTGTTAAGTTCGCATAGTGATTATTCAAAGCTTGAACTTTTCAGAGAGAGTGTTAAAAGAGAGAATTGTTTATCAGATGCAGACATTGTTGTTTTCGATTCTGGAAATAAGAAAATTGAAAAAATAATTGAAATAGAAAATGAAATAAATCCGAAAAAGTTTATTGGGATTGTTCTGGCGACTGACTTTTGCACAACGTGCAGAATCAAAGGAAAAAATTATCCACTTGAAAAAATCTCTCTCCAGATAATCTATAAAAAACCAAAAGTGGGTTCGAGAAAGGCTTTGAAATTACAGGTGATGAAGAAGCCTTTGGATTATATCGTTAAGAACACTGAAGGCAGTCTTGCTGAATTTGACTGGGCTGAGCACATCTAAAAACTGAGGCAACTGTAAGCCAAATCCCCTAAAGCCCTGGCTTTACCTTGGATGAAAAAGGACGCTGAGCGTATTAAACCCATATTCCCCATATTAAATACAAAAATCTCTCTAGTACTATTTAATAAATAATAGTTTATTAGATATGGGTATCAAACTAAAATATAAGAGCCTCTATCTATCTTTATCAGCTGGCAGAATACTATTGACAGGGGTTCTCAAAGGTGTTATGTGTTTGCTAATCGGGAATAAATTAACAAAGAGGTTAAGATGAAAAAAGTGATGTATTTAAGCATTTTCTTTGCTCTGTTGCTGGTTTTTAATACGGCGTGTGAAGGGCCAGCAGGGTCTCAAGGGGAGCAAGGGAATCCAGGGGACCCATCGAATCCGAGTGCTGTGGTTCTGTCAACACCAAGGTTCAACAGTGCCACAGCATCAGCGGAAATTGTATGGACAATCAATGTGGATGGTAACTTCTCTGAATACAGGTTATATCGTTCAGACACTCCGGGTGTGACAGAGAGTTCCACTTTGGTCACAACCATTACCAACAGGTATTCCTCTTTTTACGAGGATGTGTTTGGTACAAAGCCCACGAATTATTACTACTATAAGGTTTATGCCTACAATCTTTCAAATGCATCTACTCCGAGCAACGAGGTAATTCTCACGGGGCTATATCTTCTCAAATTTTCATTCGGAAGTTCCGGGGCTGGAGATGGAGAGTTAAACTATCCCAGAGATGTTGCCGTAGATGACAATGGAAATATTTATGTTGCTGATTCTCGTAATAACCGAATACAAAAATTTGATTCTGATGGAAATTACCTAGATCAATGGGGTTCCTTTGGTACTGGACACGGCCAATTTGGTCAACACTATTCTATTGAATATGCACCTGATGGATATCTTTATGTAGGGGATAACGGGAGTAGCAGGATACAGATATTTGATACAGATGGAAACTATATTGACCAATTTGCTACAACAGGACAACCGGGGGACAGTTTTATTGCTGAGAACGGAGATATCTATGTACCTGATTTAGCACTCCATATGGTGAGATGGTTTGATTCTACATTCACCCCAGTGCTTACTTGGGGTGGCTATGGTACTGGAGATGGTCAGTTTAACGTACCATATGACATTGGGGCAAGCCCAGACGGTGGAAGATTGTATGTTCTAGATAATGGCAACGACCGTGTTCAGGTATTCACAAATAACGGTGTATACCTAAGCCAGTTTGTTGGTCCTGGAACAGCCCCGGGCCAATGTAATAATTGTTGGAATCTTGCTGTGGACAACAATGGGCTTGTGTATGTAACAGACAGGTCTGATGGGATGATTCAGATATATGATGAGTATGGAGGATTTATTGAGGAGTTTGTTGTTGCCCCTGGAATCTGGGGAGTTTGTTTTGATATAGACAACAATCTATATGTTGCGGCTCCATGGAATGATGTGGTCTATGTCTTTGGACCATAGGAATTAAAATAAGAGGTATATCAGGCTGAAATACAGCACTTCTTAATCCTGCTAGTGCTTTTCTAAGTATAGGATATCAAATCAGAGCTTGTTTCACACTTATTTGCTCATAGTGGGTATAGGAACCCCGGGACTCCTAGAGGTCTAGAATCATGGATTGTTTATGAGGAAAGATAGTGAATGTTTGTAGGAAGGATGGGAAGCCGGGGCTTTAGGGTTTATGGCTTCCAATCATTTTTCCCCGTCTTGGCAAAATTAGCTTTTGGTTAATTGTTCAGCATACTCTTCTTCGGCTTGCTCTTCAGCACGTTTTATTACTTTAGCTTGTGTATCGTCTAATTCCATTGAGTCTAATTTTAAAGAGTATTTATCTGATATTTTTATCCTCCTATTACTCCTTGTTAACCTATTAAAAAAAAGGATGATGTCAATAATTGCTGTAAATGCAGGAAATGGTATTGTGAATCAGAGCAGAGCTTATTTCACGCTTCTTGGCTCATGAGGGGATATGGGTATCAAACTAAAATATAAGAGCCTCTATCTATCTTTATCAGCTGGCAGAATACTATTGACAGGAATTCTCAAGCGTGTTATGTGTCTGCTAATCGGGAATAAAGTAAAAAGGAGATTAAGATGAAAAAAGTGATATATTTAAGCATTTTCTTTGCTCTGTTGCTGGTTTTTAATACAGCGTGTGAAGGGCCAGCAGGGCCTCAAGGGGAGCAAGGGAATCCAGCAAACCCAAGCGCTGTGGTTCTGTCAACACCACGGTTCAACAGTGCCACAGCCTCAGCGGAAATTGTATGGACAATTAATGTGGATGGTAACTTCTCGGAATACAGGTTATATCGTTCAGACACTCCTGGTGTGACAGAGAGTTCCACCTTGGTCACAACCATTACCAACAGGTATTC
>JABAOC010003315.1_pt1 | contig 23943 bp, 28 predicted proteins | sample 7062161 | NCBI WGS metagenome assembly JABAOC01 (sample SAMN14538625, study PRJNA623070) | marine sediment metagenome | biome: marine biome [ENVO:00000428]; feature: marine pelagic biome [ENVO:01000023]; material: deep marine sediment [ENVO:00002113] | place: India: Gulf of Khambhat ... | reverse complement strand
ATGGTCTCTTTAATATGGTTCATAAGAAAACTGGGAAAATAGCTGATAAACATTATGACAACGACAATCTCGAATGCGTTAAGCAGCATGATTGGATATGTAATAAAAATAAGTTACAGAAACTTATTCGTAAAAATAAAAAAGATATTGTATTTTATTGTGGAACTGCATCTAATCTTGATGAATTGCTTTTTCTATTTGACAAAATATTCTTATTGAAAATTAGTCCAAAGATACTTCGTAAGAGACTTAGCACACGTAAATCAAATGATTTTGGACGCACTCCTAAGGTTCAAGAATGGATTCTTGAGTGGAAAGACTGGTGGGAAAATCATATGCATGAAAAAGGTGCAATAATTATAAATGCAAACCGAGATATTCAAGAAATAATAACTGACATCGTGAAAAGAAGTAAATGAAAATAGTGAATTATCATGAAGGGAAAGATGGTTAAGGAAGAAAACCGTAGGTTGTCTTCTTATTCGAATCCCTGTGGGCCCATAATGATTTTATATTTCTAATGGTAAATTGATTGTATGAAAAAAATGAATTCAAACAGAAAGACAACAATAATTGTGGGAGTATTGTTTATAATCGCGACGTTATTCTCTAGTCTAACTTTTATACTTTTAGGATTTCTAGATGCTCCGGATTATCTTGCTAAAGTTTCCGCAAATGAAACCCAGGTGTGGATCGTAATGTTCCTAGAATTTATTTGGGCTCTTTCAGTTGTTGGAATTCCGGTTATGCTGTTTCCAATCTTGAAAAAATATAATGAAACCTTGACTCGTGGATTCTTTAGTTTAAGATTTATTGAAGCGATTACAACTATTATTGGCACTATCGGTCTGCTAACACTACTGACACTGAGTCAGGAATTTATACAAGCAGGAGCTCCAGTCGCCTCCCACTATCAAGTCTTAGGTAGTTTATTAATAGCAGCACGCAATTGGAACTTTATGATTGGATCTGGGCTAGTTTTTTCCTTATCTGCTATAATTTTAAATTATGTATTGTATAAATCAAAACTCATTCCTCGATGGTTATCAGGTTGGGGTCTTATTGGGGCCATACTATGTTTTTCAACTTTTTTCTTACAGTTTTTTGGCATTTATCTAGAAATTTTATTTGTTCCGATAGCTGTGCAAGAAATGATATTTGCAGTATGGCTAATATTTAAAGGATTCAATTTAAAGAAGAAGTGATACCATGAAGGGAAAGATGGTTAAGGAAAAACCCAAAAATTTTTAAGCTGGACATTCTATAAATAGATTATGAAAAGATTATCAATAGTAATTTTGAATTTGATTTTAATTATAGTTGGTTTTATAACAATTTACTATAGACCATGGAGTGCTTTAGCAATAACTATAGGGATGTTATTAATAGCAATCTCTATTATTAATTTTGCACTTTTAATCTATTTCCCACCGCCACAACAAAAATACATTAAATTGAAAGTTGTAGAAGAGAGTAAAATACCAAAAACTCCTTTAAAAGCTATAAAACCTAGAAAAAGAGTCAAAAAGAAGAAACCCAAAAAAAAGAGGCCTAAAAAGAAGAAAAAAGCTAAAAGAAGGAGAAGGAGATAAAAATTCGTCAAACAGTAAAGTTTATAAAGGCTAGAAAACAATATAGAAATTACGTTTTTCGGGTTTTTACTCTTAAAGAGGAGTATATGGTGATGGGTTGGCAGGAGAATTCGATATTCTAAAACACGAACTTGTTCCTGAGCATGTTGTTCTCAGTGAAGATGAAATAAATGAACTTTTAGAAAAATACAAAATAAAACCCCGAAATCTCCCAAAAATTTTAACAACAGATCCTGTTGTTAAAGCATTAAATGCAAAAGAAGGAAATATATTAAAAATCATTAGAATGTCTAAGACAGCAGGAATTTCAGTATATTATAGAATTGTTGTTAAAAAGAAAAAGTGATTTTATGAATGAAGCTTTAAAAGCATTTAGAAACGATGTTGGTTTTGTTAGATTTCAAATTGATAGTTATAATGATTTTATAGACAATGGTTTACAAAAAATAATAGATCAGATAGAAGAAATAAAACCAGAAGTTCCGGAAATAGGAGAACTTGTATTAAAATTTGGAAAAATTTCTATTGGAAAACCATGTGTAAAAGAAGCAGAAGGAGCAGTCAGAGAAATATTACCAATGGAGGCTAGAATAAGAGATTTTTCTTATACAGCTCCAGTTTACGTTGAGATAACTCCAATTGTAAATAAAGTTGAACAAGAGCCTGTAAATGTCTTACTCGCAGAAATGCCTGTAATGTTAAAATCAAAAATTTGTCCTTTAAGTAAAATGTCTAGAGAAGAATTAGAAGAAAATGGAGAAGATCCTGATGATTCTGGAGGATATTTTCTAATAAATGGAACCGAAAGAGTTTTAGTCTTAATGGAAGAGATAGCATCAAATAGAATGATTTTAGAAAAACAAAATGTAGGAAATTACACAGAGTTAATAAGAATAAACTCAGAGAGAAACGGTTTTATTCAAAGACATACAATAGAAAGAAAAAATGACGGTACAATATACACTTCTTTTGCAAACATACGTAGATTGCCAATAGTTGTTTTATTAAAGATTCTTGGTTTGGAAAAGGACAAAGACATAGTTGAGGGTTTAAAGGATGAGGAAATAATAAATGACTTCTATGTTAATCTTTATGAGACTGATGTTCAAACACAAAGAGATGCTTTAGAATTTATCGGGAAACATCTTAAGATAGTTCAAAAGGAATACAGAAAGGAAAGGGTAGAACAAATCGTTAACAAATATCTTCTTCCCCATTTAGGTCAGGAGTCTAAAAACAGAAAAGAAAAATCAGATTATTTGTTAAAAGCAATAAGCAAAATAATAAAGTTAGCGCTGGAAAAAATACCTGAAGACGATTTAGATTATTATGGAAACAAAAGAATTAAATTAGCAGGAGATTTATTAGAACTTTTGTTTAGATCCATTCTTGTTGGAAGATGGGGTTTAATTGCTAGGATAAAGTATAATTATCAGAAAATGGCAAAAAGAGGAAAACTACCTCCTGTCCAAACAATTGTTGAAGCAAATGTTGTAACAAACCAATTAGCATCTGCAATGGCAACAGGAGCTTGGATTGGTGGAAGAACAGGAGTTTCCCAAAGATTAGAAAGAAAAAATTATATTGATTCTCTATCTCATATGAGACTTGTTTTATCACCATTAACATCAACTCAGGAACATTTTGAAGCAAGAGAGCTGCACCCAACACACTGGCAAAGATTTTGTCCTTCAGAAACTCCAGAAGGTCCGACAATTGGTTTAAGAAAACATTTATCCTTATTTGCAGAAGTGACAAATGGATTGACTGACAATGAAATGAAAAGATTATTGTCTCATATAAAACCAGATAGAGAAGGCACTGACGTTTATTTAGATGGCGTTCCAATTGGATGCACAACTGATATAAAAAAGTTTATTAGTGACTTGAAGAAAAAAAGAAGGGATGGAAAAATATCAAGAGAAATAAACTTTAGCTTTATAGCCGATTTAAATGAAGTAAGAATTAATACAGATGGAGGAAGAGTTAGAAGGCCTTTAATAATTTTAGAAGATGGTAGACCAAAATTTACAGAAGAACATTTGAAAAAATTATCTAATAATGAAATTAGTTGGTATGACTTAATAAAAATGAATTGTATTGAATTTTTAGATACTGAAGAGGAAGGTAATTCTTTAGTTGCTCTAAATGAAAAAGATATAACATCTTCTCATACTCATCTAGAATTATCTTCAATAGGAATATTTGGAATACCTGCAAGTTTACTTCCTTTCCCAGAACATAACAGAGGAGACAGAGTAAATCTTGGAGCAAAAATGGTTTGCCAGTCTATAGGTTTATATCAACCAAACTTCTTTTTAAGGAGCGATACGAAATCAAATATTTTAATTTATCCTCAAGTCCCTTTGGTAAGAACTGAAACAAATGATATTGTTGACTTTGAAAAACACCCAGCTGGACAAAATGTTGTTGTTGCAATTGCATCTCATAAAGGGTATAACATGTTTGATGCTGTTGTTTTTAACAAATCTTCTATAGAAAGAGGTTTATTCAGATCAATGTTCTATAGAATTTATTCCGCTGAAGAAAAAAGATACTGGGGAGGCCAAGAAGATATTATTGGAATTCCAGAAAAAGATGTCAGAGGATATAGGAGTGAAGAAGATTATGTTAACTTAGCAGAGGATGGCGTATTGTCACCAGAAACAGCTGTTGAGAGTGATTCTGTTTTAGTAGGAAGAACATCGCCATTAAGATTCTTGTCAGCAAATGAATTAATGTCTGGAATTGCTAACATGAGAGAAAGTTCAATATCCTTAAGACATGGAGAAAAGGGTGTTGTTGATAGAATATTCTTAACAGAAACTTCTAATGGAAATAAAATTGTTAAAATTTCTGTTAGAGATCTAAGGATTCCTGAATTAGGTGACAAGTTTGCTTCTAGACACGGACAAAAATCTGTTATTGGCTTAATAAGCCCTCAAGAAAATTTGCCATTTACAGCATCTGGTATAATTCCAGATGTTATATTGAATCCTCACTCTATACCATCCAGACAAACCATAGGACAACTTTTAGAAATATTAGCTGCAAAAACTTCTGCTCTAAATGGCAAAAAAATTGATGCTTCTGCATTTACTGGTGCTAAAGAAGATGATATAAGAAATGTTTTACATGAATTAGGATTTAGGAGAGATGGAAAAGAAATTTTCTATAATGGAATAACTGGAGAAAAATTCGAATTTGAAATATTTAGTGGGATTATTTATTATCAAAAATTAGATCACATGGTTGCAAATAAGATTCAAGCAAGATCTAGAGGTCCTGTTACTTTATTAACAAGACAGCCAACAGAAGGTAAAGCAAAAGAAGGAGGATTGAGACTTGGAGAAATGGAAAAGGATTGTTTAATTGCTCATGGTGCTGTCTTAACATTAAAAGAGAGATTTAGTTCTGATAGAGTTATTGTTCCTTTTTGTAGAAAATGTGGTATAGCTGCAATTTGGGATAGAAAACTAGAAAAAAATGTTTGTCCAGTTTGTAAAGAAAGTGATGTTATTGATATAGAAATGTCTTATGCATTCAAACTATTGCTGGACGAATTAAAAACAATGATGATATACCCTAAAATTAAAATTAGTGGAAGAATGATTGACTCTATAGAATTCTATCTTTTATCTCCCCAAATAACAAAAGAGATGTCATCAACAGAAATTACAAGAGCAGAATTATATGATAATGATGGATTTCCGTTAGAAGGAGGAGTAATGGATCCTAAACTTGGCGTTATAGACCCTGGATTAAGATGTAGGAGTTGTGGAAAAGGTATGGGTTCGTGTTTTGGACATTTTGGTTATATAGAATTAACAAAACCTGTTATTCATGTTCTATATTCAAAATTAATTTATAAGATATTAAAAATGACTTGTGGAAGTTGTGGAAGAGTTGTATCAACATCAACAACAACTACTATAAAGAAGTGTCCTCATTGTGGAGAGGAACAAAAACAAGTAAAATTCAACAAACCATATACATTTTTTGAAGTAGAGGAAGGGGGAGAAGTAATAGAACTAACTCCATTAGAAATAAGAGAAAGATTTGAAAAAATACCTGATGAAGATTTAGAATTATTAAAGATAAAAGGTGGGAGACCAGAATGGTTAATAATAACAATATTACCTGTTCCTCCGGTTACAATGAGACCATCAATAACATTAGAAACTGGAGAGAGAAGTGAAGATGATTTAACTCATAAACTTGTTGATATAATAAGAATAAATCAAAGATTAAGAGAAAACATAGAAATTGGTGCTCCTGAATTTATAATAGGAGATTTATGGGAACTTTTACAATATCATGCTGCAACTTTCTTTAATAATAGTTTATCTGGAATTCCAGCAGCAAGACATAGATCTGGAAGACCATTAAAAACTTTATCAGATAGACTTAAATCAAAAGAAGGTAGGTTTAGGCATAACTTAACAGGAAAAAGAGTTAACTTTTCTGCAAGAACTGTAATCTCTCCTGACCCATCTATAAGTATAAATGAAGTTGGTATACCGAAAATTATTGCAAGAGAATTAACAATACCTGTTACTGTTACAGAAAATAACATAGAATATATTAAAGAATTGATATTAAGAGCTCCAGCATGGCCCTCTGTTAATTACGTAGTAAGACCAGATGAAAAAAGAAAAAAAGTAACTGAGGAAACAAAAGAGGAAATAGCTAAAGAAATTACTCCGGGCTATGTTATTGAGAGACATTTACAAAATGATGACATTGTTTTGTTTAACAGACAACCATCACTTCATAGAATGTCTATAATGGCTCATAGAGTTAGAATTACACCTTGGAGAACTTTTACAATAAATCTTTGTACATGCCCACCTTATAACGCAGATTTTGATGGTGATGAAATGAATTTGCATGTACCACAAACAGAAGAAGCAAGAGCAGAAGCAGAATTGTTGATGGAGGTTCAAAAACACATAAGGTCTCCAAGATTTGGTGGACCAATAATAGGTTGTAAAGAAGATCATATCTCAGGTTGCTATAAGCTTACTCATAAAGATACTGTTTTAACAAGAGAAGAAGCTTTTAAATTATTGTCTGCTGTGAGAGTTAATGTAGATTTGCCTAAGAAAAAAATATTTACTGGGAAAGAGGTTTTTAGCTATCTCTTACCTAAAGGTTTGTACATAGAATTTAAATCAAAAATTTGTGGTTGTGAAAAGTGTGTTAAAGGAACTTGTCCGAATGATGGTTATGTTGTCATAAAAAATGGAGTCTTAAAAAGAGGTATTATAGATTCAAAAGCAATAAGTTCTGAGCATGGAAAACTTATTGATGTTATAGAAAAAGAGTTTGGAACCGAAGCAGCGCATCAGTTCATAGACAGAGTATCTTCAATTGGAATTAGATATTTGGATAAAATAGGTTTTACAATTGGATTAGATGAGATTGATTTAAAAGAAGAGATTTTAGCAAAAGTGAAAAAAGTAATAGACGCTGCAGAAAAAGAAGCTGAAAGATTAATCAGCTTGTATAAAGAAGGTAAAATTATTATTTTACCTGGAAGTAACATGAGTGACAGTTTAGAAGCTCACGTACTGAAAGCCTTATCAAAGTCAACAGAAGATGCAGAAAAAATAATAAAGGAAAACATAAAAGAAAGTTGTGCAACAGTCATGTCAAAATCTGGAGCAAGAGCATCTATGACTCATTTAACGCAACTTGCTGCAAGTCTAGGACAATCAAGAGTATTGGGTGAAAGAATAAATAGAGGTTATAGAAATAGAACATTACCTCATTTTTCTGTTAGTGATCTCTCTCCAGCAGCACATGGATTTTCAAGAAACAGTTTTAAATCTGGATTAAACCCATTTGAATTTTTCTTTGATGCAGTATCTGGTAGAGAATCTCTAATGGATAAATCTCTAAGAACAAGACACAGTGGTTATTTGGAAAGAAGGTTAATGAATGCGTTACAAGATTTAAAGGTTAACTATGATTATACTGTGAAAGATAATAGAAACATAATCATACAATTTACTCCCGGAGAAGATAGAATTGATCCATCCAAATCAGAATGGGGATCTCTAGATGTTAGATCAATAATACAATCTGTAGTTAGGTGAAAAAAATGAAATTAAAAGAATTAAAAGATGTTTTACCTCCTAAAATTACAGAAAATTTAAAAAATGCATTTAAAGAATTTAAATTAACACAAGCTCAAAAGAAAAAAGCAATAGATTGCATTGTTAAACTATATAAAAATAGTTGTTATGAACCTGGGGAAGCGATTGGTGTTGTAGCTGCTCAAAGCATATCAGAACCAGCAACACAGATGACTATGCGTACTTATCACTTAGCAGGAGCTTCTGAAATTAGAGTAACATTGGGTTTACCAAGATTAATAGAAATATTTGATGCAAGAAGAACACCAAAAACACCAACAATGAGTATTTATCTAAAGAAAAATTATAACACAATGGAAAAGGCTTATAAGGTTGCAGCTGAAATTCAAGAAACTAAATTAAGTGATATTTCAACAGAACCTGCTGTTGATATATTAAACATGAGAATTGAAATTCCTCTAGACTTTAAAGAAATAAAGGAAAGGAAAATAAAAATTAAAAAAGTTGTTGAAATTTTAAAAGAATTATATAAAGATTTAAAAATCAAAGTTACAAAAGAAAAAATTTTAATAAAACCAAAAGAAGATATAACAATAAAAAGACTACAAAAATTAAAAACAAAAGTTCTAAAAACTCATATAAAAGGTATTAAAAACGTTTCAGAAGTTAGAGTACTTAAAAAAGGAAATGAATGGATTATAACCACTCTTGGAAGTAATCTTCCTAAAGTTTTAGATATTTCTGGTGTTGATGCAAGAAGAGCAATCTCAAATAATATACATGAAGTCTACAAAGCTCTTGGTATTGAAGCAGCAAGACAAGCTATAGTCAATTTTGGTATGGGAACAATGAAAGAGGGAGGTTTAGACGTGGATATAAGACATATCATGCTTGTTGCCGATGTTATGACAGCTGATGGTAAAATAAAAGCTATAGGAAGATATGGAGTTGCAGGTTCGAAAGGTTCTGTTTTAGCAAGAGCAAACTTTGAAGAAACTATAAAGCATTTAATTAATGCTGCTGTAAATGCAGAGACAGATCCACTTGATTCTATAATAGAAAATGTTATAATAAATCAAGTTGTTCCTGTTGGAACTGGAATGTTTAAACTGGTTTTTAAACCTAAAAAATAATTTCTATAAATAATTCCATAGTCTGGATTTACGATAAGTTTAAAAAAGTTAAAAGTAAAAAATGATTCTATGCTAGAAGATTTAAAGATTGCCATAGAAGAAAATAAAGTTATCTTAGGTAGCAAGAGAACACTAAAATATTTAAAGTTAGGAAAAGTAAAAATGATTGTAATAGCAAATAATTGCCCTGATAATTTTAAAAAAGATTTAGAACATTATACTAAGTTAACTGGATTAAAAATAGAAAATTTTGATGGAACTGCAAAACAACTTGGTATAGTTTGCGGAAAACCATTTTCAGTAGCTACTTTAGCAATTTTAAGTGAAACAAAATGAGAAACTTTGATAATGAAACGATAAGTATAATAACAGCATTTGAAAATATAACTGGAACAGAAATTAGAGATTGTGTTTATTCTGAAACTATTTATTTTCTTGTTAATCCTGGAAAAATTGCAATGACAATAGGCAAAAATGGACATAATATAAAAACTGCGGAAAAAATGCTTGGAAAACCAATAAAAGTTTTTGAATGGTCAGAAAACAGTAAAGAACTTATAAAAAATATGATTTCTAAAGCCAAAAAAATCGAATTAAAAAATGGGAGAGCAGTAGTAACCATAAGTCAAGAAGATAGAGGTGCTATAATAGGAAGGCATGGAAATAATATAAAAGCTATAAGAGAACTTCTGACTAGAAATAGCGATATAAAGGAATTAAAGATTCTACCTTAGAATCTAATATATGGCCCAACAATAGCATATAGTATCATAAACAATATAATAGATGTTATTATTATTTCTATTTGTTTTGATCTTTTTTTAGCATATTTTTCTGTGATAGCTTTAACAATTTGACCGCCATCTGTTATATAAAGAGGCAAAATATTAAAGATTCCAACAAATATATTAAAAAATGATATCATAGATAAAAGAGGGAACAAGACTAAGAAGAAGTTAACATTTTTTGTATTAGCTTGTGAGGTTATTCCTATGTAGGGATATCCTTCTACTTCTGGATGTTCCCCTAATTTTAAATCATAATTTATTCCACTAATTTTTAATTTAACTGTGTCTCCTGGATCATATTCTCTAAGCACACTCCTTAAAAGTACAAGTGATATATACTTTGTAATATTTTCTGTATTCGATTTTGGTACCATTAAAACTAAAAAAGAATAATCATAAAAACCTATATTCATATCTTTACCATCTATGCTTTCTAAAACCATTCCAGAGCTTAAACCTAACTTACCTGCAGGAGATGTCTCATTTACACTTGTTATTAATAAACCATTAACATTGGGAGCCCAAAGTAAGTTTTGAATAAGAAACATTAATGTTAGTCCTATAACGATATTAATGAAACTTCCAACAGAAAGAATTCTTAGTTTTGTCATTAATTTAGACTTTTTAAATTGTTTTTCATCAGGTTCAACAAAAGCTCCAGGAAGTATTGCAAAAAGAAAAAGACCTACAGATTTTAATTTTACTTTTTCAGCCCTTGCAACAATTCCGTGAAAAGATTCATGAGGTATTAAAATTGATGCAACAATTATTATATAAAACCAAAAGGGTACTCCAATAAAACCTGGGCCAGATATCATATGTTCAGAAGGAAAGGGAATAGCAATAGATACACCTGGCTCTTTTATAACACCTGTAAAAACTAAATAGTCAGTAATTAACAAAAGTCGAATTCCTTCTACCATAAATAAAAGACAGATAAAGAAAGCAATTGTTCCTATAACTTTCCAAAATAGGGGTGATTTTTTGGCTATTCTGTCTAAAATATTTCTAAATCTTTTTGTTCTTCTCATCATTAAAATATAAGTGAAATCTATGTTCTTCCTATCTCTGTATATTAGAACTGCTAAAAAAGAAAAAAATATTATTACTGATAGTAAATAGGGGTCTATCATATGCTTTTTTTATATTATTTAGTATAAATATTTTAATTAAAGTTAATATAGTGAGATAAATGATTGGAGAATCAATTAAAGAATTGAAAGAAATTAAAAAAATGGGATTTGAACCATTTGGAAGAAAATTCGATAGAACACATATGATAGATGATATTATCAAAAAATATTCAAAAATTAAACCTGATGAAAAAATAGAAAATATTAAGATTTCTGTAGCTGGGAGAATAAGGTCAATAAGAAAACATGGTAAACTTAGTTTTGCTCATATTGAAGATTCATCTGGTAAAATTCAGATTTATGTTAGTATTGATAACATTGATAAGAAAAAATATAATTTATTTCAAAAATTAAATATTGGAGACATAATCGGAGTTACAGGTGGGATAATAAAAACAACAAAAGGTGAGTTAAGCATTCTAGTAAAAAAATTAGAACTTCTCACTAAAGCTTTGAGAACATTGCCATCACAATGGTATGGTTTAAAGGACGTTGAAATAAGATATAGACAAAGATATTTAGACTTGCTAATGAATCCAGAAGTTAAAAAAGCATTTATCATAAGAAGTAAGATTATTGAAAGCATTCGTAATTACTTTAAAGAAAGAGGATACTTAGAAGTTGAAACACCGATTTTACAACCGATTTATGGAGGAGCTCTAGCAAGACCATTTGTCACTCATCATCACACATTAAACAGAAAAATGTATCTAAGAATATCCAATGAAATGTATTTGAAAAGACTAATAGTGGGTGGTTTCGAAAAAGTTTTTGAATTTTCACCTGATTTTAGAAATGAAGGCGTAGACACACTTCACAATCCTGAATGTTTACTTGTAGAAGCAATGACAGCTTATGAAGACTATAAAGACGGGATGAAAAGAATAGAAGAGATGGTAGAAAAGGCAGCTAAGGATGTTCTTGGAACAACAAAAATAGAATATCAGGGACATAAAATAGATCTTTCTGTTCCATGGAAAAGAATGAAAATGGTTGAAAGCATTAAAGAGTATCTAAAAATAGATGTTTTAAAGATGACAGTTGAAGAATTGAAAGAATTTGTTAAAGGAAAAAAAATAGAAATAAGAGAAGGTTCGAGAAAAGGAGAAATCATTGCTGCAATTTTTGAAGAATTTGTAGAATCAAAACTAATTCAACCTACTATCATTTATGATTTTCCAAGAGAAGTTTCTCCCTTAGCCAAAGTTTGTAAAGATAATGCTAATTTTACAGAAAGATTTGAAATGTTTGTTGCATGTGGTTTAGAATTTGGTAATAACTATACAGAAATAAATGATCCTATTTATCTAAGAAAAAGTTTTAAAGAAGAATTAAAACGCAGTGAAGAAGGAAACGAAGAAGCACATCCCATGGATGAAGATTTTTTAAGAGCAATGGAGCATGGCATGCCACCGACATGTGGGATAGCAATAGGAATGGATAGACTAATCATGCTATTTACAAATTCTCCATCAATAAGAGATGTTATACTTTTTCCTGCAATGAGACCAAAAGAAGGTACAAAGAAAAAAGAAATATTTGGAGATGAAACAAAAGATAGAGTGTTTAAAAGCTAATAACCAAATCTTCTTTGTCTTTTGCTATATTCTATAATACATTTTTTTAAATCTCTTTTTGTAAAATCTGGCCAGAGTCTCTTTAAAACTATTAATTCTGCATATGCTGCCTGCCAAGGTAAGAAATTCGAAGTTCTGAATTCCCCTCCTGTTCTTATTAATAAGTCGACCTCATCTTTTATAAGCAGGTTTCTCTTTATTGTTTTTTCAGTTACAGTTACTACTCCCCTTTCCATGGCTTTTTTTGCTATTTTTTTAACAGCCTCAGTTAGTTCGAACTTTCCTCCGTATGCAACTAATAAATTAAAAACTCTTTTATTATATTTCTCTGTTTTATCCATTATTCTTCCCATTACTCTACGAAGTCCTAAGGGTAGTCTAGTTAAGTTTCCTACAAATCTCATTTTTATTTCATATTTATCTAGAAAAGACATTTTCTCTCTTTCGAGTTTTTCTAATTCCTTTTTAAATAGTTTAAGTAGTTCTTTAACTTCTTTTTCGGATCTGTTTAAATTCTCTGTTGATAAAACATAAGCAGAAACTTGGGGTATTTTAAATTCTGTACACCATTCTAAAAACTTTTCAAATTTTTCAGCTCCATAATAATGTCCTTCCCAAGGATTTAGTTTGTGTTTAATGGCCCACCTTCTATTGCCATCAAGAATTATACCTAAATGAGTTGGAACAATCAAACCTCTCATTGTATAGTTTATTGGAATTTAGGATTTAAATAAATGTGTAAAGGGCAGAATTTGAATAGGAAGACAACCTACGGTTTTCTTCTTCAATCATCTTTCCCTTCATGTAAATACTAACCAACTTTATAATTTAAATATGTGTGAATGGTCTAGTTTTCTACCTATTAATTGCCAAAAAACTGATTCTTTACTAATTGTTTTTTTAGCATAGTCAGTCTTTTCTCTCGTTTGCTTAATATATAAAATTTCAAATCCTTTCAATTTATTTATTAGATATTCTCTACTAAAGAAATGTCTTATGTGGCCCAGTTCAAACACATCCTTTTCTAATTTTTTGCCCTTTCCATAAAGAGGGTCATCAGTTGATTTTACATTAACAAATAAAAGTCCACTTACTTTTAAAATTCTTCGAATTTCATTAAAAATTTTAGTGGTTGTTCTATCATCAAAATAGTGTAATGATAAATGAGCGTAAACTGTATCAAATGTTCTATCATCAAATTTTAGAGGTTTGGTCATATCATGAAGAATGATGTGAATCGATCTTTGAACATTGTTTCTAATAATATTTTCTTTGCAAAAGTTAATTGCTTTTTCTGAGAAATCCAAGGAAACGACTTCAAAACCATTTTTTGCAAATAGAACAGAGTCTTTACCTCCACCACAGCCCAGATCTAGAATCTTTTTTCCCTTCATTTTTTTCATCCATTTCAATGCTGTGAATGCAAAAGGGTTCGGTTTAGTCCCATAACACCCCTTTTCTTCAAGTATTTTTTCCCAAACTTCTTTTTGTTTCATATTTTAATTTAGTAAATCAGAAGAATAAAAGTGTGATGCGGAGGGCATGCTTGATTTGGAGTTCAAATCCGACCGAATAATCTTAATTGTTTTTTCATTTCATGTTCTTCATATTCTTCGATTGTAATCATCTCTGGTTTTTTCTCTTCTGGAATTTGATCAAACAAGTCCTGAAGTTTTCTGGTGAAAATTTTATATTCTTTATCAGGTTGTATATTCCTATGCAATTCATCTACAAGTCCAAAACAATTTTGCGAATTATCAGATGGGTCTTTTCTTGATAGAAATCTAAGAATTTTTTTCAGAGATAAGCTTGTTTCAGATTTTATTTTTTCTGTTGATTCTGTAGGATAAACGCCTATAGCAAGCGGTGTCATAGTTTGTTCCAAGTACGTGGCAAAAGTTTCCATAAAAATTGGATGTACCTTTCTTACTTTTTCTGGAAATCTGAACTCTCCTTCCCTCCTCTTTACCAAATCTCCAATGTCTTTGGCAGATATACCTTCGTGAACATCTTTTCTATACGTTATTTCTTCTTTTTTACCATTTTTTTCTGTCATTATTTTACGGTGCATTTCAAAATGCCATGGATAGTTGCTTATGGTGTTTCTTAGTTTAACTCTGTTTTGCTTTTCTAAACGGCGTATATCATCAAGCACCTCATAACTTACAACACCACAAGCAAATAACGAAGGATGAAAAGTATAGCATGGGAATGCATTTTTTCTAACCTTTCCAAGAAATGCTAATTGATAAATATCAACTAAACTAATAGGTTCTTCTTGTTCTGAAAATCTTTGAATCATATGCATAAGACAATCTTTTCTTTTTTCAAGCTGACAATTATTTGGGAATAAAGAAAGGTATTTCATAATTAATATAAGAAATTAAAAAATAAAAATAAGTAAATTCTTACTTAATGTCAGATGTGAATCAAAAGCAATGCGGAGGGCAGGATTTGAACCTGCTGAAAAAGACAACCTACGGTTTTCTTCTTCAATCATCTTTCCCTTCATAAAATCAAGATATTATAATTTTGATTTTAATTCTTTTATTTCTTCTGAACTTAGACCTGCTTTAGAAAAAGTTCTTAACACATCTTTTTTAGCATTTTTACCACTGTAAACTATTGGATTACTACTGCAAAGACCATAACTCATTGGAGAACCAAGATTAGGATATTCTCCGAGAAGTTCCAAATGTTCTTCTTTACCACTCTCACCTAGAAAGTGAAAGTCAAACTTTATCTTTTCACCTCTGACTTCCATCACTTCTTGAGTAATAGCTATATATTCTCCTTTCTTAGGGTCTTTCCATAATTTTGTAATGAACTCCTTAGAGCCTTTATGTACTTGTGCAACAACCATAATGAAATTTAAGCTAACAATCTTTAAATGCTTATCAACATGCCACCCTCCAAGTGAGCGGTGAAGAACATGAGCTGTGCGGAGGGCAGGATTTGAACCTGCGTATCCACTAAGGAACTGGCTCCTCAAGCCAGCGGAATTGACCAGACTATCCGACCTCCGCTTACTATAGAATAAGGTAATTAAATAGTTATATTTTTTTCAAATGTTCGGGATTTGCTATTATGGTTTTAATTTTTTTACCATCTTTTATTTCTACTAAAAAAGCCCTACCTCTTAATTCAACAATCTTTCCAGGTAAACCCTGAAACCTTCTAAATGGCATTCCTCCAACAGAAGAAGAATTTATATTAATAACAACCTTATCTCCTATCTCAAATTTTTTTAAAAATTCATTTATAGGAGTCCTTCTTGATCTTCTAAATTTCTCTCTTGTCCTCTTTCTTGGACCATGCGACTTTACAACCATATGAACACCGTTTAATTTAATTAATTGAAATCTTATAAATTTATATGCTTTTGGTTATTGGTATTACTGGTTTAGCAAGTTCTGGCAAAGGTGAATTTGCTGATTATCTAGTAAAAAAATATGGATTTACAAAACTTGTTTTTTCTGATGTACTAAAAGAAGAGGCTGAAAAAAGAAATTTATTGAAAAATAAAAATTATGAAGAACAGAAAAATATTTTTTCAAAGCTTGGAGAGAAATTAAGAAAAGAAAGTGGAAAATGGGACATTCTGGCTGAAAAACTTGTTGAAAAAATAAAATCTGAAAATTTTGAAAAAGTTGTTATTGATGGTTTTAGATCTGCTGAAGAAGTTAATCTTTTTAAGAAAAATTTTGAAAATTTCTATCTTGTCTTTATAGATGTTGATGAAAAAATAAGATTTTTTAGAAGAAAAAGAGAAGATCCTACAGCTAGTATAGAAGATTTTAGAAAAAGAGACAAAAGAGATATTGAAGAGTTGGGGTTGGGTAAAGTTATAGAAATGATTGATTTTACAATAAAAAATGATAAAGAAGGTCTTGAAAATTTACAAAAAGAAATAGATGGTTTAATGAAAAAAATTCTATGATGGTTGAAATCTTACTACCTCGATGCCAGCTTCTTCTACTAATTCTCTTGCAAGTTTATAATCTTCTGTACTTCCATAATCATCTTTAAAAACTATTTTTTTAATTCCTGCATTTATCAACATCTTTATGCAAAAAACACAAGGAAATGTAAGAGAATAAAGAGTTGCTCCTTCTGTTTTAACACCATGAGCAGCTGCTTGAGCAATACAATTACTTTCTCCATGAGCAGCTCTACACAATTCTTGTCTTTGACCCGAGGGTACTCCTAATTTTTCTCTAAGACAACCTCCCTTTTCACCGCAATGGGGAACTCCTTTAGGAGGTCCATTATAACCTGTAGCCAATATTTGTCTATTTTTTACTAATAGAGAAGCTGTGCTTCTCCTTAAACAAGTAGAACGTTTAGCAACTAATTCTGTTATTTGCATAAAGTACTCATCCCAAGGAGGTCTTGTGTGTTTTTTAACTTTAGAACCAGTTTCTTTAACATCAATGTTTTTTTCTATTCTATTAATAGCTTTTTTTATTTCAGAATCTTCCATAACCTCAATTAGAATTAAAATTTTATAAGTCTTTTGGTACCTCAATTTTTATAACATCTAAATCTTTTGGACTTGCTTTAACATTTAATATTTCAGCAACAGAAGGTTTAGTTCTTCCATTATCTCCAGTAACCAGTTCTTTTATGTATAAACCGGAAGAAGCTCCTATTTTGAGTTCAATTGTTTTTTTATTGATTTGTTTATATTTTATTGATTTAACACTTCTTTTCCTTATTTTATCTGCTCTTCTATGAGCAACCCTAACAGGAGTTCTTTGAGAAATGATTCCAGCTAGATTCTTTAATTTTTTTAATTCTTTCTTTTTTACTGGTTTATCAAATTTAACTAAAATCTTATATATCTTATCTCCAGTTTCAGCTTTTATTTTTTTAACAATATATTTTTCACAAAATTTCAATTCTTTTACTTTAACTTTTTTGTTTTTGTTAATCTGTTTTTCAATTTTTTTCAGATTAATACCTCTCTTTTTAGGTTTTAATATTTCTATTACAAAAGGTCTCCAATCTAAGCATCTTGCATCTATATCCTCTCTTCCTGAACCTGAAAACTTATTATTTGTTCCTTTTGTAGCTTTAATTATTGGTTTTGCAATTATTTCTTGAACAGAAGTTTTATATTTTTTAGGTGTCCCCCACTTACACTGAGGAATTCCTCTTTTTAATTTTTTATAGTATCCAAAAACGTACAAAGAATTTATCTGGATTTCAACATCATTTTTCTTGAAATCTGCCAAAACTACAATTTCTGGATTTTTAAAATTAACTGGTTTTTTAATTAAAAAGCCTAATTTTTTTCCTAATTCTCTATTGATTTCAGCCTTTACTGATTCTACAAATTCTATTCCTATTATTTCCCATATTTTTTCCTCTTTTGCAAAAATTTCTGAAGAAATTTTTGAACCAACTAAAAAATTGTTAAACTCCAATTTTTTAAGCTTTCTTTCAGCTTTTTTTGCTAATGAATCTAATTTATTGAAAAGATTGTTACAGAGCCAACATTTTTCCTTTTTTAGATTTTTAGCAAATTCCTTGTTTTGCCTGAATTTAGAACCATAAAAATTGTTTGGATTTATTTTAGAATAATCTACTAGTTTTCCATCAATCATAATTGCTATAAAGGTTCTGATAATTTTACCTTTTTCCTTGTTTTTGTATCCTGAAAGCAATTGACTGAATTGTCTACCCAGACAATGATCACATAAATTTTTATCTAAAATTTTTATAATATTATCAATCATAAGATTCCCTTATAAAGAGAACAAAGGTTCTCATAATTTAAAACCTTTAAACTTCTTGGCAAGTTTTGACATCATTCCTCTTTTTCCAGAAAACATTTTTAGCATTTTTTTCATTTGATTATAACTTTTTAATAATTCTCTTACTTCAGCCTCAGTTGTTCCAGAACCTTTTGCTATTCTCTTAACTCTTGAAGCATCAATTATTTGTGGATCTTCCTTTTCTTCTTTGGTCATTGATTGTATCATGTAAGACCATTTCTTCATTTTACCTTCTTGTTTAGAAAGATCAACATCTTTAGGTAATTTCGCTGGAAGTCCTGGCACCATTCCCATAACAGATTTCAAAGAACCCATTTTTTGCATTGATTTTAATTGTTCAAAGAATTCGTTCATTGTGAATTTTCCTGAAGCAATTTTCTCAACAGTTTCTTTTTTAATATCAGCTTCTTTTGCTTTTTCTATTAAACCTTGAATGTCTCCGAAGCCAATTAACCTAGAAATGAATCTGTCTGGATCAAAAACTTCCATTGCATCAATTTTTTCTCCTGTTCCAATGAATTTTATTGGTGCTCCTGTAATTGCACAAGAAGTTATTGCGCCCCCACCCCTTGCTGTTCCATCCATTTTTGTTAGAAATATTCCTGTTATTCCTACTAATTCTTTAAAACCTTGTGCTTGCTCTCCTGCGGCTTGTCCTAAATCTGCTGGTATTGTTAATAAAACTTCATCTGGTTTTGCAAACTCTGCTAATTTCTTTAATTCTTCTGCTAAATCTTTATCCAGGGCGCTTCTTCCTGAAGCATCAATTATTATTATATCGTATTTTTTGAATTTTTCAAGACCTGTTTTTAAAATCTCATTAGGATCTTTTATACCTTTGGGAGAATAACAAGGAACATTAATTTGAGAAGCTAGTTGTGATAACTGATCCATTGCAGCTGGTCTATGAATATCACATCCTATTAAAGCTGGTCTTAAACCTCTTTTTTGATAATATTTAGATATTTTTCCTATGCTTGTGGTCTTACCAGAACCGTATAAACCAATAAACATTATTTTTCCTGGTTTCATCATTATTTCTGATTTTTTTCCAACAAATTTTACCAATTCTTCATAAACTATTTTTATAACATGTTCTTTAGGTGTTAATCCTTTTGGTGGTTTTTCTTTCAATGCTCTTTCCTCTATTGTTTTGGTTAATTTCTCAGCCAATATAATGTCAACATCTCCTGCCAAAAGAGTTCTATGAATATCTTTGGCTAATTCATCTAAAACCTTTTTATCAATATAGCCAGCTTTAGTTATTTTCCTCAAAGCCTCTTTTAGGCCTGAGCTTAGTTTTTCTAACATAGATAACAGTTTAATTTTATGGTTTTTAAATATTTAATATGAAGGTTGTTGGTGTGGACCTAGCTGGAAAGTCTGAAAATCCAACAGGTTTTTGCTCATTAATAGATTCTAAAGCAGAAACTGGGTTGTTATTTAAAGACGAGGATATATTAAACGAAATAGAAATAATAAAACCTGATTGTATTGCAATAGATGCTCCGTTCTGGTTGCCCAGATTTGGAGCTTGGAGGCCATGTGAGGAAAAATTATTAAGAAAGGGTTTCAGACCATTATCTCCTTTATTACCAACAATGAGGATATTAGCATTAAGAGCTTCTAAATTAGTTAAAGTTTTGAGAGAAAGAGGTTATAGAGTTATAGAAGTTTTTTCAAGTGCATCAGAAAAAATACTTGGTCTGTCTAAAGAGCCAAGAAAGAACAAAGATGAATATGATGCTCTATTATGTGCTTTAACAGCTAAAGCATACTTAGAAGGAAACTATGAAGACTTGGATGGAATAATAATACCCAGATAATCGAGTTAATAAAACGAAAAGCTTAAATTCTTGTATTATTAATAATTTTTTGGTGTTAAAATGCCAATTATACAAGACGAAAGAAAAAGAATGGTAGCTCATACATTTACTGCAGAAAAAATATGTGATAGTTATTGTGGAAAATGTGCTAAAGAAAATAGAATGTATGAGAATTTAGAATATCCCCCAGGAAGCGTTTGCCCTATTGGAATTACTCTTGTAACCAGAATCGGAGAACATCTTGAAAACAATGGAGGAGAATACTCATGGGGTGTTAAGAGTGTTGTAGGAGGATTGGAAATAGATTCGATAAAAAGATCTGGCCCTCAAAAAATTAAAGCAGATATAAGGAGTTTAAGAACATATCTCTCACAAGGAGATATTCCAGTTTCTAAAGAAACTCAAGAAATAACAGAAACTATTGTACCTATCACTCCTCTCTCCTTTAGAACTGATCCTAAAATAAGAAAATTAGTCTCAAGTAGATTATTTTAATCATTCTAATAGTTTCTCAACAGTATTATTAAAGAATCGACTCTTCTAAATCCTTATAATTTGAACTAAATATTTATACCCAGATAAATGAGTTAATAAAACGAAATCTTTAATATTACGAATTAATAATTAATTTCTGTTGAAAAAGTGATTAAATGGCAGATGAAAAACCACACTATGAAGCTTCAATTACAGTTTCTGGATGCTATGGAGATAACATCCCAAGAACTCATGTCTTTACGGAAGAGGGGAAAGAATTTATAGCGAATATTAAAAAAATCTTACCTCTTTTAAAAGAAAAAGAAAGACGCCAAAAGGCAGAATTAAAAGGATTAATTTAAATTTACTCCAACAACTTCTCTACAATTTTATTAGGGCTAAATTTATCCAAATCTTCATAACCTTGACCTACTCCCAAATATAAAATAGGTTTATTTATTGTATGAGAGGCAGAAAGAGCAGCTCCGCCTTTTTCATAAACATCTACCTTTGTTAATATTAGAGCATCAACCCCAACTGCATCATTGAAAGTTTTACATTGATCATAAATATCATTTCCAGTTAAAGCATCTAAAACAAGAATTTTTAGATCAGGCTTATTAACTCTAACTATTTTCTTTAATTCTTCCATAAGATTTACATTTGCATGTGTTCTTCCTGCAGTGTCTGCTAGAACAACATCTATATCTTTTGATTGAGCATGTTTAAAAGCATCAAAAACAACAGCAGCTGGATCTGCTCCATACTTATGTTTAATAACATTTATTCCAAGATTTTTACCATGCTCTTCTATTTGCTCAATCGCAGCTGCTCTCCAAGAATCTCCAGCAGCAAAAACAGATTTAATATTATTTTTTTGTAAAAGATGTCCTATTCTTGCAATTGTAGTTGTCTTACCAGAACCATTAAATCCAAGGAAAACAATGAGAAATGGTTTTTTAGTCTTTATTTTTTCTAATAAATCAAAGGTCTCAACATCCAAGATTTCAAGAATTGATTTTCTAAAAGATTCTTTAATAATTTTCTCTATTTCTTTTCTTTTAATGAATTTACCTACCAAATTATTTTTTAAATCTTTACAAATTTTTTCAGCAACTTCAACAGCCACGTCAGAGCTTATTAAGCTAACTTCTAATTCGTATAAAAGATCTTTTACATCATCTTCAGTCAATTTCTTTTCAGTTATTCTTCTCTTTATTTTATCTAAGATACTTCTTTTTTTAGGCTTTTTTTCAGGTGGTTTTTCTTTTACTGGTTTTATTTTCTTTTTGATTCTTTCAATAACTCCAGGTTTTTTCTCAACTTCTACTTCTACTTCGGGTTTTAATTCTTCAACAACTTCAGGTTTTACTTCCTCGATTTTCTCTTCAATGACTTCTGGCTTCTCTTCTACAACCTCTTCTACCTTTTCTTCAACAATTTCTTCTGGTTTTTCTTCAACTTCAGGTACTTCTTCAATTTCTTTTTCAACTTCTTCTACAAGTTCTTTTTTAGATTCTTCTATGTATTTTTCTTCTCTCTTTATTTCTTCAACAGCTTCTTCTACTCTCTCCTCTTCTTTTTTAGATACTCTTTTAGAAATTTTTTCTATTCCTTCTTTTAACTTCTTTTTCAAAAATCCAAACATTAGATCACTTTTGAAGTCTTTCTATTTCTTGTTGAACTTTTTCCAATTGAATAACAAAAGCTGAACTTTGCTTTAACACATCATTTAAATTTTTTTCAATTTCTTTAATTCTACTATCTAAAACTTCTAGAGCTTTTTCTCTTTTCTTTTTAATAGCAATTCCACTTCCTACACCAACAATTATATCATCACAGTTTTCTATTTTCCCGTAAATGAAATTTCCACTACCTAAAGGAATTAAGGCTTTGTCTGGTTTTGTGATTTGTAACTCTTCTATTGCAACTCCGGTCTTTTGAAATTCTTCTAATTTCTTATTGAGAATCTCTGCTCTTTCTTGAAGCATTTTAAAGTTTGCATCTAAAATTTGGAATTCTATTAATTTTTTTTGTAAGTCTTCCTTTTTCTTCATGAAAATACCTCTTCGAACCTTCCTATCTCAGGACCTGTTGAAAGTTCTGAAAATACAATTCCTTTACTATTAACAATTATTCCTGACTTTATAAAAGGACTACCATAACCAACAGTTCCTACATCAACTTTAACTTTTAATAATTCTTCTATCTTTACCATTTCTTCTTCTGCGGCCTCTCTATGGCATAAACATCCTATATTATTTGTAGTAGCAGCTGATCCAACTATGTCTAAATTTGCAATTGTTCCTGTCTGTACTTCACAATCTAAAACATCTGATATTTTTTTCTTGAATCTTTTTAATTTTTCTGATATCAAACAGCCATTATCATTGCATAAGATTAGATTTCCTAAAGCTGTTTGTCTTGATTTGATTATCTCGAAGTTTAAATCAAATAATTTTTTAAGATTTTTTAATTCATATTTTTCTATTATTTTAGGTAAAATAATCCCGTTTTTATTTCCTGCTATGAATATACCAGACAATTCTGTTCCTGCTATTGTTGAAAATTTAATATCGGTTTTTAGAATTTTCTTTATTTGTTTTAGAATTTTCTTGTTTGATTCTAATCCTAATAAACAATAATCATCAGTAGCAAAACCATACAAACCTATATTTGGATCTCCATTGAATTTTGCTTTTAAAAATTTGAAAGGCATGAGTTGAATTTAGAAAAAGAAGTATTTAAATTATTACAATTTCTCTGTTTTCTATTCTGTATTCTATTATTTTCCCTTTTAAATCTTTGACACTTTCTTCTGTTCCATCCCATCTAACTCCATATTTTTCCTTTAATTTTCCCATTTGTTTAGGTGAAACTGTTATATCACAAAAATAATCACTTGGGTCATCCACAGTCAGAATCAAATCTCCATTTTTACAACTTACACTATGTATTCTAAATCTTTTCTGTTCTGCCATTTTTATTCCTTTTTCTCTTCTTTCTTAGGTTCTTCTTTAGGCTTTTCTTCTTTCTTTTCTTCAGGTATTTCTTTTGGTTTACCTTTAACTTCTTCTTCTATTTCCTCTTGTATTGTTCTCTTTCTTCTTTCTTTTCTTTCTTCTTTTATCTTTTCTTTCTTTTCTTTCTTCTTTTCCTCTTTTTTCTTTAATTCTTCTTTAGAAGGAGTTTTTATTTCCACACCTAACAGTTCAGCATAAACTATATCTTCCTCTTTTAGAGCATGAATCCTTATTTTTCTAGGAGGTTTTTGAATTCCTCTTTTCCAGATTTCTTGATTAATAGAATTTCCTATCTTAATCTTTTCAGACTTCATATGCCTGACTAAGAAATTTTTAACAATATTAGTAGCGATTTTAGCTCTTCTAGTTCTTGGTCTTTCAAAAGCATCTCTTAAAGGAATGTTGAATATTTTTTCTTCAGGCATGTTATCACTTAATTTATAGAACTATAATGTTTATAAAATTTATGCTATTCTCAATAAAATATTGTTTCTGTAAAATGTCTTGGTTTTTTAC